>ERZ778022.2182-NODE-2182-length-21623-cov-4.120595_pt1 | contig 21623 bp, 21 predicted proteins | sample MGYA00375752_ERZ778022 | MGnify/ENA primary metagenome ERZ778022 (study PRJEB29350, sample SAMN05389826) | bioreactor metagenome | isolation source: Thiocyanate bioreactor | place: South Africa: University of Cape Town | collected 2014-04-04 ... | reverse complement strand
CAGCCGAAGGCGTTGCCGGTCCGGCCGAAGCCGCAGATCACCTCGTCGTCCACCAGCTTGATGTCGTATTTGGCCAGCACCGGGGTGATCGCCTCGAAATAGCCGCGCGGCGGCGGCATCGCCCCGCCCGCGCCCATCACCGCCTCCACGAACATGGCGGCGATGGTGTCGGGCCCCTCGCGCAGGATGGTCGTCTCCAGGTCGGCGGCCAGGCGCGCCGAATACTGCTCCTCGCTTTCACCGTCCCGCGCATTCTTCCAGTAATGCGGGCATTCCACCCGCACGGTGAAGTCGAACGGCAGGTCGAAACTCTTGTGGAAGGCATCCAGCCCGGTCAGCGAGGCGCTGGCCAGGGTGACGCCATGATAGGCCCGGTCGCGGGCGATGATCTTCTTGCGGGTCTTTTCGCCGCGCGCATTGGCGGCATACCACATGAACTTGATCTGGGAGTCGTTGGCTTCCGAGCCGGAGTTGGCGAAGAACACCTTGCCCACCGGCATGGGCGCGATTTCCTTCAGCTTCTCGGCCAGGGCGATGCCCGGCTCATGGCTCTTGCCGCCGAAGATATGGCCGAAAGACAGCGTCCGCATCTGCGCCGCCGCGGTTTCGGCCAGTTCCTCCTCGCCCCAGCCCAGCGCCGTGCACCACAGCCCGCTCATCGCCTCCAGATAGTCCTTGCCGTCGGCGTCATGGACAAAGACGCCCCGGCCGCCCGCGATCACGGTGGGGCCGGTTTCGCGCAGCCGCGTCAGGTTGGTGAAGGGATGCAGCAGGCTCGCCATGTCGCGCGCCTTGACATTGCTCAGGGACATATCTTCCTACCCGATGATTTTGCCGGACTTTACCCGCTTCACCCGGATTGGCGAGAGGGGCTACGCGCATGGCGTCCTTGCCTCCGGCGGAACCCGAAACTAGGTTGGACAAAATAGTCCGGATTTGCTTTCCCATGCGTCTCCAACTGCTTGCCGCGCGGACGGCCTTCGCCGCCCTGGTTCTGGCCGTCCTGATCGCGGCCGGGGCCATCGCGGGCGTGCGCCTGGGTTATTTCGCTTTCGCCCCCACCGGCCATGCCCTGATGATCCCGGCCACACTGCTGGGGCTGGTGGCGCTGCTGGCGGCGCTGGTCTGGTTCCGCCAGGCCTTCGTCCGCAATGCCGGCGAGGGCAAGCGCATGGGCATGATCGCGCTGCTGGGTTCACTGGTTTTCCTCTATCCGCCGCTCAGCTACGCCTGGGCTGGCCTGACCAGCCCGCCCATCCACGACGCCAGCAGCAATCCCGACGATGCGCCGCATTTCGTGGCGCTGCTGAAGGAACGCCCGCCGGGCCGCGACCAGGCCGGTTTCGACGGCCAGCGCCTGATCCGCTTCCGCGGCGAGGAGATGACCGTCGCCTATGCCCTGCATGAATATTACGGCGTGACCCAGCCGCGCGCCAAGCTGATGCCGGGCAGTCCCGATCCGGTGAAGACCCTGTTCTGGCGCTGCTTCGAAACGGTGAAGGCGCTGGGCTGGACCATCGTGGACTATAGCGAGGCCGAAGGCCGCATCGAGGCCACCGCCCGCAGCTTCTGGTTCGGCGAGATTTCCGACATCGTGGTGCGGGCCCGCGCCGCCGGTGCCATCGGTGCGCGCCCCGATATCCGCGCCGCCAGCCGCACCGTGGAATACGACCATGGCGCGAATCTGAGCCTGCTCGAAGCCTTCATGAAGCGGATCTGACCGCCACCAAATACTCCAGATGCGCCTGCACCTGCGCCGCCGCCGCGCCGCGCAGTGTCGGGTCCAGGTCCGGATACAGGCGGGCGGCGATCGCATCGGCCGTGGTCAGGCCCGCCGCCAGCGCCGCCGCCACCTGGGCCTGGCGCCGCCGCCGGTGCGCCAGCAAGGCATCCAGCCAGGCTTGCGGATCGGTGATCGGAGAGCCGTGGGCGGGATAGAAGATGACGTCGTCGCGCGCGCGCAACCGTTCCAGGCTGGCGAGATAATCACCCATATGACCGTCGGGCGGCGCGATCACGCTGGTGGACCAGCCCATCACATGGTCGCCGCAGAACAGCGCCCGCTCCTGGCGCAGGGCGAAACACATATGGTTGGCGGTGTGGCCGGGCGTGAACACGCAGTCCAGGGTGAAACCCTCGCCGGTCAGGATATCGCCGTCCCGCAGCGTCACATCCGGCGCGAAGGCGCGGTCGGCCCCTTCCTCCACCGCGCCGCCATCGGGACCATGCGGTCCGGCGCCATAGGTCGGCGCCCCGCTCCACGCCTTCAGCGCCGCCGCCGCCGGGGAATGGTCGCGATGGGTATGGGTGACCAGGATATGGCTGACGCGCCGCGCGCCAATGGCGCGCTTGAGCGCTTCCAGATGGTCGGGAAGAGCCGGCCCCGGATCGATCACCGCCACGCTGTCACCGGCTCCCACCAGATGCACGCCGGTTCCCCGGAAGGTGTAGGGCCCCGGATTGGGGGCCAGCAGCCGGGCCACGCGCGGCGACAGGGGCGTCGCCACGCCATAGACAGCCTGCAGGGAACGGTCGAATGCCAGCGCCATGTTCATTTCCATGGTTACCGCAGCCGCGCGGTTTGGTTAACCCTGTTTCGGGCCCCGCCCAAAACCGGTGATTGCCGCGCGCCGCATAAAGCAATCCTTAGGGGGAAACATTCCATCCTGACCGTCATATTTCTCACCAGCATATGGATTTCGACGTGGCCAATGACCGTTCCATTCGTTTCCTCAACGCCTTGGGCGGCGCCTCGACCAGCCGGGTCCTGAACCTGTTCCGCATCGCCCAGGACAATGTGGACAACCCCGAACACCTGCAGAAGCCGCTGTTCCTGTCGCCGGTGATCAACAAGGCGTTCCTGATCAAGCACCGCACCCGCACCGATGAAAGCTATCTGTTCGCCTCGCCCCGCGCGGTGACCACCAAGATTGTGGCGCCGTTCGATCCCACCGACCTGCGCGCGGGCGGCCGCGCCCTGTTCGTGGAGCAGCGCGGCTATGCCGAATCCCTGCGCCAGCTCGGCCACTACAATACCGAGACGCTGGAGCGCGACCTGTCGGTGCTGCGCCTGCTCCATGCGGTTCCCTCGCTCGATCCGTTCCTGCTGCGCGAACATCTGCGCAACAACAAGATCGAAGTCGCGCCCAGCTATTTCTCGATCTCCCAGGGCGACCAGGAGCGGATGCACCAGTTCGTCAGCGAGGAACTGTCCAAGCTCGTCATCCTGGCGGGCGGCGGCGGCGAGGATTCCAGCAACCGGCTGGTGTCGGCGATGCTGTCCAACGAGATCGACGAAAAGCTGGAGCCGCTGCGGATGACGCTGGGCCTGACCGGCAACGACTTCCGCGAAGGCGTGTTCAGCTGGCGCGGCTTCCTCTATTACAAATGGTCGATGGGCAAGTTCTGGCCCGACGTGATGGGCGTGCTGCGCGAGCTCAACTCCATCCAGCCCCATGGCAGCCGCGCGCCGCAACATCATCGAGTTGGTGCGCGACAACGGCAACCATGTGACCAAGGCCCTGTCGGTCTATGACGCCTCGTTCCTGGACCTGGTGCAGAACCAGTCGCCCAAGACCTTCCGCGACTTCCTGCTGTCGGCGCCTTACATGTTCCTGGAACTGGGCGAGAAGCTGGGGGCCATCTCGCATATCGTCAGCTTCTGGCGCTACCGGTTCCCCCTCGGCTCGCGCCAGACCATCGACGGCGACGAACTGGCCACCATCTTCCAGGACTTCTCCAGCAGCTTCGGCGAGCGGCTGAAGGAGGAATATTCGCACATCAAGAAGCCGGTCGTCATCGACGTCACGGCGGCCTGACCTCTCCTTCCGGCGGTCAGGGGCGGCAGGCAAAGGGCGGCGGGAACTTTCCCGCCCGGGCCCGCGTTTCACCTGCACATATTTCCCCGGAAGGATTTTCAACATGCTGAAGCAACTCGCCAAACTGGCGTCGGCCGCGGCCTTCGCCGCCGCCGCCCTCGCCCTGCCCGCGCTGTCCTCCTCCGCCTGGGCGGACGCGGCCGGCAATGACGCCCTGCTGCGCGACGCCAACCGCACCGTGAACCATCTGCGCAGCGATCCGGCGTTCGGGGCGGCCCGCAACATGCTGCGCGACGCCCGCGCCATCTACATCGTGCCGCATCTGGTCAAGGGCGGCTTCATCTTCGGCGCCGAAGGCGGGGCGGGTGTATTGCTGCATCGCACCAAGGGCGGCTGGAGCAATCCACGCTTCTATGACATGGCGTCAGCCAGCTTCGGCCTGCAGATCGGCCTGGAGAAAGCCGAGTTGGTCTTCATCATCAACAGCGAACGCGCCCTGCGCGGGATCGAAAAGGGCGAGGTCAAGCTGGGCGCGGGCGCGGGCCTGACCGTGGTGACCCTGTCCTCGGCGGCCGAAGGGGCCACCACCGCCCATGGCGGCGACATCGTGGTCTGGGCCTCGGGCACCGGCGCCTATGGCGGCCTGACCTTCAACGGCTCGGTCATCAAGCAGGACAAGGACGCCAACGCCATCGGCGCGGCCGGTCCGGCGGCCACCCAGTTGCGGCGCAACCTGGCCAGCTTCTAGGACTGGCCAGCTTCTAGGACTGGTCAGTCCCCGTCATTGGAGTAAGCTTCGGACGCGCGGAACCGATGGCGACAGCCATGCGATCCGCGCGCCCGAACATTTCAGCCAGATACTTTCAACCAGATACTTTCAGTCAACCGGATCCTGTCAGAAGGAAATCTCCATGAAAAAGATCGTCCTGCTCACCGCCGCGGCGGCGCTGATCGCGTCGCCCGCCTTCGCCGATGTCGCCGCCCAGCTCTCCGTCGCCCAGACCCATGCCGGCATGGCCGCCAAGCAGACCGACATCAAGGCGGTGCAGATGCACCTGCATCATGCCGTGAACTGCTTGGTCGGCCCGGCGGGACCGGGCTTTGACGCCGCCGCCGGCAATCCCTGCGCCAAGGCGGGCAGCGGCGCGATCCCCGAAACCACCGACGCGGCCCAGAAGGCCAAGCTGGAAGCCGCCCTCGCCAAGGCGAAACCGGGCCTGGCCACCACCGATCTGGCCGCCGCCCAGAAGGCAGCGCAGGACACGGCCGACGCCGTGGCCGCCGCCAAGTAACAGCGGACGGAAAAGAACCGCCACGCCTTGCTCATGCGCCATCGCGCATGGGCAAGGCGATCAGGCGATAAAGCCGACGCGGCGCTTGACCGCGTCCATCACCGGGGTGGCGATGGCGCGGGCGCTTTGCGCGCCGGATTTGAGGATGCGGTCGATCTCCGCCGGGTCGGCCAGCAGGCGGCGCATCTCCCCGGCGATCGGCTCCAGCCGCGACACGGTGAGATCGGCCAGGGCGTTCTTGAAGCCGGAAAACTGCTGGCCCGCGAACTGGGCGATCACCGCGTCGCGTTCCAGGTCCGCCAGCGCGGCATAGATATTCAGCAGATTCTCGGCCTCGGGCCGGTCCTTGAGCTCTTCCGCCGAGGCGGGCAGCGTGATCGGCCGTATCTTGTTCACGATGGCGTCGGCATCATCGGTGAGATTGATGCGGCTGGCGTCGCTTTCGTCCGACTTGGACATCTTCTTGGTGCCGTCGCGCAGGCTCATCACCCGCGTCGCCGCGCCGGTGATCACCGGCTCGGGCTGGGGGAAGAAATCCGGCACGCCATAGTCGTTGTTGAACTTGGCAGCGATGTCGCGCGCCAGCTCCAGATGCTGCTTCTGATCCTCGCCCACCGGGACATGGGTGGCGCGATAGACCAGGATGTCGGCGGCCATCAGCACCGGATAGGTATAGAGGCCGACGCTGGCCCGTTCCTTGTGCTTGCCCGACTTCTCCTTGAACTGGGTCATGCGGTCCAGCCAGCCCAGCCGCGCCACGCAGTTGAAGACCCAGGCCAGCTCGCCATGCTCGGGCACCTGGCCCTGGTTGAAGATGGGGGTGCGCCGGGGGTCCACGCCCGCCGCGATATAGGCGGCCGTCACCTCGCGCGTGGCCTGGGCCAGTTCGTCCGGCTTGCCGTAACCGGCATCGGCGGTGATGGCGTGCATGTCCACCACGCAGAACAGGCAGGGCATCTGTTCCTGCATCCGCACCCAGTTCTTGAGCGCGCCCAGATAGTTGCCCAGATGCAGCGTATTGGTGGGCTGCATCCCCGACAGGACCAGCGGCGTGTGTTTTTCGGTCATGGGCGAGGTTATGCCTTGGCGGCCGCCCCGGCATCAAGGGCTCCGGCGGGCCGGGCCAAAGCCTGTTTCAGCCGCCGCTCCACCGCGTCCAGCCGGGCCGGATGCAGGATCTTGTGGCCGAAGCCGTCGCGGACATAGAAGACGTCCACCGCCCGTTCGCCATAGGTCGTCACCATGGCGGTGGAGATGGACAGGCCCGCCTCGAAAATGGCGTGGGTGATGTCATAGAGCAGGCCGGGCCGGTCCAGGCATTCCACCTCGATCACGGTGGCGATGCGCGACGCCTCATTGTCGAAATGGATGCTGGGCTTGATGGAAAAGGCGCTGGCCCGGCTCCGTTGCACCTTGCGGGCCAGTTCGCGGTGCGGCCAGACGTCGCCGCGCAGCGTCCGCTCGATGGACTGGCGCAGCCGGGCCAGCCGCTCGGTGTCGTCAAAGGCCCCGCCCTCGGCGTCCTGCACCGAAAAGACGTCCAGCGCGAAACCGTCCGAGGTGGTGAAGGCCTTAGCGTCGACGATCGAGCCGCCCGCCAGGGCGATGGCGCCCGCGAACTGCGAGAACAGGCCCGCATTGTCGGGGGTATAGACCACGATCTCGGTGACGGCGCGGAAGCTGTTGCTGACCGCCTCCAGCGCCAGAAGCCGCCCCTGGGCGTCCGCCCGGGTCATCATCCGGGCATGGCGTTCCAGTTCGTCCTCCTCGAAGGCCAGCCAGTAATTGTCGTAATGGCGCGACAGGGCCCGTTCGCGCTGGGCCGGGGTGAAGTCGGACAGCCGCGCCGCCAGACCCTGCTTGGCGGCGGCGACGCGGGCGGTGCGCGACGGCGCCTGGTCGCCGCCGGTCATCATCGCCTCGGCGGCGAAATACAGTTCGCGCAGCAACTGGCCCTTCCAGCCGTTCCACACCCCCGGCCCCACGGCGCGGATATCGGCCACCGTCAGGATCACCAGCAGGCGCAGCATCTCGGGGGTCTGCACCAGGTCCACAAAGTCTCGCACCGTCTTGGGATCGGACAGGTCGCGGCGCTGGGCGGTATCGCTCATCACCAGATGGTTCTGGACCAGCCAGGCGACGGCCTCGGTGTCCTTGGCCGGCAAGCCCAGGCGCGGGCAGAGGCTGCGCGCGATGTCCGCCCCCACATCGCTGTGATCGCCCGGCAGGCCCTTGGCCATGTCATGCAGCAGGATGGCGCAATAGAGCACATTGCGCGACTGGATGCGCTTGATGACGTCGGTGGTGAGGGGATTGTCGTCCTTGTGGTCGCCGCGCTCGATGGCGGCGATGTTGCCCACGGCGCGGATCAGATGCTCGTCCACCGTATAGTGGTGGTACATGTTGAACTGCATCAGCCCCACGGCATGACCGAATTCGGGAATGAAGCGGCCCAGCACGCCCGCCTCGTTCATCAGCCGCAGCGCCCATTCCGGATTGTGGCGCGAGGTCAGCACTTCCAGGAAAGCCTGGTTGGCGACGGGATCGCGCCGCAGCGCGTCGGTGATCAGGTCGAGCGAGCGGGTGATGGTCCGCAGCGCATCGGGATGGATGTCCACGCCCTTGGTGTCGGCGACATGGAAGATGCGGATGATGTTGGCCGGATCGGCGCGGAAGACGCCGGGCGCCGCGGCCAGGCGGCCGTTCTCGACATAGAAATCGTCGCCGGGGCCACGGGGCTTGAGAAAGCCGGGCAACATGCGGCTGAGGGACGGGCGGGGTTTGCGGTGCTGTTCCTCCAGCGCGGCGCAGAAGATGCGGGTCAGGTCGCCCACATCCTTGGCCACCAGGAAGTAGGCGCGCATGAAGGCTTCCACGGCCCGGCGCGGCTGGTCGGCGTCCACATAGCCCAGCCGGGCAGCCAGGGCGGTCTGCACGTCGAAAGACAGCCGCTCCTCGGCGCGCCCCAGCAGATAGTGCAGATGCACGCGCACATTCCATAGAAAGGCTTCGGCCTTCTGGAAGGTGCGGTATTCCTCGCGGGTAAAGACGCCATGCTCGACCAGGGCGGCGGCATCGTCCACGCGATAGAGATACTTGCCGATCCAGTAGAGGGTCTGAAGGTCGCGCAAGCCCCCCTTGCCTTCCTTGATATTGGGCTCGACCAGATAGCGGCTTTCGCCCTGGTGGCGGTGGCGGGCGTCGCGTTCGGCCAGCTTGGCTTCCACGAAGTCGCGGCCGTTGCCGCCGGCGATCTCGGCCCAGAACGTCTTGCGCAGTTCCTCGTACAGGGCCTTGTCGCCCCACACATAGCGCGCCTCCAGGATGGCGGTGCGGATGGTGATGTCCTGCCGCGCCAGGCGCACGCATTCCGCCAGGCTGCGGGTGGCATGGCCGACCTTCAGCCCCAGATCCCACAGCATGTAGAGGATGAATTCGATGACGCTCTCGCCCCAGGCGCTCTGCTTGAAGGGGCGCACGAACAGAAGATCGATGTCGGAGCCGGGGGCCAGTTCGCCGCGGCCATAACCGCCGGTGGCCACGATGGCGATGCGCTCGGCGGTGGAGGGATTTTGGGCGTAATAGACGTGCTTGACCGCGAAGTCGTAGATCACCTGGATGATGGCGTCCTGCAGCCCCGACAGGGCGCGGGCGGCGGCCAGGCCCGAAAGTCCCTCCTGCTCCACCGCGGTCTTCACCGTGTCGCGACCCTGGACGAATGCCTGCTTGATCAGCCCCAGGCCCGTCCGGCGCAGGGTGCCCGGATCGGGCGTGGCCCTGGCCAGGGCGGTCAGGTCGCGGCGCAGGGCGTCGGCGTCCATCAGGTCGCGCACGGCAGGCCTCGGCGGCTTTTCCAATCCCATTACGCCGCCGATCATGTCACGGGGGGGACTGCGTTGCCACCCGCCCAGCCCCGCGCCGCTACGGTTTGGGACGGCGGCGGGCGGGCGGATGGACGGTGCGGACCACCACCCCGCAGGCGATGCGCGTTCCGGCATTGCCCAGGGGCTGGGTGCGGTAGTCGTCGGCCCGCTGCTTGACGATCAGGCTGACGCCGTCGCGGTCGAAGATAGAGCGTTTGCCGTTGCCCAAAGTGAAGGCATTGGTGACGATACTGGCTTTCAGCCGCCCGTCCGCCCCGGCGAACTGGTTGGGCAGGTCGCCGGTCATGGGGCCATCCTCGGCCAGATAGCCGTGACGGCGGCCCGGCTGCAGCGACAGGATCGGCCCGGCCTTGGTGAAGCCCGACTGGGCGTCGCAATTGCCCGAGACATGCAGATGCAGGCCATGCGGGCCGGGCGGCAGGCCGCTCAGGTCCAGCACGATCAGGACGGCGCCGCGATTGAGGGTGGAAAAGACCGCGCTGCCCACCGGCTTGCCGTCCAGGTCTTTCAGCTTGGCCACGGCCTGGGCGCGGGACGCGGAAAAGGCCGGACCGCCGGCCAGCAGCGCCCCCGCACACACCAGGAACAGGGCAAGAAGTCTGTACATGGCCCGATCCGGCGGCAAGCTTGGCACAGCTTGGGAACCTTGGAAACCAACCGAGGGAACCCGCGGGCGGATTGCCGGTTAGAGCAGGGTCGAGGGCAAGAGGAGACATCCCATGCGCTTTTCCCTGTTTTCCGTCCTGGCGGCCGCACCGCCGTCCGTCCTGGCGGCCCTTTTGCTTACGTCCGCGCCCGCCCTGGCGGTCCAGGACCAGCCCATCCGGTCGGGCGACATCGAGGCGGTCTGCACCGGCGTCGGCTCGGCCAAGGACGATCCCCGCTGGACCGCCTATCCGGTCAAGATCGTGCTGGCGACCCAGAACGGCGCCAACCTGGCCAATGCGCACATCACCCTTAGCAAGGAAGGACGGGGCAAAGGCGGACAGGCGGCGATGCAGTTCGACTGCGACGCGCCCTGGGTGCTGGTGAAGGCCCCGCCCGGCAGCTACAGCGCCACCGCCACGCTGGTCCGTGACACCACCATCTCGCGCAGCGTCAATTTCAGCACCAGTGGCAGCGGCCCGCAAAGGGAGTTGACGCTGATGTTCCCGGTGCCGGCGGCCACCGCGGCCAACTAGACAAAAAAAGGGCCGGTGGATCGCTCCACCGGCCCCATTTTGCGGACTCCAGACCGATTTAGACCGGCTTGAGGTTCGCGGCCTTCGCGCCACGCGCGTCGGGCACGATGTCGAACGAGACCTTCTGGCCTTCATTCAGGGTGCGCATACCGGCAGCTTCAACAGCCGTGGCATGGACGAACACATCCTTGCCGCCGCCTTCCGGCGCGATAAAGCCAAAGCCCTTGGAGGTGTTGAAGAACTTCACGGTTCCGATGGTCATAAAGACAGTTCCTGCATTGATTTTCCGTCCGGCGAATGCCGGGCGGCGGGGAATTCCGATGTCGCAGGGAAGAAGTTCAACCGTCGTCCAGGCGCGCACTCAAGGCGGGCAGGGATAGTCTAGGTGCGCTTCACTGTGACGGTCGTAACTCCACGTAGGCGCGACATTACGCGCAACCCGGGGCCATGACAATGCCGGGCACAGGCCGCGCCAGAACTGTTCGCACCTGCAACGGAATTGTTGCTTAAGACGCCTGCAACCAAGCGCTACCACCACTTGTGCGGGTTGAATCCGGCAACGCCAACCATAGGCCGATCAGCGGACGTCGCGGATTTCGATTTCGCCCAGCGGTTCGTCGGCCTCAACAATGTCACCGGCGCGGGCGCCCAGAACGGCCTGGGCCAGGGGCGCGCGAAAATTGATCAGACCCTTGCCGGGGTCGGCCTCATCCACCCCCACGATGCGGAAGGTCTGGGTGCGGCCCTTGCGCCGGACGGTGACGGCGGCGCCGAAGCCGATCACGCCATCGCCGGCGGGCGGCACGATCTCGGCGCTGGCCTTGCGGACGGTCCAGTAGCGCAGGTCGCGCGCCAGTGTCTCGCGCAGCAGGGGATTGGCCTCGGTTCGCAGCGCCGTCTCGATGCGGGCGATATGGGCGTCGATCTGCGCCATGCCCTCCGGCGTCACCGGATTGGCCCCCTCCTCCACCATGCGTTCGGGCGGGGCGGCGGACGGCGCGGTCTCGGAGACAAAGGCCTTGGACATGACGGCGGAAAAAAGAGCGGGTCAGGAGACCAGGATGCGCTTGACGCGGGCCTTCTTGGCGGCGGGCGCGGCCGGAGCGGCAGACGCGGCCTCGGCCTCCTGGCGTTCCTTCTCCAGGCGCAGCGCCTTGAGGCGCGCGGTCTTGGCGTCGGTGGCCGCATTGTGGGCGGCGGTCTCGTCCTTCACCAGTTGGGTGCGTTTTTCCCAGGCGGCGAAGACGCCGTTGGCGGTGCGCAGCGCGGCGTCGCGCTTGCGGGCGGACTGGGAGGTGTTGTCGGTCATGGGGAGACTCCTCTTAGGAAAGCGGGCGGCCGCCGGATGACGGCCGCCCGTGTTTCATCAGACGGCCGAAAGATTGCCGGCCTTGGCGCCGCGCGCATCCGGCAGAATGTCGAACTGGACCTTCTGGCCCTCGTTCAGGGTGCGCAGACCAGCGGCTTCGACGGCGGAGACATGGACGAACACATCCTTGCCGCCGTCATCGGGGGCGATAAAGCCAAAGCCCTTGGAGGTGTTGAAGAACTTCACGGTTCCGAGTGCCATTTGATTTCCTTTTGCAGCATCGGGTTCCGCCAGCGCGACATGCGATGACGGCCGTGGAAACAGAACATCGGGTCGGTCGGGAAGTTTTTCGGTGCGTCCTGGCCGCCATGGCGGTTGGGCCAAGGCGGATCGGATAGACGGAAAGCGCTTCGTCTGACTTAGGACGCAAGTACCACGTGAGCCGAGTATAGGACCTTATCCCTTAAATAACAATGATGGCGGATTTTCCGTGTACGAACAGCGGCTTGGCGGCGGCGCGGAGGAGCGCTACCGCGCCCGGCTGCCGAAGGTCTTGGGCGCGTTGGGGCGCGCGGCGCGCTGCAGTTTCTTGCGCCCGCCTTTGCTTCCTTTCCCATCGGGGATCGGTTTCGAGGGGCGATCGTCGCTGGAATACGTGATCTCGGCGTCCAGGCTGGCCTTGGCGACATCCGATTGGCGGGCAAAAGGATCGTCGGCGATCGCCAGGGCGGTGGATTGCAGCCGCTTGAGTTCGTCGCGCAACCGGGCGGCGGTTTCGAATTCCAGGTCGGCGGCGGCGGCCCGCATCTTCTTTTCGATGTCGGCGATGATCGCCTTGATGTTGTGGCCGACGAATTCGCGCCCGCCTTCCGCCGCCTGCAACATCCCGGCATCCACCGTCACATGATCCTTTTCATACATCGAGCCCATGATGTCGGCGATGTTGCGCTTGACGCTGGCGGGCGTGATGCCGTGTTCCTTGTTGTACGCCTCCTGCTTGGCGCGGCGGCGGCTGGTCTCGTCCATCGCCCGCTGCATCGAGCCGGTCACCTTGTCGGCATAGAGGATCACCTTGCCGTCCACGTTGCGGGCGGCGCGGCCGATGGTCTGGATCAGAGATGTCTCGCTGCGCAGGAAACCTTCCTTGTCGGCATCCAGGATGGCGACAAGGCCGCATTCGGGAATGTCCAGCCCCTCGCGCAGCAGGTTGATGCCGATCAGCACATCGAAAGCGCCCAGGCGCAGGTCGCGGATGATCTCGATCCGCTCCAGCGTCTCGACATCGGAGTGCATGTAGCGCACCCGGATGCCCTGTTCGTGCATATATTCGGTCAGATCCTCGGCCATCTTCTTGGTCAGGGTGGTGACCAGGGCGCGATAGCCGCGCTTGGCGATATCGTGACATTCGGCGATCAGGTCATCCACCTGGCTTTCCACCGGCCGTATTTCAACGGGGGGATCGATCAGGCCGGTGGGGCGGATCACCTGTTCGGTGAAGACGCCGCCGGTGCGTTCCAGTTCCCAATGGCCGGGGGTGGCGCTGACATAGACCGACTGGGGCCGCATGGCGTCCCATTCCTCGAATTTCAGCGGACGGTTGTCGATGCAGCTGGGCAGGCGGAAGCCGTATTCGGCCAGGGTGAACTTGCGGCGATAGTCGCCTTTGTACATGGCGCCGATCTGCGGCACCGAGACATGGCTTTCATCGGCAAAGACCAGTGCATTGTCCGGCAGGTATTCAAAGAGCGTCGGCGGCGGCTCGCCCGGCAGGCGGCCGGTCAGCCAGCGGGAATAATTCTCGATGCCGGCGCAGCTGCCGGTGGCCTCGATCATCTCCAGATCGAAGGTGGTGCGCTGTTCCAGCCGCTGGGCCTCCAGCAGCTTTCCCTTGGCGCGCATGTCGGCCAGGGTGTGCAGCAGTTCGGCCTTGATGCCCTTCATCGCCTGATGAAGGGTGGGGCGCGGCGTGACGTAATGGCTGTTGGCGTAGATCTTGATCTGGTCCAGCGCCCCCGCCTTGTGCCCGGTCAGCGGATCGAACTCGGTGATGCTGTCCACCTCGTCGCCGAACAGTTCCACCCGCCAGGCGCGGTCTTCATAGTGGGCGGGGAAGATGTCGATCACATCGCCGCGCACCCGGAAGGCGCCGCGGGTGAAATTGTCGTCGTTGCGGCGGTATTGCAGCGCCACCAGATTCTGGATCGCGGCATTGCGGTCGATGCGGTCGCCGCGCGCGACGCCCAAGGCGGTGCCCGAATAGGTTTCGACCGAGCCGATGCCGTAGATGCAGGACACGCTGGCGACGATGATCACATCGTCGCGCTCCAGGATCGCCCGCGTCGCCGAATGGCGCATCCGGTCGATCTCCTCGTTGATGGAGGAATCCTTCTCGATATAGGTATCGGTGCGCGGGATATAGGCTTCGGGCTGGTAATAGTCGTAATAGCTGACGAAATACTCGACCGCGTTTTCCGGAAAGAAGGTCTTGAACTCGCTGTACAGCTGGGCGGCCAGGGTCTTGTTGGGCGCCAGGATCAGGGCCGGCCGCTGGGTCGCCTCGATCACCTTGGCCATGGTGAAGGTCTTGCCCGACCCGGTGACGCCCAGCAGCACCTGGTCGCGCTCCCGGGCCGTCACCCCCGCCACCAGTTCGGCGATGGCGGTGGGCTGGTCGCCCGCCGGGGTATAGTCGCTGACCAGCTTGAACTTGCGCCCGCCCTCGGATTTTTCCGGCCGGGCCGGACGGTGGGGCACGAACTGGCTGATGGGCACCGTCTGGTAAGCGGGGTCTATCGGCTCTTCCGGCGCAGCAGTTCCCGCCGCCAGCGGCGCCTTGTCCAGCGCGGCCTGGAACCGGGCCTCGTTGTCCGAGACAGGCTTCTTCTTCCCCGGACGGGCGCGGGGAACCATGCCGTTATTGTGCGCCATGGCGGCAATATAAGACGCCGCCGCCCGTTTTTGCAGGGGTGGGTTATTTTAAAACCCTCCCCTTCCTGCGTGCTGACGCACGCGAAGGGGGAGGATCATTTTAAACCCCTCCGCCTTCGCTGGCCCAAGGACCAGCTACGGCACCTCCCCTTCCTGCGTGCTGACGCACGCGAAGGGGAGGATCACACCGTATCCCACCACTGCTCGATGCGGCGGCGGAAGGCGGCATCGGGCATGGGGCCGCGCCCGGCATTCAGATTGTCCAGCATGTATTGCGGCTTGTCGGTGCCGGGGATCACGGCGGTCACCGCCGGGTGCGACAGGTTATATTTCAGGAAGATCTGGGCGAAGCTGGTGCAGCCGATCTCCTTGGCCCAGTCGGGAATGGGCTTGCCCGCCACCTTCTTGAACATGGAGTTGCGGCCGAAGGGCAGGTTGGTCAGCACGGCGCAGCCATTGTCGCGCGCCAGCGGCAGCAGCACCGTTTCGGCGCCGCGGTCGCCCAGCGAATAGTTGATCTGGAAGAATTCCGGCTTCTCGCGGCGCAGCACCGGGGCCAGCGCCTCATAGGCGCTGTCGAAGCTGGAGGTGATGCCATAATGCTTGCACAGGCCCTTGGCCTTCCAGTCCTTCATCTGGGCGCAGGAGAAATTGGGGTCGCCCACATTATGGGCCTGTTGCAGGTCCACATGATCGGTCTTGAGGCGCTGCAAGGAACGCTTCAGCGACGCTTCGGCATCGGCATGGGAAATCCGGCTGGTGTATTTGGTCGCCAGGAACAGCCGGTCGCGCAGGCCGGTCTGCTCGCTCACCAGGCCGACATTGGCCTCGGCGGTGCCATAACTGGCGGCGGTGTCGATCAGGCTGCCGCCGCCCGCCACCAGATTGCGGACCACGGTCTTGCGCTCTTCCAGCTTGGCGGGGTCGTTCTCGAACTCGAACACCTGGCTGGTGGCGATGCCCACGATGGGCAGCATGTATCCGGTCTGGGGCACCCGGCGCTTGAGGATGGGAGCGGCGCGCATCATGGCGCTTTGCGCCCGCGCGGCCTGCGGCAGCAGCGCGGCGGCCGCGGTGGCGGCCAGAAGAGAGCGGCGGTCCAGATCACGCATGGGAGATACTCCTTTTGGGGGTCAGGGGTTGGAGATTTGGGCGGCGCGGCGTTCCTGCATCCGGCCCAGCAGCAGGCTGAGCGCCGCCCAGGCCAGCGAGACCGGCACCATCACCAGCGCCAGCAGCGGAATGGTCAGGCCCATCACGGCATAGAGCAGGTGGAACAGCCAGCTCGACGCCATGTCGGCGCCGCGGAACAGCACGCCGTCAATGACGTTCTTGGCCTTGTACTTGTCCTCGCGGTCGGCGGCAGTGAACAGGATTTCGCGCGCCGGATTGGAGACGGCGAAATTGCCTATCCGCTGCGCCGCCTGGAACACCATCACCGCCATCAGCGCCGGCATGGCCGCCAGCACGCCAAAGCCGAAGGCGAAGACCAGCGGCACGAAGGCCGCCGCCGGGCCGGTGCCGAAACGGGTGATCAACCGCCCCGTCAGCGCCAGTTGCAGCAGGATCTGCAGCGCGCCCACCCACAAATCTATGGTGGCGAAGATGCGGGTGCGCTCGGCGGCGTCCTGGGTGGCGGCCGACACCAGTTCGGCCTGCAACAGGTACAGGATGGTGCCGCCCAGCGACAGCAGGCCCACCCAGGCGGCGATGCCGCCCAGATAGGGCGAGCGCAGCACCGCCACCAGCCCGTCAAAGGCGCTGCCGCCGATGGCAGGCGGCGCGGCGGCGGTGCCGGTGAAGCCTTCGGTGGCGCGGCCCAGCCGCACCGCGCAGAACAGGGCCGCCTCCAGCAGCAGGGCCGAGAGCAGGAACAGGTTCACCGGCCCCAGCGGTTCCACCAGCGTGCGGGTCAGCAGCGGCCCGGCCAGCGCCCCCAGCGAGCCGCCCGCCGCGATGAAGCCGTACAGCCGCTTGCCCTGGTCGCTGCGCCACAGATCGGCCAGGTAGGACCAGAACACCGACACCGCGAACAGGCTGAACACGGTCAGCCAGACAAAGAACACCTGATAGACCGCCTGTTGGCCGATCCCGAAGGTCAGCAACAGCCAGAAGACCAGGATGTTGGCCGCGAAAAAGTGATAGACCAGCGGGATCAGCCGCCGGCGCGGCAGCCGCGCCACCAGCCAGCCATAGAGCGGCGCGGCGGCCAGCATCACGAAGAAGGTGGCGGTGAACAGCCAGGGCAGGGCGCGGGTGCCGCCGGAGATTCCGGCATTGTCGCGCAGCGGCCGCAGGACGTAATAGGCGGCCAGGATCAGGAAGAAATAGGCGAAGGACCAGAGCAGTGCGCGGCGCTCGCCCGGCTTGACCGCCACCACCATCGCCAGAGCGCGATCCAGCATTTCCCTGCCCACCCTCATGTTGTTATGACGAAAGCCTAGCCTCGGCGCGCCGCTTGCGAAAGCCGGAAAGCCGCGCGATGTTTTGCGCAGCCCCGCCGGATTCGCCACAATTTGGGCGCTTTTCCTGCGGCCTGAGCGATCTGCTGGTCCGGACGGAGACGATAACGATGCACCAACGCAACCTGGGCGAAAAAGTGCTGGAAGGCGTGCTGTTCAAATCGCGCTGGCTGCTGGCGCCCTTCTATCTGGGGCTGGTGCTGTCGCTGCTGCTGCTGCTGTCGGCCTTCCTGGCCGAATTGCTCCATGCGATGCCCCAGCTTTTCGACCTGGCGCATATCGACCCCGAGGAAGTGATCCTGGCGGTGCTGTCGCTGATCGACCTGTCGCTGGCGGGCAACCTGGTGGTGATCGTGATCTTTTCCGGCTACGAGAATTTCGTCTCCAAGATCAACACCGAGAATGCCGAGGACCGCCCCAGCTGGATGGGCACGCTGGATTTCTCGGGCCTCAAGATGAAGCTGATCGGCTCGATCGTGGCGATCAGCGCCATCTCGCTGCTGCGCGCCTTCATGACCCTGAGCGACAGCAATGCGCCGCTGGACGAGCGCAAGATGTACTGGATGCTGATCCTGCACCTGACCTTCGTGGGATCGGGCCTGATGTTCGCGGCGATGGATTATATCGGCAACCGTGCCGAGAAGCCGCAGGAGCATTAGCCGTGCCCGGCGGCGCAATTCTTGTCACCGGCGCCGCCCGGCGTCTGGGCCGCGCCATCGCGCTGGACCTGGCCGGAGCGGGCTGGAACGTGGCGGTGCATTACAACGGCTCGGCCCAGGCGCGCGCCAAGGGCGTGGCGGCCGTGGCGCTGCAGGCCGACCTGTCGCGCGAGGCCGAAACTGCGACGCTGGTGGAACGCGCGGCGCGGGCGCTGGGGCCGCTGACCGCGCTGGTCAATTCCGCCTCCCTGTTCGAGGAGGACGACTGGCAAAGCGCCACCCGCGAAAGCTGGGACGCCCATGTCGAAACCAACCTGCGCGCGCCCCTGGTCCTGTCCCAGGCGTTTGCCGCGCAACTGCCCGGCGGGCAGGACGGCGCCATCGTCAACCTGATCGACCAGCGGGTGCTCAAGCCGACGCCGCAATTCCTCTCCTACAGCCTCAGTAAGGCGGGGCTTTACTGGCTGACCACCACCCTGGCCCAGGGCATGGGCCCGCGCATCCGGGTCAATGCCGTGGGCCCCGGTCCCACCCTGCGCAACGCCCGCCAGTCCGAGGAGGACTTCGCCCGCCAGCGCATGGCCACCATTCTGGAACGCGGCGCCAATCCCGCCGACATCTGCGACGCGGTGCGCTATCTTCTGGAGGCCAAGGCCGTGACCGGCCAGATGATCGCGGTGGACGGCGGCCAGCACCTGGCCTGGCGCACCCCGGATGTGAGCGTGACCGAATGAGCAGGATCGAACTTCCCCGCATCGCCAGCGCCGCGCGCGGCATCCGCCATGTCTTCATCCGCAACCTGGAACTGCTGGCCAATATCGGGGTCTACGCCCGCGAGGAAGGCCGCCGCCAGCCGGTGCGGATCAATGTCGATCTGGCCACCGACGACATGGCCGACGCCCGGGACATGCTGGAGAATGTGGTGGACTATCACACCATCGAAAAGCGCATCCGCGCCATCATCGCCGAGGGCCATGTCAAGCTGGCCGAAACCCTGGCCGAGCGCATCGCCACCGCCTGTTTCGAGGATGCCCGCGTCCGCACCGTGCGGGTGCGGGTGGAAAAGCTCCACGCCCTGACCGGCGCCGAGGCGGTGGGCATCGAAATCGAGCGCGCCCGATAATATAGTAGGGCATGGAACTTCCCGGCGAACAGGGCCTGACTGGTGGACAGCCCCTGAAGGGCGCGCAGCGCATCACCGCCTATCTCAAGACCCTGCCCGACGCCCCCGGCGTCTACCGGATGCTGAACGCGGCGGGCGATGTGCTGTATGTCGGCAAGGCCCGCAGCCTGAAGAAGCGCGTCACCGCCTATGCCACCGGCCGCGTCCATAGCGAGCGCCTCACCCGCATGGTGGCCGAGACGGCGGAGATGGTGTTCGTCACCACCGCCAGCGAGACCGAGGCGCTGCTGCTGGAAAGCAACCTGATCAAGCGGCTCAAGCCCCGCTACAATGTCAGCTATCGTGACGACAAGAGCTTTCCCAATATCCTGTTGCGTGAGGACCATCCCTTTCCGCAGCTTCTCAAGCATCGCGGCGCCCGCACCACCAAGGGCGTCTATTTCGGCCCCTTTGCCAGCGCGGGCGCGGTCAACCGCACCCTGAACACGTTGCAGCGGGCCTTCCTGCTGCGCTCCTGCTCGGATTCGGTGTTCGACAGCCGCACCCGTCCCTGCCTGCTGTTCCAGATCAAACGGTGCAGCGCGCCCTGCGTGGACCGTATCGACCCGGCCGGCTATCACGCGCTGGTGAAGGAAGCCGAAGGCTTCCTGAAGGGCAAAAGCCAGGCGGTGCAGGACGCACTCAAGACCGAGATGACCGCCGCCTCGGACGCGCTGGATTTCGAGACCGCGGCGCGGCTGCGCGACCGGCTGAAGGCGATGAGCCACATCCAGTCCTCGCAGGGCGTCAATCCGTCCAGCTTCGAGGAAGCCGACCTGTTCGCCGCCCACAGCGAAGGCGGCCAGACCTGCATCCAGGTGTTCTTTTTCCGGGCCGGACAGAATTGGGGCAACCGGCCCTATTTCCCCCGCCATGACCGTGACCTGCCGCTGGCCGAAGTGCTGGAGAGTTTTGTGGGCCAGTTCTATGACGACCGCCCCGCCCCGCGCCTGATCCTGACCTCCGAGGCGCTGCCGGGCCGGGCGCTGTTGGCCGCGGCGCTGTCTTCGCGCGCGGGCTTGAAAGTGGAAATCGCCCAGCCCCTGCGCGGCGAAAAACGCGAGATCATGGACCGCGCCCTGGCCAATGCCCGCGAGCAATTGGGCCGCCGCCTGGCCGAAAACAGCGCCCAGACCCAGTTGCTGGAAGGGGTGGCCGATGTCTTCGGGCTGGACCAGCCGCCCCGCCGCATCGAGGTCTATGACAATTCCCACATCCAGGGCGCCCATGCCCTGGGGGCCTTCATCGTGGCCGGGCCGGACGGCTTCGAGAAAGCCCAGTACCGCAAGTTCAACATCAAGACCGCCGACCTGGCCCCCGGCGACGATTACGCCATGATGCGCGAGGTGCTGACCCGCCGCTTTGCCCGCATGGTGAAGGAGGAAGCCGCCCCGGGCCCGGACTCGCGCTGGAAGCGTCCCGAACTGGTGCTGATCGACGGCGGGCCGGGCCAGCTTTCGGTCGCCTGCCAGGTCTTTGCCGATCTGGGGGTGGAGGATGTGACGCTGGTGGGCATCTCCAAGGGGCCGGACCGCGATGCGGGCCGCGAGCATTTCTATATGCCGGGCCGCGAGCCCTTCCGCCTCGATCCCAAAAGCCCGGTGCTGTATTACCTGCAACGGCTGCGCGACGAGGCGCACCGTTTCGTGATCGGCGGCCACCGCAAAAAGCGCAGCGCCGCCATCGGGGCCAATCCGCTGGACGAAATCGCCGGGGTGGGAGCGAACCGCAAGCGGGCGCTGCTCCAGCATTTCGGCTCGGCCCGCGCCGTGGCCGGGGCCAGCCTGGCGGATTTGGCGGCGGTGGATGGGGTCAGCGAGACACTGGCCCGGAAAATCTTCGATTTCTTCCATCCCGGCGGGTGATTTCACCGCTGGGAGCGTTCTAGACTGGCATCATGTTCGCCCTGCCCAACGCTCTGACCGTCCTGCGGATCGTGCTGGTCCCGATTTTCGTGGTGGCCTTTGTGCTGCCCGGCGACGCGGCGCGGCTGGTGGCCTTCGGCGTTTTCGTGATCGCCGGGGTCAGCGACTGGCTGGACGGCTTCGCCGCCCGCAAGCTGAAGGCCGGATCGGACTTCGGCCGCATGTTGGATCCCATCGCCGACAAGGTGCTGGTGGCGGTGGCGCTGATGATGCTGGTGGCCGAGGGCACCTTCGCCACCCACAATCCGCACACCGGCAATCTCAGCCTGCTGCGGCTGGTGCCCGCGGTCATCATCCTGTCGCGGGAAATCCTGGTCTCGGGCCTGCGCGAATTCCTGGCGGGCACGCGGGTCAGCGTGCCGGTCACCACCGTGGCCAAGTTCAAGACCGCCATCCAGATGATCGCCATCGGGGCGATGATCCTGACGCCCCTGGCCGACACTTTCGTGCCGGGCCTGCCGGCCGTGACCTATGCCGCCACCGCCTATGTCCTGCTGTGGGTGGCGGCGGGCCTGACCGTCTATACCGGCGTGATCTATTTCAAGAACGGCATGGCGCACCTGCGCCCCGGCCCCACCGACCCGTGACGGCGCGTTGAGTTTTCTCTGGGTCGTCTTCACACTTCTGGGCGCGGCGGGCCAGACCGCGCGCAACGCCATGCAGCGCGAACTGACGCCCCGGCTGGGCGCGCTGGGCGCCACGCTGGTGCGTTTCGTGTTCGGCTTTCCCTTCGCGCTGCTGTTCCTGGGCGGCGTCATGACGGTGACGCGGGCGCCGCTGCCCGCGATCACCGGCCCCTTCCTGCTCTGGACACTGCTGGGGGCGCTGACCCAGATCGCGGCCACCGCCCTGATGCTCAAGACCATGGAGCGGCGCTCCTTCGTGGTGACGGTCGCCTATCTCAAGACCGAGCCGCTGCTGGTGGCGGCGATGGGGCTTCTGGTGCTGCACGATCCGCTGACCTGGGGCATGGCGCTGGCCATCCTGCTGGCCATGGCCGGGG
>ERZ778022.2181-NODE-2181-length-21629-cov-4.365996_pt1 | contig 21629 bp, 23 predicted proteins | sample MGYA00375752_ERZ778022 | MGnify/ENA primary metagenome ERZ778022 (study PRJEB29350, sample SAMN05389826) | bioreactor metagenome | isolation source: Thiocyanate bioreactor | place: South Africa: University of Cape Town | collected 2014-04-04 ... | reverse complement strand
CATCGTCGGGCTCTGCAGCCCGGCGACCTACGGCTACAATGCCCAGGCGGTCGGCGATACCCGCCTTCGCCGGATCTCGCGGGCCGGCCTCGAGCGCATGATCGACGAGCGCGCCGATTTCGCCCGCAAGCTGCTCAGAATGGCGACCGCCGAATTGAACGCCATGCGCGATCACCTGACGTGCCTCGCCTCGAAGTCGGCCGAGGCCAAGGTGGCGGACTTCCTGCTCATGCTGGCCGAGCGCAGCACGGCCCGGGCCGGTGGCGCGGTGGTCGTCAACCTGCCGATGACGCGGACGGATATCGGGGACTATCTCGGGCTGACCATCGAGACGGTGAGCCGGACGATCAGCAAAATGCGGCGGACGGGCGTCATCGACCTGCCGCGCACGACCCAGGTCATTGTGCGCAGCACGGATCGCCTCGCCGAGCTGGCCGGGGCCGCTTGATAACCTGTGCGCAAGAGCAACAGTGGTTACGAAAATCTTAAGGAATTGCGGCCCCAAAGGGGTTTCGTTCTAGGACTCACACGCCTGTTCTGATAGCCGGTAAATTTAGAAGAGCTGCAAGATTCGGCAGCCATCGGATTGAACGGGGCTCGGGTGCAATGCAGAGTGGCGGAGCATGGGGGCGGCTCGTGAGCGCCGCACGCGTGGGCGCGCTAGCGCTTGGTTTGGCAGCAGCGGCTGCGGCAGGGGCGACACCAGCCAGCGCGCAAGTGCAGATCCAGGTTTATGGCGGCATGAACGCCAATTTCTCGAGCGATGTGTCGCTGCATCGCCCAGGCGTACCCACAGAGACGCGCAAGGTCGACTGGGACGGCAAGTCCTTCGAAATGCCGCCCTACTGGGGGGCGCGCGGCATCTACTGGTTTCAGAACAGCCCCAACTGGGGTGTGGCCGTCGAGTTCACCCACGCCAAGGCCTACGCCAAGCTCAAGGGAGACGTCGGCGCGCTCTACGAGAAGCTCGAGTTCACCGACGGCAACAACATCGTCACGGGCAACCTGCTCTATCGGTTCGAGCCCTGGCAGTTTTACGGCATTCGCCCCTACGCCGGGTTCGGCATCGGCGTGGCCATCCCGCATGTCGAGGTGCAGGTGGTCGGCGCTTCGAGCGGTACCTTCGAGTATCAGCTCGCCGGGGTCGCCGCGCAGGGTCTGGTCGGCCTCGAGTTTCCGTTCACGGCCCACTGGTCGGGCTTCGCCGAGGCCAAGCTCTCCTATACGCACATCAACGGCAATCTCGACGGCGGTGGCCACGTCAAGACCGATCTCTGGTCGCCGCACCTGGCCCTCGGCCTTTCCTACCGCTTCTAAGCTAGTGTCCCGATTACGAAGTTCGCCTCACTTCGATGCTGGCGTCCCGAGCGAACTTCGGAATCAGAAGGGACACTAGAAAGATATTCTTGCTAGTGCGATTCAGATCGAGAAATTCGCTCGATACCTTGCCGCGAGATCTGGCGAATTTCTCGATCATCGCACTAGGCCGGCGCGACCGCGCTTGGCGGAAGGCCTTTTCCCGCTAGAATGGCTGCAAAGAACCGCGCCGGCCGATTCCTGGCCGGCGGGCGCGGCCTTGCGGGAGAGGGCGGATGCAGCAGCGCGTCGACCTGAAGATCGGCCATTCGGCCTGCCCCCATGATTGCCCTTCGACCTGCGCGCTCGATGTCGAGCTGCTCGGCAACGGCCGCATCGGCCGCGTGCGCGGGACCAAGGAGAACGACTACACGGCCGGCGTCATCTGCGCCAAGGTCGCGCGCTACGCCGAGCGCATTCATCACGAGGAGCGGCTGCTCCATCCGCTGAAGCGCGTCGGACCGCGGGGCTCGGGGCAGTACGCGCAGATCTCCTGGGACGAGGCACTGGATATCACGGCCGAGGCGCTGCTCGAGGCTGAGCGCCGCCACGGCAGCGAGGCCGTGTGGCCCTATTTCTTCGCGGGCACCATGGGCCTCGTCATGCGCGACGGCATCGAGCGCCTGCGGCACGCGAAGAAGTATTCGCGCCAGTTCTCGACCATCTGCACGACGGCGGCCTGGACGGGCTTCGTCGCAGGCACGGGGCGGCTCGCGGGGCCCGATCCGCGCGAGATGGCGAAGTCCGACCTCGTCGTGATCTGGGGCACGAACCCCGTGCACACGCAGGTCAATGTGATGACGCACGCTGTCCGCGCGCGGCGTGAGCGCGGAGCGAAGATCGCGGTCATCGACATCTACCGCAACGCGACCATGCAGCAGGCCGACATCGGTATCTGTCTGAGGCCCGGCACGGACGGCGCGTTCGCGTGCGCGATCATGCACGTGCTGTTCCGCGATGGGCTCGCAAACCGGGAGTACATGGCGAAGTACGCCGACTGCCCCGAGGAGCTCGAAGCCCATCTCGCGGACAAGACGCCCGAGTGGGCGAGCGCCATCACGGGGCTCGCGGTCGAGGAGATCGAGAGCTTCGCACGGCTCATCGGGAAGACACCGCGGACCTATCTGCGTCTCGGCTATGGCTTCTCGCGCTCGCGCAATGGCACCGTGAACATGCACGCGGCCTCGTGCATCGCGACGGTGACGGGATCGTGGCTGCATGAAGGTGGCGGCGCCTTCCACAACAGCGGCGCGATCTTCAAGTGGAACAAGTCGCTGATCGAGGGCTCGGACGTGCTCGATCCCTCCATCCGAATGCTGGACATGAGCCGCATCGGCCCGATCCTGACGGGCGACCGCAGCGATCTCGGCGACGGGCCCGAGGTGCACGCGCTCTTCATCCAGAACCAGAACCCGGTGCAGGTCGCGCCCGACCAGAGCAAGGTCAAGAAGGGTTTTGCGCGCGAGGATCTGTTCGTCTGCGTGCACGAGCAGTTCATGACGGCGACGGCGAAGGTCGCCGATATCGTGCTGCCGGCGACGATGTTTCTCGAGCACGACGATCTCTATCAGGCGGGCGGGCAGCAGAGCATTCTGTTCGGGCCGAAGCTCGTCGAGCCGCCGGGCGAGTGCTGGTCCAATCACGATGTGATCTGTGCGCTCGCCAAGCGCGTCGGCGCGGAGCATCGCGGCTTCGACATGACGGCGCGTGAGATCGTCGACTGGACGCTGCAGAACTCGGGCTGGGGCACGCTCGAAAATCTCGAGGCCAAGCGCTGGATCGATGCGCAGCCGGACTTCGAGACCTCGCACTACATCGGCGGCTTCGCCTATCCCGATGGCAAGTTCAAGTTCAAGCCGGACTGGCCGGAGGTACCCGCCTCACGCAAGTGGGACTGGGGCATTGCCCATCTCATGCCGCGCCTGCCGGACCACTGGGATGTCATCGAGAAGGCCGATGCGCGACATCCCTTCCGCCTCGCGACGAGCCCGGCGCGCAACTACCTCAATTCCTCGTTCAACGAGATGCCGACGAGCCGCAAGCAGGAGGGCGTGCCGCGCGCCAAGATCCATCCGGACGATCTTGCAGAGCTCGGCATCGAGGACGGCGACCGCATTGCCATGGGCAACGAGCGCGGTGAGATCAGGATCAAGGCCGAGGCCTACGATGGCGTGCAGCGCGGCGTCGTGATCGTCGAGGCCATCCCGCCGAACGATCAGTTCGAGGGCGAGGTGGGCCTCAACACGCTGACGGGCGCCGACCGCATCGCGCCGTTCGGCGGCGCGGCCTTCCACGACAATCACGTCTGGATACGGCGGGCGCTTCGTGACTGATCGAAGCCCGAGGAGCGCGCCCTGATGCAGAGCGCGGATGTCGTGATCATCGGCGGGGCTGCGGTCGGCAGCGCGGCGGCCGCCTTCCTCTGCCGCGAAGGCTTCAAGGGCCGCGTCGTCGTCGTCGAGAAGGATCCGAGCTACCAGTGGTGCGCGACGGGCCGGTCGGTCGCTTCCATACGTCGGCAGTTCTCGACGCGCGAGAACATCGAGCTCTCGACGTTCGGCTGGCAGTACTTCAGCAGGATCAAGGAGGAGTACGGGCCGGAGGCTCATGTCAGCCTCGTCGAGCGCGGCTATGCCATCATGGCGAGCCCTGAGGGGGCGGGTGTGCTCCGCGCCAACATCGCGCTTCAGCAAGGCTTGGGCGCGGATGTCGAGCTGCTGGCGCCGGATGCGCTGAAGGCGCGCTTTTCCTGGCTCAATGTGGATGATCTGGCCGGCGCCGGATGGGGGCGGACGGGCGAAGGCTGGGTGGACCCGCACGCGCATCTCGCACTCATGCGCAAGCGCGCGATCGCGGAGGGCGTGACCTACCTCGCCGACGAGGTCGTGGGGATCGACATGGAGCGCGGCGCGATTGCGGGCGTGCGCCTTGCCTCGGGCGCCAGGATCGCGACGCGCACGGTCGTGTGCGCGGCAGGCTGGCATTCGCGCAAGGTCGCGGCCATGGCCGGCATCGACCTCCCCGTGCGGCCGAGAAAGCGCTACGTGTTCGTGATCGATTGTCCGACGCCCATCCCGGGGGCGGGCCTGATGATCGATCCGAGCGGCGTCTACTTCCGCCCGGAGGGACGCTATCACATCGCTGGCGTCGCGCCGCCCGAGGACGAGGATCCCGATGCTGAGGACTTCGATATCGAGGACGGTTTCTTCGAGCGCCTCGTCTGGCCGACGCTCGCGCATCGCGTGCCGGCCTTTGAGACGCTGAAGGTCATGAATGCCTGGTGCTGCCACTACGATCTGAGCACGCTCGACCACAATGCCATTCTCGGGCCGCATCCGGACGTGGCGGGCTTCCTGCTGGCGTGCGGCTTCTCGGGGCACGGCCTGCAGCACTCGCCAGGGATCGGCCGGGCCATGGCCGAGCTGATCGTGCACGGCGCCTACCGGACGATCGACCTCAAGCGGTTTGGCTGGGCGCGGATCGCGGCGAACGCGCCGCTCGCGGAAGCCAACGTATTCTGAGAGCCAGCCAGGATCACGCCGGGAACGACACATGGGTACGATCCTCGCGATTTCATCTCAGGTCGCGCGCGGGCACGTGGGCCTGAGCGCGGTCGTGCCGGCGCTCCAGGCGCTCGGGCACGAGGTGATCGCGCTGCCGACCATCATGCTCTCGAACCATCCGGGCCACGGCGCCGTCGCTGGCCAGCGCATGGAGCCGGCGCTGCTGAGCCGGATGCTCGCGACGCTGGACGCCCATGGATGGCTCGCGGGCGTCGATGCGGTGCTAAGCGGCTACCTGCCGACGCAGGAGCATGTGGCGGTCGTGGCGGAAGCGGTCGGCCTCGTGCGGGCGCACAGGGCGAAGGCGCCCTTCTTCTGCGATCCCGTGCTCGGGGACGACCCCAAGGGCCTCTATATTGCAGAGGATGCCGCACGATCCCTCGCGGAGCGGCTGGTGCCGCTCGCGGACGTGATCTTTCCAAATCGTTTCGAGCTTCAATGGCTCGCAAGCCAACCGGTCACTGATGCCGCAAGCGCGGCGATGGCGGGGCGCGCACTCGGAACATCAGTGACCGTCGCGACCTCAATACCCGCTGGAGATGACGGGCTCGCGACGATGGCGGTGACGGCCGAGGAGGCCTGGACACGGACAGTTGTGCGGATGAACGGCGTTCCAAATGGGACGGGTGACTTGCTCGCCGCCCTCTTCACGGGGCATATGGTTAACGCCTGCGCCGCTCCGATTGCCCTGAAAAGATCCGTGATCGGTGTTCAAGAGGCAATTTGTGCCAGTGCGGGACGAGATGAGCTCAATTTGATTGCCATTTTGAAGGGATTTAGACGCTAGGTGTCGCCTCCGAGGGGGCCTTTGGAGTAACGATAGTCCGCGTCCCAGAGGGAACCAAATTGCATCGTGGCGCGTCTTGAAATTTGGCGTTCAGTGCACAAATCGCACACGCCCTCACGATGCAGATACCTAACGGGATGCGGAAAGAGAGATGTTCCGGCGGTCCGGCTTGCCCGGCCCGTTTGAATACTCTCCCTAGCCACTACTCAAGTCAGGGCCCGAGTTAGCCCTGTTCAGGATGGCTGTAATAGAAGCATTGTCTTGCCGTGCGCTGACAATCTCGTCAGAGGTCTCCATGGGCCGCCGATCAATTCACACCCCGGAACAATTGCGCCAGCTCATTCTCGACGCTGCCGCAGCGATCATCGAGGCGCATGGGCTTGCGGGGCTTTCCGCTCGCGAGATTGCCCGCCGGATCGGCTATTCCCCCGGCACCATCTACAACATGTTCGAGAATCTGGACGATGTCGTGCTGAACGTCGAGGGGCGCGTGCTCGACTCGCTCGACGAGCGCCTCGTGGCGGAGCTCGGCAAGGGCGGTGACCAGAAGGCCCAGGTGCTGCAACTCGCGCAGACCTATCTCGCGTTCACGCACGAGCGGCCGAAGCTGTGGAACCTGCTGTTCGAGCACTACATGCCGAACGGCGCCGACACGCCGCCCTGGTATCAGGAGAAGCTCGAGCGGCTCATGGGCCGCGTCGAGACGGCGGTCGCGCCGCTCTATCCGCCGGATGCCGTCGTCGAGCGCCAACGTGCGGCGCGCGTGCTGTGGGCCGGCGTACACGGCATCACGTCGCTCTCGACAGCGAACAAGCTCTCCAATGTGACGAGCGACGCGGCGGCGCTGCTGGTCAATGACCTGGTCAGCAACTACCTCGCGGGTGTCGCCGCAGGTGCGGGCGCCGCGCGGGCCGCAGCCAACTGAGCATTCCCAGCTTCAAAATGACGGCAGCGGCTCGGGCTGCAGGGTGGCAGCCCTGTTAGCGCTTGAAAGCGTAACAGTGGCCGGCCCTACTGCTTTGCGGGCGTCTCGCTCGCGGGAGCCGCTTCCTCGGCCTTGGGGATCGAGCCCGTGGCAATGGGCGCGGCGCTGTCCGGCGAGGGAGCGGGCGTCCTCTTGCCGGCATAGCTCACGACATTCCCCGTGACGCCGAACCAGTTGTGATCGTGCGGCAGCAGGCGCTGGCGCAGGCCCGACCACATGTTCTTGGATGTCATACCGTCGACGAACGTCTTGGTCGGCGGCGTCAGCATGAGCGCGGCGACGGTCGCGACGGCCATGGCGATCGAATGGTCGATGCGCCGCCCGTCATAGAATTTGACCGCCGTGCCGAAGGAGCGCTTCACGCGCGTGCCGAGCACATCGACGCTGTAGATTTCGTCGAGCACGAGATGGACCATGTAGCCGATGAACATGAAGCCGCCGGCGAGCCAGGCGACGCCTTCGTGCCGTCCGAGCACGTAATAGTAGGCGATCGCCGTGACGAACGCGAAGAAGAGGCCCGCGAGGATCGAGTGATAGATGCCGCGGTGGTAGGACATGCGATGGAAGATCGCGTGCACGACAAAGCGGAAGAAGAGGAATGTGCCGATCGAGAGCAGCCATAGCTCGGCGATCGAGAATTTCTCCGCGAAGGCGAACAGAACCGCGAACGAGAAGAAGGCGGCGAGCCCGGCGAACATGGCGCGTCCGGCGCGCGAATCCTTGAGGTCGATGTCGGGGAGGACGCTGCCGAGCACGCCGGCGAGCGTGACGGCGACGAGGTTTTCCGGCGCGACAACGTCGGCGGCGAGGGTGAGCGTCGCAAGCATGCCGCTGGCGACAGTGCCGACACCGATATGTGTGGCGAAGTTGGCCATTGCCGCCCCCTGTCCGGAATCCTGGTGCCCGAAAGCCAAATGCCCGAGCGTCGTTCCGCTGCGCGAGACCGACCAGATTCGCTTTGACGAGGAAAGCCTTGCGCACCAAAAAGCTGTGGGGTGGGCGCGCGTCGGGACGGGGTGACGGGGGAATGCCGCAGGCCGCAAGATTGCCCAGATGCGCTGCACTATGCCCGGGCCGCCGCGCTGGCACGGCCCATGCTTCTATGGAGGCGAGGCCGCTGCGGATGCGGCATGGTCAAAGGTAAATGTGCCGAAACGGCTCTGTGCTGCGTAAGGGAACGCCATGATCAAGAACGAAACGGCCACGACGGAAAGCGAGCCCGTCGAGCTCCGGCCGAGGACCATGGCGGATGGACGCATCGATCTCGCCACTGTGCGCTGGACCATCGAGCACATGCACGATGAGCTCGCGCAAAAGCCGCAGCTCGGCCGCGTGCGCAATGCGCTTGCAATCGCGCTTCTGGAGCTCGACCGGGCTCAGCGGGATACGAGGGCCATTACTGCCGAGGACCTCGGCCCGTCCCGTTATTTGCCCTGGACCACCAAGCGCACCTGATCGCTGCCGCTCCCGCTAACTGTTCGCCAATGAGACGACGCGTGCCAGAACGGCACTCTCGGGGCGCGCCAGCTCGTCCAGCATGGTGAAGTGGTTGGCATTCGGAACCACGACGCACTCCGCCTTCACGCCGGCCGCGCTCCAGGCCGCGGCGAGCGCGAGGCTCTGGCGGATGAACTCCTGACTTTCATCGCCGCCGACGGCAGCAACCATGATCGCTGAGGGCGAGGGCTTACGGCCCGTGATGGCATTTGCGGCGCGGGCGCTCGCGACATCGAGCTTCAGGGCCGCGTTGAGCGAGGTCGGGATGAGCGGCTCGGGATCGAAGGCGCCGCTCAGCGCATAGGCGGCGCGCACGAGATCATTCGGGACATCGCCGACCGTGGACCAGTCGGTCGCCAGCATGGCCGCGGCAAGGTGGCCGCCTGCGGAGTGGCCGACGACGACGGGGCGTTTCTTCGTGCGCTGATAAAGCGTCTTGAGGCACTGGCGCAGCTCCGTGACGATCGCGGCGACGGTGACCGTCGGTGCGAGTGAGTACGACGGCAGTGCGACGTCGATGCCGCGCTTGTTGAACTCCTTGGCAAGAAAACTTTGGGCCTTGCGATCGCCACGCTGCCAGTAGCCGCCGTGAATGTAGACGACGAGTGGTGCATTGGCGGCGTTGCGCGCACGGAAGAGGTCATAGCGCTGCCGCTCGCCGGGTCCATAGGACTGGTCGGCGAGGAGGTCGGCTTCCTCGCGCCACTTGGCCGAGGCGGCGGCCCAGCGGGCAGCGATCGTCTCGTGCTCGGGGACGCGGCGGCGGTTGTTGTACTCGGCCTCGTAGTCGATCTTCGTCATGTGCGTGCATTCCAAAGCTGCGGCCGAAGCCCATCGATGAGGCCGTAGACTTCACTTTTGCACGCGGTCGTGCAAGTCTTGCGGCAGGGACACCGCTCCTCAATCCGGTACGCGCACCGCCGCCTCTGCCAGCTATGATCGGAGACGGCGATGGTCCAGCCTTCAGTCCAGAACATCAAATTCGGCCGTGCGGCGCCCGGGATCTCGGTTCGCGATATTCAGGCGGCTTATGCCTTCTACTCGAGTGTTTTCGGGTTCCAGAAGGTGTTCGAGAATGGCGATCCCGTCGGCTTCATGGTTCTCAAGAAGGACGGCGCGGAGATCCACCTGAACCAGGCTCGCGACCACCGTCCAACCCCGGTGAATGTCTTTCATATGTTTGTCGATGACGTGGCCGGGCTCTACGCCATTTGCGAGTCCGCCGGCGTGCGCATCATCAAGTCGCTCAAGGACAAGGACTACGGCCAGCGCGCCTTCGTGTTCGCCGATCCCGATGGCAATCGCATCGACGTCGGTCAGAAGACATGACGCGAGACGCTGTCCACCCATCGTCGAAGCGGATCATCGATCTTTACGAGCGTCATGCGAAGTCATTCGATGCCGATCGCGGGCGCTCGCTGTTCGAGCGGGGCTGGCTCGATCGCTTTCGCACGCTGATCGCGCCCAGCGCGACGGTCCTCGATATGGGATGCGGTTCCGGCGAGCCGATCGCGCGCTATCTCATCGAGAGCGGACATGCCGTGACGGGCGCCGATAGCGCGCCTTCGCTCATACAGATCTGCGCGGCGCGTTTTCCCGAGCAGACGTGGATCGTCGCAGACATGCGCAAGCTTGCGCTCGGAGTGAGGTTCGCCGGCATCCTCGCGTGGGACAGCTTCTTTCATCTGACCGTCGAGGATCAGCGCGCGATGTTCGCCATTTTCCGTGCCCACGCGGCGCCGGGGGCCGCACTCATGTTCACGAGCGGACCGGCGCACGGCGAAGCGATCGGCAGCTATTGCGGCGAGCCGCTCTATCATGCGAGCCTCGATGCGGACGAATACGCCGCGCTTCTGAAGGCGAACGGCTTCGAGGTCGTCGCGCACGTTGTCGAAGACGCAACGTGCGGTGGCCGCACGGTCTGGCTCGCCCGGTTCGCCCGCGAGGGCACATAAGCCACAGGCAACGCCGACCGACGCCTCCTCCACACTCGGGACATGATCGTGCATAACCGGAAGAGTTGTGCGGCGTGCCCGTGAGGATCCCGGTATGAAGGTCTCACGGGAGCTGGCCGGCGCTGGTGTGGCGGGGTGCCAGGCCGACGGCAAAAGTCTCGGGACGCCGGCCAGCTCTCCAAATCTCACATGATGCTTTGCACGAATCCGGTTGCGGCCAGGCTATTGGCGCGGCACGATCGCGATGTGCCCGTAATCTCAAGAAGAACGCCGAGGAACCGCTCACCATGAAGTTGATGTCGTCGCCGCTGTCGCCCTACGGACGCAAGGTCAAGATTGCCGCGGGCATGAAGGGCCTCGCTGCAAAGATCGAGATCCTGCCGACGGACACGAACAAGGGCGACGATGCGCTCAACAAGCTGAACCCGCTCGGCAAGATCCCGTGTCTGATCACGGATGAGGGCGAGGCGGTCTTCGACAGCCACGTGATCTGCGAGTATTTCGACACGCTCAGCGGCGCGCCCGTGCTCTTCCCGAAGAGCGGAGCGGAGCGCTGGCGCACGCTGACGCTCGGCGCGCTGGCCGACGGCATACTCGATGCGGCTCTGCTGCTCGTGTACGAGGGGCGCTTCCGGCCCGAGAACATGAAGGTGCAGGCCTGGGTCGATCGCCAGCAGGCGAAAGTCGATCGTGCGCTCGCGCTGCTCGAGGCGGCGCCGCCTGCGTGGAAGGGAAGCCCCGACTACGGCCACCTGACGCTCGCCTGCGCGCTCGGCTATCTGGATTTCCGCCATGGTGGGAAGTGGCGCGCGGGCCATCCGAAGCTCGTGAAATGGCTCGACGAGTTTGCGGCCGCCGTGCCGGCCTTTGAGGCGACGCGGCCGCAGTAGCTGAGCGCGCCGTCGGGGCGCGCGTGTGCGTAGCGTGAGGAGGAAAGCGATGATTACAGCCATCGTGCGCTTCAAGCTTCCACCGAGCGTCAAGATCGAGGACGCGGCCGAGCTCTTCAAGGGCTCGGCGCCCAAGTACCGCGGCCTCGCCGGGCTCGTGCGGAAGTACTACCTCTACAGTGAGAGCGGGATCGGCGGCGGTGTCTATCTCTGGGAGAGCCGGGCCGCGGCAGAGCGCGTCTATACGCCCGAGTGGAAGAAGATGATCGCGGACCGCTACGGCGCGGAGCCGGAGATCAGCTTCTACGAGACGCCCGTCGTGGTCGACAACGCGCTCGACCAGATCCAGGTCGACGCGGCGGAGTAGGGGCAACTGAAAGCCCGGGACGCGAGGGGGCCGAGCGGCTTGCTGCCGCCGGCTGACGACCGCGTGCGGCACGCCGTTTAAGGCTTTGTTAAGTGGTTCGCCGCTATTCTGAGGTCATGCCGGATCGCGTGTCCGTGCGCCGCTCCGAGAGGGCTGGCTGCATGAACATGGCGGGCGCGGGAAGCGCGGGGGGAACGCGCTTTTCTGTGCACCGGCAATTGGATCGGTGGGTCGGCGCGCGAGGCCTAGTGCTGGCGTCGTCCTGCCCGTGAGAAGAGCGGAGGCCCGGAGCCCGAGCTCGATGAGTTGGCGCGCCGGCGCAGGGGAGCCGCTGCGCGCCAAATCCACAGTCGGCGTCAGCATCGACAACTGGTAGAGGCCGAGAGGCCCGGGCGGGTGCGTGCACCTGTCCGTTGCGAGGCGGGCGCCCGGGAATGGCGGGGCGATCCTTGCCGGGATCCATCTGCCATCGAAACGAACGTGCCGGTCGCCCGGGCCCGCCTCGCTGCATTTTGGGGCGCTCATTGGGACGCACCGAGGTCGCGCAGCGCAGGCGGGCCCAAAGGAATGGACCAGCCCGCCTCGCTGCATTTTGGGATCGCCCGTTGAGGCACCCGTCATTCCCCTCCCCCAGCGCCGAAGGCGCGCCGGTGGGGAGGGGTTAGGGGGGGGGGGAATCCCTGCCGCCAGCGTTCTGCAATCCCCCCCCTCCTAACCTCCCCCACGAGGGGGGAGGGACAAGTGAGGAGCGCGGCGCAACGGGCTTGCACGTCAGACGAACACACTCCGGTGCATTCGGGCGCGAATGGGCGCCGACGTCGCGCCGCGGCCGAACCTGTCAACGATATTCATGCCCGGACCATGGTAACGCCCCAATCCGCACCCTATGTACGTGTGCGGAGGTACGGCCATGCGCGGGGTGATTTTCGGGTGCGTTGTGGCGGCGACGGCCAGTTTCGGACCGCTTGCCGTGGCGGCGGAGCCGTCGCGTGACGGCATTGCCGATGTGATCAGGCAGAGCGGCGCGAGCGTTCATCGCGTCCAGGGCACCGTCCAAGGCGCACCGGGCCAGAGCAAAGCGCCGCCGCCAGCGGCGCAGCCGACGGATACAACCCAGGCCGAGCCCATGACGCGCGACCCGCGCGAGGGCGATCCGCTGTACGAGCAGGCGCAGCGCCTCATGAAGGCGATCGACGCCATCCTCAGCGATACGGCGCGCAATCGCGGCGAGGCGCGCAAGCTCCCTTCGAGCAGCGATTTCATCGTGAAGCCGCTCTGGACGGAGACGCGCGAGGACCGCGAGCGCAAGATCCGCGACCTGCTCGATGCCGCCCTCGGGATCGTGACCGATGTTCCCGTGGTCGAGAGCCAGAAGAAGATCGAGGGCCTGCGCAAGAACATCCGCGAGATCGAGGACCGGATCGTGAAGCTGCGCGAGAAGCAGCTCACGGCGCCGAAGAGCGCGCTCATTCCCGGCGTGACGGCGGACACGGTCGACAGCCTCGAGCGCGATATCGCGGATTCGAAGACGCGCATCGATCTCAATCGCGATCAGATCGCGGCGGCCAAGGAGGAGATCCGTGCGGCGCTCGCAAAGAGCGGCATCGAGCTCGGCAATGACCAGATCGACCTGCTGCTCGACGGCGTGCTCTCGGGCGACATCGTGCGTCTCGTTGCGGTGTTCAATTCGGCGAAACTGATCGACGGGCAGCTCGGCAAGCTGCTCGCGGCGTCCGGCGAGAATATCGGCGCGGCGCGCAAGTATTTCGCCATGCACGCGGCGCTCTTCGCCATCCTGGTGCACGCCCAGGACTCCATGATCGACAAGATCGACAAGCAGTACATGCCGAAGCTCGAAGCCATCATGAAGGACGTCGAGCAGGCGCGCGCCAAGACCAACCAGCTACTGCGCGCCGAGAACCGGCCCGATCAGCGCCGCGCGCTCGAGGCGAACCGGGAGAGCCAGCGCCTCGCCGAGGATGCAGCCAAGGGCTATCGGCGCTATCTCCTCCAGCAGCGCGAGCAGATTGCGCGGGCGCGGTCGCGCGCGACACACGATCTGAAGATCGCGGACAATACCTACGAGACGGTCGAGGCGAGCTTCCAGCTCCGTGTGCTCATGCGCGAGAGCGCGACGACTTTCGAAGCGCTCCAGAAGATCGAGGCGCCGACATTCGAGCAGATCTTCCGCAACGAGGAACTGCGGCGCGAGTTCGAGAGTCTTACCCGAAAGCTCGATCAGCCAACGAGTTGAGCGCGAGCGCCTGCGTCCCGCCCGATCCCGCGCGCACCCGGCATCTTGCGATCGCCCGGCGTTCAGGGTTATCCGTCTGTCAGAAGCCTGATAGACTGAATGCGGAAGCAGAGCCTACAGAGCCTAGTGTCCCGATCGTCACACTAGTCTGATACAGACGCGGATCATTCAGAGGAGGCGTTCATGGCCCAAAATCCCTTCGAGTTCCCTCAGCAGATGCGCGAGCTCGCCGAGAAGAATGTCGAGCAGGCCCGCGCGACCTATGGCCAGTTCATGGATGCCATGGCGCAGGCCGTCGGCATGTGGACGAAGGGCCTGCCCGCCAATGAGCTCACGAACGGGTTCCAGGCCGTGCAGGAGCGGGCGATCGGCTTCGCCAAGGAAAATGCCGAGGCGAGCTTCGCGCTCGCGAGCGATCTGGCGGCAGCGAAGGACGTGCAGGAGGTGCTGACGCTGCAGACGCAGTTCGCGCAATCGCAGATCCAGACCTTTGCCTCGCAGGCGCAGGAGCTCGGCAAGATGATGGCCGGCGCCATGCAGCAGGGCATGACGCCGAAGCGCTGAAGCGGCGTCGTCGCTCAGGACGCCCACTCGCCCTTGCGGAAGACCGGCACGCGGCGGCCGTCCGCGTGCACGCCATCAATATCGATCTTGTCCGAGCCGATCATCCAGTCGATATGGATGAAGCTCTTGTTGCCGCCCTGCGCCGCGATCTGCTCGGGGCTCAGCTTGCTGCCATCGATGAAGCACTTCGAGTAGCACTGTCCGAGCGCGATGTGGCAGGCGGCATTCTCGTCGAAGAGCGTATTGTAGAAGAGCAGCCCGCTCTTCGAGATCGGTGAGGAATGCGGCACGAGCGCCACCTCGCCGAGACGGCGCGCGCCGTCGTCCGTATCCAGAACCTTGTTGAGCACTTCCTCGCCCTTGGAGGCCTTGGCCTCGACGATGCGGCCTTCCTCGAAGCGCACGGCGATGTTGTCGATCAGCGTGCCCTGATAGGAGAGCGGCTTCGTGCTCGAGACGTGGCCGCTGACGCGGCGTGCGTGCGGCGTCGTGAAGACTTCCTCGGTCGGGATGTTCGGATTGCACGTGATGCCGTTCTTGGCCGTCGACGAGCCGCCCTGCCACTCGTGGCCATCGGCAAGGCCGACGGTCAGGTCCGTGCCGGGGCCGGTGAAGTGGAGGGCCGAAAAGTGCTGGCCGTTGAGCCATGCCGTGCGGCTCTGGAGCGCGGCATTGTGCTTGGCCCAGGCGGTGACGGGATCGGTGCCATCGACGCGCGAGGCCGAGAAGATCGCATCGGCGAGCCTGGTGACGGCGACATCCTCCGCCTCGTCTGGAAAGACGAGCTTGGCCCAGGAGGGGCCGGGATAGGCGACGATGTTCCAGTTGATGTCGAAGCCGGCGATCTTTTCCAGCGCCGGCTGATAGGCCATCGAGTTCGCCTTGCTCGCGCGCGCGACCTTCGAAGGATCTTCGCCGGCGAGCAGCATGGGGTTGTCGCCGACCACGGCGAGGCGCGCGGTGTTGCTGTCGAAGGCCTTGGCAATGCCCTCGTAGAGCCAGCCGGCGGCGCGGTCGAAGCTCGCGTCGGGCGCATTGCGGTAGCGCGCGAGCGTGATCTCCTCGTCGGAGAGCAGCGTGGTGACGAGGCCCGCGCCGGCCTTATAGGCGTGCTCGGCAATGCGGCGCACGAGCGGAAGCGCGGTGACCGGGGCGGTCAAGAAGAGATCCTGGCCTGGCCGGAGCTGCAGGCCGACTTTCACGGCCACCTCGGCGAGGCGGTCGAGCTTGACGGAATCGATGGCGGTGGCGTCGTTCCTCGGAGGTGTGGGCATGCGCAAAGCCTGACGAGTTGGGAATGATGACTGTCGGCGACTATAGCCGGCCCGGCGGCGCCTCGTGTGGTGATTCCGAAGTCCGCCGCCCCGGCCAGCTTCAAAACTCTCTGATCCGCAGCATACACACCCGCCACCTGCCTGCCGCCCGCTGCGGCAATCGGCCCGTGCACGCCGCGTTTCAGCGCGCGCGCTGCATTTTGACGGTCGGATATCGGGTCTGGCCGGGAAAGAAGCCGCGGCCCTTGCTGCGCGCGCCGATTTGGATGCGCGTTGTCATGCCGTTGAAGTATCTGGCGCGCAGCGTCGGACCGGACCCGAGATATTCTTTCTGGATATTGTAGTCCGAGAGCGTCCGCGGGCCGCCCTTGGCGAAGCCGGGCGAAGCAGGCAAGAGGAATGAAAGCGCGAGCGCGATGGGAGCGGCACGCATCATGGTCTTGTCTCATTCAGCTCGAAAGATCGGGTAGCTCCGAGGATCGGGGACCGGCGCCGGCCGGCAGTGTCGGGGACTGCCAATCATCTGTCGCGGTGATGCGCGGAAAAGTTCATTCGGGAGCATGTGCTATGGCATTCGAAGGTAGCTGTCACTGCGGCGCCGTCCGTTTCGCGGTCGATGCGGATCCGCCGGCCAATGCCGTGAGCTGCAATTGCTCTCATTGCCGCCGCAAGGGCTTCCTGCTCGCGTTCTATCCGGCCGAAGCTTTCACGCTGATCAGCGGCGCCGACGCGCTGCGGCCCTACACCTTCAACACTCACAAGATCGAGCATCAGTTCTGCGCGACATGCGGCACCGAGGCATTCGCGTACGGCGCCAATCCCGATGGCTCGCCGGTGCGCGCGGTCAATCTGCGCTGCGTCCCCTCGATCGACCTCGACAGCCTGACGGTGCAGAGCTTCGACGGCGCGAGCCGCTAGTCCTCGTCCGCGTCCTCGGGCGGGTCGGTGAACTCGACGCCCATGGTCTCCCCGCGCCGCCACACGACCTTCGCGGCGTATTGCCGGTTGGCGTGCGCGTCGAGAAGCGTGAATTCACTCGGGAGGCCGACGGTCGTCGGCACTTCGAGCCGCGCGCCCGTCACGGAGAGATTGCGGATGATGCAGTCCACGACGGAGTTGCCTTCCGCGAAGATGATCTTGCCGCTCTTGAGGACGCGCTGGCGCCTGATGATTCGCGTTTCTTCTGTCATGCTTTTTGAATGCTCGATCGCCTGATGGTGATACGAGCGAGGCGGCTGATGGTTCCGGGGTGAGGGCGTCCGATCGTGAGGCCGGCGTGAGCGTACGCGGGCGCTTGTTTGACTTGGTCCTGCTCGCTCACTAAAGCAACGGACTTGAAATTCGCCTCACGTCGACGGGGGGCAGGGAGCGAATTTCAAGTCCAAAGTTGCTTTAGGACTGTTTGACTCTAAAGCGTCTTTGGACCTCAAATGCGATATCGAGCCCGATCCGAACCGTGGGTCGCATTTGAGGGTCCGACGCTTTAGCGTGATGTGACGGGGCTGTCGAGCGCCCCGGGAAAGGTCCCAAAATGACCGATACGGCAATTCCGTCGGCGGACGGCAGCGGCCGCGAAGGGCTGCACTTCATCTACTTCGCCGATCCCATGTGCTCGTGGTGCTATGGCTTCGCGCCGGTGATCCGCGCGCTCGCGCAGCAGTTCGAGGGGCGCTTGCCCGTGCGCATGGTCATGGGTGGTCTCAGGGCCGGCAACACGCAGGAGATGACGGAGAAGGATCGCGAGTACATCCGCGGGGCGTGGACGCGCGTCGGCGAGGCCTCGGGCCAGCCCTTCGACTTCTCGTTCTTCGAGCGCGAGCACTTCGTCTACGACACCGAGCCCGCGTGCCGTGCCGTCGTCACCATGCGGCGCCTCGCGCCGGAGAACGCGCTCGCCTTCAAGGCCCGCGTCTCGCGCGCCTTCTACGGCGAGAACCGCGACACGACCGACGTGAAGGTGCTGGCTGCGCTGGCGCCGGAGTTCGGCATCGATGCGGAGCGCTTCGAGCTCGAGATGCTCTCGGCCGAGGCGCGCAACGAGACCTTCCGCGATTTTCTCACGAGCCAGCAGGCAGGCGTGCAGGGTTTCCCGCTGCTCGCGGCCGGCACCGAGGCCGGCGGCTATGCGCTCGTGACGAGCGGCTTTCGTCCGCTCGATGGCTTGCCCGAGGCGATCGAGTCGTGGCTCGCGGCCGGCGCGCCCGTTCACGCAGCGAAGCAAGAGCAGTAATTCCAGCAGAGATCACTCGAGGCCATGAACAAGCAATCGCCCGCCAGCAACATGCTGCCCATCAGCCGCTTCCCCGTGCCGAAGCTCAAGGATCTGCCGGAGGACATCCGCACGCGCATCGAGACCGTGCAGGAGAAGTCCGGCTTCATTCCGAACGTGTTTCTGGTGCTGGCCCATCGCCCGGACGAGTTCCGCGCCTTCATGGCCTACCACGACACGCTCATGGACAAGAGCGAGGGGCTCACCAAGGCCGAGCGCGAGATGATCGTCGTCGCGACGAGCGCGGCGAACCAGTGCCAGTACTGCGTGATCGCGCACGGGGCCATCCTGCGCATCCGCGCGAAGAACCCGCTCGTCGCCGATCAGATCGCGATCAACTACCGCAAGGCCGACATCACGCCGCGCCAGCGCGCCATGCTCGACTTCGCCATGAAGGTCGCGCTCGAGGCGGAGACGGTCGGGGACGAGGATTTCAAGGGGCTCAAGAAGCAGGGCTTCAGCGACGACGAGGTCTGGGACATCGGCGCGATCGCGGCGTTCTTCGCGCTCTCGAACCGCATGGCCAATCTCACGGCCATGCGCCCGAACGACGAGTTCTACAAGCTGGGGCGGTAAGGCTTTCCCCTCTCCCAGTTCTTACGGGGAGAGGGTTAGGGCCGCGGCAGACGCAGACGTCAGCGCAAGCGGCTGCCCTCATCCCGACCTTCTCCCCGTAAGGACGGGGAGAAGGGAAAGGGGAGTCCATTGATCTCAGGAAATGCCGCGCAATAGCAGCGCGACGTCAGCTCACCAGCGCCCGAAGATCGTGTCGCGCCAGTCGCGCGTATCGCGGATGCGCTGCTGCGAGGCGGCGGGTGCCTCCGCCTGCTGAGGCGCCGGCCTCGCCGCTGGGGCGGAGCTCGGCCGCACGGCGGCAACACGCGGTGGGCGCGCATGGCGATCGCGCTCGAGCCGCTGATCGTACTCCGCGACCGTCGACTGGCTCTGTTTCGGCTTGATGTGCACGATGCGATAGCCGCGCGACTTCAGCTCGACGAGCATCTGGCGAATGCCGTGCGCCGTCGAAGGCTGGATGTCGTGGAAGAGGATGATGCCCTTCTTCTTTTCCTGAAGGCCGCGCAGCACGTTGGCGATCATGCGCGACGGGCTCTTCGTGCGGAAGTCGTGCGAGTCGACGTCGATCGAGATGTTGGCGATGTCGCGGCTCTGCAGATGGCGCTGTCCGGCGCCGGGATCGCTCAGGTAGGGAAAGCGGAAGAAGGGGGCGGTCGGGCCGTCGAGCGCGAGCTGGGCGGCGCTGATGCCGAGCTCGATCTGGGATTCGACCTGTGCCGCACTGCTCCGACCGAGATTGGCGTGCGCCCAGGTGTGCGTGCCGATCGTGTGGCCGCGCCGGCCGACCTCGCGCAGTTGCGCGGGAAAGCTCAAGGCGCGCTGCCCGAGGACGAAGAACGTCGCCTTCGTGCACTGCTCGTCGAGCGCATCCAGGATCATGGGCGTGAACGTCGGATGGGGGCCGTCGTCGAACGTCAGGACGACTTCGCCTTCCTGGAGGAAGTCATGATCGCGGTACTGCAGCCGCCCGAAGCGGGGGCCGCCGGTCGTATCGATCTCGACCGTGCGCGAGACACCGAGCGTATTGGGACCGGCCTTGCACTTGGACTGTGGCTGCGCATCCTGCTGCGCCGCGAGCGGTGATACCCCCGACTGGATCGCCGCGATGCTTCCGATTGCTATGACCGCGACGGCCCACCGCGTGACTAGCCCCGCCCTTATCATGCCGTCTCTCCAGGTACCGCTTGCCGAACCGGTGTTCTTCGTTCCGGCGCCGTTTTTCATTCCGGCACCACAGTGCACCGTTCATGCCGATTCGGGTGCGGCCACGTTCGTGTCCCCGTACGGTGCGAGAATCGAGCGCTCGCACGACGCATAACAGCAGGACTTTGATCATACGGCGCATGAATATCCAATGACCGGGATGCCGCGGGTGGCCCTCGATCGGGCCAAAAGAGGCGGGATCGGGGCAGAAACGCGCGGGCGTTGCGCCGGTGCCACGGTATGGCCGGGCCTATTCATCATGTGGAACGGGGACCTTTGACCGCGCTGCGCGGCGCGCGGCATATGTGGCGGAGCGGGACGGCCGGTCACCTATTATCCACATTTTCGGGACTAGTATCCGCCCATCCGAATACAACCCGACCAGTTGCGAGGCCGAGGGATGCGCACGTGGTTCAATCGATCATGCCTGCCGGCGAAGGCTTGGGCCGGGATGGCTCTGGCGGCCCTCGTGGCCCTGTCGCTGGTCAAGGCGCCGGCCGATGCCCGGCCGTCCTCCGGCAAGCCGGCCGATCCGGCGGTCGCTTTCATGGAGCAGGTCGCGCGTGATCTGCAGGCAGGCGCGCGGACCCAGTCGCCGATCCTGCTGTCGAATGCGGTCAAGCGGTACGGCGACGTCAACTACATCGGCTCGTACTCGCTCGGCACGTACCGGGCGAAGCTCTCGCAGGCCGATCGCCCGATCTATCTCAACGGCATGGTCCGCTTCATTGGTCGGTATGCCGCGACCCAGGTGCCGAAGTACCCGGTCGTGAAGTACGAGCTCATGAGCCCGAGCATTCAGGGCGGCTCCGGCATCATGGTCGACAGCAAGATCACGCTGCGCGACGGCTCGCAGTACGATGTGCGCTGGCTGCTGGTGAAGGTCGGCAACACGTATCGCGTTCGCGATGCCATGGTCTACGGCTTCTGGGTCACGCCGTTCCTGAAGCAGCTCTTCGAGACCTACATCGGTGAGCAGGGCGGCGACGTGAAGGCACTGGTGGTGGTGTTGAACCGGTAGTTCCACCACACCGACGCACAGCCGACAAAGAAAGAGCGCCGGCTCCCCTGTGGGACCGGCGCTTTTCATTTTGTGCGCGCGGGGCTCAGAGCCAGTCGCACTCCGCGGCGGCGCGGCGCTCGTGGGCGGCGATGGCATCGGCGTAGGTGAGCGTCAGCGAGATGTCGTCGGTGCCTTGCAGGAGGCACTGCTTGCGGAAGCCGTCGATCTCGAAGCTCTGCGTCCAATTGTCGGGGCCGGTGACGGTCTGAGATTCGAGATCGACCGTGATGCTGGCATCCGGGCGCCGCGCGAGGTGGTCGAGCATTTCGCGAATGCGCTCGGCGGGAAGGCGGATCGGCAGGGCGCCGTTCTGGAAGCTGTTGTTGTGGAAGATGTCGCCGAAGCTCGGCGCGATGAAGACGCGAAAGCCGTTGTCGACGAGCACGGTCACGGCGTGCTCGCGGCTCGATCCGCAGCCGAAATTGCGCTCGGCAATGAGGATCTGCGCGCCCTTGGCCGTCGGCGCATTGAGCGCAAACCCCTCACGCGGCGAGCCGTCCTCGCGATAGCGCACGTCATTGAAGAGATGCGACACCTGCTCGGCACGCGGGAGCGCGAGGAAGCGCGCCGGGATGATCTGGTCGGTATCGACGTTCGGCTGGTCGATGGCGACGGCCGTCGCGGTCAGCCGGTCGAAGGGGCGGGACTGCTGCTTGTGCTCGGTGCTCATGTTCATGTCTCCTAGGCCGGCAGCAGACGGCGGACGTCGGTGAAGCGGCCGGTGACGGCGGCCGCGGCAGCCATGGCGGGACTGACGAGGTGCGTGCGCACGCCCTTGCCCTGCCGGCCGACGAAATTGCGGTTCGAGGTCGAGGCAATGCGCTCGCCGGGCCGGCCGATCTCGCCGTTCATGCCGACGCACATGGAGCAGCCCGCTTCGCGCCACTCGAAGCCCGCTTCGGTGAAGATCTTGTCGAGGCCCTCGGCCTCGGCCTGCTCCTTGATGATGCCGGAGCCGGGCACGATCCAGCTCGGGATCTGTGCCTTGCGGCCCTTGGCGACGGCGGCGGCCATGCGCAGATCCTC
>ERZ778022.2179-NODE-2179-length-21643-cov-5.373772_pt1 | contig 21643 bp, 21 predicted proteins | sample MGYA00375752_ERZ778022 | MGnify/ENA primary metagenome ERZ778022 (study PRJEB29350, sample SAMN05389826) | bioreactor metagenome | isolation source: Thiocyanate bioreactor | place: South Africa: University of Cape Town | collected 2014-04-04 ... | reverse complement strand
GCTGGTGAAGCTGTCGGACAAGTTCACCACCGGCTCGTCGATCATGCCGCAGAAGAAGAATCCCGATGCCGCAGAACTGGTGCGCGCCAAGAGCGGCCGCGTGATCGGCTCGCTCAACGCGCTTCTGATCGTCATGAAGGGACTTCCGCTCGCCTATCAAAAGGACATGCAGGAAGACAAGCAGGGCGCGATGGAAGCTTTCGCGGCACTGTCGCTGGCGATCCGCGCCATGACCGGCATGACGCTCGATCTGGTGCCGGAAGAGGCGCGGATGAAGGTCGCAGCGGGCGAGGGCTACGCCACGGCCACGGATCTGGCCGACTGGCTGGTCCGCACCCTGAAAATGCCGTTCCGCGATGCGCATCATGTGACCGGCCGCATCGTCGCCAAAGCCGCGGAGAAGGGATTGGCCCTGCACAAGATCCCGCTGGCGGAGATGCAGGCGATCGAGCCCAAAATCACGGAAGGTGTGTTCGACGTGCTGTCGGTGCAGGCCTCGGTGGAGAGCCGCACGAGCTACGGCGGCACGGCGCCGGCCAATGTCCGCGCGCAGGCCAAGGAATGGCTCAAGCGGCTGGAAAAAGAGCAAAATTCGGGCTGACCCCGCAAAAATTGAAGATTGCGGGCCTCGCCAGAGCGGCCTCTTCTTTGTATGGTGGCGCGCAATTCAAGGACGAGTGATCCGGTCCTGACATTCGTGTTCCTTCTGCGCAGGCAGTGTACGAATGTCAGAACCAAAGGATCACTCGGATTATAACGACCGGTGTCCTTTCGTATCCGACGTTTGCACGGAGGGCGCTGCAGAATGACGCAAACGTCGGATACGGGACACCAGCGCGTGACCTCTCGCCCGAATCGTTCTTTTCCGAAATTGGCAGCCATCGGGCTGATTGCTCTGTCATGCGCGCTCGCGGGATGCGGCCGCAAGGCCGGGCTCGATCTGCCGCCGGGCACCGTTGCGGATCCGAGCAACACGCCAAACATGCGGTCTGACACCAGCAATCCCAATTCTGCGACGAATCTGCAGAGTGAAGTTGCCCGTGTTCCGGGGACGAGCATCGCGGTTGCACCGCGCGGCGAGAAGAAACGTATCCCGCTCGATGCGATTCTGGACTGACCGGTGTCCCGCATCCGACGTTGTTTCATCCAACGCTTTATCGCCAGATCATGAATCACTTTCAGTATCGTGACGGCGTGCTTCACGCCGAAGATGTGAGCTTGGCCAGCCTCGCGCGCGAGGTCGGCACGCCCTTCTATTGTTATTCCACCGCGACGCTGGAGCGGCACTACCGCGTCTTTGCGGAGGCGTTCGCGGATGTGCCGTCGCTCGTCTGCTACGCGATGAAGGCGAATTCCAACCAGTCCGTGCTGCGCACGCTGGCGAAGCTTGGTGCCGGCGCCGACGTGGTGTCGGGCGGCGAGTTGAAGCGCGCGCGAGCGGCCGGAATTCCGGCGCAGAAGATCGTATTCTCCGGCGTCGGCAAGACCGAAGCGGAATTGCGTCAGGCGCTCGCCGAAAACATTCTCTGCATTAACGTGGAATCCGAGCCTGAGCTTGAATTGCTCTCGAAGCTAGCGAGCGAGACCGGGCAGACGGCGCGGATTTCGGTGCGCATCAATCCGGATGTCGACGCCAAGACCCATGCCAAGATTTCCACCGGCAAGTCGGAGAACAAGTTCGGCATCCCGCTGAGCCGCGCCCGCGAGGTTTATGCGCGCGCCGCGAAGTTGCCGGGCATCAAGGTCACCGGCGTCGACATGCACATCGGCAGCCAGATCACCGATCTCGGCCCGATGGAAGACGCGTTCAAGCTGCTGGTCGAGTTTGTCGGCACGCTGCGCGCCGACGGCCACACTATCGCGCATGTCGATTTCGGCGGCGGGCTTGGCATTCCCTACGAACACGATCTGCCGAATCCGCCCGAGCCCGCAGCCTATGCGGCGATGGTGAAGCGTGTCGCCAAGGGGCTCGATGCCACGCTGATGTTCGAGCCGGGCCGTATGATCGTTGGCAATGCAGGCATCCTCGTCAGCAGCGTGATTTACGTGAAGCACGGCGATGCGAAGAATTTCGTCATCATCGATGCCGCGATGAACGATCTGATCCGCCCGACGCTGTATGAGGCGCATCACGACATCCTGCCCGTGCGCGAAAACAAGTCGCGCGATTTCGTTGCCGACGTCGTGGGGCCGGTCTGCGAGACGGGCGACTATCTCGCGCTCGATCGCGCGATGGCGGAGCCAAAGCCCGGCGATCTGATCGCCATCATGACTTCTGGCGCCTATGGCGCGGTGCAGGCCGGCACCTACAATACCCGCGCGCTCGTTCCCGAAGTGCTGGTGAACGGCGCGCAGCATGCGGTGGTGCGTCCGCGCATCGATCCTGAAGCGCTGATCGCAATGGACCGCACAGCCCCCTGGCTGTGAGACGACGTTGTCGCGCGTCTGGACAGGATGAAGCCGCGCGTAGACGCGGTCTGTAGCGAAAAATTATCTTCTCATTGTCGATCTGGTGCGAGATGGATCCACCAGCGAGGCAAATCATTTCGCAATAGCATTTCATTGCCGAAAGGGCGTTCAGAGACGATCTTGATGCCTCAATGGATGCGTACCGCTTGCGTTGGCGGCGGCGCGAACCGATCAGGTCATCAGCATCTTTCGCCGCAACCAAGCGCGCGACGCATGGCGATGCCTGATCGATTTTCAGGGGACGATCATGCGTGCTTTCAGGATAAATCGTCGCGTTGCCGCGGTCGTTGCGGCGGCAGGTCTGGTTGCGGGCGTCACGAGTGGCGCGCTGGCCGACACATCCGCCAACTGGCCGAGCCGGTCGATCAAGCTGATCGTGCCCTTCCCCGCGGGCGGTGCCGCGGACACCATCGCCCGCATCTATGGCGAGAAGCTCAGCGACGCGCTGAAGCAGCCCGTTGTCATCGAAAACAAGGCCGGTGGCGGCACTGCCATCGCGGCTGAAACCGTGGCTGCGGCCGAGCCCGATGGCTACACGCTCTCACTCGCGCCTGCGGGGCAGCTCACGATTCTCCCGCATGTGAACTCGGCGATCAAGTTCGATCCGTTCAAGAGCTTTGCGCCGGTGTCGCCGCTGGCGTCGGTGCCGTATGTTCTTGCGGCAAGCCCCGATGCGCCGGTCTCGACCCTCAAGGAACTCGTCGTCGCGGCGAAGAAGGAACCGGGCAAGTTCACTTATTCGTCGTGCGGTCCGGGAACGCTGTGCCATCTCAGCGGCGAACTGTTCAAGAGCTTGACCGATACCGACCTGCTGCATGTCCCGTTCAAGGGCAGCGCTCCCGCGGTGAACGCTCTGCTCGGCAATCAGGTGAACCTTTCCTTCGACACGCTCACGGTGCTCGCGCCGCAGATTCGTGATGGCAAGGTGAAGGGCCTAGCGGTGACAAGCCGCGAGCGCTCGCCGCTGCTTCCGAACGTGCCCACGGCGGCGGAGGCGGGCTTGCCCAACTATGTTGTCGATTCATGGTTTGGCCTCGTGGTCCCTGCGGCGACGCCGGCGCACATCGTTCAGCGCCTGAATGAGGAAGTCATCCGCATCGGCAAGCTGCCTGACGTGCGGGAACGCCTTGAGGCCCAAGGGCTGAGCGTCACGACGTCATCGCCCGAAGCGTTCGCGCAAACCATCCGCGCGGACTACGACCGCTGGGGCCGGGTCGTGGATGCCGCAGGCGCCAAGATCAACTGATATTCAGGGCCGATATCCGGCTCCCCGTCACGCTTTTGTGAGGAGTTCCCGGCCCATACGGCAGACTGCTTGCATGTGGGTACGCAGGACTGAGGCCATGCCTCATTGCCGCCGCCGTGCTAGGCTGCACTGGCGAGTGTATCCGGAGAGCCTGTTGACCGGTCCAAGCCACGACCCTTTCGAGCGGCCGCGAGATCCTGAAACCGTGCGGCAGCTTCAGCTTGAAAAAGCGCTCCAGCGCGCCCGTCTGGCCGTGGCGTGGGAGCGCGGCTGGCCGCATCTTGCCCGTCTGCTGACGGTCGTCGGGTTGTTTCTGGCCGTCTCATGGGCGGGACTGTGGGTGGTGTTGCCCTTCGGATTCCGGATTGCGGCGTTTGCCGGTTTCGTTCTGCTCGCGATCGCTGCTCTGCTGCCTGCAATCCAGTTTCGCTGGCCCAGTCGCGCAGACGGGCTGCGCCGCCTTGATCGCGGCACCGGCATCGCACACCGGCCGGCCACCGCGCTGACCGATACCCAGAGATCGCAAGACCCGTTGACGATTGCCCTGTGGCAGGAGCAGCGGGTGCGGACGCTGGCGTCGCTCAAGACCATTCGCGCCGGTCTGCCGTCGCCGCGCCTTGTGCTTCACGATCCATGGGCGCTACGTGCGCTGGTCGTGGTGCTGATGGTCGCCACGTTCATCGCCGCGGGCAATGATCGCGTCTCGCGGATCGTTGCGGCGTTCGATTGGGATGGCGCATTCTCGGCTGCGAATGTGCGCGTGGATGCATGGGTCAGCCCGCCGTCTTACACCAGCCGTCCTCCGATCATCCTGTCCGCCTCGACCGCCAGGGACGTTCCGCCGTCCGACGCGGGTCCCGTGTCCGTGCCGGCGGGCAGCACGCTGGTCGTCCGTTCAAGCGGCAGCCGGCTCGACGTCGCCCCGGGCGGCGGCGTGACGGAAATTCCTGTCATGGAGAATGCGCCGCAAGGCACCAGCGAACGCCGCTTCACCATCGCCGGCGACGGGACCGCGCATGTCCGCTCGCCCTCCGGACAGCCGCAATGGAATTTCAAGGCGTTGCCCGATCAGGCGCCGCGCATTTCGCTGGCCAAGGATCCGGAACGGCAGGCCAAGGGCGGGCTATTGCTGTCCTACAAGCTGGAAGATGATTACGGCGTCACCGAAGCCCATGCGCAGTTCGCGCCCCGCGCCGACGCGCAGGACGGCAACGCCGCGCCGCAGCCGCTATACGATCCGCCGTCGATCACATTGGGCCTGCCGAATGCGCGCACGCGCAACGGTGTCGGGCAAACCATCAAGGACCTGAGCGAAAATCCCTATGCCGGCGCCGATGTGACGTTGACGCTGACGGCGAAGGATGAAGCCGGCAACGAGGGACGCAGCGAGCCGTTCGATATGCGATTGCCGGAGCGGCTGTTTGTGAAGCCCTTGGCGCGCGCGCTGATCGAGCAGCGGCGCAATCTCGCGCTCGACGCCAACCAGAAGCCGCTGGTACTGATCGCGCTCGAAGCGCTGATGATCGCGCCCGAGGCCTTCACGCCGGAACTTGGCCATTATCTCGGCCTGCGCAGCATCGCGGCACAGCTCGGCCATGCCAACACGCGCGACGCGATGCGCGAGACCGTGGACAGCATGTGGGCGCTCGCGGTCACCATCGAGGATGGCAATATCAGCGACGTGGAAAAGGCGTTGCGTGCCGCGCAGGATGCGCTGAAGGAAGCGTTGGAGCGCGGTGCGAGCGACGAAGAAATCAAGAAGCTGACGGACAACCTGCGCGCGGCGCTGGACAATTTCATGCGCCAGCTTGCCGAGCAGTTGCGCAACAATCCGCAGCAACTGGCGCGGCCGCTCGATCCGAACGCCAAGGTCATGCGCCAGCAGGATCTCAAGAACATGATCGATCGCATGGAGCGGCTGTCGCGCTCCGGCGACAAGGATGCCGCGCGAGCGCTGCTCGACCAGATGCAGCAGATGCTCGAGAACCTGCAAATGGCGCAGCCGGGCCAGCAGGGCGATGGCGATATGGATCAGGCGCTCAACGAGCTTGGCGACATGATCCGCAAGCAGCAACAGCTGCGCGACAAGACGTTCAGGCAAGGACAGGATTCCCGGCGTGACCGCAGCCGTGGAGAGAAGGGCGACCAGGGCGCCATGGATGGCCTGCAGCAGGATCAGCAGGCGCTGCGCGATCGGCTGAGCAAGCTGCTCGACGATATGAAGAAGAACGGCATGATGCCGGGTCAGCGCGGCGAGAAAGGCCAGCCGGGACAGGGGCAGCAGAGCCAACAGGGTCAAGGCCAGGATGGTCAGGACGGCGATTCGCTGGCGGATGCGGATTCGGCGATGGGCGACGCAGGCAATCAACTGGGTCAGGGCAATGCCGACAACGCCGTGGATTCGCAGGGGCGCGCGCTGGAGGCTCTGCGCAAGGGCGCGCAGGATCTCGCGCAGTCGATGCAGCCCGGCGAAGGGCAGGACAATGGTCCCGGCAATCGCGCGGGCCGTCAGCAGAACAGTGCGTCGACCACCGATCCGCTCGGGCGGCCGCTCAGCGGCAAGGAATGGAGCGATGATCTCTCCGTGAAAATCCCCGGCGACATCGACGTGCAGCGCGTGCGGCGGATTCTGGAAGAATTGCGCCGCCGCCTTGCAGATCCGCAGCGGCCGCAGATTGAACTCGACTATATCGAGCGCCTGCTCAAGGACTACTGAGTTCCGGCAGGCGACGCAGCCTCCTAATCACCGACATCTGATTGTCAGACCCATGCGCTTGACAGGGGAGGAGATGTCCCTGTATTTAACCTATCAGTTATTTAACTGAATGGTTATATGAAACTGTCATGGATGCGCTCAGCAGCAAATTCGCCGCTCTTGCCGATCCGACCCGCCGCGCCATTCTTGCGCGGCTGGTGCGGGGTGAAACGTCGGTGACCGAACTGGCCGAGCCCTTCGCCATGAGCATGCCGGCGATTTCCAAGCATCTGAAGGTGCTGGAACATGCTGGCCTCGTGACACGCGGCCGTGCTGCGCAGTGGCGGCCTTGCCGGATCGAACCGGCAGCACTGAAGGACGTCGACGATTGGCTTGAGGACTATCGTCGCTTCTGGGAGGCGGGATTGGATCGCCTCGAAATGTATCTCGGAACATTACAGGCTCAGGACCCCCCATCTTCGCTGCGAAAGGCTGCCAAACCAAAAGCCACGACGCCAAAAGCAGCGCGGGCGCATCCAAAATCGTCAAAACGATAGAGACCGCTTTCGGGCGGATGTCAGGTTTTAACCAGCAGAGCGAGTGAGGAGTTCATCATGGCCGACCAATATCCCAAGCTGCCCCCGCTGATCCCGCATCTCTGCGTCAAGGGCGCGGCGGACGCTATCGAGTTTTACAAGAAGGCGTTTGGCGCTGCGGAGGTCATGCGGATGCCCGCCGAGGATGGCAAGCGGCTGATGCATGGCCATGTGCGCGTCAACGGCGCCGACGTATTTCTGGCCGATTATTTCCCGGAATACTGCGAGCATGGCGATAACAAAACCAAGCCGCCGAGCGAGATCGGAGCCTCGACTTTCACCATTCACCTTGAAGTGCCGAACTGCGATGAGGCTTACAAGCGCGCGGTGGATGCGGGCGCGATCTCGATCATGGCACCGTGGGATGCGTTCTGGGGCGCGCGGTATGCGCAGGTGCGCGATCCGTTCGGCCATGCCTGGAGCTTCGCGCATCCGCAGGCACCCAAGGCGAGCTGACATCACATCCGGGAGCTGACCATGAGTGTCGCAGGCAAGATTGCTGAAGCGAAGGCATTTACCATCTCGCGCGTGCTCGACGCGCCGCGTGATCTGGTGTGGCAGGCCAGATCGCAGCGCGAGCATTTTGAGAAATGGTGGGGGCCGATGGGCTGCAAGCTTGAAGTTCGCACCTTCGACTTCAAGCCCGGCGGCATTATCCATTACGCCATGAAGATGCCGGATGGCCAAACGTGGTGGGGCCGCTTCGTCCATCGTGAGATTGTCGAACCCGAGCGAATGGTCTTCGTCAGCTCCTTTTCAGACGAGAAGGGCGGGGTCGCGCGGGCGCCGTTCAATCCGAACTGGCCGCTGGAAATTCTGAACACCATGACGTTCACTGAAGCGGGCGGCAAAACCACCCTTGCGATCCACGCTGTTCCGCTCGATGCGATCGAGGATGAACAGGCCGCGTTCGAAGGCATGTTCGATTCGATGCGTCAGGGCTTCGGCGGCACGCTTAACCAGCTCGAAAGCTATCTGAAGGGCCTTTGAGTTGTCGCGCGCCGAACCGGGCAGTGAGCGCCGATCATGAATGCTTTCGCTGCGAGACGAACGGCCGTTCCTGCCGCCACCGTGTCAGCCGTTGCGACCCTCGCGGCGCAGGGTCGGCAGGCCGATGCCGGTGGCCTCGAAGCCGCCATCCACGCACAGCATCTGTCCGGTGATGTAACTGGCGCGGTCGCTGCACAGGAAGAAGATCGCTTCGGCAAGTTCTTCTTCCAACCCGTAGCGGTTGAGCGGAATGGTGTCGTGATAGTCGGCGCGAATGGCGGGGGTGTGAACCGCCTTCGCCATCGCCGTGTCGACAGGGCCCGGCGCGACCGCGTTGACGCGAATGCCGAGGCCGCCGAGTTCGACGGCGAACTGCTTGGTCAAATGAGCAAGCCCGGCCTTGCTGGTGCCGTAGGCGGTGCGCAGGGTCGATGCGCGCAAGGCCGAGATCGATGTGATGTTGACGATGGCGCCGCCGCCATTGTCGCGCATCAGCGGCGCGGCAGCCTGGGTGCAGAGGAATGGACCGGTGAGGTTGACCGCCAGCACGCGATTCCAGTCGTCCTGCGTGGTTTCGAGCAGCGGCTTGAAGATCGCGATGCCGGCATTGTTGACCAGCGCATCGATCCGCCCGAAGTGATCAATGGTCTGTTTGAACGCGGCGGCAACCGCATCCGCATTGGAAACATCGCAGTGGATCGCCAGAGTGGTATCCGGCGCGGCCAGTGCCTTATGCGTCTGGGCGAGAAGTTCGCCTTCGATGTCGAGCAGTACGACGCGCCAGCCTTCGGCCAGAAAACGCTTGGTCGCCGCGAGGCCGATACCCCGCGCCGCGCCGGTGATCACTGCGACTTTCTGCTTTTCCGTGGTCATCTCGTGTTCCGTTTCCTGATTGAGACTGGATGCGCCGGATATGGGATTGACCATTTTTCGCGGGTTACGACAACACCCTCCTGACGCCTTTGGTGAACTGGCGCGTCAGGCCCACACAATCGCCGGAAATATTGAGGATAGCTCTCGTCATGTCATCCAGCTTTGCCAAAAACGCCATCGTGCTGGGCCTGCTCTCCGCAATCGGTCCGTTCGCTATCGACATGTATCTGCCCGCGCTGCCGACCATCGCGGCGGACCTGCATGCCTCCACCGCCGCCACCCAGATGACGCTGATGACGTTCTTCGTGTCGTTCGGCGTCTGCCAGATCGCCTATGGTCCGGTGTCGGACATGGTCGGGCGCAAGCCGCCGCTGTATTTCGGCATCGCGATCTTTGCGCTCGGGAGCATCGGCTGCGGGCTGTCGCCGAGCATCGGCTGGCTGATCTTTTTCCGTTTCATTCAGGGCGTCGGCGCGGCATCCGTGGCGGTGATCCCGCGCGCCGTGATCCGCGATCTGCACACCGGCGTTGACGCCACACGGCTGATGTCGCTGGTGATGCTGGTGTTCAGCGTCTCGCCGATCCTTGCGCCGCTCACCGGCAGCGCGCTGATCGTGCCGTTCGGCTGGCGGGCGGTGTTCGTGGCCGTCACGCTGGCATCGATCCTGTCGTTTGTGCTGGTCGCTTTCGTACTGCCGGAAACACGCCCGGTCGAGGACCGGATTCATGTCAGCGTTCGCAGCGTGCTCGATGGCTTCGGCGAGTTGTTCCGTGACTGGCGGTTTCTCGGCCTGACATTCATCGGCGGCTTCGGCATGGCGAGCTTTTTCGCGTTCCTCGCCAGTTCGTCCTTTGTCTATATCGGGCACTTCGGCCTGACGCCGACGCAGTACAGTCTGGCGTTCTCCGTGAATGCCGTCGGCTTTATCGGCGCATCGCAGTTCAGCGGTTTTCTTGCCGCACGGTTCGGGATCGCTCGCGTGGTGTCGGTCGCGGTCACCTGCTACGCCGTGCTTGCAGTGGGGCTGTTCGCCGTGGTCGCCAGCGGCGTCGATCAATTTGCCGTGCTGGTCGTTCTGCTGTTCATGTCGTTCGCGTGGCTGGGTCTGGTGATTCCCTCGACCATGGTGCTCTCTCTTGAAGAGCACGGGCCGATCGCGGGCATGGCGTCGGCGCTGGGCGGCACGCTGCAGATGGTGACGGGGGCGGTGATCATCGTGGTCGCCAGTTCGTTCTTCAACGGCACGTCATTGCCGATGGTGGCGACCATCGCGGCCTGCGCCGTCGCTGCGTTCGTTCTGACGCGGCTGACACTCGGCTCGCGTGAAACAGTCTCGCAGCTTGCGGAATAACTAATCGGCGACCTTGCGGGACGCGAGCGCATCGGCAACGGCGGTGCGAATGTCCGCCACGGCAAACGGCTTGGTGACGACGTCATGGACGATGGCTTCCAGTCCCGACGCCCGTTCGCGCTGGTCGGCATAGCCGGTCATCAGCAGGATGATCACTTGCGGGAAATCGCGCGCGGCGGCGAGCGCCAGCGCGATGCCGTCCATGACGGGCATCTTGATGTCGGTCAGCAGCAGGTCGAACGTGCCTTCCTCGCGCGTCAGAATGTCCAGCGCCTCGGCGCCATCTTCCGCCGTCACGATTTCATGCCCGTCCATGGAGATGGCGCGCGCAACAAGAAGGCGCATCGACTCTTCGTCGTCTGCGATCAGAATGCGCGGCATTCAGGTTCCTCCGGACGCAACGTCGCTTTTATGGAAGAATCTGACGGCGATTTCACGGCCTTCGGCGGGCGGAGAGGCGAGGCGCGTCTTGAACCACGCCTTTTCGCCCGGATTGATGATCGGCTGTTCGAGCACAGCGTTCCAGGCATAGATATCCGCGCCCTTGGCGTCGCGCACGATGAAGCGCAGCCGGGGGATGTCGACCGACTTGCGCGCCACATCGACCAGCGAGCCTTCGATCAGCAGCACCGGCTTGTTGTTCACGGTTTCGGTGCTGATCTTGAGATCGTCGAAGGCGATGCCGCGCAGGTTCACGCCGAGACCGATCATCTTGTAGAACGCATCGGTCTGCGGCATCGCGCGCACCATGTCGCCGCGCCAGGCGATCAGGGCGAACACCATCGCGCCCATCGCCATGCAGACCACGGGCAGCGAAACGGCGGATGAAGGTGCCTTGCCGAGCCGGGTGATTTTCAAAACCGGTGGGAGTTTACCGCCGAACTTCTTCAGTCCGAATGACCTGCCCTTGCGGGTCTCGGGCAGGGTCTCCTGCTGGGCCAGTGACGACCAGTAGGGGTCTGCCTCGGCAGCCGCCGGCGTGGCCTCCGTTTCGGGCCAGTCGGCGGAAATGGATGGGCTTTCGATATGCGGGGTCTGTTCGTTCAGCGCCTCGCCCCAGCCGTCATCGCCGGATTCATAGCCGGTGTCCCGATGCGGCTGTTCCGTCTGTCCGCGCGGGGCAGCCTCGCTGACGAGTTCCTGCGGCTGCGCCAGCCAGACTTCGTGGCAGCGGGCACAGCGGACCTTGCGCCCACCCTCGGGGAAATTGGCCGGATCGACCGCATAGGATGTCGTACAATAAGGGCAGATGATGTGCATGGACGAATCGCCAGAATGAACGCCGCCTGAGGCTATCCGGCGTCCGTTAACGAATCGGAAACCATAACGGACGCACAAGCGTTTTACGGTCTTCGTTTCCGTCGCCTGCCCGGTTCGGGTTTGCGAGGAAACTTAGGGCGTTGTCGCCGTTGGTCCTGTCGAACGGAGCTGAATTTGGTCCGGTTCGAAAATGTCGGTTTGCGCTACGGGCTCGGCCCGGAGATTCTGCGCGACCTGACTTTCCAGATTCCCGCCCGGTCGTTCCAGTTCCTCACCGGTCCATCCGGCGCGGGCAAGACCTCGCTTTTGCGCATGCTTTTCCTGTCGCTGCGACCGACGCGCGGGCTGGTCAACCTGTTCGGGCAGGATGTGTCGCTGCTGGACAAGGATGGCCGTGCGACCTTGCGCTCGCGCATCGGCATCGTGCTGCAGGATTTCCGCCTGCTCGATCACATGACTACCTATGAGAATGTCGCATTGCCGTTCCGTGTCATGGGGCGCAGCGAGTCCAGCTACCGCAAGGAAGTCATCGATCTTTTGAACTGGGTCGGCCTCGGCAAGCGAATGGATGCGCTGCCGCCTGTCCTGTCCGGCGGTGAGAAGCAGCGCGCGGCCATCGCGCGCGCCGTGATCGCACGTCCGCAACTGCTGCTGGCTGACGAGCCGACCGGCAACGTCGATCCGTCACTGGCGCGGCGGCTGCTCAGCCTCTTCATCCAGTTGAATAAATCCGGCACCGCCGTCGTCATTGCGACCCACGATATTGCGCTGATGGACCAGTACGAGGCGCGGCGCATGGTCCTGCATGAATCGCGGCTGCATATCTATGAGTGACCAGCGCAGAACCGTGATGGATCTCGGCAGCAGCACGGCGGAAGTCGCGGCGCAGGCGCGCAATATGTCGCCGATCGTGCCGCGCGGCTCGATCGCCGGCCGCGCGCTGATCGCGGTGGTGGCGATCATGACCTTTCTGGCGTCGATGACGACCGGCGCGGTGCTCCTGGTGCGCTCCTCAGCGGCGGAATGGCAATCCGACGTCTCCAGCGAACTGACGATCCAGTTGCGCCCCTCGCCGGGGCGGGACATCGAGCGCGATGTCCGCGCCGTGGTCGAGGCCACGCGCGCTCAGCCGGATATTGTGGAGGTGCGACCCTTCACGGCGGAAGAGTCGGCGAAACTGCTGGAGCCGTGGCTCGGCACCGGCCTGTCGCTGAACGACCTGCCCGTGCCGCGCGTCGTGGTTGTCCGTATCGCGCCGGGCTCGGTTCCAGATATGGCGGCCCTGCGCCGCGCCGTCGCGCAGGCCGCGCCCACGGCGACGGTCGACGATCACCGGGCCTGGATCGAGCGCATGCGTTCGATGACCGGCGCTATCGTGCTGGCTGGCACCGGCATTCTCATTCTTGTGATCGCTGCGACGGTGATTTCGGTTTCGTTCGCAACGCGCGGCGCGATGGAGGCCAACCGGCCGATTGTCGAGGTGCTGCATTTTGTTGGCGCTCAGGATCGCTACATCGCCAACCACTTCCTGCGCCACTTTCTGCGGCTCGGCCTTGAGGGAGGTCTGATCGGCGGTCTGGCGGCGATGCTGACATTCGGCTTTTCGGAATCCATCGCAAGCTGGTTCTCGGGCACGCCGGTGGGCGACCAGTTCGCCGCCTTACTCGGCACATTCGCCTTGCCGGCGTCGGGCTATGTCGCGCTGGCGGCCCAGACTTTGATGATCGCGGCGGTCACGGGATGGGCGTCGCGGCGGACGCTGTTTGCGACCCTGGAAGAGATCGATTAAGCCGTCTTCACGTTAGCGGGTGAAGCCACAGCCATGCCGAATTCTGGTTTAAACTGATGCGCCCGCGACCCGATGTTGCGACTGAGCGAGTTGAGATTGCACCTGACGTCACGAAATCGCGATGATCCATCCACGCACTGGCGGCTGCGCCGGCGCGTCGCGATGCTTGTCGTTCTTGCGGTCGTCCTGTTCGCCGGGCTTGGCTTCGTCGATTTCCTGTCGAAAGTGCCGCCGACCGAAGCGAGGCCCGCGCGCAATGCCGACGGCGTGGTGGTGCTCACCGGCGGATCGTCCCGCGTGTCCGACGCACTGGACCTGCTGTCCGCGGGCTATGGCAAGCGGCTGTTGATTTCCGGCGTGCATCCCACCAACGGTTACACCGATATCCAGCGGTCGTTGCCCGACAGCCAGCACCTGCTGGCCTGCTGCGTCGATCTCGATCGTTCGGCGGTCAACACCCGCAGCAACGCAACGGAGACGCGGCGCTGGGCGCAGGAACGTGGTTTCCACTCCCTGATCGTCGTCACGTCGAACTATCACATGCCGCGCGCGATCGTTGAACTGTCCTATGCGATGCCCGATATCGACCTGATCCCGTTCGCCGTGGTCGGCGATAAATGGCGCGAGGAGCCGTGGTGGACCAGTGGCGCGGCGTTGCGCCTGCTGTTATCGGAATATGCGAAGTATCTCTTTGCGCAGACGCGGATGGCGTTCGGCGGCGTGGGGCAGGGCGGGGTGCCGGAGACCGGTTCGCCTCCGGCGCCGCAGGCCAAGCCGGCCACGGCATCCGCCAGGTAATTGGATCGGTCGATGGTTTCGGTATTCCTGCGCTCGCTGCTCTACAACATCGTCTTCTATCTGAATCTCGCCTTCTGGGTGATCGTCGGCCTGCCGACCTACATCATGCCGCGCTGGGGCATCGTCTGGATCGCGACCACATGGGGCACCACCAGCATCTGGTGGATGCGGATCATCTGCAACACGAAGGTCGAGTACCGGGGCCTCGAGAAGATTTCGAAGGGGCCGCTGATCGCCGCCGCCAAGCACCAGTCGGCGTGGGAGACATTCGCGCTGCTGCAATTCTTCGACGAGCCGCTGTATATCCTGAAGCGCGAACTGACCTGGCTGCCGTTCTTCGGCTGGTACCTTCTGAAAGCTGGCATGATCGGCGTCGATCGCAAGGGCGGCGGACGCTCCCTGATCAATCTCGTCAAACGCGCAAGCGCGGAAATCCGTCGCGGCCGCCAGCTTCTGATCTTCCCGGAAGGCACGCGCCGCCCGGTCGGCGCTCCGCCGGATTACAAGAACGGCGTCGGCCTGATCTATGCCGATGCGGGCGTGCCCTGCATTCCCGTCGCGCTGAACTCGGGGTTGTTCTGGCCGCGCCGGACGTTTCTGCGCTATCCCGGAACCATCGTGATCGAATTTCTGGATCCGATCCCGGCAGGCCTCAAGCGTCATGACTTCAATGCGCGGCTGGAAACCGCCATCGAGGAAGCGACCGACCGCCTGGTGAAGGCCGGGCGCGAGGAGCAGGTGAGGCTGATCGGATTTTCCGCGCCCGTCGTCGCGTCGCCGGAGTCCTGACGGCTTAAGCCATCAGGTGCGATGGTGAAGCGCGGCCTCGCCGTGCAGCATCGCGGCGAGCTTGTGCAGCGGGACATCGCGAATGCCATGTGTCTCCAGTGCGGCCACCGTTGCGATGACGTATTCGTCGTTCGGTCCATAGTTGCCGTGACCCTGACGCACCAGCCGCAACTGTTCCTCGAGGGTGAGACGTCCCGCATACTGGTTGTGACTGCGGTCGGCGACATAGGCCAGTGCGCTGACCCGCGCGCCATTCTTGAGCCAGACCGAGCGCAGCACCTCGCGATAGACGGAAGTGACCTGTTCGCGCTCGCGTAAATAAGAAATGGTGGCTTTCCGCTCCGCCGCCGCGACACGGAAGGCGATGCCCTGACAGGCGCCGCCGCGGTCGAGCCCGAGCACCAGCCCGGGCTTTTCAGGGGTGCCGCGGTGGACCATCGAATAGATGCAGAGCGAACGATGCTCGCCGATCAGCCGCGCCGGGCTCTGCTCGACAAAAGCGAAACCTGGCTTCCAGATCAGCGATCCATAACCGAACACCCAGAGGTCGCCCTCCGGAAACTCCGTTTCGCTCAAGGTTTTTGCGGCCATGGTCTGCGCCTGTGCGGGGCGTCACGCCTAGCAGCCCATCATAAGGCGCGCAACCTTGCGGCCTTGGGGACGATATGCTGGACAGGTATCTTTCAATTGCCCGAATTCGGTGATTTGGCTCCTGTCATGCAGACATCTCCTCTCGTTCCTCGCCGCCGCCTCTGGCCTGTCTTTGTGATGCCGGGTCTGGTCCTGCTCCTTGCCGTGGGCTGGAGCGGATTCTGGTTCTATGCCGCGTCTCATGTCGACGAGACATTCGACGCCTGGCGCACGCGCGAGGCGAGATCGGGCCGCGTGTACGAGTGCGCCAACCGTTCGGTCGCGGGCTTCCCGTTCCGTCTGGAAGTGAGCTGCGACAATCCGTCGGTGACGCTGACCTCGCAGACCGCGAGCCAGATTCAGCTCACGGCGCGGCTGAAGGACATTCTGGTGCTCGCGCAGGTCTATGACCCAACCAAGATCATCGCGGAATTTACCGGCCCGGTCAGCGTCAATAACAAGGGCGAGGCTCCGTCTTTTGTCGGCAACTGGACCACGGGCCGCGCCAGCGCATCAGGCCTGCCGAGCACGCCGCAGCGCGTCTCGATCGTGTTCGACGATCCGGCGTTCGACCGCATCAGCGGCGCGGTGCAGACGCCGCTGTTGCGCGCCAAGCACCTCGAATTGCATACGCGGTTGCTGGAAGGCTCGCTGTCTGACAAGCCGGTGGTGGAAAGCGCGCTTGAAGTTACGGCAGGCAGCCTGCAGGGACTGCATCCGGTGCTCGCCGCGCCGTTCGACGCGGACATTCGCGCCATCCTGCGCGGCCTAAACGATTTCGCGCCGAAGCCGTGGCCGGAACGCTTTCGCGAAATTCAGGCCGCGGGCGGCCGCCTCGATTTCACCCAGTCGCGGGTTCAGCAGGGCGACACCATCGCCGTCGCCGCAGGTTCGCTTGGGATCACGCCGAGTGGTTATCTGAACGGCGAACTGACCATGACGGTGGTGGGGCTCGAGAAGGTCGTGGCGCAACTCGGCCTCGACAAGCTGCTCGCGGGGGACGTTCCGCAATCGACGGTGGACCGTGTCGCGCCCGGCGTCAGCGCGCAGGACGTCAACAAGGTGATCGGCGCGCTGGATCGCATGATCCCCGGCCTCGGCAATCTCGCCCGCAAGAACGTCAATGCGGGCGTCACCGCGGGTATCAACATGCTGGGTCAGGAAACGAGGCTGGAGGGCAAGCCCGCGCGTTCGTTCCCGCTCAGGTTTACCGACGGCGTGGTGTCGCTCGGCCCGTTGCGGGTCGCGCAGACGCCGCCGCTGTTCTGAGTTTACTTGTCCTGCGGCTTCGGCAGGTTGGCGTGCTTGCGGCCGAAGTCCGGATCGGCGGTTTCCTGACCGAGATTGACGATGCCGCGGCGGATCGCGCGCGTCCGGGTGAAGTGGTCGAACAGCGCCTCGCCGTCACCGCGGCGGATCGCGCGGGTGAGCTTCGACAGGTCTTCCTGGAACGCGCCGAGCATTTCCAGCACCGCGTCCTTGTTGGCGAGAAACACGTCGCGCCACATGGTCGGATCGGATGCGGCGATGCGGGTGAAGTCGCGGAAGCCGCCGGCGGAGAACTTCAGCACTTCGGCCTGTGTCACGTCTTCCAGTTCATCGGCGGTGCCGACAATGGTGTAGGCGATCAGATGCGGCAGATGGCTGGTGACCGCGAGCACGAGGTCATGATGATCCGCGGCCATGGTCTCGACATTGGCACCGAGCCCGCGCCAGAACGCCGTGAGCTTCTCGACGGCGGCCGGATCGGCGTCCGGCGGCGGCGTCAGGATGCACCAGCGGTTGATGAAGAGTTCAGCGAAGCCTGCATCGGGGCCGGAATGTTCGGTGCCCGCCACCGGATGCGCCGGGATGAAATGCACGGTCTTCGGCAGATGTGCGGACATGTCCCGCAGCACCATGCCCTTGACGGAGCCGACATCGGAGACGATCGCGCCCGGTTTGAGATGCGGCGCGATGTCCGCCGCGACCGGTCCACACGCGCCGACTGGAATGCTCAGGATCACGAGATCCGCGTCCTTCACGGCCTCGGCGTTGGTCTCCACAACGCGATCGACGATACCGAGTTCCTGCACGCGCGCGCGGGTCGCGGCTGACCGGGCGGTGGCCACGATCTCTCCCGCAAGCCTCTGGGCCCGCGCGCCGCGCGCAATCGAACCGCCGATCAGGCCGAAGCCGATCAGCGCGACACGTTTGAAGAGGGGCTCGGCGTTCACTTGGCCCCCAGGAATTCGGCAAGCGCGGCGACCACGAGGCGGTTGGCCTCTTCGGTGCCGACGGTCATGCGCAGCGCATGCGGCAGCTTGTAGTTCTTCAGCGCGCGCAGGATCAGGCCGCGCTTGGTCAGGAAGGCGTCGGCGTCCTCCGCGGTCTTGCCCTTCTCTTGCGGGAAGTGGATCAGGATGAAGTTCGCGACGCTCGGCGTCACCTCGAGGCCGAGCTTGCCGACTTCCTCGGTCAGCCATGCGCGCCACTTTTCGTTGTGGGCGCGAGACGTATCCTGATGCGCGGTGTCTTCAAGCGATGCGATCGCCGCTTCAGACGCGGGAATCGAGACGTTGAACGGTCCGCGAATGCGGTTGACCGCATCGATGATGTTCGCAGGCCCATACATCCAGCCGACGCGCAGCGCGGCGAGGCCATGGATTTTCGAAAAGGTGCGCGCCATCACCGTATTGTCGGTGGTGGCGACCAGTTCGATCCCGGCTTCGTAGTCGTTGCGTGTCACATATTCCGAATAGGCGGCGTCGAGCACCAGCAGCACATGCGACGGCAGGCTGGTGCGCAGACGCTTCACCTCGTCGAACGGCACATAGGTGCCGGTCGGGTTGTTCGGGTTGGCCAGCCAGACCAGTTTGGTGCGCGGCGTCACCGCGTTCAGGATCGCGTCGATATCGGCGGTGAGGTTCTTTTCCGGTGCGATCACATTGGTCGCGCCGTTCGACAGGGTCGCGATCGGATAGACCAGAAAACCATGCGCGGTGTGGATCGCCTCGTCGCCCGGGCCGAGATAGGTGTGCGCGAGATAGTTCAGCAGTTCGTCCGAGCCCGCACCGCAGATGATGCGGTCCGGATCGAGACCATAGGTGCGTCCGATGGTTTCGCGCAGCGCGCGCGAACTTCCTTCCGGATAATCCTCAAGATGATCGGCGGCGGCCTTGTAGGCTTCAATGGCCTTCGGCGACGGCCCGAGCGGCGTCTCGTTGGCCGACAGCTTGAACACGCGCCCGGTCAGCCCTGCGCCGCTCTTGCCCGGCGTGTAGGGCGCAATATCGAGAATGCCAGGCTTCGGCACGGGAGAGGACATCGTAGAACTCCGGAAACAAACTGTCAGGATTGCGGGATCGTATAGCGCGTCGCATGGCTTCCGACGAGGGCCGTCGAGCGCACGGACGCGCCCGCGGCGACCAGCGCGGCGGTGATTTTGGCGAGCCCGCCGGCGCCGGGAACCGAGATCAGCAGCGCCGCGCCATCGGACGCGGTGTCGGGCACCGCGATGATTTCGGAGAACGGCGACAGCGCGCGGGCGATGTCGGCATTCCAGCCGGACACGCGGACGCTCCACATCTCGACTTCGGTGACCATGGCGTCTTCCGCCACGCGGGACACCACGAACACCGGCAGCGCGGCCGGATGATCGGCGCGCTCGACGAACGGCAGTCGCGCGATGATCTTCGGCGCATTGGCGTTCTCAAGCGCGACCCACCACGGCGTGCGGCTGCTGGCGGCGGCGATCAGCGCCAGATCACCCTTGGATTTCGCCACCGCTTCGACCGCGGCTTCCGCATTGAAGTGCGCGACGAACGGCACGGTGAAGCCGAAATGAAACCGCGCGGAATCGCGCATCGCGGATTCACCCATCGACAGATCGGCGTGAATCGCGAACGGCGCCTGCACGTAAGTGAAGGTGGAGATGATGACGCGCCAGATGCTCTCCACCGTATCCAGCGGCAGGATGCCGCGATGGCGCTGCACGAGGCGGCGCATCATGTCGGCTTCGCGCGCGGGACGGAAGGCGGAGCCGACCTCCTGCGTCTTCTTCACCGAGATCAGGCGGTCGATGATGTCGCCGCGCTTCATCAGCAACTCATGCACCTGCTCATCGATGGAATCGATTTCGCGGCGAAGGTCCTGCAGTGACGGCGGATTGGTCATCGGCTCGGCTTGTGTCTGAGGCAGCGCGAAAGCGGCCATGGAATTCATCGAAACAGTCGACGGAATGGGCGCATTGATAGGCAGGTGAGCGCCTGAAAGCAAAGAAAACGTTGGCAATTCCGGCATTCTGAAAGAGCCGGGCTGACCCGCGATCCCGCGCCGCGGCTTGACGGAAAGGCCCTCGAGGACTAACAAACAAGCCATTCCGTGGTCATTTGAGCCGGCCGGCTTGCAGCCACGTTAAACAACTCGCTAAACAGGCCGGGGACAGTTTGATCCCGGCCGAACCTCGTTCAGGCCGGGTTTTTTGTGCCTGATGTCCGATGTGGGTCCGGATGACCCGTGCGGAGGCCAGGAGCAAGATGGTTAACACCAATCCGCTGAAGACCGGCGTCTCCTCGAACGGGGAGCGTGCCCGCGAGGTGGACACCCCGAGTTCTCAGGTGGCGCTGTTCGGCGCGGACAAGCCGCTGCGGCTCGATTGCGGTGTCGATCTCTCGCCGTTCCAGATCGCCTATCAGGCCTATGGCCAGCTCAACGCGGATCGCTCCAACGCCATCCTGATCTGCCATGCGCTGACCGGGGACCAGCATGTCGCGAACGTGCATCCCGTCACCGGCAAGCGCGGCTGGTGGGAGACGCTGGTCGGCCCCGGCAAGCCGATCGACACCGATCGTTATTTCGTCGTGTGCTCGAATGTCATCGGCGGTTGCATGGGCTCGACCGGACCGGCTTCGACCAATCCCGCCACCGGCAAGGTCTGGGGACTGGATTTTCCCGTCATCACCATTCCTGACATGGCGCGCGCGCAGGCGATGCTGCTCGATCATCTCGGCATCGAGAAACTGTTCGCCGTGGTCGGCGGATCGATGGGCGGAATGCAGGCGTTGCAATGGTCGGCGGCCTATCCCGAGCGTGTGTTTGCGACACTGGCGGTGGCGTGCAGCACGCGGCATTCGGCGCAGAACATCGCCTTCCACGAACTCGGCCGTCAGGCGGTGATGGCCGATCCGGACTGGCGTGGCGGGCGCTATTTCGAAGACGACACGCATCCGCGCCGCGGTCTCGGCGTCGCGCGTATGGCCGCGCACATCACCTATCTGTCGGACGCCGCGCTGCACCGGAAATTCGGACGGCGCCTGCAGGATCGCGAACTGCCGACGTTCTCGTTCGACGCGGATTTCGAAGTGGAGAGCTATCTGCGCCATCAGGGCTCGTCCTTCGTCGAGCGCTTCGACGCCAACAGCTATCTCTATCTCACCCGAGCAATGGACTATCTCGACATCGCCGCCGACCACAACGGCGTGCTGGCGGAGGCGTTTCGCGGCACGCGCACGCGCTTCTGCGTGGTGTCGTTCACCAGCGATTGGCTGTTTCCGACATCGGAATCGCGGGCCGTCGTGCATGCACTGAATGCAACGAGTGCGCGTGTTTCATTTGCCGAGATCGAGACCGACAGAGGGCACGATGCATTTTTGCTGGATGTGCCGGAATTCATCGATATCTCGCGCGCCTTCCTCGAAGCTGCGGCTTCGGCGCACGGACTGAATTCAGCGAGCAGATGACATGGCGCTTCACGAACAATCATTCCGGCTGACCGCCGTGCTTCCCGTCAACGAGAGCGGCTATCGCGGTGATCATCTTCTCGTCGCGCAGATGGTCGAACCGGGATCGCGCGTTCTCGACGTCGGCTGCGGCGAGGGCGATCTGCTGCGCCTCCTTGAATCGCGCGGTGTCGATGGCCGCGGCATCGAACTGTCGCGCGAAGGCGTCAACCGCTGCGTCGCCAAGGGCCTCGCGGTGGTGCAGGGCGACGCCGACACCGACCTCGCCAACTATCCCGGCGATGCCTTCGACTACGTGATCCTGTCGCAGACCCTGCAGGCGACGCGGCAGCCGCGCGTCGTGCTGGAGAATCTTCTGCGCATCGGACAGCGCGCCATCGTGTCGTTTCCGAATTTCGGCCACTGGCGGATGCGCCTTCAACTGCTGATCAAGGGG
>ERZ778022.2168-NODE-2168-length-21748-cov-5.699857_pt1 | contig 21748 bp, 18 predicted proteins | sample MGYA00375752_ERZ778022 | MGnify/ENA primary metagenome ERZ778022 (study PRJEB29350, sample SAMN05389826) | bioreactor metagenome | isolation source: Thiocyanate bioreactor | place: South Africa: University of Cape Town | collected 2014-04-04 ... | reverse complement strand
TCGGGCTCGACCGGGCCGATGCCTACTGGTTCGCCGGCTACACCAACATCATCCATCCCGACAAGGACGAGCGCGCCCGCCGCGTCGGCTACCTCAAGGAAATCATCCGCCACGCCCAGTATCTCGGCAGCCCCTATGTGATTTCCGAAACCGGCACCTACAACACCGAATCCGACTGGGTGCATCACCCGAAGAACAAGACGGAAGAAGGCTTTGAAGAATGCCGCAAGGTCATCGCCGACCTCGCCCAGCATGCCTATGACCACGGCGCCGTCTTCCTGCTGGAAACCTACGTCAACAACGTCGTCGGTTCGGTCGAAGAAACTGTGAAGATGTTCGCGCAGGTCGATCACCCCGGCCTCGGCCTGCTGATGGACCCGACCAACTATTTCGAGTCCCACAACATCGACCGCATGGACCAGATCCTCAACCAGGTCTTCGACACGCTGTCGGACAAGATCAAGATCGGCCATGCCAAGGACGTCAAGCGTTCGGGCGACGACAAGACCGAGAAGCATGCCGACATTGGCGATACGGACGCGCTCGAAAGCCACACCTTCCGCGGCGTCGGTGAAATCGAGCTGCCGGCTCCCGGCCTCGGCTCGCTGAACTACGACCTGTACCTGAAGCGCCTGGCGCAAAAGCATCCGAACATCCCGATGATCATCGAGCACCTCGACGAAAGCGATGTTCCGCGTGCGAAGAAGTTCCTCGACGGCAAGCTGCGCGCTCTGGGGCTTTGATGCATTCTGGCGGCCGGGGCTTCGGTCGGGCTGCTTGAAATGGACGAGGCATTCCCTCTCCTCCGTCATGCTCGGGCTTGACCCGAACATCTGCCGCACGGTGCTTGGATCCTCGGGTCAAGCCCGAGGATGGCGGAGCAAGGAGAGGCCAACCGCCCCACCAAACATGACTGCCGGGCTTCCTGCCCGGCAGTCATCACAAACGACAAGAAGGCCAAGACAGGGAAGAAGACCATGGTCGAACTCTACGGGAAGGCGCGGTCGCGCCGCGACGTCGCCGCCAGCGCCGGTTCCTTTTCGCAATTTGCCGGCGTCCGCCTGATGACGCTCGGCGACGGCGTCGAGCGCGGCATCCGCCTCCTGGAGTTCCGCAGCGGCACCGGCCTGCGCTTCACCGTCCTCATCGACCGGGCCATGGACATTGCCGATTGCGATTATCGCGGCATGGCGATCGGCTGGAATTCGCCGGCCGGCTTCAAGCATCCGGGCCTTGCCGAATATGAAGGCGAGGGCGGGCTTGCCTGGCTGCGCTCCTTCTCCGGGCTGATGGTCACCTGCGGGCTCGACCACATCCTGTTCATGAACGACGAGCCGGGCGACAGCTATGTCTACGGCCCGCGCAAGACGATCAGCCACTCGCTGCACGGCCGCATCGGCACCATACCGGCCAAGCTCACCGGCTACGGTGAGGAATGGCAGGGCGACGACTGCATCCTCTGGTGCGAAGGCGTCGTGACGCAGGGCACGGTGTTCGGCGAACATCTGGAGCTGATCCGCCGCATCGAGATCAAGGCCGGCACCAACGACATCAGGCTCACCGACCGTGTCGTCAACCGCGGCTTCTACCGCACGCCGCATATGTATTGTTACCACATCAATGTCGGCCACCCCGTGCTGTCGGAAAATTCGCGCTACATCGCACCGCTCAAGGACGTCGTCTGGGCCGCCCATGCCGGTGACGACTACCGCAAGCAGGGCGTCGGCTACCGCACCATGCCGGCGCCGCAGCTGAATTTCCACGAACAGGTCTGGCAACACGAGATGGCGGCCGATGCCAACGGCGAGGTGCCGGTGGCGCTGGTCAACGACGCGCTCGGCATCGGCTTCGAAGTGACCACCCGCAAGGACCAGTTCCCCTGCATGTACGAGTGGCAGAACCTGCAGTCCGGCCAGTATGCGCTGGGCATCGAACCCTCGACCAACCACGTGCTCGGCCACACCGCCGCCCGCGAGCGCGGCGAGCTGATCTGGCTGGAGCACGGCGACGAGCGCCGCTACGACACCACCTTCCGCATCCTCGGCGATGCGGCTGCGATTGCGGCCAGCGAAAACCGGATCACGGCCCTGGCACGGCAGCCGAGCGAAGAATACCCGCAGCCTTCCGGCAACCACCTGCCGATCGGGGGCCGGGCATGAACATGCAGCTGACGCAGACCATGGAGAAGGCGTCGATGATGTCGATCGCAGGCAAAGTCATTCTCTACACCGGCGCGGCCGGCGGCCTTGGAACCGAAACGACGCTCAGCTTTTTGCGCGCCGGCGCCAGGGTCGTGGCCGTAGACAACAATCCGGAAAAGACGGCCGGGCTTCTCGAAGCCGCCGCCCGCGAAAACCTGTCCGGCCTGACGGTGAAGGCAATCGACCTCTCCGACCTCGCCGCCCTGCGGCAGGAACTGGAAGCGGTGGCAAAAGAGGTCGGCGGCTTCGACGTCGTCATCAACAATGCGGCGATCTATCCCTCGAAACCGTTCGAAGACTATACGATCGAGGAGATGCAGGCCGTGCAGCGCGTCAACGTCGATGCCGGCATCGTCTGCGTGCAGGTGGCCTTGCCGCATATGCGCGCCAACAACTGGGGCCGCATCGTCAACATCGCCAGCGTCACCTTCTATGGCGGCTGGGCGAACCTGTCGCCCTACGTCCAGTCGAAGGGCGCGCTTGTCGGCCTGACGCGCGGCTGGGCGCGCGAATTCGGCGCTTACGGCATCACCGTCAACGCCATCTCGCCGGGCGCCTTCCCGACCGACGCCGAAAAGATCCATCCCGATCCGGAAGGCTATGCGCGCTTCGTGCTCGACCACCAGGCGGTGAAGCGCCGCGGCGGCCCGGCCGACATGGCCAACGCGCTGACCTTCCTGATTTCCGATGCCGCGGGTTTCATCACCGGCCAGACGCTGAACGTCGATGGCGGCTGGGTGATGCACTGACCGTTCGTTCAATACAAGGAATTGAAAACAATGGGTATTCTTAGCGGCTTCCGCGTTCTCGACTGCTCGATCGCGATGGCAGGCCCGTTTGCGGCGCAGCGCCTCGGCGATCTCGGCGCCGATGTCGTCAAGGTCGAGCCGGTGACCGGCGAATGGCAGCGCCATGTCGCCGCCGGCGGCGCCGAAGGCAACAAGGTCAACGTTTCCTTCCTGTCGCTCAACCGCAACAAGCGGTCGCTGGCGATCGACCTGAAATCGCCGGAAGGCAAGGCAGTGCTGCTCGACCTCGTCAAGACCGCCGACGTCTTTCTGCAGAACTACCGCCCCGGCGTCGCAAAACGCCTCGGCGTCGACTACGAAACCCTGTCGAAGCTCAATCCGCGCCTCGTTTATGTCTCCATGTCCGGTTACGGCGAAGACGGCCCTTATGTCCAGCGCCCCGGCCAGGACCTCGTGCTGCAGGGCATGTCGGGCGCGATGCTGTCGGCCGGCCGCGAAGGCGAGGCGCCGACGGCGGCGGGCCAATATCTGGTCGACGCCATCACCGCCTATACTGCCTTCGAAGGCGCATTGGCGGCACTGTTCCACCGCGAGCGCACCGGAGAGGGCCAGCTCGTGCAGGTCAACATGCTGGATGCGATCACCACCATCCAGATGCAGGAACTCTCCGTCTACACCGTCGGCCACAAGCCGCAGCAGCGTTCGGCCGAGCCGCATGCGCATGTCTACATCCGCGCGCCCTACGGCGCCTTCGCCACCAGCGACGGTTTCATCATCGTCGCCTTCCCGAAGCTGAAGACGCTCGGCGAGGTGATCGGCGAGGACAGCTTCCTAACCATGGTCGACGAAGTCGACAGCTGGTCCCGCCGCGACGAAATCTTCGCCAAGACCCGTGAAAAGCTGAAGACGAAAACCTCGGAGGAATGGCTGGCGCTGCTGCGCGCCGCCGATATCTGGTGCGGCCCGGTCTATGGCTATGCCGATCTCGTCGAGGACGAGCAGATCAGGCACAACGGCACCTTCGTCGAATACGAACACCCGACCGAAGGCCTGGTGAAGACACCGGGTTTCCCGATCAAGTTCTCCAAGACGCCCTCGACGGTCGAGCGCGGCGCGCCTGTCACCGGCCAGCACACCCGCGATATCCTGCGCGAAGCCGGATACGACGATGCCCGCATCGACGCCCTGGAAAAGGCGGGCGCCATCGCCTCGGGAGAGATCTGACATGCATCGCCTGAAAGCGCTGACGTGGGATCACCCACGCGGCTACAATGCGCTGGCGGCGGCGGCGCAGCGTCCCGAGCTTGCCGAATCCGGCCTTGCCATCCAGTGGGACAAGCAGCCGCTCGAAGGCTTCGAATCCCATCCGATCGCCGATCTCTGCGCCCGCTACGATCTCGTTGTCCTCGATCACCCGCATGTCGGCGAGGCCGTCGCCGGCGATTGCCTGCGGCCGCTGGAAGAGGTGTTCGGCGCCGATGTCGTCGCCGGGCTGGAGGCGGACAGCATCGGGCCTTCGCTGCGCAGCTATCGTTTTGCCGGATCGCATTGGGCGCTGCCGCTCGATGCGGCAACGCAGGTGATGGCGGCGCGGGCCGACCTGATCGGCAAAATTCCGGTTCTCTGGGATGAGGTGGTTTCACTCTCGGAAAAAACCGGCAAGGTGGCGCTCTCCCTCGCCGGCCCGCATGCCGCCCTGTCTTTCCTCTCCATCGCCGCCGCCTTCGGCGAGCCGCCGGCGGAGAAGGACCCGGACCTGCTGGTGTCGCCGGAAACGGGCAGGGCGGTCTACGACCTGATGCTGCAGCTTGCGGCCAGGAGCCCGCTCTCCGTACGCGAAAAAAACCCGATCGGCATTCTCCGCCATATGGCAACCCATGACGACGTGGTGCTCTGCCCGCTCGTCTATGGGTACGTGAATTACGCCGCCCCGCAATCCGGCCGGCCGCTCGCCTTCCACAATGCCCCGCGGAAAACTGCCGGCGGCCGGCCGGGCTCGACGCTCGGCGGCACCGGCATCGGCATTTCGCGCCGCTGCAGCGTGACGCCGGAACTGCGCCGGCACCTGCTCTGGCTGATGGGCGCCGATGCGCAGACCCACTTCATTCCCGGCCATGAAGGCCAGCCGTCCCGGCGGGATGCCTGGCACGATGCCGGCGTCAACGCCCGCTGGGGCGATTTTTACCAAAACACCGCCGATACGCTGGAGCAGGCCTATGTGCGCCCGCGCCACAACGGCTACATCGCCTTCCAGGGCGCGGCCTCCGCCCTGTTGCGTCAAGCATTCGACGAACGGACGGCGGCAGAGGCCGTGCTCGACCGCCTGCAGGCACTTTACACCGACCATCGCGGCGCCGGTGGCGAAAGGTAGGACAACCATGACCGAAGACATCCTGTTCACCATCGACGGCGCGATTGCGACGATCACCCTCAACCGGCCGCAGAAACTCAACGCCGTGACGCCCGAGATGGCCGACGCCATCGTTTCGGCGGTCGAGGCCTGCAACGACAGCGACACGATCCGCTGCGTCATCCTGACGGGTGCCGGTGAGCGCGCCTTCTGCGCCGGTTCCGACATCCGCGAGCTCGACACCTACGAGACCCCCTGGCAATTCCGCAACCGTCCCGACTATTGCGACGCCTTTCGCGCCCTGCTGAAGCCGACCATCTGCGCCGTCAACGGCTATGCCTTCGGCGGCGGGCTGGAGACGGCGATGTCCTGCGACATCCGTATCGCGTCCGACAACGCCCAGTTCGCCGCCCCCGAAATCAAGCTCGGCTGGATCGGCGGCGGCGGCATGGCGGCGCATCTGATGCATTCCATCGGCGCGTCCAATGCCGCGCTGATGCTGATGACCGGCGATCCGATCCCGGCCGACAAGGCGCTCGCCTGGGGCCTCGTCAGCGAGGGCGTGCCGCAGGCCGACCTCATCTCCCGTGCCCGCGCCATCGCCGAGGTCATCGCCGCCCGTGCGCCGATTGCCGCCGAGACCGCCAAGCTCAACCTCAAGGCCGCCAGTTCGATGCCGCTCGAAAAGGCGATCGAATACGAGCGCGACCTGCAGACCATCTGCTTTGCCACCGCCGATGCCGCCGAGGGCAGGGCCGCCTTCAAGGAAAAGCGCGCCCCCGTTTTCAAGCGGCGCTGAGGCTGGTTTCCGCCGTGGGGGCGCGCTATGGTCGCGCCCAAAGCATTTCCAGCCGAAACGCAATCGCTTCGGCCTCGGAGAATGCGCCAGAACAAAAGAATTTCAGGGAGCAATCATTTCATGTCGTCATCCGATTTCGCCAGGGCCGGAACATTCGTCGGTCGCGTCTGGGACCCGAAGGTCGAAGGTCCGCTGCTCGTTGCTGTCAGGGGCAATGATATCATCGACATCACCTCGAAGACCGTGCCGACGATGCGCGATCTCCTGGAACTCGACGATCCCGCAGCCTATGTCGACAAGGCGACCGGCCCGGTCGTCGCCACCCTTGCCGATCTTCTTGCCGCGAAAGCGGGCGCGCTGGATACGGCAGCACTGCACCTGATCGCGCCGAACGACCTGCAATCCGTCAAGGCCTGCGGCGTCACCTTCGCCCGCTCGATGATCGAGCGCGTCATCGAGGAGCGCGCCGCCGGCAATCCCGAACTCGCCCTCAAGATCCGCGAAAAGGTGACCGAAATCATCGGCGACAGCCTGCGCAATCTCAAGGCCGGCTCCCCGGAGGCCGCCAAGGTCAAGGAAGCGCTGATCGAGGAAGGTGTCTGGTCGCAATATCTGGAGGTCGGCATCGGCCCGGATGCGGAGGTGTTTTCCAAGGCGCAGGTGCTGTCGTCCGTCGGTTATGCCGCCGATGTCGGCCTGCATCCGATCTCCAAGTGGAACAATCCCGAGCCGGAAATCGTCCTTGCCGTCAATTCCAAGGGCGTGGTGCAGGGCGCGACGCTCGGCAACGACGTCAACCTGCGCGACGTCGAGGGCCGTTCGGCGCTGCTGCTCGGCAAGGCGAAGGACAACAATGCCTCCTGCTCGATCGGCCCGTTCATCCGCCTGTTCGACGCCACCTATTCGATCGACGACGTGCGCAATGCCGATCTCAGCCTGACGGTCGAAGGCGAGGACGGTTTCGTGCTGCACGGCAAGAGCTCGATGAAGGAGATCAGCCGCGATCCGCTGGACCTTGTTTCCCAGACCATCGGCCGCCATCATCAATATCCCGACGGCTTCATGCTGTTCATGGGCACGCTGTTTGCACCGACGGAAGACCGTGATACCAAGGGCCAGGGTTTCACCCACAAGGTCGGCGATATCGTGACGATTTCCAACGGCCTGCTGGGCGCCCTGACCAACCGTGTGCGGCTTTCCACGGAGTGCGCTCCGTGGACGTTCGGCGCATCAAAGCTCATGCGCAACCTTGCCGCTCGCCAGCTTATCTAATTCGATCGGAAAGACATTATGACCATCCATCAGAACCTGATCGCCGGTGAATGGACCGGCGTGGATGCCAGCGACAACATCAACCCGTCGGATACCAACGATGTGGTCGGCCGTTATGCGCGCGCATCGGCCGCCGACACCGTCCAGGCGATCGCCGCCGCCAAGGCAGCCTTCCCGGCCTGGTCGCGTTCCGGCATCCTGGAGCGCCATGCGATCCTGAAAAAGACCTCCGACGAGATCATCGCCCGCAAGGAAGAGCTCGGCCGCCTGCTCGCCCGCGAGGAAGGCAAGACCCTGCCCGAAGCCATCGGCGAAACCATCCGCGCCGGCCAGATCTTCGATTTCTTCGCCGGTGAATGCCTGCGCCTCGCCGGCGAGGTGCTGCCCTCGGTGCGCCCGAATATCGGCGTCGAGATCACCCGCGATCCGCTGGGCGTCATCGGCGTCATCACGCCGTGGAACTTCCCGATCGCCATCCCCGCCTGGAAGATCGCCCCGGCGCTCGCCTACGGCAACACCGTCGTCTTCAAGCCCGCCGACCTCGTGCCCGGCTGCGCCTGGGCGATCGTCGACATCCTGCATCGCGCCGGCCTGCCCAAGGGCGTGCTCAACCTCGTCATGGGCAAGGGATCCGTCGTCGGCCAGGCCATGCTCGACAGCCCGGATCTCGCCGGCATCACCTTTACCGGTTCCACCGGCACGGGCAAACGCGTCGCTCTCGCCTCCATCGAGCATAACCGCAAGTTCCAGCTGGAAATGGGCGGCAAGAACCCGATGGTCGTGCTCGACGACGCCGACCTGACCGTCGCCGTCGAAGCGGCCGCAAACTCCGGCTTTTTCTCCACCGGCCAGCGCTGCACCGCCTCCTCGCGCCTGATCGTCACGGAAGGCATCCACGACAAGTTCGTCGCAGCCCTCACCGAAAAGCTGAAGACGCTCACCGTCGACAACGCCCTGAAGGCCGGCACCCATATCGGCCCGGTTGTCGATGAAAAGCAGCTGAAGACCGACACGGATTACATCGAGATCGGCAAGTCGGAAGGCGCAAAACTCGCCTTCGGCGGCGAACTCGTCAGGAACGAGACGCCCGGCTTCTACCTGCAGCCGACGCTGTTCACCGAGGCGTCCAACAGCATGCGCATCGCCCGCGAAGAGATTTTCGGGCCCGTTGCCGCCGTGATCCGGGTGAAGGATTACGACGAGGCTCTGGCGGTTGCCAACGACACGCCGTTCGGCCTGTCGGCCGGCATCGCGACGACGAGCCTCAAGCATGCGACGCATTTCAAGCGCAATTCGGAAGCCGGCATGGTGATGGTCAACCTGCCGACCGCCGGCGTCGATTTCCACGTGCCGTTCGGCGGCCGCAAGGGCTCCTCCTTCGGCTCGCGCGAGCAGGGCAAGTATGCGAGCGAGTTCTTTACAACCGTCAAGACGGCCTACACGCTGGCCTGATGATACGGCGAGGGGGAGGTTGAGCCTCCCCCTTGTTCCACGCACTGCCGCTGCCGAGCGACTTAAGCCGGCGCAAACACCGCTTCGTTGGCCGAATACGAAGCCCGCTGCCGGACAGCGTCACCCGCAGCGCACCGGCACCGCCGTCCGGAAGCAATCTGACCAAAATTGGCTGCTGGCTCTCACTAACTTTCAATGAACATATGAGGTAAGCATGCCTGCAGAAATGCACGCATGAGAAACCGAAAACAATGCAACGACATATCCCGTCGATGCAAGAAAACCCGCGTTCACGAAAATTACTTTGCGATATCACACGACAAAGAGAGAGTTTCGAAATGGCTGACCTGTCAGTTTTTCAATCTTACACGAATACACCGCAGAGAAGAAATTCTTTCTATTGTTACTCTACAAAATTTTTCATTCAGGACGCGGCGATATTCTTTATACTGGTCGAGGCCTATCGCACCTATCGCAGCAAGAGACAGGCGGTTTTCCTGAACGACTGGTTCATCGACGGCAAGATCCCGGACGATTTGCAGGAAGGCGGCTATCTCAGCCAGATCAACATCTCCTCCGACCTTCGCAAGGAATACAGCAAGGGTGCGTCCGATGCCGTCAACGCCGTCGGACGCACCTTTGCGGACAAGGCGAAAAACCATGGTGGCGGCATCACCGGGTTCTTCGGGGCGCTGAAGCAGAAAACCGGTGACAACAGGCTGTCGGCCGGCGTTTTCGACGAACCGCAATCGCGGGTGGTCGAGATGCTCGACTCCAACAATGCCCACGGTTTTGGCGACGACGGCGGCGCCGGTGCGACGTTCAAGCCGCATCTGCACTACCAGCCCTTCGGCAAATTCGCCACCCAGACCCGCGGTGCGCTGAAAGCTGTCGGATTCAATCCCGACACGCTGGGAATTTATTGACACTGACGGCATGGGCTGGGGCCATGCCGAAAGAGGTGGAAATACCCAATTTTTGGGCAAACGAAAGAATTGACTAAAACCCGGTCATGTTCTAGCTTCACTCTCGAAAACGGCAGAAGATGCCAACGGCAATAGAGCCCCGACACCGCAAACGCGGTTTGGGGCTTTTTGCGTTTCTGGCGCTTTTTTGCCGATAAACGGGGAGCCTGACTTGGCGACGACGCTGCATACGGCATGGATGGGTTTCGCGACGCCGCGCCAGGCATGCGGACGACAGGTGCCGTGCCCATGACGCGCCACACCGTTCCGGTCTCCATCCTCTATTCGACCACCGGCGCCTATGCCAGTCTCGGCCGCGAGGCGCTGGCCGGGGCCATGGCGGCGATCTCCGAGGTCAATGCCGATTCCAGCCTTGCCTTCCGGATCGAGCCGCGGATCGACGATCCCGCCGGCCGGGCGGAACGGTATGCGCTGCTGTCGGAGGCGGCGATCCGCGACCATGGCTGTCGCCATGTCATCGGAACGATCACCTCCTGGAGCCGCAAGGACGTGCTGCCCATCGTCGAGCGCCGCGGCGCGCTGCTCTGGTACGGTTTTCCCTATGAGGGCTACGAGGCGAGCGAAAGCGCCATCTATCTCGGCGCCTGTCCGAACCAGCACCTGCTGCCGCTGTTCGATCACATGCTGCCCCGCTACGGCCAGCGGCCGTTCATCGTCGGTTCCAACTACATCTGGGGCTGGGAAATCAACCGGCTGGCCCGCGAGGTCACGGAAGCGGCCGGCGGGCAGGTGGTGGCGGAACGCTTCGTGCCGCTCGGCTCGACCGAGATCGAGCACCTGATCGCCGAGATCCACCAGAAACAGCCGGATTTCGTGCTCTGCAACCTCGTCGGCGAATCGGCGACCGCCTTCATCGCCGCCTATCACGCCCTGCGCGAAACAGTACCGGTGCCGCCCGTCGCCACCTGCAACGTCACCGAGCTGGAACTCGAAAACCTCGACGTCCCGGCCCGGGCCGGACACATCTCCACATCCATCTATTTCGACGACCTGGACACGCCGGAGAACCGTGATTTCAAGGCGCGCATGGCGCTGCGGCACGGCCGGGAACGGCGGCTGACCACCTCCTTCGTCGGCGCCTACATGAGTGTTTCCATCCTGGCGCGCGCCATCGCCGATGCCGCGACCGATGCACCCGATGCCATCCGCGGCACTGTCACCTCCCGGCTGTTCGACACGCCGATCGGCCAGGTCGGCATCGATCCGCGCACCCAGCACGCCAGCCTGCGGCCGCATCTGGCGTTTTCGGACCGGAACGGCGAGTTCCGCATCATCAGCAGCGCGCCGGCCGCCATCGAGGCGGACCCGTTTCTGGTCCACGCGCTCGGCAAACCTGCCCTCGGCAAGGACAACACCGGACCGGTGTTGAAGGTGATCAAATGAGCCGTGGCGACCGTCTTCCGCTCGCCACCTGGCGCGCCATCATCCTGCACCGGGAGCATCCGTCCGTCGATGCGCTGAAACGGCAGCTGGAGCTGATGCACATCCGCGTCAGCACCCTCTGGCCGCAGCTCGACGAAACGGATGCCGACGCGGATGTCGTGTTCTTCGACGCCGACATGGGGCATGACGGCCAGTTTCCCTGGCCCGCCGGCTTCGCACCGATGCCGATGGTCGCGCTGATCGGCTCGGAAGCGCCGGGGCGCGTCGAATGGGCTCTGGCGCAGGGGTCGAACGCCCATCTGCTCAAGCCGATCGGCTCGACCGGCGCCTATAGCGCGCTGCTGATCGCGGCGCATGCCTACCAGCTTTCCCGCAGCCAGGCCGACGACATCAAGACGCTGGAGGACAGGCTGCGCCAGCGGCCGGCCGTGGTGCATGCGGTGCTGAAACTGATGCAGCAGAACCGCTCCGACGAGGCCGGCGCCTGGAAGCGGCTGCGCAAGATCGCCATGGACTGGGGAATGACCGTGGAGGAGGCGGCGGAAGCGATCTGCCGCGACGAACGGCGCACGCGCAGCGGCGCCTGAGAGAGAGTGGAACAAGGAGAATGCAAGTGTCGATCACTGAAGGTTTTGCCCCTTACGGCGACTACAAGACCTGGTACCGCGTGACGGGGGATCTCACATCGGGCAAGCCGCCGCTGATCGTGGCGCATGGCGGGCCGGGCTGCACCCATGATTACGTCGACAGCTTCAAGGACATCGCCGCCACCGGCCGCGCCGTCGTCCATTACGACCAGGTGGGCAACGGCAAATCGACCCACCTGCCGGAAAAGGGTGGGGATTTCTGGACCGTCGCCTTCTTCAAGGCCGAACTGCACAACCTCATCGACCATCTCGGCATCCGCTCCGGCTATTGCCTGCTTGGCCAATCCTGGGGCGGCATGCTGGGCGCGGAATTCGCCGTCGATCGGCCGGAGGGCCTGAAGGCGCTGATCATCGCCAATTCGCCGGCCGCCATGGTCACCTGGATTTCGGAAGCCAACCGCCTGCGCGACGAACTGCCGGCCGATGTCCAGGCGACCCTGCTGCGTCACGAGCAGGCGCAAACCACCGGCAGCGCCGAATACAAGGCAGCCACCGACGTGTTCAACGAACGGCATGTCTGCCGCGTCGTGCCGTTCCCGCCGGAGGTCAAGCGCACCTTCCACGCGATCGACGCCGACCCGACCGTCTACCACACCATGAACGGGCCGAACGAATTCCACGTCATCGGCACGATGAAGGACTGGTCCATCGTCGGCCGCCTGTCGACCATTTCGGTGCCGACGCTGTTGATTTCCGGCCGCTACGACGAGGCGACGGAAGCCTGCGTCATGCCCTATTCGCAGGAGATCCCCGACGTGCGCTGGCGCATCTTCGAGGAATCCAGCCATATGCCGCATGTCGAGGAGCGCGCGGCCTGCATGGCGGAAGTCTCAGCCTTCCTCGACAAGAAAGCCTCCTGAAACCTTTGCCTGCCGGACGAAAGTCCCAAAAAGCCGCCCGCAAAAGGGTGCACACCGAACAGTTCAATTCAAACAAGAGGGAACGATAGTATGGGTCTCAATTTTTCTTTCCTTACCCGCAAGACCGGCCAGTTGCTGGCCGGCGTGCTGCTGGCGCAGACGGCGCTGTGCAGCGCCGCACTCGCCGAAGACCGTGCGGAGCTGATGGCGAAACACCGCGGCGGCACGATGACGCTCGCCGCCGTTTCCGCTGCCGGCACCATCGATCCGATGATCAACTACACCGCCCAGTTCTGGCAGATCTACCAGATGACCTATGACGGCCTCGTCAAGTTCAAGCAGGCCGGCGGAACCGACGGCTTCGAGATCGTCCCGGCCATCGCCGAGGCGATCCCGCAGGCGGAAAACGACGGCAAGACCTATGTCTTCAAGATCCGCAAGGGCATCATGTTCTCCAACGGCAAGGAAGTGACGCCGTCCGACGTGCTGGCCTCGTTCCAGCGCATCTTCAAGGTCAAGGGCCCGACGACCGGCAGCTTCTACGGCGGCATCGTCGGCGCCGACAAGTGCATCGAGGCGGCCGAGACCTGCACGCTCGAAGGCGGCGTGATCGCCGACGACGCAGCCGGCACGGTGACGATCAACCTCACCGCCCCGGATGCCGAGTTCTTCTCCAAGCTCGCCGTGCCGCACGCCTCGATCCTGCCGGCCGACGCGCCGCTGGCCGATGCCGGCACCACGCCCATTCCCGGCACCGGCGCCTATTTCTTCGAAAGCTACAATCCCAACGAACAGCTGGTCATGAAGCGCAATCCGCACTTCAAGGAGTGGAGCGTCGATGCGCAGCCCGACGGCTTTGCCGACGAGGTCATCTACAAGTTCGGCCTGACGGAAGAAGCGGCGATCAACGCCATCATCAACGGCCAGCTCGACTGGCTGTACGATACGCCGCCGGCCGACCGCCTGCCGGAAATCGGCTCGAAATATGTAAGCCAGATCAAGATCGACCCGCTGGCCGCCTTCTGGTACGCGCCGATGAACACCAACCTCGCGCCCTTCAACGATGTGAGGGTTCGCCAGGCGGTGAACTACGCACTCGACCGCGATTCGCTCGTCGGCCTGTTCGGCGGCGAAGTGCTGGCCCAGCCGACCTGCCAGATCCTGCCGCCGGACTTCCCCGGCCATGTCGACGACTGCATCTACACCAAGGAACCCGGCCCGACCTGGGCTGAGCCCGACATGGAAAAGGCGATGCAGCTCGTCGAGGAATCCGGCACGAAGGGCCAGAAGGTCACCGTCATTGCCGAGGACAACGCCGTTGCCCGCGGCATCGGCACCTACATCCAGAGCGTCCTGTCGGAACTCGGCTACGACGCTTCGATGAAGGCGGTTTCGCCGAACATCCAGTTCACCTACATCCAGAACACCAACAACAACGTGCAGATCAGCATTTCGCAGTGGTACATGGATTATCCGGCCGCTTCGAACTTCCTGAACGTGCTGCTGTCGTGCGCGTCGTTCACGCCGGGCAGCGATTCCTCCGTCAACATGTCCGGCTACTGCAACAAGGACCTGGACGCGACGATGAAGGACGCCATGACGCTGGCGCTGACCGACCAGAATGCGGCCAATGCCAAGTGGGCGGAAGCCGACAAGGGTTTCATGGAACAGGCACCGATGGCGCCGCTGTTTACGCCGAAGAGCGTCAACTTCACCTCGGCACGGCTGGGTAACTACCTGTTCAACAAGCAGAACCGCTGGATCATCTCGCAGTCCTGGGTTCAGTAATCAAGACAAGGGGCAGGCGGCGTGACCGCGCCGCCTGCCTGCCGATCCGCGCAGCCCCGCGCATCCGGACCTTCGGATAAGAAATGACCGACGCTTCCAATACCGTTCTGAACGACCCCGCCCTCCCGGCGGCGGCTGCCGCGCGTCCCGCCTCCGGGCCATGGCAGCGCTCCTGGCGCATTCTCAAGCGCGACCGCGCGACGCTGCTTGCCGCCGCCGTGCTGATCCTCATCATCCTGTCCAGCCTGGCGGCGCCGTTTTATGCGCGCTACGTCTCGGGCACGGATCCGTTCCGCTCCAACCTCAGCGCCCGCATCACCATCGACGGCAAGCGGACCAAGGTCATGCAGGCCTCGACGGAGGGCCTCGGCCTCGGCGTCACGCCGATCGGGCCGACCTGGGGGGCGCAATACATGCTCGGCGCCGATACGCAGGGGCGCGACGTCGCCGCCCGGCTGCTCTATGGCGGCCGCAATTCGCTGCTGATCGCCGCCTCCTCCACGGCGATCTGTCTTTTCTTTGCCGCCGTGGTCGGCATATCCGCCGGCTTCTTCGGCGGCGCCGTCGACAAGGTGCTGTCGCGCATCCTCGATATCCTCTGGGCCTTTCCGGTCTACCTGCTGGCGATTTCGCTTTCCATCGTCTTCATCTCGCAGGGCATCGTCATCGGTCCGGTGGAAATCACCGGCGACAGCCTGTTGCTGCCGATCTTCATCATCGGCATCATCTACGTGCCTTATGTCGCCCGGCCGGTGCGCGGGCGGGTACTGTCGCTGAAGGAAAGCGAATTCGTGCTGGCGGCGCGCGGGCTCGGCATTCCGGCCTGGCGCATTCTGGTCTACGACATCCTGCCGAACGTCTCGACCATGCTGATCGTCTTCGTGCCGCTGATGATGGGGCTGAACATCATCACCGAATCCTCGCTCTCCTTCCTGTCGATCGGCGTGCAGGCGCCCGATGCCAGCTGGGGCACGATCATCCAGGACGGCCAGACGCTGCTCTACACCCGACCCGCCGTGGCGCTGGCGCCGGGCATCGCCATCGTTCTGACGGTGCTCTCGCTCAACGTGCTCGGCGACAGCCTGCGCGACGCGCTCGACCCGCGCACGAAACTGGTCTGAGGAGGGTCTGATGGTTTTTGCTATTCTCCAGCGCATCGGCCAGATGATCTTCGTCATGTTCGGCATCTCGGCGCTCGTCTTCCTGATCTTCTTCGCCACCCCCGGCTCCGATCCGGCCGCCCGCCTTGCCGGCCGCAACGCCTCGCCGGAAACGGTCGAGGCCGTCCGCAAGGAATTCGGCTTCGACCGGCCGCTGCCGGTGCAATACGCCATCATGATGAAGCGGCTGTTCATCACCCAGGACCTGACGTCCTTCGTCAACCGCGGCTACAAGATCGTGCCGGCCGTCGCTTCCGCCGCGCCGGTGACGCTGTCGCTGGTCGCCGGCGCCGCCATCCTCTGGCTGATCGGCGGCGTCTTCGTCGGCGTCGTCGCCGCGCTGACGCGCGACAGCTGGATCGACCGCGGGCTGATGGCGCTGGCGCTGATCGGCGTCTCCATGCCGGTCTACTGGCTGGGCGAGGTGATGAACCTCGTCACCCAGAGCCGTTTCCACGACACCTGGTTGTTTTCCTGGGTGCCGGCGCTCGGCTACAAGCCACTGCTGGTCGATCCCGTCGGCTGGTTCAAGACGCTGATCATCCCGTGGTTCACGCTTGCCGTGCTCTATATCGGCATCTACGGCCGGGTGCTGCGCGCCAACCTGGTCGAGGCCTATCAGGAGGATTTCATCCGCACCGCCCGCGCCAAGGGCTTGAGCCCGGCGCGCGTGATGATCCGCCACGCATTGCGCACCTCGCTCATCCCCTTCGTGACGATGTTCGGGCTGGATTTCGGCGTGCTGGTCGGCGGTGCCGCCCTTCTGACGGAAGTGGTGTTCAGCCTCAACGGCGTCGGCCGGCTGACCTACCAGGCGCTGCTCAACCTCGACCTGCCGATGATCCTCGGCACGGTGATGTATGCCTCCTTCTTCGTCGTGCTCGCCAATGCGCTGGTCGACGTCGTCTATGTGTTGATCGACCCGCGGGTCAGGGCGGATTGAGACGATGGAACAGAAAGACAAACCCATCCTTCTCGATGTCGACGGTCTGTCGGTATCCTTTGCCACCGACCGCGGCCCGGTGCGCGCCGTCAGCGACGTCTCCTTTCGGGTGCACGAAGGCGAGATCCTGTCGATCGTCGGCGAAAGCGGCTCCGGCAAGTCGGTGACGCTGTTGTCGCTGCTCGGCCTGCACGATCGCAAGACGACGCAGGTCCAGGGCGCCGTCTCTTTCCGCGGGCAGCATCTGCTCGACCTGCCGGCCAGCAGGATGCGGGCGATCCGCGGCAAGGAGATCGGCCTCATCTCGCAGGACCCGATGACGGCGCTGACGCCGGTCTATACGATCGGCTGGCAGATCGCCGAACAGATCAGCGCGCATGAGGCGATTTCCGCCCGCGCCGCCCGCAAGCGTGCCATCGAGCTGCTCGGCGAAGTCGGCCTTTCCAATCCCGGCGAGGCCGTCGACCGCTATCCGCATCAATTGTCCGGCGGCATGCGCCAGCGCGCCGTCATCGCCATGGCGCTGTCGTGCAATCCGGCGCTGCTCGTCGCCGACGAACCGACTACGGCACTCGACGTCACGGTGCAGGCGCAGGTGCTGGACCTGATCCTCAGGCTGCGCAAGGATTTCGGCTCTGCCATCATCCTGATCACCCACGACATGGGCGTGGTCGCCGAAGTGGCCGACGAGGTGGCAGTGATGTATGCCGGCCGCATCGTCGAACGTGGCCGGACGGAACAGCTGTTCTCGGCGCCGATGCATCCCTACACCTGGGGGCTGATGGCCTCGATCCCGCCGCTTTCGGGCGCGCGCCTGCCGCGGCTGCGCTCTATACTCGGCATGCCGCCGACCCCGGAGACGATCCCGCCGGGCTGCGGTTTTGCCCCGCGTTGCGCCTTCGTGCAGCCGGCCTGTGCCGAGCCGCCGCCTTTGCATCGCGCCGGCGACCAGGCCGCCCTCTGTATCATCGACGACACCGAACGCCCGGCCCTCAGGCGGGCAGCCCTTCCCCTGGAGGAAACCCCATGAGCGCGGAAACCTCCGCTGCCACGCCGCTGCTGTCGGCGCGCACGCTGACGAAAAATTTTACCGTCGGCAAGACACTCAAGCCGGGCTCCGGCCGCACCCTGCATGCCGTCGATGCCATCAGCCTCGATGTCTATCCGGCCGAAACGCTCGGCCTCGTCGGCGAATCCGGCTCGGGCAAATCGACGCTCGGGCGCTGTCTCACCCGGCTCTACGACATCACCTCCGGGCAGCTGACCTTCGACGGCGCCGACATCACCAAGGCCGGCACCGCCGCGCTGAAACCGGTGCGGCGCAAGATGCAGATGATCTTCCAGGACCCGTCCGCCTCGCTCAATCCGCGCCGCCGCATCCGCGACATGCTGGCCGAAGTATTGAGCGTCCACAGCATCCGTGAGGGCGCCGCCGTCAATGCGCGCCTGGAAGAGCTGATGGAACTCGTCGGCCTGCGCCGCGAATATCTCGACCGCTATCCGCACGAATTTTCCGGCGGCCAGCGGCAGCGCATCGGCATTGCCCGCGCGCTTGCCGTCGAGCCGAAGCTGATCGTCGCCGACGAGCCGGTTTCGGCGCTCGACGTCTCGGTGCAGGCGCAGGTCGTCAACCTGTTCGGCGATTTGCGGGAAAAACTGAACCTCACCTATGTCTTCATCGCCCACGACCTGGCCGTCGTGCGCCATGTCTCGACGCGGGTGGCGGTGATGTATCTCGGCTCCATCGTCGAGACCGGCGAGACGGAAGCGCTGTATTCCCGGCCGCACCACCCCTATACGGAAGCGCTGCTTTCCGCCATTCCGCAGCCGCACAATCGCGGCCGGCGCGAGCGCATTCTGCTGCAGGGGGAAATTCCGAGCCCGCTCTCACCGCCCGCCGGCTGCAAGTTCTCCAGCCGCTGTCCTTATGCCCGCGATATTTGCCGCGAGGTGCGGCCGCCGCTGACGGCTATTGCCAGCGGTCGCGAAGTCGCCTGTCATTTTCCACTGGAATAGCGGTCAGCTGTCCGCGGACTTCCCGTCGACCGGCATGCGGCACGCTTCGAGAATATTGACCTTCATCGTCGCCAGAATGCCGAACAGTTTTTCGCGGTCGTCCACGGAGATGCCCTCAAGCGCTTCTCCGCGGGTGACGTCGCCGACCTCTCGCATGACGTCGAGCAGCGGCCGGGCGTCCGCGCGCAGGTAAAGCAGCCAGACCCGCCGGTCCGTCGGGTGCTGGCGCCGCTCGATCAGTCCGCGCTCGGACAGCTTGTCGAGGATGCGCACCAGCGTGATCGGCTCCATTTCGAGGATATCGGCAAGCCCGCCCTGGTGGATACCCTCGTTGTTGGCGAGATAGGCCAGTGTCTGCCATTGCGAACGCGTGAGGCCGAGCCCGCGGGCGCGTTGTTCGAAACGCTTGCGCAGCAGCCGGGCGACATCGTGCAGCAGAAAACCGAGGGTGGGGGTAGCGCTCATGAGAAAGAAAGCCTGCTTTTCGTAAGCTTCCTTATCATATAGGCCCGGATGATATCACGGCCAAGCGAAATCCCCTGAGCGCGCCCTCAGACAATCAGTATTGCCCTGAAATCGTTGACGTTCGTGCCTGTCGGGCCGGGAACGAATAGATCGCCGCAAAGCTGGAAGGCCGACCAGGCGTCGTGACCGGCCAGGAAGGCGCGCGGATCGCCGCCGGCCGCCCGGATGCGCGACACGGTGGCGGCATCCGCAAAGGCGCCGGCATTGTCTTCCGAACCGTCGATGCCATCGGTATCGGCGGCCAGCGCGGTGATGCCTTCGGTGCCTTCGATATCCACGGCAAAGGAGAGCAGGAATTCGCTGTTGCGTCCGCCCTTGCCGTAACGATCGGTGATCGTCACCGTCGTTTCGCCGCCGGACAGGATGACGACCGGCTTGGGGAACGGCCGGTTGCGGCCGGCAACCTCGCGGGCGAGTGCCGCATGCATGCGGCCGATGTCGCGGGCCTCGCCTTCGATCGCGTCGGAGAGGATCACCGCCTCGATGCCGGCTTCGCGGGCACGCTCGGCGGCGGCTTCGAGCGAGACGCGCGCCGACGCGATGACATGGCATTCATGGTTTGCAAAAGCGGCGTGCCTGGGGTCGGGAGCGGCGGCGGCCGGCGACCGCAGATGGTCCATCACCGCCTGCGGCAACACCATCCGGTATTCGGCGATGATGGCAAGCGCGTCTTCCGCCGTCGATCCATCGGGAATGGTCGGTCCGGAGGCGACGAAGGCCGGATTGTCTCCCGGCACGTCGGAGACGATGAGGCTGACCACCTGTGCCGGCGCCGCGGCATACGCCAGGCGGCCACCCTTGATGCGCGAGACATGCTTGCGCACGACGTTCATGGCCGAAATCGGCGCGCCCGAGGCCAGCAGCGCCTTGTTGACGGCAATCTCGTCCGCCAGCGTCAATCCCTCCGGCGGCGCCGGCAGCAGCGACGAACCGCCGCCGGAGATCAGGGCGATGACGAGATCGTCCTCCGTCAGCCCTTCGACCAGCTTCAGCAAGGCCGCCGAACCGGCAAGACCGGCTTCGTCAGGAACGGGATGGGCGGATTGCAGCACCTCGATCCGTTCGCACGCCTCGACCGGGCCATGCCGGGCGACGACGACACCTTCGACCGGTCCATCCCAGCAGGCTTCGAACGCCGCCGCCATCTGGCTTGCGGCCTTGCCGGCGCCGACAACGATCGTCCGGCCTTTCGGTTTGGCCGGAAGGTGCGCCCGGATCGCCGCCAGCGGATCGGCGGCGATGACGGCAGTTTCGAACAACGAGGTCAGGAAGGAGCGGGGGTCGATGGACGTCACGGAATCACCTGTCTGGAGCATGCACCGGAAAATCTGCGGATTCTTCGGATAATCATACATGAAAACAAAAGGTTAGAGCGAGATATGCTTCATCTCGCTCCAGGATTTCGGCGTCACCTTATATCGGCGCGGGCGCGAGGGCGAGCATCGTTGCGTTCATGGCTGAAAATCGTCGGCGGCAGCGGATCGCGGTTGCGGATGATATCGGCTGCCTTTTCACCGACCATGATCGTCGGCGCATTGGTGTTGCAGGAGGGAACCCGCGGCATGACGGAAGAATCGCACACTCGAAGGCCTTCCAGCCCGTGCACCTTCAGATCGAGGCCGACCACGGCCATCGGATCGGTGCCCATCTTGCAGGTTCCGACGGGATGGTGGTCGGTCTTGGCATTGGCGCAGCCGTAGTCGAACAGCTCTTCTTCCGTATTCACCTTCGGCCCCGGCAGGCGCTCGGCCAGGATGTAGGGCTTCAACGCCGCCTGCTGGAAGATTTCGCGGGCGATGCGCAGGCCTTCCAGCGACATTGCCCGGTCGTGCGGATCGGACCAGTAGTTCGGGTCGATCAGCGGCGCGGCCGATGGATCGGAGGAGGAAAGGCGCACCGTGCCGCGCGAGCGCGGGTGCAGGTAGGCGGAGTTCAGCGTGACGCCGGCATTCTTCAGCTTTTCGACGCCGGCCTCGATGCCCGAGCCGAGCCCGAGATGGAACTGGATGTCGGGCGAGCGGGCATCCGGGTCGGCATACCAGAAGCCGCCGGTCTCGAACAGCGACGAGGCGACGGGGCCGGAGCGGAACAGCACATATTGCAGCCCGGCCCACAACGTCCGGTGCAGCTTGGCGACACCGTCATAGGTATGGTCGCCGGTGCATTCGGAGATGACGAACAGGTCGAGATGGTCCTGCAGGTTGGAGCCGACGCCCGGCAGGTCGTGGCTCACCTTGACGCCGACGGAGGTCAGGTGATCGGCGGGGCCGATGCCGGATTGCTGCAGCAGCTTTGGCGAGCCGATGGCGCCGGAGGTGACCAGCACCTCGCGCTCGGCGCGGATGATCTCCGATCCGCGCGAGGTCACCACCTCGACACCGACCGCTCGCCGGCCTTCGAGCACGATGCGGGCGACGCGGGCGCCGAGCTTCACCGTCAGGTTCTTGCGGTGGCGGATCGGCGAGAGATAGGAGAGCGATGCGGAGGAGCGGCGGCGATTGCGCTGCGTCAGCTGGTAGAAACCGACGCCCGCCTGCTGGCGGCCGTTGAAATCATGGTTGTAGGGAATGCCGAGTTCCTGGCCGGCGCGGATATAGGCATCGCAGATCGGCAGCGC
>ERZ778022.2167-NODE-2167-length-21752-cov-4.544684_pt1 | contig 21752 bp, 16 predicted proteins | sample MGYA00375752_ERZ778022 | MGnify/ENA primary metagenome ERZ778022 (study PRJEB29350, sample SAMN05389826) | bioreactor metagenome | isolation source: Thiocyanate bioreactor | place: South Africa: University of Cape Town | collected 2014-04-04 ... | reverse complement strand
TGATGCACAGCAGCAGCATGAAAACGGTGCACACCAGGCTGGACCACTTGTGGGTCCAGCTCCAGCGGCGCAGGGCGGTGGGGCTCAGCATGGCGTGGGGGCAGGGTGGCAAGGGCCGTCGGGCAGTCTCACCACCGCCAGCGCCGCCCCAGGCACAGGGCGCGCTATCGCAACTGAAAGGGCGAACAAGTGATTCATCAAGCCAGACAACCCGAAAACATCGAAAGACGGTGGGTGCTGGCTGCAGCCGGCAAGCCTGTGAAAAGGCTCCCGGCAAGGGCTATGGCTGGCGGAAACCCAATTTTACATTGCAAATGGGAATTGTTTGTATTCGTGATGGTGTGTGGGGGTAAGGATGTTGCGAAATCGCTGCGGCCTGCTCCCGATCGGACACTGTGAAGGAGGGAAGCATTGCGCACGCGGGGGGGGGCGCAGGGCGCGGTGGGCGCCTGCAGGCTATAGTGCCGTCGCCCCAGCGTGCTGGTTTTGCAGACATTCACACCCGCGTTTGCGACCCTTGCATGGGCTTTATCCCCCGGCTGCAAGCCGCTTGCAGGAGAGTTCCGTGTCCACGATATTCGGCGCCGTTCAGGCCGTTGCGCACGCATCTGCGAGAGGCATGGGGGCTTTGTACCGGATGGCCTTGCCATGGCTCGCTGTGGTGGCGATTTTGTGTACGGGCAACGTGCGCGCCGCAGACGAAAGCACCTCTGCGGAGCAGAAGGCACAGCTTGCAATACCCCCCGAGTTTCGGCATCCCGATTTTGTCTGGACCACTGCGGAAGGCGACTTGAACGGCGATGGTATCCCCGACCTGGCCCTGTTGCTGACAAAGCACAAAGGAGAAGGCCAGCGAGAGGAGCGGTTGCTTGTCCTGACCGGGAGGGCGGATGGCCGCTATCAGGTGCTCTCAACGTCCGGCGAGTTCTGCCACCCCAGCAAGTTCTACAACCTGGAAATCAAGAACCATTCATTGTTCGTTCAGGCGGTCTACTACGCAGACGCCGCCCGGTTCTCGGGCTTCACGCTGCAGTTCCGCTACAACGCCAAGATCAAAGACCTGGAACACATCGGCGAGCAGCAGGACGACGAAGACTATTCCAGCAACGCCTCCCACCGCGTGAGCCTCAACTACCTGACCAACACCGCCATTCATTCGCGGCGTGCTGGCAAGAAGTACAAGGAGGCCCGAGGCCGGATCGTTGGTGGTCCGGGCGTGCTTCCTTTGAGCGGGTTCGTCTGCGAAGGCTATGGCATGACGAGGTCATCGGTCTACCTGGATGAAAGCTTCAAGGTGCACAAGATGGGCGCGACACCTCCGTGATGCCAAGCGAGTTCACCGCAAGAGCCCGCAGTGCGGGTTGATCACAGCCAAGCCCTGTTCGAGCACGCGGCTGCGGCCGATGGAGCGCCGGTTCTGGGCATTCGGCGGAAGAGGCCACATTCCTTTGAAACTTGGGTCCTTAGCTCCCTTCCGCCGTTCACCTCGGTTTCAGAACCGCGTCCGCAACGTCACCTGCACCGCACGCGGCGAGCCGGGCAGGATCAGGTTGTCGTTGCTGCCGTGGGCCGACACGTAGTACTTGCGGTTGGCCAGGTTCTTGATGTTCACATCCACATCCCACTGGCCCAGCGTGTACTGCAGGGCGGCGTCCACCGTGGTGTAGCCGGGCAGGGTGACCAGGTTGGTCAGCGAGGTGAAGCGCGCGCCCACGTAGTTCACGCCGCCACCCACGCGCAGGCCGTGGCCCAGGTCCTTCATGGCCCAGAGGAAGGCCGAGTTGCGGGGCGTGAGCGCGGGCACCTTCCCTTGGGCAGCGATGGCAGCGGTGGGCAACTGGGTGGAGGTAGTGGTGGCCAGTGATTTCGTCATGCGGCCGTCCAGCCAGGCGTAGCCTGCGCTCACGTCCCAGCGGCTGGGCAGGCGGCCGCTCATGGTCAGCTCCAGGCCGTTGGTGCGCTGGGTGCCCACGTTGATCTGGCGCGAAGGGTTGGTCGGGTCGGTGTTCTTGATGTTGGTGCGCTCCAGGTTGAAGAGCGCGCCGGTCACATTCATGCGGCCATCGAGCAGGTCGAGCTTCACGCCGATTTCCTTGTTCTCGGTGATTTCGGGTTCGGCGCCGGTGTTGTTGGCGGCCAGCGCAAAGGTCTCGGCCGAGGGCTGGAACGACTTGCTGTACGACACGTAGTAAGACACCGTATCGCTGGGCTGCCACACCAGGCCCGCGCGGGGGCTGAACTTCTTGTCGGTGCGCGAGAGGGCGCTGAGCTTGCGGTCGAACGTGGTCTCTTGCCCGAACACGTCGTAGCGTGCGCCCACCAGCGCCTTCCATTGGGGCGCGAGCGTGATCTGGTTTTGCCAGTACAGCGCGGCGGTGTCCTGCGTAGTGTGGCTGGGGATGGCGCTGTCGGCGTTGTAGCTGGCTGCCGGTATGGCCGGGGCGGGGCGGTTGGCGGGGTTCAGGAGGGGTACGCGGTCCGCGCCGCCCGATACGGACTCGGCGCGCTTCTTCTGCTGGCCCAGTTCCGCGCCCATCAGCCACTCTTGCTTCAAGCCGCCCAACTGGTTGCGCCAGGTCAGGTCGGTCTGGTTGAAAAAGCCTTTTTCATCGCGCAGTATGAACGAGCGCGTGCGGCCCTCGGTCATGTCCACGGGGTTGGTGGTGCCGCCGGGCAGGGTGTTGTAGCGGTCCAGTGTGTAGTCGTACAGGCGCGTGACGTTGCGCACCGACCAGTCGTCATTGAAGCGGTGGTTGAGTGTGGCCGCCAGCGACTGCATGGTGCTCGTGGTGGTGTCGTCCTGCGCCGCGTTGCTGGAGCCGTAGTAGGTGCTGGCGGGCACGTTGACGGGGCGGCCGTTCAGCGCGGGGATGCCGAAGTCCGTGAGACGCTTGTCGCGGGCGTTGGTGTACTGCAGCAGCAGATCGGTCTGCGCGGCGAGCTTGAGCGCGAGCGAGGGCGCGAAGTTGTGGCGCTTGACGAACTGCTGGTCGCGGTAGCTGCCGGAGTCTTCTACGGCGGCGTTGATGCGGAACGCTGCGGTGTCGCTGATGCCCACGTTCACGTCGGCCGTGGCGCGGCGGTAGTCGAAATTGCCCAGGCCCAGCGATGCCTCGCCGGTGGTCTCGCCGAACTTGGGTTTCTTGGTCACGCGGTTGATCAGCCCGCCCGATGAGCCGCGCCCGTACAGCACGGCGGCCGGGCCCTTGAGCACCTCCACCCGCTCGATGTCGGCCAGGTCGCGGAAGTACAGCGCATCGTCGCGCACGCCGTCTACAAACTGGTCGGCAATGGCGGTGAAGCCCCGGATCACCACCTGGTCGCGCTGGCCGTCGCCATGGCTCATGGCCACGCCGGGTACGTTGCGCAGCGCGTCTTCCATCGACCGCGCGCCCTGGTCGCGCAGCAGCTGCTCGGGCACCACGTTCACGGCCTGGGGTACGTCGCGCAGCGGCGCGCTGCCTTTGGTGGCCGAGGTGCTGGCGGCGGGCGAATAGCCGTCATCGTCGCTGGTGGACTGCACGGTGACCTCGCCCAGCGTCTGGGTGGGGGCGGCAGGCGCTGGGGTTTGCGCCAGCGCAGTGCCGCAGAAAGCGACCAGGATGGCTGCAACCAGCGGGTTCATGGCCTGCGGGTGGCGGAACGACTGTTGGAGGGAGTTGTGTTGAGGTGCGTGCATGGTTTGTCCTTGGTGTGTGCGCAACGCGGTGGAAAACGGCTCCGCAGGCACCGGGCCTGGCGCGGGCCTTTGGGACCGTGGCTGGGGGGGGTGCGGAGAGCGGGAGAAAAGGAAGCAGAGGAGGGCGGTGGATCAGAAGGAGCGACGGGCCCGCAGGGCCGCTGCATCCCTCGCGCTTACCACCCCCAGGCCCAGGCGCCGAGGCCGGCCACCAGGGCCATCCCTGCCAGCAGCGGTGTGCGCCGGGGCTGCCAGGTCACGGCGGCCGTCACGGCCACAGCGGCCACTGACAGGGCCACGGCCCAGGCGGTCACGCCGAGCGAGGCAGGCACGCTACCGGCGGGGTGTGCGGCCAGCCACAGCGACAGCAGCAGCAACAGCCACCCGGTGCGGCGCAGCTGTTGCAGGCTGCGGGCCGCGCCTTCGCGGCCTGTGGCGTCTTCGTGGTGGCGGTCCATGCCCAGCGCAATGGCTGACCAGGCCGCAAAACACAGCAGAAAAGCGGACATGGTGCTCAGGCCCCCGAGGTGGACGCGGATACATCGCTGGCCGCAGGCAATGCAGCTACCGGGGTTGTGCGCTGTGCCTTGGTTGCAGCGGCTTTGCCCCGGGGTGCGCGGCCTGGGCGCAGGCGCCACGACAGCCCGCCCAGCAGCAGCCCGGTGGCCAGGAAGGCCAGGTCCATGCTGGCCCACACCCACTCGCCCGCAGGCAGCGTGGTGCCCAGGTGGGTGTGCGTGGTCAGCGCATTGATGACCGGCAGCAGCGCCCACCCCAGGCCTGCCGCGCCCAGCGGCACCGACCAGCCCATGCGGCTGGGCCGCACCACGGCGCAGGCCAGCGCCCATAGCAGCGTGATGCCCCAGGCGCTGAAGAACCAGGCCAGCTCTGCATCCGCTCGGCCCTCGATGCCCACAGGGATCAGGCGGTTGGCGGCCAGATACATGCCACACGCCAGCGGCAGCCCGGTCAGCGTGGCGATGTTGATGGCCGCCACCAGGCGCTCGCCAAACGGCGCCTTTGTGACGGCGTCTGTGTTGGCTGCTGCCCCTTTGCGGCTGGCCTGCGTCTGCGACGTGGCGCTGCGCTTGACCGACCACAGCACCATGCCGGTGGCAATCATCAGGCTGCCCAGCACACCAAATCCAAACAGCGCCCAGCGCAGGCCCACATCAGCAAACCGCGCCATGTGCAGGCCATACAGCACGCCGTAGGTCTTGACGGCGGGGCCGGTGGCATCGGCCTGGTCCAGCCACTGGCCGGTGGTGGCGTCAAACAGCAGGCGGGGCGGGCGGTATTGCAGGCGGTCGCCCTCGTGGCGGGTGACTTCGACCACTGCGCGGCCCTTGGCATCGCGGCGCGCCTGCACGCTGCCGATGCGCCCGCCGTCCCAGCGGGTGCGGGCCTCGGCCAGGATGGGCGGCAGGGCGATGGCGGGCAGGGGCTCCACCTTGTCGCCGAGGCCGCGCCGGGGGCGGCTTTCGGCCTTCTCGCCCTGTAGGTCGGCAAAGTACGCGTTGGAGTCCACGCCTTTCTCACCCTGGTAGGCCGTGGCAATGCCCGCAGGCATGTACAGCGTGTGGAAGATCATCAGCCCGCTGAAGGTGATCATCAGATAGAACGGCAGCACCAGCACGCCGGTGACGTTGTGCGCGTCCAGCCAGGCACGCTGCCCGCCCTTGGTGGGGCGGAAGGTGAAGAAGTCCTTGAAGATGCGGCGGTGCGTGATCACGCCCGAGATCAGCGCCACAAACATCAGCATGGTGGCCACGCCCACCACCCAGCGGCCCTGCAAGGTCCAGCGGCCCTTTTGCGCGGTACGCAGCTCGAAGTGAAAGCGGTAGAAGAAGTCGCCGCCCATCGTCTGGCGGGTGTCGATGGCCTCGCCGGTCTGCGGGTGCATGCGCAGCGTCTCGAAGCGGCCATTGCCCGTGTCGCGCCACAGGATGTTGACGGCAGGGTCGCGGTCATCGGGCAGGTGCATGATCCACTGCGTGACGTTGGGCACCTTGCGCACCAGCGCGTCCAGGGCCCTCTGCGCCGTTTGCGCCACCTGGGGGGCGGCGGCCTCCACCGGCTGCAGGCCATGCATCTCGGGGCGCATCCACAGGTTGAACTCGTTCTTGAAGAACGACAGCGTGCCGGTGAGGAAGATCGCAAACAGCAGCCAGCCCAGGATCAGCCCCGCCCAGGTGTGCAGCCACGACATGGCCTGGCGAAAGCCCTCGCGGTCGCTGGGCGCCTTGGGTGGTTTGGCTTTACGGGTTTGTTCAGAAGCGGTGCTTGCAGATGCCCGATCGACTGGCTGGCATGAGGGGGCCGTGATGCGGGTCATGCGACGGCCCTCATCCATTGAGGTGCCGTGGCGCTGGCGCCCAGCACCATTGCGGGCAGCAGCGTGCCACCCCACGCACCCCAAGCGGTACGTGCATAAAAGGCCCAGCCTGCGGCCATGGCGTACACCGCCCACGACAACATGGTGGCCGTGAGCACGGCCTCTACCCGTGGCATGCACTGCGCCAGCAGCAGCGACAGCGCCGCAGCGAAACCGGCGGCCAGCGCATAGCCGCCCCCTATTGCGGCCACGGTACGCGAGGTGATGGCCAGCCGGTAGCGTCCATCGACGCGAGTGGCCTTCATGGCTGCGAGACCATCGGTGCAGCGACTGGGCGATCAGGGGATGACAGCGCCTCCAAGGGGTGGAGGCGGGCAGGGCTGCGCAGCATGGGCAAGGGCTCCAGTCGTTGGATGGGTAAACAAACCAAACGCTGGCTGTTGCCGGTGACACGGGTCACCGGCTGGCTGGCTTCCAGGTGAAGTCATCGCCCTGCGGTAGCAGGTACTTGCCTGCTCATGCGCACTGCAACGGGAGCCAGTGCGCAGGATGCGGCAGGGGATGATTGGCCCCTATTTTAATGTGATTACAAATCATTCGCATTAACTAACAAAGAAACTGCGAGGTTTGATGTGCAGTTGCAACAGAGTGTGCGCAGTGCGCTGCAGCGCAAGCGAAAAAAACGGGCCGAGGCCCGTTGGGAGGTCAGAGGGGGCCCATGTCGGGGTACCCCTTAGTCACTCATTGGCTCACTCGATCTCGCCCATCTGCGACTGCAGGTAGTTTGGCAGGCCCACTTTGCCAATCAGGTCGATCTGGGTCTCGAGGAAGTCGATGTGCTCTTCGGTGTCGTCCAGGATCTTTTGCAGCAGGTCGCGCGACACATAGTCACGCACGCTTTCGCAGTGGGCAATACCCTCCTTGATGGTGGCCTGGGCGCCCTGTTCGGCGCGCAGGTCGCAGGCCAGGATCTCCGGCACGTCTTCGCCCACCTGGATCTTGGCCAGGTCCTGCAGGTTGGGCAGGCCGTCCAGCGTGAAGATGCGGTCCATGAGCCAGTCGGCATGCTTCATCTCGCCGATGGATTCCGAATACTCCTTCTTGGCCAGCTTGTCGAAGCCCCAGTGCTTGAGCATGCGGTAGTGCAGGAAGTACTGGTTGATGGCCGTGAGTTCGTTCTTGAGCTGGGCCTGCAGATGGCCAATGACCTGTGCGTCACCTTTCATGGGGACTCCTTGTAATGTGTGAATTCGGCGCTGATTGTCGTGACCCGCATCAAGCAGCGCAAGGCAAGCCCCTGCTATGGCGTGCGGGCTGCGTGTGATGCTGAGAGGCGTTCGCGTTCACAGGCTGTGTTCCCCGTGGCCCATCAGGGTTGTCATGGGGAGGCCACAGTGGGCGTTGTATAGTAATTAGCAATTGATTCAATGCAATCAATTAATTGGATTGATGGCTTGGAATTGCCTAAACTTCAGTCCTGTTCAGTCAACCAACCACTAAGGAAACAGCAATGTCCCTGATCAATACGCAAGTTCAGCCCTTCAAGACCACCGCTTTCGTCAACCGTGGCGGCAAGGGTGAATTCATCGAAGTGACCGAGCAGTCCCTCAAGGGCAAGTGGTCCGTGCTGATCTTCATGCCCGCAGCGTTCACCTTCAACTGCCCCACCGAAATCGAAGACGCTGCCGACAACTACGCTGAGTTCCAGAAGGCCGGTGCCGAGGTCTACATCGTGACGACCGACACCCACTTCTCGCACAAGGTGTGGCACGAAACTTCCGACGCCGTCGGCAAGGCCAAGTTCCCCCTGGTCGGCGACCCGACGCACCAGCTGACCAACGCCTTCGGCGTGCACATCCCTGAAGAAGGTCTGGCGCTGCGCGGCACGTTCGTGATCAACCCCGATGGCGTGATCAAGACGATGGAAATCCACTCCAACGAAATCGCCCGCGACGTGTCGGAAACCCTGCGCAAGCTGAAGGCTGCCCAGTTCACCGCCGCCAACCCTGGCCAGGTCTGCCCAGCCAAGTGGAAGGAAGGCGCCAAGACCCTGACGCCTTCGCTGGATCTGGTCGGCAAGATCTAATCCACGGCTCCCCCAAAGCCGGACAGCGTCATGGCGCCAATGCGCCATGCAGTCCGGCTTTTTTACGCCCGGACGTTGACCAGCAGGCTTGAACTGCAGCCCGTTTGGCATCAACCTCCCAGACACCACAACTCGAATTTCAAAGGACACCACCATGCTCGACGAACAACTCAAGACCCAACTCGCCGCCTACCTGGAGCGTGTGCAGCAGCCGTTTGAGCTGGTGGCTTCCCTGGACGACAGCGAGACGGCGCGCGACATGCGCGAGCTGCTGACGACCATCCAGTCCCTGCGCAGCGACAAGATCACCCTGCGCACCGACGGCAACGATGCGCGCAAGCCATCCTTCAGCCTGCAGCGCGTGGGCGCCACCAACAGCCTGCGCTTTGCCGGCCTGCCGCTGGGCCATGAGTTTACTTCGCTGGTGCTGGCCCTGCTTTGGACGGGTGGTCACCCGCCCAAGGTCGAGCAGGACGTAATTGATTCCATCAAGGCCCTGGATGGCGACTTCAACTTCGAGGTCTACATGAGCCTGACCTGCCACAACTGCCCGGACGTGGTACAGGCACTGTCGCTCATGGCCGTCGTCAACCCGAAGATCAAGACCACCGTCATCGAAGGCGGCGCCTTCCAGCAGGAAGTGACCGAGCGCGAAATCATGGCCGTGCCCATGGTGTTCCTCAATGGCCAGGTGTTCGGCTCCGGCCGCATGACCATTGAAGAAATCGTCGCCAAGCTCGACACCGGCTCTGCCGCCCGCGAAGCCGCCAAGCTGTCTGCCAAGGACCCGTACGACGTGCTCATCGTCGGCGGTGGCCCTGCTGGTGCCGCAGCCGCCGTGTACGCAGCCCGCAAGGGCATCCGCACCGGCGTGGCCGCCGAGCGTTTTGGCGGCCAGGTGAATGACACGCTGGCCATCGAGAACTACATCTCGGTGCTCGAAACCGACGGCCCCAAGTTCGCCGCTGCGCTCGAAGCCCACACCCGTGCCTATGGCGTGGACATCATGAACCTGCAGCGTGCCGACAAGCTCATCCCTGCTGCGCAGCCCGGTGGCTTGATTGAAGTGCAGCTGGCCAACGGCGGCTCGCTCAAGGCCAAGACGGTGATTCTGTCCACCGGCGCCCGCTGGCGCAACGTGAACGTGCCCGGCGAAGCCGAGTACAAGAACAAGGGCGTGGCCTACTGCCCGCATTGCGATGGCCCGCTGTTCAAGGGCAAGCGCGTTTCGGTCATCGGTGGCGGCAACAGCGGTGTCGAAGCCGCGATTGACCTCGCTGGCGTGGTGGCCCACGTCACGCTCATCGAGTTTGCCGACCAGCTCAAGGCCGATGCCGTGCTGGTCAACAAGCTCAAGAGCCTGCCCAACGTGACCATCCACACCAACGCCCAGACCACCGAAATCACGGGTGCTGACGGCAAGGTGAACGGCCTCAAGTACAAGGACCGTGCCACGAACGTGGAACACACCGTGCAGCTCGAAGGCGTGTTCGTGCAGATCGGCCTGGTGCCCAACACCGAATGGCTCAAGGGTACGGTGGAGCTGTCGCGCTTCGGCGAAATCATTGTCGATGCCCACGGCCGCACCAACATCCCCGGCGTGTTTGCGGCGGGCGACTGCACCACGGTGCCGTTCAAGCAGATCGTGATTGCAGCGGGCGAGGGCTCCAAGGCAGCGCTGAGCGCGTTCGATCACCTGATCCGCATGCCCGTGGTGGCTGAAGGTACCAAGGCGCAGGCCGCGCAGCCCGAGGCAGTTGCTGCTTAATGTAGCGGGGGACGAGGGGGCAGATGCTGCCCTCGTCCCTGCGGTGGTGCGGCCTGTAGGCCTTCCATCCTCCAAAGTCCTTTGAATCGGTCCGGGCGATCCGCTGTGTTTGTAGGGGTTCTACAAACCTCCCTAGAATCCGGCTGCCCATGCGCCGCTTGCTTTTGATCTTTCTATTGGTGTTCATGCCGCTCCAGTCCATCTGGGCGGCCGCTTCGCCTTATTGCGGGCATGAAGCGGCACCGCAAGCCTCGCACTTTGGCCACCATGTACACGATCACGTGGCCCACGAGTCCCCCGCCCATCCCGCCAAGACAACCACAGCCACCCCGGCGGACATGGACTGTCACGCCTGCCACGGCGCGGGTAGCGGTCTCGCGCACAGTCTGGGTGACCACGCCATCGTGGTGACTGCAGCCCGCCCGCCGGCCCAGGCGGCACCAGCCTGGCCTCCAGCCCCCCTTTCACGCCCCGAACGTCCCAACTGGCTCGTCCTCGCCTGAGCGGCGAGGCGGGGGCTCTGGGCTGTCCCGTTTTCATTTGGATGTGGATCGAGACCTGCCTTGCGGGGCAGTCGCGACGCGTGCGCTGAAGCCTGCGCGCGCACTTGATCGTTTCTGACCACCATCGCGCCTCGCCGATTTCAACCTGTGGCCCCCGGCCATTGCAGAGGGATCGGATGCAATCAACGAAACAACGACAACACACGCCCATCGCCGCGCTGGTGGTGATGGGGCTGGGCTGGGCACTGCTGGGCAGTGCCGCAAACGCCCAGACCTCCCACCCCGGCACCGCGCCGCTCACGCTCCAGGCCCTGTTTGAGCAGGCCGGGCAACGCCAGCCCGAAGCGCAGTCAGTCGCCTTGCGGCGCGAGGCCGCGCAGGCCACACGCAACGCAGCGACAGCCTGGACGGCCGAGCCGGTGGCGCTGGAGCTGTCCACCAAAACAGACCGCCCTGGCAGCAACCAGGGCAGCCGCGAGGCAGAGGTGGGCCTGGCCCTGCCGCTGTGGCTGCCTGGCGAGCGCGCCCGCAAGGCAGCCTTGGCCGACGCTGAACTGCAGGCGCTGAACAGCCGCCAGCGTGCCGCGCAGCTGCAACTGGCCGCCACCGTGCGCGAAGCCTGGTGGGCCGCACAGCGCGCGCAGGCCGATCTAGCGCTGACGCAAGACCGGCTGTTGAACGCCCAACACCTGGCCTCCGATGTGGCGCGCCGCGTGCGCGCGGGCGACCTGTCGCGCGCCGATCAGGCCCAGGCTGACGGCGCTGTGGCCCAGGCCGAAGCCGCCCTGGCCGAGGCCCAGGGCGCGCGCGACGCAGCCCAGGCCGCATTGGCGGCTTGGGGCGTGCAACCCGTGCCCGATTTGGGGCTGGCCGACGCAGCCGAGCCCGAGCCCCCCGTGCGCGACGCCACCACAGCTGCTGCTCAGCACCCCGCCGCAGCCGACTGGCAGGACCAGGCCGAAGTGGCCCGACGCGCCGCCGACCTGGCCGCCGTGCAGACCCGCGCCAACCCCGAGCTGACGGTGGCCGCCACGCGCGGACGCGAGCAGGCGGGCGACCGCTACCAACAGACCTTCACCGTGGGCCTGCGCGTGCCCCTGGGCGGGGGCGACCGGGCGCAGGCCAAGCAGGCCGCCGCCCGCGCCGAAGCCCTGGCCACAGAAGTACGCGCCGCTGCCGAACGCGACCGGCTGGCCGCCGACATCGCTGCCGCTGTGGCCCGCGTGAAGGCCACGCAGGCCCAGCGCGATGCGCTGGCACGCAACGCAGCGCTGGCGCAGGGCACACGCGGCTTTATCGACAAGGCCTTCCGCCTGGGCGAAGCCGATGGCCCCACGCGCCTGCGTGTGGAGCTGGAAGCCGCCCAGGCCGAACGCCAACTCGCCCGCGCCCGCATCGACGCCGCCGCCGCCGTCTCCACCCTGCGCCAGGCCTTGGGCCTGCTGCCGCAATGACGCCCTTGGGGCATCCACCACTTTTTGATGATCACCGTGAAACTCTCTTCCACTTTCTCTACCCTGGGATTGGCCCTGTTGCTGGGCCTGTTACCGGCCACCGCACTGGCGGGCCCAGGCCACGACCATGGCGAAGCCCCCGCTGCCGCAGCGGGCACGGCCCTGCCGCGCTTTGCCGCCACCTCCGACCTGTTTGAGCTGGTGGGCGTGCTTGACGGACAAAAAATCGCGCTCTACCTGGACCACGCGGGCGACAACAGCCCCGTGAAAGACGCCCGGCTGGAGTTGGACATTGCTGGCACCAACGTGCCCGTCACCCGCGTGGCCGAGGGCGAGTTCCAGGCCACCCTGGCCGCCCCGCTGGCCGAGGGCGTGAGCCCCGTCACCGCCACCGTGGCCGCAGGCACTGACTCTGATCTGCTCGCAGGCGAGATCGACCTGCACCCCGCCGCCCACACCGATGCCGCCCCCTCGGGGCTGGCGCGCCGCACTACGCTGATGGCAGGCGCCGCAGCCGCTGTGCTGCTGGCGCTGGCTGCCGCATGGCGCCTGCGCCGGGGCCGCGTTGCCCGCATGGGCAACACCCAGCGCGTGGGAGGTGCCGCATGAAGCGCTTCCACCCCATGCCCTCTTTGCTGGCCCTGCTCATGGCTGCCGCGCTCAGCGCCCCTGTGCCTGCTTCGGCAGGCCCAGGCCACGACCATGGTGACGCACCGCCCGCACCCACCGGCAACGGCCCCAGCCGCCAGCCCGATGGCAGCGTGTTTCTGCCCAAACCCGCGCAGCGCCAACTGGGCGTGCGCACTCTGGTGGCAGCCACGGGGCAACACGCCAAGGCTTTTGAACTGGCAGGCACCGTGGTGATGGACCCCAACGCGGGCGGCAAGGTGCAGGCCGTGCTGGCCGGGCGGCTGGAGGCCGGGCCCAAGGGGCTGCCCGGTGTGGGCCAAGCCGTGCGCAAGGGCGAGGTGCTGGCCTATGTGGTGCCCACCGCGGGCGCCATCGAGCGATCCAACCAACTGGCCCAGCAGGCAGAGCTGCGCGCTGCACGCGACCTGGCCGCACGGCGCGTGGCGCGCCTGCAAGAGCTGGCCGACACCGTGCCGCGCAAAGACATCGAAGCCGCCGAGAGCGAGCTGCACAGCCTCACCCAGCGCCTGAGCGCCGTGGGCGCGGGCCTGGCCACACGCGATGCGCTGGTGGCTCCGGTGTCGGGCGTCATCGCATCGGCCAACGCCGTGGCGGGCCAAGTGGTGGATGCACGCGAGCTGGTGTTTGAGGTGGTAGACCCAGCGCGCCTGCGCATCGAGGCCCTGGCCTACGACCCGGCCCAGGCGCACAGCGTGGCCGGTGCCACGTTGGCCGTGGGCGGGCAGCGCGTGCCGCTGCGCTTTGTGGGCGCGGCGCGCAGCCTGCGCGACCAGGCGCAGCCACTGCAGTTTGCGGGCGACTCGGCCGCATTGGGCACCTTGGCCTTGGGCCAGCCAGTGCGCGTGTTTGTGCAGTCCACCGACAAGGTCGATGGCGTGCAGGTGCCCGTCGCTGCGTTGCTGCGCAACCCGGCCAACCAGACCATCGTGTGGGTCAAAGAAGCGCCCGAACGCTTTGCGCCACGGGTGGTCACGGCGGTGCCACTGGATGGCACCTCGATGGCCGTGACCTCGGGCCTGCAGCCCGGCGACCGCGTGGCTACGCAGGGCGCCACGCTCATCAACCAGGTCCGCTAAGGAGCCACCGCAATGTTCAAGTGGCTTCTAGAAAACAGCCTGGCCCACCGGCTGCTGGTGCTCATCGCCGCCGCCGTGCTCATGGCCTACGGCGCCTTCACGCTCTCGCGCACCCCGGTGGATGTGTTCCCGGACCTCAACAAACCTACCGTCACCCTCATGACCGAGGCGGGCGGCATGGCCGCTGAAGAGGTGGAGCAGCTCATCACCTTCCCGCTGGAGACCACGATGAATGGCCTGCCCGGCGTGGAAAGCGTGCGCTCCACCTCCAGCGCGGGCCTGTCGTTCATCTACGTCACCTTTGACTGGAGCACCGAGATCTACCGCGCGCGGCAGATGGTGTCTGAGCGCCTGTCGTCCATGGAAGAAGGCCTGCCCAGCGGCATCACGCCGCGCATGGGGCCCATCAGTTCCATCATGGGCGAGATCATGCAGGTGGCCATCCCCATCGACGCGGGCAAGACCACGCCCATGGCCGTGCGCGAGTACGCCGACTGGGTGCTGCGCCCGCGCCTCATGGCCATGCCTGGCGTGGCGCAGGTGATCCCCATCGGTGGCGAGGTGCGCCAGTTCCAGGTGCTGCCCGACACGGCGCGCATGGCGGCGCTGGGCATCACGCACGACCAGCTCACGGGCGCGCTCAAGGGCTTTGCGGCCAACACCTCCGGCGGGTTTCTGGAGCTGGGCGGGCGCGAATACCTCATCCGCCACCTGGGCCGCACCTCGCGGCTCGAAGACCTGCAGAACCTGGCCCTCACCGCCAAAAACGGTCAGAGCGTGCTGCTGCGCCAGGTAGCCGATGCCACCTTTGCCGCCGCCACCAAACGTGGTGACGCGGGCTTTGAAGGGCAAGGCGCCGTCATCCTCGGCATCCAGAAGCAGCCCACGGCCGACACCATTGGCCTCACTCGCAGCATCGAGGCCGCGCTGGTGGACCTGAAGAACTCGCTGCCCGCAGGCATGGAGGCGCCGCGCGTCACCTTCCGCCAGGCGAGTTTTATCGAGGCCTCGGTCACCACGCTGCAGGGCAAGCTCATGGGCGCCTCGGTGTTCGTGGCGGTGATTTTGTTCGTGTTCCTCGGCACGCTCAGGCCCACGGTGATTGCGCTCACGGCCATCCCGGTGTCCATCTTCATCACGGCGCTGGTGTTCAAGTATTTCGGCCTGTCGATCAACACCATGACGCTGGGCGGCCTGGCCATCGCCATCGGCGGCCTGGTGGACGACGCGGTGGTCGATGTGGAGAACGTGCTGCGCCGCTTGAAGATGGACCGCGCCAAACACCCCCACCACCGCCTGCACCCCATCGAGGTGGTCAAGCTCGCGTCGATGGAGGTGCGCTCGGGCATCCTGTATGCCACGGCCATCATCGTGCTGGTGTTCTTGCCGCTGTTTGCGCTGCCGGGCATCGAGGGGCGGCTGTTTGTGCCGCTGGGCATTGCGTTCATCGTGTCCACGCTGGCCTCGCTGCTGGTGTCGGTCACCGTCACGCCGGTGCTGGCCTTCTACCTGCTGCCGCGCATGAAGAACCTCGACCACGGCGACACCCGCGTGGTGGCTTGGCTCAAGGCGCGCTACCGCAACGGGCTTGTGGCTGTGCTGGCGCGGCCGCGTGCAGCCCTGGCAGTGAGCGCGGTGGCGGTGGCGCTGTCGGCAGCGGCGGTGCCGTTTTTCCCGACCACGTTCCTGCCGCCTTTCAACGAGGGCACGCTGCTCATCGGCATGCGGCTCAACCCCGGCGTCACGCTGGCCGAATCGAGTGCGCTGGCCCGCCAGGCCGAGGTGCTGGTGCGCCAGGTGCCCGAGGTCACGCACGTGGGCCGGCGCAGTGGCCGCGCCGAGTTGGACGAACATGCCGAAGGCGTGCACGTGAGCGAGTTGGATGTGGGCCTGCTGCCTGCGGCCGAGCTCAAGCGCAGCATGGGCGAGGTGCAGGCCGACATCCGCAGCCGCCTCGCGCACCTGCCTGCGGCCATCGCCATCGGCCAGCCCATCTCGCACCGCATCGATCACATGCTCTCGGGCGTGCGCTCGCAGATCGCCATCAAGCTCTTTGGCGACGACCTGGACACCCTGCGCGGCCAGGCCGAGGCTTTGCGCGCGCGGCTGGCGGGCATCCCCGGCCTGGCCGACCTGGAGGTGGAAAAGCAGGTGCTGGCGCCGCAGATCACCGTGCGCGTGGACTACGCCGCCGCTGCGCAAATGGGCGTGCCCGCACCCCAGGTGCTGGCCGCGCTGCAGACGCTGGTGGAGGGCGAAAAAGTCGCCCAGGTGGTGGAAGGCAGCCGCCGCTTTGCGCTGGTGGTGCGCCTGCCCGACAGCGCACGCTCCATCGACGGCCTGGCGCGCGTGCTGATCGACACGCCCCGTGGCCCCGTGCCCCTGTCGCGCCTGGCCACCATCGAAGAAGGCGATGGCCCCAACCAGATCAGCCGCGAGGACGGCAAGCGCCGCATCGTGCTCTCGGCCAACGCGCAGGGCAGGGCGCTGTCCGACGTGGTGGCCGACATCCGCCAGGCCGTGGGCGACACGCGCCTGCCCGAGGGCTACTTCATCACCCTGGGCGGCCAGTTTCAGGCGCAGGAAGAAGCCAGCCGCCTGGTGGGCCTGCTCGCCATCGTCTCGCTGGTGCTGATGTTTGTGGTGCTGTACACGCGCTACCGCTCGGCCACGCTGTCGGCCCTCATCATGGCCAACATCCCGCTGGCGCTGGTGGGTGCGGTGCTGGGGCTGTGGGTGTCGGGCCAGCCGCTGTCAGTGGCGGCGCTGATCGGCTTCATCACGCTGGCGGGCATCTCAGTGCGCAACGGCATCCTGAAGGTGAGCCACTACCTCAACCTGATGCGTGTGGAAGGCGAGCGCTTTGACACCGCCATGATTGTGCGCGGCTCGCTGGAGCGCCTGAGCCCCGTGCTGATGACCGCCCTGGTCACGGCGTTTGCCCTGGCCCCGCTGCTGCTGGAGGCCGAACGTCCCGGCACCGAAATCCTGCACCCGGTGGCGGTGGTCATCTTCAGCGGCCTCATCAGCTCCACGCTGCTCGACACCTTCCTCACCCCGGCCCTGTTCTGGCTGTTTGGCCGCAAGGATGCCGAACGCCTGTTGGACGACAAGAACGCCGAGGCGTTCTGAGCTTTTCTTGTTTTGTATTTGTTCTCTTTATTTGTTCGTTTGCTTTTTTACTCACCCTTTGAAAGGACTCCCATGAAAATCACCCGCCAACTTTTCGCCGCCCTGGCCCTCGCCGCGATGGCCGCCACCGCCGCCCATGCCGCTGGCGACCACGGCGCGGGCCACGACCACAAGCCCCAACACGGCGGCATCGTGGCCGAAGCCAACGACATGGACTACGAACTCGTCGCCCAGCCCGACACCCTCACCCTGTACCTGCGCGACCACGGCAAACCCGCCAAGACCGAGGGCGTGAGCGCCAAGCTCACGCTGCTGAACGGCACCGAAAAATCCGAGGCCGTGCTGGTGCCTGCGGGCGACGGCAAGCTCGAAGCCAAGGGCGCCTTCAAGGTGGCGCCGGGTACCAAGGTGGTAGCGCTGGTGACACTGCCGGGAAAGAAGGCGGCGAATGTGCGGTTTGCGGTGAAGTAGGGCGGCGCGTGAAGAGGGGCGGTGGCCCCTTGCACTGCCTGCCACCGCAGCGTCTTGCTAAGCCTGCTGTTCGGCGTTGCCGCAGAGTTTTATGCCAAAACGGGCGCAAGCGCTAGTGCATCATGCGCCCGTTGCTATAAATTTGATAGTTGTAGCGGCATCAATCGAACCGGGAGCGCCGAGCCGAGGGGAAACACAGGCGCTGTGCTGAACCTGGCTGTAGTGCGCGCCAGGGTCAATACACCAGCCGCTCCGGCCGCACTTCCTGCAGGATGGTGGTGGCGATCTCTTCGATGGATTTGGTGGTCGAGGACAGCCAGCGGATGCCCGGGCGGCGCATCATGGCCTCGGCCTCGGCCACCTCGGCGCGGCAGTTTTCAATGCTTGCGTATTTGGAGTTGGGACGGCGCTCGGCGCGGATCTCGGCCAGGCGGTCGGGGCTGATGGTCAGGCCGAAGATCTTGCTGCGAAACGGCACCAGGGCAGGGGGCAGCTGGCGGCGCTCGAAGTCTTCGGGGATCAGCGGGTAGTTGGCCGCTTTCAGGCCGCACTGCATGGCCAGGTACAGGCTAGTGGGGGTTTTGCCGCTGCGGCTCACGCCCACCAGGATCACGTCGGCACCGGCCAGGTCGCGGTTGCTTTGGCCGTCGTCGTGGGCCAGGCTGAAGTTGATGGCTTCGATGCGGTCGGTGTATTCCTTGCTGCGGCTCACGTCACTGAAGCGGCCCACGCGGTGGTGCGACTTGATGCCCAGCTCTTGCTCCAGCGGGTGCACAAAGGTGCCAAACATGTCCAGCAGCATGCCCTTGCAGCCGTCCTGGATCACTTTAAGCACCTCCATGTTGACCAGGGTGGTGAAGACGATGGGCTTTTTGCCCTCGACCTCGCCGGTGTGGTTGATTTGCCGCACCGCCTGGTGGGCCTTGTCCACGGTGTCGATGAAGGGCAGGCGCACATGGCGCGGCTTCATCTCGAACTGGGCCAGGATGGCGTTGCCGAAGGTTTCGGCGGTGATGCCGGTGCCGTCAGAGACAAAGAATACGGTGCGCGAGTGCATGGAGCCCCTTTTTTTTGGATGCGGCTTGCGCTAGCGGGGTGGACACCACCAAAAGGTGGCAATGACCCGTTTTGCGTCAGTCGCGTGAAAGCGTCAGCCCGTTGCCAGAAGCTCGGGCCTACAATTGTCACAATTATCCAATTCTCACCATGCACCGCGTCGGCCCACAACCACAACGACAAAGCCTCAGGCCGTGCATGGCCGCCTGCCAGGAGCCATCCAGGGCCCGGCACGCAGACCCGGTTTCAACTTCTGGAGCTTTCCCATGTCTGCACTTTTCAGCCCGACCGCCCTGGTCGTACCGTTTGAAAACCTGAGAATGACCGACGTCGAGGCCGTTGGCGGTAAAAACGCCAGCCTCGGCGAGATGATCTCCCAACTGCCGCAAGGCGTGCGCGTGCCCACCGGGTTCGCCACCACCGCCCACGCGTTCCGTGAATTCCTGGCCTACGACGGCCTAGCCGACCGCATCAGCTCCAAGCTCAAGAGCCTGGACACCGAAGACGTTCGCGCCCTCACGCAGGTCGGCGCCGAAATCCGTGCCATGGTCGAGGCCCAGCCCTTCCCGGCCGACCTGCAAAAGGCCATTGCCGACGAATTTGCCAAGCTGAGCGCGGGCAACCCCGCTGCCTCGTTTGCCGTGCGCTCGTCCGCCACGGCCGAGGATTTGCCCGACGCCTCGTTTGCCGGCCAGCAGGAAACCTTCCTGAACGTGGTGGGCATCGACGAAGTCATGCACAAGATGAAGGAAGTGTTCGCGTCGCTGTACAACGACCGCGCCATCTCCTACCGCGTGCACAAGGGTTTCGAGCACGATGTGGTCGCCCTGTCCGCCGGCGTGCAGCGCATGGTGCGCTCCGACCTCGGCGCTGCGGGTGTGATGTTCACCATCGACACCGAATCCGGCTTTGAAGACGTGGTGTTCATCACCAGCAGCTACGGCCTGGGCGAGACGGTGGTGCAGGGCGCCGTGAACCCTGACGAGTTCTACGTGCACAAGCCCATGCTCCAAGCGGGCAAGAAGGCGCTGATCCGCCGCAACCTGGGCAGCAAGCTGATCCAGATGGTGTTCTCCACACCTGAGGAAAAGGCCGCCAGCGGCAAGCTGGTCAAGACCATTGATGTGCCCACCGAGCAGCGCAACCGCTACTCGCTGACCGATGCCGATGTGGAGCAACTGGCCCGCTACGCGCTGGTGATCGAACAGCACTACGGCCGTCCCATGGACATCGAATGGGGCAAGGACGGCACTGATGGCCAGCTCTACATCCTGCAGGCCCGCCCTGAGACGGTGAAGAGCCAGGCCAAGGGCCAGGCCGAGCTGCGCTACAAGCTCAAGGGCCACGGCACCGTGCTGGCCGAGGGCCGCGCCATTGGCCAGAAGATCGGCACCGGTCCCGTGCGCCTGGTGCACAACATTTCCGAGATGGACAAGGTCCAGCCCGGCGATGTGCTGGTGACCGACATGACCGACCCCAACTGGGAACCCGTGATGAAGCGCGCCAGCGCCATCGTCACCAATCGGGGTGGCCGCACGTGCCACGCCGCCATCATTGCGCGCGAGCTGGGCATTCCGGCCGTCGTGGGCTGTGGCGACGCGACCGAGCGTCTGAAGGATGGCACGCTGGTCACGGTGAGCTGCTCCGAGGGCGACACGGGCAAGATCTATGACGGCCTGCTCGAAACCGAAGTCACCGAAGTGCAGCGCGGCGCGATGCCCCCCATCAAGACCAAGATCATGATGAACGTGGGCAACCCCCAACTGGCGTTTGACTTTGCCCAGCTGCCCAACGCTGGCGTGGGCCTGGCTCGCCTGGAGTTCATCATCAACAACAACATTGGTGTGCACCCCAAGGCGATCCTGGACTATCCCCAGATCGACGCCGACCTGAAGAAGGCCGTGGAGTCCGTGGCGCGTGGCCATGCATCGCCCCGCGCGTTCTATGTGGACAAGGTCGCTGAAGGCGTGGCCACCATCGCCGCCGCCTTCTGGCCCAAGCCCGTCATCGTGCGCCTGTCGGACTTCAAGTCCAATGAATATCGCAAGCTGATCGGCGGCAGCCGCTACGAGCCCGAGGAAGAGAACCCGATGCTGGGCTTCCGCGGCGCCGCCCGCTACATCAGCGAAGACTTCGGCGAGGCCTTTGCGATGGAATGCGAAGCGCTCAAGCGCGTGCGCAACGACATGGGCCTGACCAACGTTCAGGTGATGGTGCCGTTTGTGCGCACGCTGGGCCAGGCCGAGCGCGTGACCAAGCTGCTCGCATCGCATGGCCTGCAGCGCGGCAAGGACGACCTCAAGGTCATCATGATGTGCGAAGTGCCCAGCAACGCCATCCTGGCCGAGCGCTTCCTGGAGTTCTTCGACGGCTTCTCCATCGGCTCCAACGACCTGACCCAGCTCACGCTGGGCCTGGACCGCGACTCGGGCCTGGAACTGCTGGCCCAGGACTTTGACGAGCGCGACCCGGCCGTGGAGGCACTGATCCACCAGGCCATCAAGGCCTGCCTGGCCCAGGGCAAGTACATCGGCATCTGCGGCCAGGGCCCCAGCGACCACCCCGACTTTGCGCAGTGGCTGGCCAAGGAAGGCATCTCGTCGATCTCGCTCAACCCCGACAGCGTGATTGCCACCTGGCAGCAACTGGCAGGCTGACGCACCGACCGGGCTGCCCTGTGCACCATGTGCCCACTGCACCACCCGCCATCGCGTCCGTGATGCCGCGCCCGTGATGCCGTTGCAGCAGCCCGCCAACCGCCCCGCCGACGCCGAGATGGCGGGGCCGTTTCCCCCCGATTTGCACGACGTGCGCCACCTGTGGCTCAAGGCAGGTTTGCTCCTGCTCTGGGCCTTGGTGTCGTTTGGCGCCACCTACTTCGCCCGCGACCTGCAGGTGCTGGTGGTGGGGGGCTGGCCCCTGGGCTACTGGATTGCGGCGCAGGGTGCGGTGCTGGTGTTCATCGCCATCGTGGTCGCTTACGGCCACTTTGAGCGGCAGGACCAGCAGCAGCGCGAGGCGCTGGAGCTTTCCGCCCCTGCCGCAGAAGACCGCGCCCATGGCTGAGCGCAAGCCAGGCAGCGCCGAGGCGGACCGCGCCTATCTGTGGCGGCTGCACCGCATCCTGGCGCTGTACGTGGCGGGAGTGCTGGGTTTTCTGGCCCTGATGACCTGGGCTGAGCACCAGGGGCTGTCGCGCCACTGGATCGGCCCGATTTTTCTTTTCCTCACGGTCATGGTGTACGCCGGCATCGGCGTGTATGGCCGCACGACCGACCCCGAGGACTACTACGTGGCGGGGCGGCGCATTCCGCCCATGTACAACGGCATGGCCACGGCGGCCGACTGGATGAGTGCGGCTTCCTTCATCAGCCTGTCGGGCGCGCTGTACCTGCAGGGCTTTTCGGGCACGCCAGGGCAGGCAGGGGGCCTCGCCTATCTACTGGGGTGGACAGGGGGCTTCTGCCTCGTCGCCATGCTGATTGCGCCGCACCTGCGGGCCATGGGGCTGTACACCATTCCCGATTTTTTCCATGTGCGT
>ERZ778022.2166-NODE-2166-length-21758-cov-6.115053_pt1 | contig 21758 bp, 4 predicted proteins | sample MGYA00375752_ERZ778022 | MGnify/ENA primary metagenome ERZ778022 (study PRJEB29350, sample SAMN05389826) | bioreactor metagenome | isolation source: Thiocyanate bioreactor | place: South Africa: University of Cape Town | collected 2014-04-04 ... | reverse complement strand
CACACAACGCACTGTACCCGCCGGCGTGCGTGCCGCCAGTGGATGGCTCTGGCGCCTCATTACTGTGCCGCGCCACGGGCGGCGTCACCATGTCACCGCGCCCCCGCCCGCTCGGCGGCGTCTCTATGCGTACCAGCAGCCCGCCGCGGCTGCCGCGCACACCAGCCCGCCCACTACTATCAACACACAGGTCGTCGCCGCCGCCATCACACTCGCGGTCGCCACCGCCACCGCCGCTGCCACCGCCGCCGCCGCAGGTGGCGCTGCTGCCACCAGCACGGTCGCCGCCGCCACTGCCGCCGCCACCGCCACTGCCACCACGCGCCGCGTCGGCGCAGTCGTACGCAGCGAGAGCGTCCGGGATGGTGGCGTACTCGGTGCCCACCAGCACGTCCGCCACCGAGCACAAGGTGGCCACCACAGGGCTGTCAGGTGCCGCCACCCACCGCGCCTCACCGCCACCCTCGCGCCCGACGCCGCCACCGCCGCCTCCCGTCGTTGTCACATCCGCCGCTGCCGTGCCACCTGGTGACCGCAGCAGCAGCGGCAGCGGCAGCGGCAGCGGGCCCGCCACCGCATCGCGGGCGGCGATGGCGGCCGTTGCAAAGCCATACCCTTCTTCCTCCATGCGCGGCGCCCGGCAGTGGGGACAAGTGGCCCTGTCCTAGAACCTACTTAACTTAGCACCAGCTGCGACTACGATTGCCGATTGCGATTGCCAGAGTGCCGAGCTCCGAGTGCCAAGCTCCGAGTGCCGATTGCCGAGTGCCGAGTGCCGATAGCCGATAGCCAAGCGTCGACTGCCGACTGCCAAGCGAGGGCCAGCTCAGAAGCCCAGAAAGAGGGTGCCGAGCAGCAGCGAGAGGGTGTCACCGAGCAGCAGTGAGAGTGAGAGTGAGAGTGAGAAGGCGAGTGCGAGTGCGAGTGCGAGTGCGAAGGGGGAGGTGAGGGAGAAGGCGGGGTGGTGGACATCTCATGAAATCGGGGCAAGAATCTTGTGTAAAAGGGGACTAGCTCCACATGTGCGAGGCGCCACCTACCAAACAACAAACTGGGGGTGGGGCTGCCGCGTTGTATTCACTAATTGGCCGGCCTCATTCATGTGCCACCCCCCTTCTTATCATGCTTCTCACCTCCCCTCTCCTCTCTCCCTCTTACCGGCGGAGCGGAGCAGTGGGGCGCATTAAACAATGCGAAAGCGCTAACCCACTCTCCAATTAATTATTAATGCGGGGGCGGGCCGCTCCGAAACATCATATGAAATACCGCAAAGCGGGCACGCCACAACGCAGTACTGCAACCTACACGTAGCTGCCTGCATGTGTATGGCACCAGCGCCGCCACACCATTGTAACGTGTCAGTCCACCCCGTTTATTTTCGCTCGCCGACCCTCTCTCTCTCCCCCCCTCTCCCTCTCCTCTCCTCTCTCTCCTCCTCACTCTCTCTTCCCGTTTACTCGTCGTTACTTCGCTGACTGAAGTGAGCAGTGAGCAGTGAGCTGCAGCTGCTGACCCGTCCCTTCCTCCTGCCGCTTCTTACGTTTACAGGGACAGTAGTCTACCTTCTGATAACTATCGATAGCTGCCGACTACTGCATCGTCACTGATTCGTAACGCGCTGATTGTTGCAATCCTGCTGCAGGTGTATCCATAACGGTGTTTAGTCTGGCTACCGCTTTTGGCGCGCCGCCAACACACACAATAGCAGCATGGAGGCAGGCGTGGGTACGCCGATGGGCGGGGAAGCGGTGGGTACCACGGGTGGTAAAGGAGACGGCAGCCCAGACGTGGTGGTAGAGGACGGCGACGGTGACGGTGAGGCGGAAGTGAGAGCGGCTGCAGCCACGCCGGCTGAAGTGGCGGCGGCGGCGGCAGAAGCGGTGTCAGCCGAGACGGCGCGTGCCACGGGTACCACGCTGCTGATAGTGCCGAGTAGTTCGTCGACGCCGCCAGATGCGGTCGCAGCAACAGCGGCGACGGGTGGCAGCACCGTGTCACCAGCGGCAGCGGCAGCGGCAGCGGTAGCGGCGGCCTTGCCGTCCGCATCGCCGCCGCCGGTAAGTGATGGCACCACCAGTACGGGTGCGGTGCGCACCGGTGCGGTGGCAGCGCCAGCGGCAACCACGGTGCGGCGGCCACCCGTGTTTACGTTTCCCTGGAACGGCGAGCTGCGCCTGCTGGATGAGGAGGTGGGAGAGGAGGGCGGCGGCGGTGCGGTGGACGGGGCGGGCGGCGCCACGGTGCACGAGGGCGTGCGGTGCTGCACGCAGGTGATTGTGAAGCGCATCCCGCGCGGCATCGTGGACGGCGCCTCCATCGACTTTAACATCCAGCTGTCGGCCGCCATGGAGAACGACAAGACGCTGCTGAGCGGCATGATCCACGTGCTGCAGACGCTGACGTGCCACACCGGCCGGCCAGGGGACACCTCCCCCGCCTACTACGTGGCGCTGGAGCACTGCGATCACAACCTGTCGCGCGCCGTGGCGCTGACGCAGCAGTACGTCACCATGCTGCGCCGCGTGGGCGCGGGCACGCTGGAGACGTTTGATGAGGACGCCGCGCCGCTGCTGCTGTGGCGCGCGCGCCGCTCCGTAGCGCGCCAGCTCGTGTCCGGCGTCGCGTTCCTGCACCGCACCGGCATCGGCCCGCTGCGCCGCATCTACCACAACAACCTGAAGCCCACCAACGTGCTGCTGAAGAACGGCATTGTGAAGCTGTCCGAGATCAACTGCTTCAGCCACGGCGACACACTGACGGGCAGCACCTGGTACGCCGGCACGCCCGGGCCATCTACTACTGCTGCTTCTGCTACTGCTTCTGCTGCTGCACCCGCTGCTGCCGCTGGTGCCGCCGCTGTCGGCGCGCCGTCGGCGGCCAGCGGTTGCAGCGAGGGCGGCGGCACGGGCAGCAGCGCGTACGGTAGCGACTTGATTGGCACCTGTGCCGCGCCGCTCGTCATCCCCGGCGCCCTGCCCTCCGCGTCTGCTGCTGCCGCATCCACGCGGCGGCAGCCATCGCCACCGCAGGCGCAGGCGCTGCGGCGCGGGGTGAGCGCCTCTAGCTCCGCGTCCAGCGGGCTGGAAGACTTTGCGGCGCCACGGCTGGCGCTGCCGGCACCCACGGCGCCGCCACCGCGACTGGTACACGCCGCCAGCAGCGACGTGGCGGATGACGAGAGCCGGCATGCCTTTGTACCCACCGTGACGCCCGCCATGGAGGATGAGATGGCGGCGCTGGCAGCGCGCGTGACAGCCGCGCTGTCCGCCCTCCCGCCATCCGCCACCTCACCATCCGGCCCCGCCCCGACGCCTGTGACGCCGGCCGGCAGCATCTGCAGTACCACCACCCTCCTGCCGGACGGCACACCCCTCGCTGACGCACAGCACCGCCTGTATGCCATGCGCGCCTACCGCGACACCTTTGCGCTCGGCTGCCTCGTGTTTTTCACGCTGTACGTATATTGTTGTGTACACGCATCCGCACATACACGCACGCACACACACACACACCCTGCCCGCACCCCACGCCTGCAGCACACTGGGAAAACACCCGTTTGGACGGCTGCCAGCGTCGGTGGCGGGGCGCGGCGGTCGTACGGGCAACGCAGCGACCAATGTGAACCGGGGCATGCCGCGGTCGCAGAAGGACATTGCGGCGTCGCTGGCGACGGCGGCGTCGGCGGCGGTGCAGCACACCGAGTTTGTGATGGCGGCGATGGGGGTGGAGGGGACGGAGGGGTTGAGTGGCGGCAGTCGGCCACCTGGGATGGCTGGCAGCAGGGGTGGCGGTGTCGCCGGCGCGCCTGCTGGCAGCGGCGGTGGTGGTGGTGGTACAAGCGGCGGCGCCGCTTCCAGCGGGAAGACGACTGCAGCTGGCGACGGCGGTGCCAAGCGGCCTGGGTGGCACCGCGTGCCGACCGCGCTGCCGGGCGTGCTACGGGAGGAGGTGATCCTGGGCGAGCCGCCGGTGGAGAGCCCCATGGAGCCGCGCTCCAGCCACATGGATGGCGGCATGACGCTGCGGCGGGCAGGGGCGGTTGGCCCGCCGCCGCATCCGCGCTACATTGACGTCCTGCTGCCGCGCCCCGCGGCGGCTGGCATGAGCTCCGACGTGGGCCTCAGCGTGGATGCCACGCCAGAGCTGCTGCCAGCCGGCGAGGGCGTGCCGCCGCCCTCCCTGCTGCTGTCGTCGCCTGGTCGCGTGGTGGTGCCAGTCACCCGGCCGCGGGGCGCCAGCGGTGCCAGCGTCACCGAGCTGTTAGTGCGCGTGCCAGACGTGCCGCCCGCCGCCGCACCGCTGGCATCCACCGCCACCGGCTCCACCTTTGCATCCACCGAGCCGGGTGTGGGTAGCCTCACGCCAGCCCTTGTGCCGCACGCGCGCTCCACGCCGTTCACGCATGCGCCGCTGCGGGCGGCGGCGGCACCGTCTGCCGCTGACGGACATACGGTGCGTGGCATGCCACCGGCGCCGTTGCCGTCAGCACCACCGGCGGCGGCGGCGGCGGCGGCAGCGGCGGGGAGCAACCCGTGGCACCACCAGTACCACGTCAGCGTGGTGGACACGGTGGACTATGAGGAGGCGGCGGACCTGGTGAGCGGCCTGATCAATCCCGACGTGTCGCAGCGCATCGCGCCGGCGGAGGCGCTGGCGCACCCGTTCTTTTGGTCCACCGCGCGCAAGTTCCTGTTCCTGCAGACCGTCAGCGAGTCAACGGTGGTGAATGGCGACCGCGCCGTCGGCCGCCATGCTGCTTTTGCCGCCGACCTGCAGACCCGCTTCCTGGCTCGCCTGCCGCCCGGCGCCACGACTTGGGCGGAGCTGTTCCCGCCGCCCGCGGCGCTGGGCCCCGACGGCTGGCGCTCGGCGCTGTGGCACAACAAGGGGCCCGAGGAGTACGAGCGCAATTACTACGGCCCGTACAACATGTACGCCCTCCTGCGCTTCGTGCGCAACTTCTATGTGCACGGGCCGGAGCACCTGCGCATGCGCCTGTTCCAGTCGCTGCCGCACCTGCAGGCTTACCTGCTGTCGGCGTGGCCGTGGCTGGTCATTGAGGTGTACCGCGTGGACCAGATGCACGGCGGCAAGTACACGACGCTGACGCTGGCGGGCGGCAACGGCGCGGTGGCGACGCTGGCGGGCGGCGGCGTGGACGCCGACATTGACGCCGTCAACATGGGGGGCAACGTGGCTGCCACGCTGGTGGCGGCGCCCTCCACCTCCGACCTGCCCGGCGTGGTCGGCTCAGGCGGCTCCAGCGCGGCGGCGTCGCCGGCGGGTGATGACGATGACGACCGCGGGCACGGTGGCGGGCGTGACGATGACGATGGCGGCGGATGGGGGCGCGGCGGCGGGCGCGGCGGCGGGCGGTGGGGCCGGCCACATGTGGGCGGACCGCTGGCACGCACGCGTGGCCCGCCGCCGCCGCCAATTCATGGCGGCGATGACGACGGCGACGCTAGTGATAGTGGTGGCGGCGGCATGTTGCCGCTGCCATCTGAGGTGCCGGTGCACCCGCGTTCCCCACTGGCGCCTCCGCCGCCAACGTCGCACGGCCCGCCGAGTAGCGGTGGTGGTGGGGGTGGGGCTGGTGGTGCTAGCAGCGGCGGGCGGTCGCGGCCGCGTCGCGACAGCTTTGTGCTGCGTGCGGAAGACCTGGAGGCCTCCCTCTTTGCCGCGGCGGCGGCACGCGGCCGGCGCGGCAGTGGCGACGGCAGCGGGACGGAGTGGGATGCTGGCGATGACAGTGACACGGGTGGCGACCGGGTGTCGTCCCGGCCACTACGCGACCGCGCGCCGGCGCATACTGGGTACCCCGGCCCCGCGTATGTTGCACCCGGTGCAGAGGGTGACCTGGCCGGCGGCCCCCGCCGGCCGCCTGTCTCCCACCGGCCGCCGCACTACTCGCATGCCCCTCCGCGACGGGCGGACCGCGCGGATGACTACATTGGCACGTACGAGGCGTCCGAGGATGAGCACGACCTCGTGCGCTCGCGCACGCGCTACCACGGCCCCGGTGGCACGCATGACACGCGGTGGACGCGGGCGTAGCCTGCCTTTGTGATGAAGAGTGGCGATTGTTTTCTTATTGTGCTGCTTACCATTCCGTGTCGTGTGGGCGATTGCACAGGGTATACACGCAAACATTCTTCAAGTAGTGCAGGACGCAACAGTGTACCGGTACATGCAGGCAGGTGTTGGCAGAGAGACGCAAGCGGCGCCGGCACGGGGTAGTGGACAACCTCGCTGGTAGCCGGGCTGTTGAACCGCAGTCGTACCCACAGCGACAGGTGCGCCCTAAATCTCAATGATGGTGGCCCGGTAAGGCCCCGGCGGCGCGGACGGGGAGCGGCCCCCGGCACCGCTTGCCGGCGCGGCACCATCGCCTGCCACCGCCGCGGCTGCCGCGGTAACGGCGGCGGCCGCTGCAGCGCCAAGGGACTCACGGAACTCGGTGCTACGCCGCCGTGCGCTGGCAGAGCCATCCGCTGCACGTGCCGATGCGCGCGCCGCGGCGTCCGGGTCGGGCTGCCGGTAGTAGGAGTGTTCCAGGTGGCGATTACGGAACATGTGTTCCCCACCCTCGCCGCCGCCACCGCCGCCGCCGCCGCCACCGCCGCTACCCACAATGGCTGCCACGTACGACGCGGTGGGGCCCAGTGGGCGGTCAGCAGCGCCAGCATCGTCACCGTAGCCGGCGCCCCGCAGCGTGGACTCGGCGATGGTGTGCGCAAACATGCGGTCTACCAGCTCCTTCTGGCGCGGCGTCAGGCCCTCCGGCACACGCAGTGGCCGCCCACGCGCCCCTGACGCGGGAGCGCGCCGGGCGCTGCCTGCCCGCGAGGCAGTCTGTGGTGGTAGCGGCGTCGATGCCACGCCGTCATCCCGCGTCGCCGCGTACCCACCGCCGCCGCCCGCATCGTCGTGTGGCCGCACGTCCATGCCGCCCGCGGTGGGTGCGTAGCCCGTGGCGGCGCGCAGGTAGTCGCCCGCCTCGCTGGCAGAGCTTAACACCACGCCGGACGGCGACGCCAGCACCGCGCGATCCAACTCCTCCTCCGCGCGGTGTGCGTCCGCCCACTGCTTCGCAGCCGCCGGCGCCTTCTGCCGCGTCACATGCCGGCTCTCCGCTTCTCTCTGCCGCGCGGATAGCGAGGAGGAAGGAAAGGGTCGCGGTTGCAGGCGCCCGGTAGCCACCGTGGCAGTGGACGGCGCCAGGCGGACGCCGCCGTCCTCATCGCCATACCCGTCGTCCCAGCCGCCGCCGCCGCCGCCGCCCCCCGCGGGGTCCAGAGCGCCCTCCGGCGCAAGGTCGCCCTCCCGCAAGCCGCGCACACTGGGGCTGGATGGCCGTCCCAGACTGGCGTACGACGGGCTGCGCATGACGGCAGGGCCAGAGGCACGACGGACGGCACCGGTGCCGGTAGTGGCACGCGGGTCGCCTGCCGTCAGCGTGCGCGTCTCGCTGCCCGCGCGCATGGTGGCGGTCAGATGCTCCGCGTGCGAGTGCCGGTTGCCGGTGGCAGACAAGCCCAGCGCCGGCACCGCGCTGGATGCCAGCCCGCCAGACGCCGCCACGGTGGCAGGCACCACGCTTGCCACACGCTCTGACACGGTGCGCAGCAGGGAGTGCAGCGTCGACACATCCCGCCGCAGGTCGCGCGTCACATCGCCGCGCTTTGCCTCCGCGTCCGCCAGTGCCGCCGAGTTGGCTTCCAGCGCAGCCCGTAGCAACGTCAGGTCCTTTGCCACCTGCCGCTGGTCCGCTCGCCCGTCCGCCGCCACCTGCTGCAGCCGTGTGTGCAGCGCGGCAACGTTGCGGGCGGGGGACAGCTCACCCGTGATCTCGCGCAGCAGCACGTCGCGCATCTCGGGCACGCGCTCCAGCAGGTCGCGCACGTCGCGCCACAGCGCCGCCACCTGCGACCGCAGCTCCTCGTCGCCCACGGGGCGCAGCAGCAGCTGCTGCATGGTGCGCTCCAGCGGCGGCAGCCGCTCTGCCACCTGCCGCAGCGTGTCTGGCACGCCCGCCACCGCCGCCGCCACGCGGTCCGTCGCGCCCACCATGCCCTCCGAGCTGGCGCCCATGGCCGTCACCTTGCTCTGTGTGTCCGACGCCAGCGCGCCCACGCCCTCCACCGCCGACGACACGGTGTCCAGTGTGGCGCGCTGCGCCGCCACCTCGTTCTCCAGGCGCAGCAGCAGCGGCAGTATGGCGGCGGTCACCGCCGGTGCCACCGCCTCCGCCCGCGCGCCGGCATCCCGGGCGCCATCCCCGCTGGCCACTGCCGCCGTCGTCGCGGCCACGACCGCGCCCTTCAGCGTCTCCAGGGCGGCCGCCACAGCGGCGGCGCGGTCCGCCGCCGCCGCGTCCCGCCGCTCCGTGTCGCGGACGGCGGCAACCGCCGCCACCTCTGCCGCGTCGCGCGCCCGCGCCAGGGCGGCAACGCCTGCCGCCACGTCGCGCGTCGCTGCCACCGCCGCCGCCACTTCGTCGCTGGTGGCGGCGGACCGGACCGCCTCCCGCACCCCATTCACCAGCGTCGACTTGTGCCCCTCCAGTGCCGCACGCACGCTGGCAACCGATTCGGCGGCGTGTGCACGAACGCCCTCCTCCACGACCTTCACTGCTGCCGTTGTGCCTGCCAGCGCCTCGCGTAGCGCCGCCAGCGCCACCGCATTGCGTGCCGCCGTGTCACTTACCGCCGCCACTGCACCGTCCGTGGCGTCTGCACGGCGCGCCACCTCCTCTTTCACGGCCGCCGCCGCCGCTTCCACCTGTGCCACCAGCGTGTCTTGCGACGACGCCCACGTCTCACGGGATGCCGCGCTGCTGGTGGCGGCATGTGCATGCACCGCCGCCGCCACGTCCGCCACGTCGTCGTGTGTGGCAGCGGAACGGACCGCCTCCCGCACCTCACCTACGCCAATCGCCACGCTCTCCACCGCAGCCGCCACGCCAGCCAGCACGCTAGTTGTGGCGCCCTGTGCCGCCGCCGCGCCCTCTGCTGCGCCACGAATGGCGGCACCGTTGGCTGTCACGTCGTCCGCCAGGCGTGCCACGCGCGCATCCAGTGCCGCATCACGCTCCTTGGCCTCTGACGCCGCAACCACGGTGGCGGCAGCCAGCGTGCCCTCGGCTGCTGCAACGCGGTCCATCAGCGCCGCGCGCAGCGCCTCCAAGCTGGCGGCAGCGCGCACATCGGCGGACGACGCGTCGGTGCGTGCATCCGCGGCAAGCGCTCGCAGCGCTGCTACATCTGCGGCCAGACGCCCCGCCGCCTCCGCACGCGTCGACGCGCCGTCGCCCGCCAGTGCCGCCACTGCATCAGCCACCTCGCGAGACGTTGCACCGCGACCCGCCGCCTCCGCCACGCCCGCCAGCGCCTCGCGTAGCGCCGCCAGCGCCACCGCATTGCGCGCCGCCGTGTCGCTTACGGCCGCCACTGCGCCGTCTGTAGCGTCTGCACGGCGTGCCACCTCCTCCTTCACGCCCGCCGCTGCTGCTGCCACCTGCGCCACAAGCGCGTCTTGCGCGGAAGCCCACGTCTCGCGGGATGCTGCACTGCCACTGGCAGCATGTGCGTGTACCGCCGCCGCCACGTCCGCCACGCCTGCCTGTACGGCTGCCACGTCGTCATGCGTGGCAGCGGACCGGGCCGCCTCACGTACCTCACCCACGCCTGTCGCCACGCCCGCCACCGCAGCCGCCACGCCAGCCAGGGCGGCAGCTGTGGCGCCCTGCGCCGCCGCTGCACTCTCTGCTGCGCCGCGAATGGCAGCGCCGTTAGCTGCCACATCGTCCGCCAGTCGCACAACGCGCGCATCCAGCGCGGCGTCGCGCTCCCTGGCCTCTGACGCCGCCACCACAGTAGCAGCAGCCAGCGCGCCCTCGGCGGCTGCGACACGGTCAACCAGCGTCGCGCGCAGTGCATCCAGGCTGGCGGCGGCAGACGATGCGTCGCGACGCGCAGCTTCGCCGGACGCCTGCAATGCCGCACCAAGCCCCGTGAGGGCCTCCTGCGTGGCGGCGCCGCGGGCGGTGGTGTTCACGTCGTCCACCGCTTCCTGCAGGCCGGTGAGGCCCTCCTGTATGGCGGCAGCAGCAGCGGCAAGCCCATCGGTGCGGCCCACCAGCGTTGACGTATGCCCCTCCAGTGCCGCGCGCACGCTGGCAACCGACTCGGCGGCGTGTGCACGCAGCCCCTCCGCCACCTCCTTCACCGCCGCAGACTTGGCGGCACCCACCGCGTCTTCCACCGCCCGCACGTCCCTGTGCAGCGCGCCGATGGCGGTGGGTACCGCCTCCAGCGCCGTCCGCAGCGCCGCCAGCTGCGCCGCCACCTCCGCATGCTGCGACCCGGCGGCAGCAGTGGTGGGCAGGGCAGCTAACAGGCGCGCCAGGTCATCGTGGCGTGACGCGGCAGCGTCCTCACCCGCACGCGCCGCCGCCGCTGCATTTCCACCGCTGGTTTCCACCGCTTTCACCACCGCCGCGGCGTGCTGCGACGCGGCCTGTGTCGCCGCATCCACGGCTGCCAGCACCGCGCCGGACTCCTTTGCCTGCGTGACAGGCAGCGCCGCCACGTCAGCGCGCAGCGCCGTCACATCAGATGCCAATGCCGTCGTCGTGTCCGCCACGGTCGCGCGCATGGCGCCCACCGCGGTTGCCACCTCCTCCACGCGCGCTTGCATTGCCCGCGTGTCCCCCCGCAACCCAGCCAGGTGCTCCGCCACGGTGGCATGCCGGCTGGCGGCATCGTCGGCGGCGGGCAGCGCGGTGAGCAGGCGGCTGAGGGCGTCGTGCTTGGACGCGGTGTTGGCGGAGGCGGCATCAACGTGCTCGCGCACGCCAGCCGCCTCGCTGGCCACCGCGGCACGCGTGTCCTCCGCTGTCGTGCGTGCGAGCTCCGCGGCCGCTGCGGCGCTGCTCGCCGCCGCCACGGCATCCGCAAGACCAGCTTCCACAGTGGCCAGCCTCGCCGCCTGCGCCTCCAGCGCGGTTTGCAGGCCAGCCAGGTCGGTGCTGGTGGCGGTGGCCGCCAGCGCCGCCTCCACCCGGCGCGCAGATGCGTCAGCTGTCTCCGCCGCTGTTGCGGCACGCTCGGCAGTTGTGGCCGCCACCGTGGCCGCCTCAGCAGCACGGCTCGCGCCCCCCGCCGCCTCACTGGCCACTGTCACGCGAATGCCCTCCACCGTCGTGTGCGCACGCTCCGCCGCCGCTGATGCGCCCTTCGCCGCCGCTGCTGCGCCGTTCGCCGCTGCCGTTGCCGCTGTCAAACCCGCCTCCACCGTCGCCAGCCGTGCCTCCTGCGCCGCCAGCGCCGCCTCCACCCGGCGCGAAGTGGCGTCAGCCGCTTCCGCCGCTGCTGCGGCGCGCTCAGCTGTGATAGCTGCCGTCGTGGCCGCCTCAGCAGCACGGCTCGCGCCCCCCGCGGCCTCACTGGCCACCGCGGCGCGTGTGCCCTCCGCCGTCGCCGCCGTTGCCGCAAGTCCAGCCTCCACCGTCGCCAGCTGTGCTGCTTGCGCCTGCAGCGCGGTCATCACATCAGCCAGGTTCGCGCCGGTGGCCGTGGCCGCCAGCGCCACCTCCACCCGGCGCAAAGAGACACCCGCTGCCTCTGCCGCTGCTGCGGCACGCTCGGCTGTGGTAGCTGCTGCCGTGGCCGCCTCGACAGCGCGGCTCGCACCCCCCGTCGCCTCACTGGCCACCGCGGCGCGTGTGCCCTCCGTCGCCGTGTGCGCGCGCTCCGCCGCCGCCGCTGCGCCATTCGCCGCAGCTGCCGCAACCGTCAGGCCCGCCTCCACCGCCGCCAGCCGTGCTGCCTGCGCCGCCAGCGCCTCCTCCACCCGGCGCGCAGAGGCAGCAGCTGCCGCCTCTGCGGCTGCCACGGCACGCTCGGCAGTCGTGGCTGCCGCCGCCGCCGCCTCGGCGGCACGGCCTGCGCTCCCCGCCACCGCATCCCGCGCCGCCGCATCCCGCGTGGTTGCATCCCGTACCGCGTCGCCAACCGCAGCGCGCAGCTCCGTTGCCAGTTCCGCCCGCAGCTCGCCCACGGCAGCCAGCACCGCTGCATGCCGCGCCGCCGCCGCCGCCTCGGCCGCCTCCATGGCGCTTGCCAGCCTGGCTGCCGCTGCCGCCTCTGCCGCCGCCGCTGCCGCGCGCGCCCGCTCGCTTGCCACGTTGTCCCACACCGCCGCCACCTGTTTGCCCATCGGCGCCAGCGCCTCCAACGTGGCGCCCCGCGCGCGTGCCACATCCGTGCGCACCGCATCCTGTGCCGTCACCAGCGACAGGAGCAGCATGTCCAGATGCGCCTCGTCACCCGCCTCGTCCCCGTCGTCATCCCCGCCGCCGCCGCCACGCCCACCGCGCATGACCCACGTCTGCAGCTGCTGCACCTGCGCCGTCAGGCTGGCATTGGACGCCTCCAGGTTGGCGCACCGCTCCCGCAGCAGTGCCGCCGCTGCCTCCGCTGCCGCCGCCGCCGCCGCCGCATCCGGCGGTGTTTCCACCACTGCGGGCACAACCGGTGGCACTGCCGCCGCGCCGCCGCCGCCGCTGCCGCCGCCGCTGCCATCTGCTGGCGGCGCTGGCTTCATGGCTGCTGGTGGTGACGCGGGGGTTGGCGGCGCGGGTGCGCCTCCACCGCCGCCTCCACCGCCTCCACCGCCGCCACCGCCGCCGCCTCTCTTGCCGGGCACGCTCCCCCTACCGCGCCCGGACATGATGCCTGTCTGTTGTAAGTAGGTTAGCTGGCTGCGCTGGTGTCAGATTGACCCACTCCTGCAGCAGCTGCCCTCCCACTGCTGGACGGTGGACCCGGTGGACGTGCAAGTCGGACACGAGTGGCGCGTGACGGAAACAAATACCGAGGCCGGTGCCAGGTGCCTACATGTGAGCGCCCCCAGCTCCACGCGCAAATATTGACGCAACGATGCCGCGTGGGAACCGCATTGTGTTTCTTCTGGTGTGTTGGGGGTGGCACCACCACAGCCACCGCTAGTAACGGCTCTCTCCTCTACTCAGGCTGTCAGCCAGCCACACGATTCCTGTCGCAGCGTCAATACATTGAATACAACACAGTGTTCAAAGATGTCACAAGGTAAGGCGGCACTATGAACATGGGCAGCGGGTTGTAGAAGGGTAGGGGCACGCGGAATGGCAGCGCCCCGGCCCCGGGACCCCGCAGCCAATAAGTTGCAGGCGGCATGCGAACAATGTCGAACAACAACGAGCATCATCTCATCATAGACAGTGCGCCGCTAGAAGCGCGCGGCGGAGGCCTGCAGCAGCTTGGACATGGATGCCATGCGCTCCTCGACCTCGGGGCCCAGGCCTGGTGACGCCGGCGCCGGCGCTGATGATGGCGGCAGCGGTGCAGCGCGAGGCGGCGGCGGCGGCGAGCGCAGGGCTGCAGGTAGGGCGGCAGAGGCGGCGATGACGGCGGCGCCGCGGCTGTTGCGCCCGCTGGCAGAGGCAAACGCGGCAACGGCGGCGGCTGCTGACACGGGCTCCACCGCAGCGACAGCAGGGGCAGGTGCCAAGACTGGCGCCGGTGCCGACGCTAGCGTCGATGACGGTGGCAGCACCGGCGGCGGCGGCGGCGGCGGCGGCAGGGCAGCAGCGCCCTTAGGGCTGGCGGCAGCCGGCGGCGGGGCTGCAATGGCTGCCAGTGCCGACGACGTGCCGCCGCCATGCGCAGCGGCGCCGCCGCGCATGGGGGAGGCGGCGTCGCCGTCCGTGATGCGCGTGACGGTGGCGTTGTAGGCGGCGAGTGACTCGGCGTCGTCGCGGACGGAGGGGTTAAACGAGAGGGCAGGGAGGGGCGGCGCGCGGGCGCGCTCCAGGCACGCCTGCACGTCCACGGGGGTGGGCCCGCCGGCGGGCGCGCCGCCGCGGTACAGCGTGAGGTGCATGGCCCACACGATGGGCAGCGCGCCGCGCTCACGCAGGAACAGCTCCACGTGGTTCTCCAGGTCCTCGCTGGGCGGGAAGTGCGCCAGCGCCAGGTGCAGCAGCACCCAGCCGCGCTCCACCGACGCCACCGACGGGTTGCCCGTCAACTGCTTCACCAGCTGCAGCAGCACCTCGTCGCGCAGCTCGGGCGTGGCGAGGCAGGTGTCAATGAGCTCGCAGGCGAGCGTCATGGGGCGCGCCAGCGGCCGGTCGCCCATGAACGCCAGGATGTCGCGGAAGCACTTAACCGCCAGCCGCCGGTGCTCCGCGTCCGCCAGCAGGCACAGGGAGGTGTGGATGGGCTCATGCTGCCACCGCAGCAGGCCGGTGTCGGACGTGTCCGCCACGCCGTACTTGCGGCTGAACATGTGCGGCGGCTTGAGGGCGGGCGCGCGCGCGCAGTCAAACTGGCGGCGCAGCTTGGAGGCGGGCGGCGCCGCCAATGGTGCCAGCGCCCGCCGGCGACCCCGTGCCGCCCGGCCGGAACGCCGGCACCGCACGCGCCTCGCCCGCCGTCGCCCACGCCAGGCCGCCCAGCGCGGCCGGCGGCGGCGCGCGCGCCCCCGCGCCCTTCACGTTGTCCTCCGTGTGCCGCGACGCGCGCGCGGCGTGCAGCAGCGGCGAGGCAGCAGCGGCAGCCGCCCCAACCCCGCCGCCGCCCGCCGCGCCCGCCTCCTCCTCCCGCTCGCCAAAGAACAGGTCCTTCAGCTGCAGCGTGCACAGCACGACGCGCAGCTCCAGCGGCGTGGGCGCGCGGCGGCCCAGCCCCAGCGGCGTGTGCAGCGCGGCGGGCGCGCCGGGCGCCGACCCCGCCGCCAGCACCGCCGCCAGCTCGCGGCGCAGGAACTCGGCGCGCGGCAGCGCCAGCGCGGCGCGGATGTCGTCCAGGATGGCGGGCGCGTACTTGATGGCGTCGCAGTCGCGCAGGACGGCGGTCATGTCCAGCGCCTCCATGCCGCGGAACGCGGCGCCGGCGCGCTCCGTCAGCGCCTGCACCGTCGCCAGCACGTGCTTCGCCTCCTCCACCAGCGGCGTGGAGTAGCCGATGGCGGCCGCCATGGCCAGCGCGTCAATCAGCATGGCGGCCTCCAGGTTCTTGATGCCCGCCGCCAGCGCCGCCTTGCAGCGCTGGATGCGCCCCAGCGCCAGCGTCGCCGCCTCGATCGTCTCCCGCACCGCCGGCTTGGGGTGGCCGCCCAGGTTCAGGCGCGCCGCGCGCGCCAGCACCTCCACCAGGCCCGCCTCGTCCTGCGCCTCCACCGCGCGCGCCAGCGCGGTCATGACCTCCCGGAACGTCAGCAGGTCGCGCGCGCGCTGCAGCTCGGGGCGCGCCACGCCCAGGATGGCCTCCGCCTCCCGGTCCGCCTCGCCCACCACCTGCGCCAGGAACGCCAGGTCGCCCTCCAGCAGCGCGGCGCGCAGGCGGCGGATGATGAGGGCGGTGACGAGGCAGCGGCGCGCCTCCACCGTGTGGCAGCCCAGCTTCATGGCGGCCGCCACCGCCACGTCCAAGCCCTCCACCACAATAGCCTTCACGTCCACGTCGCCCAGCACCGCCTGCGAGCTGCCGGTGGACATGGCGGCCGTCAGCTGCGTGATGACGTACCAGTTGTCCACGTTCAGGCGCGCCAGCTGCACCTCGTCCGCCGCCACCGCCGCCAGCAGCTTGCCGCGCACGCCGTCCAGCACCTCCGACGCGCCCGCAAAGTCGCCTGCCTTGAGCGCCGCGCGCAGCTTGCGCACCACCTGCGCCGTCGCCACCATCTGGCTCGCCTCCGCCGACTTGACGCCCAGCGTGCGCGCGTACGCCACCGCCTCGTCCAGGCCCTCCGTGTCAATGGCGCCCGCCGCCAGGTGCCCCACCGCGCCCGCTGGGCCGCCCACCCGCAGCGCCGCCGACAGCTGCGCGATGATGGCGCGGTTGTCCAGCTCGTCCTGCGCCAGCTGCAGCTCCTTGAGCGACACCTGCGGGAAGAGGTCCTTCATGCCGCGCGCCTCCAGCAGCACGCTGCCCACCCACTGCCAGTTGCCCGCCACCAGCACGGAGCGCAGGCGGCGGATGAGCTTGGCGGCGGACAGCAGGCGGCCGGCGTCCTCCGTCTTCACGCCCAGCTCCGTGGCGGTGGTAATTGCGGCGTCCAGTGCGCCCGTGTCCACCGCGCCCAGCTCCAGCTCGCCCACGGCGCCGCGCGCCGCGCCCGCCGCCAGCGCGCCCGACAGCGCCAGGATGACGCGCCGGTTGTCAGCCTCTGCCTGCACCAGGCCCACCTCCGGCTTCACTAGGTCGGACAGGTGCGCCGCACCCGCCGCCTCTGCCAGCACCGCCGCCACGCCGTCCGGCTCGTCGCCGCCCCACGCGTCGCGCAGCAGCGCGCCGCGCAGGCGGAACACGAGCTGTGCCGCCGCCACCAGCGCGCCCGCCTCCGCCGTCTTCACGCCCAGCTCCTCCGCCTTGTCCACGGCCGCCTCCACGCCCGCCGTGGACACGGCGGACACGTCCAGCTTGCCCAGCTCGCCGCCCGGCCCGCCCGCCGTCAGCGCCGCCGTCAGCGCCGTGATGACGTGCCAGTTGTCCACCTCGTCCTGCACCAGCCGGATCTCTGGCATGGCGACGGACGCCAGCATCTTGCCGCGCACCGCCTCCAGCGTCATGCCCGCCTCCGGCAGGTCCTCGTTGAGCAGGCACAGGCGCAGGCGCGCCACCACCTTGGCGGTGAACAGCATCTGCTTCGCCTCCACCGTCTTGGGCACCAGCTTGGTGGCCAGCGAGATGGCCTCGTTCAGCGGCTTGACGTCGATGGAGCCAATGTACAGGCGGCCGGTGCGCCCCTGCGGCCGCCCGCGCGCCATGGCGGCCGCCAGCTCCGACAGGATGGCGCGGTTGTTCAGCTCGTCCTGCGCCGCGTGGATCTCCGCCGCGCCAATGTCCGCCACCACCTTGCCCTGGCTCTCCAGCAGCGCCGCCTCCAGGCGGCCCCAGTCGCCCGCCATGAGCGCCAGCCGGATGCGGCGCACCAGGGAGGCGGTCAGCAGCATCTGCTTCGCCTCCTCCGTCTGGCACCCCAGCCGGCTGGCAAAGTCGATGGCCCACTCCAGCGCGCCCGTCTCCACGGTGGTGAGGTCCAGGTGGCCGGTGGCGCCGCTGGCGCCGCCCTTTGTGATGGCGCCCGTCAGCTGCACAATGATGTTGCGGTTGTTCAGCTCCGCCTGCATCAGCTCCACCTCGCCCGCCGCCAGGCCCGACACGCCGGCGCTGCGCAGGTCCACCGCGCCCTCCTCCACCACGCCTGCCCACCCCGCCATGCGGCCCACGCCGTCCTTCGTGTTGGCGACGGCGGGCGGCGCGATGCGCGACAGCGGCATGGAGCCGTTGGCGGCCACGGTGGCGGCGTACGCCTTGGACACGGCGATGCGCTTGGCGGTGGCGGCGGCGCCGTGGATGTAATCCAGCAGCTCGCCCAGCCGCTCCCACTGGCCGCCCATGAGCGCCAGGCGCAGGGAGCGGACGTGGACGGCGGTGGCGAGCAGGCAGCGCGCCTCCTCCGTCTCGGGCCGCAGCTGCAGCGCCAGCCGGATGCCCTCCTCCAGCTTGCGCACGTCAATGACGGAGAGGTCCAGGCGGCCCACCTCGCCCGACGGCGCGCCCGCCGCCAGCGCCGCCGCCAGCGACGAGATGATGCGCCGGTTGGCGGCCTCCAGGCGGTACCACCCCAGCTCCGCGCGCAGCGGCTCCGGCACGGCGCAGCCGGGCGGCAGGGGCGCCGTCTTGCCCGTCACGTCACCCGACGCCGCCAGCAGCGACTCCACCACCGGCCAGTCGTCCTCCCGCACCGCGGTGCGCATCTGCCACATCAAGCGGCACAGGGAGGTGAGGTGGCGCGACCGCTCCGTGCGCGCGTTCAGTGCGTGGCTGGCGTCGATGGCGCGCGCCAGCGCCTCCACCGACACGCACGACGTCTCCAGGCCCTGCGACCCCATGCCCGGCCCGCCGCTCTCCAGCGCGCCCACCATCTGCTGGATGACGCGCCGGTACTCCACCTCCACCTCCACGCGCGCGATCTCGCCGATGCCCGCGCCCGCCGGCGTGATGGCGGCAATGTCCATGATGGCGGGCTCGTCGGCGTAGGAGGGCACCTCCACGGTGCCCAGCATGGAGGTGGGGATGGCGGCGGCGGGCGCGGCGGCCGCCAGCGCCGCGCTGTCCTCCGCCGCGTACCGCACGATGCGCGCGTTGTTGGCTGCCACGCCCTCCAGCTGCGCCTCCACCGCCGCCCAGTCGCCGCCGCGCAGCGCGCTGCGCAGCGCCAGCACGACGCGCGCGGTGTACAGCAGGGAGGCGGCGACGGGGGTGCGCGGCGTGAAGCTCTCACGCCGCTTCAGTGCCACCTCCAGCTCCTCCACGCGCCCGCTGCCCGCGTCCAGCTCGCCCACCGGCCCCGACACGCACCCCACGCGCAGCGCCGCCGTCATCTCCGCCGCCACAAAGTGGTTGTCCAGCTCGTCCTGCACCAGCGCCAGCTCCTCCGACAGCGGCGCCGGCAGGCGGAAGGTGACGGCAGCGGGGTCCACACCCGCGGCACCGGCGCCCAGCGCCACGGCAGCAGCGGCGGTGTCTGCCGCATCGCCGCTGCCGCCCGCCGCCACCGCCATCAGGCGGCGCAGGTCGTTGGTGGAGGCGCCCATGCCCGACAGCATGGCAGCGCGCGCCACGGTGGCGGCGTCGCGCGCCTCACCCGACACGGTGCGCGAGCGGCTGTCGGCGGCCCCCGCACTGCCGCCAGCACCGGCGCCACCGGCACCGCCGCCGGCACCACCGCCGCCGGCACCGTGGCCGCCACCAGCTGACAGGCCCGCCACCGCCGCCGCCATGGCGGCGGGCGTGGTGCGGCCGCCTGCGGTGGCAAAGAAACCCGGCGCGATGGACATGCGTGCAGAGGCGACGCGCACGCCCTTGGGTGCGTCACGGCTGCGCAGGACGGGCGGCGCGGCGTCGGGTGGGACGGCGGTGGAGGCGCGCGCGTTGTCGTACGCGCACACCGCCAGCACCGCCTCCCGCAGCGCCTCCCACCGCGACTCGCGGAACGCATTGCGCATCTCCACCAGCGTGTCTGCCACCTCGTACAGGTACAGCGCCTCGTCGGAGCGGCAGCGCAGCGCCTGCGCCTTGCGCAGCGCGGAGGTGAGGCCGGCGGTGGACACGCCGCCGCGCGCCAGGTTGCCCACCACGCCGCGCGCGCCGCCCGTGGACACCGCATCCCGCAGGCCCGCCACGATGCCCGTGTTCTCCGCCTCGTACTGCGCCAGCAGCAGCTCGTCGGCGGTGATGGCGGGCACAAACTCGGACGGCACGGCAGCCGCCGCCTTGCACAGGTCGGGCAGCGCGCCCGTGTCGCCCGCCTGCTGCGCCAGGCGCAGGCGGCGCACCAGCTTGGCGAGGCGCACCAGTGCGGTGGCGCGCGGCGTCTTGGGCCCCACCTCCTCCGCGTGTGCCAGCCGGTCGGTGAGCAGGCCGACGTCGATGGTGCTGGTGTCCACGCGGCTAACGGTGCCGCACGCAAAGCCGCGCTCCAGCGCGTCCGTCAGCTGGTGGATGATGGTGTGGTTGTCCACCTCGTCACGCGCCGCCGCTACCTCGGGTCCGCACACCTCCGGCAGCCGCGTCTCTGCCGCCTCCGTCACCACGCGCCGCACGCCGCTCCAGTCGCCCGCCGCCAGTGCCTGGCGCAGGCGCAGGATGAGGCGCGCGACGGCAAGGAGGGCGGCGGCGGTGGCGGAGAGGCCGCCCACCGCCGCCGCCTGCTGCGCCGCCGTCTCCAGCGCCGCCGCCAGGCCTGCCACGTCGGCGGGCGCCAGGTGCAGCTCACCGACGCGGCCAGACGCGGCGCCGGTGGCGAGCGCGGCGGTGAGGGAGCGCATGATGCGCCGCTCCGCCACCTCGCTCTCCACCAGCTTCACCTCCTCCGCCGCCTCGGGCGCGAGGGAGCCGGCGGCGCGCAGCGCCACCACCGCCTCCACTGACGTCTCGATGGCGGGCCACTCGCCCGCCACGAACGCCTGCCGCACGTCGCGCAGGCGGCGCGCGGTGAGCACCAGGTGCTGGCCCACCAGCGTGGAGATGCGCACCGAGGTGGCGACCGCCTCCGCCACCGCGCGGTCCAGCTGCGCGGCGTCGGAGGAGGAGACGTCGATGCGGCCGACGGCGCCGGTGAGGCCGCGCGACGCGATGGCGGTGCGCAGCACCACCAGCGTCGCCTCCTCGCGCGCGATCACCGCCAGCACCTCCGCCGCGCGCGCCGCCATGTCGGGCGGCACGATGGGGCCCCACTCGCGCTGCAGCTCCTCCGCCTTGGCGAGCGACGACAGGATGAGCGCCTTGTCGCCCATGTCGATGCCGCGCACCAGCGCCGCCTTCGTCTCCACGCGCTCGCGCACCGTGTCAAACTTGGCCTGCACGCGCGCCACCAGCTCCTCCCGCATCTCCAGCCGGCCCGCCTCCGCCAGCGCGGCGCTGTACTGCTCGTAGTGGTCGATGGGGTCGAACGGCAGCACGTCGCGCAGCGCCTTGCGCGCCGCCGCCTCCGCCTGCAGCCGCTTCTGCAGCACCAGCAGCTCGCGCGTGTCGAACAGCGGGAAGGGCAGGCGTGCCGCCTCCGCCGCCGCCGCGTTCACGGCGTCCAGGTCGCGCGCCGCCACGGCGGCGCGGATGCGGGTGCGCGCGGCGTGCAGCACGCGCGCCACCTTGCGCGCGCGGTGGCCGCGGTACACGCGCTCCACCGTGCGCGCCGCCTGCTCGCGCGAGTAGTCGCGCATCATCTCCAGCACGCGGTGCGGGTCGGCGCGGTACAGCACCATGGTGCGGCCGAACTTGAGCGCGCCCTCCAGCTGCGGCGCCGCCACGCACAGGTCCTCCACCAGCCGCCGCACGCCGTCCTTCCACGGCATGGTGGCGGGGATGAGGTCGCGGAAGGCGGGGTCGGCGGCGCAGCAGCGGTAGCGCTTGTAGAACAGGTCGTACGTCCACCGGAAGGGGTAGCCCATCTGCCGGATCTTGACCGCCTCAAACACGCCGGCGTAGCGCAGCTGCTGCAGGCAGATCTGGGAGTCAAAGATGGCGGGCTTCTTCACGGCGTTGGGCTTCACGCACCGGATGTAGTGCGGCTCCGTCTTGTTCATGGTGTCCATCAGCTTGTTCAGCTGGTCGCGGAACTGGAACGACTGGCTCTGCTTGTCCTTCGCGCTGCCGGTGGCGCCGGACGACACGCGCTCAATGTCGGCGCGGAAGAGGGTGAGGAGGAAGGGCACGGTGGAGGTGGTGAGCGCCTCCCGGATGTTCAGCAGCAGCTCGTCCTTGTTCTTCTCCAGGAAGTTCTGGCCGTTGTACACCACGAGGCCGGCGTAGTGGTTGACGCCAAACAGCAGCTCGGGCGGCACGGGCGTGCCGTCCACCGTGCGCACCACCACCTTGGGCTTGGCGGCAAACCGCGTGTTGCCGGTGTACTGCTTCGTGATCTTGTCTACAAACAGGTGGTCCGCGCCGCCCGGCCGCTTGCCCTCGTCGTCCAGCAGCGGCATCATGCCCAGCGGCTTGGCCTCCACCAGGTCCAGCACGTCCTGGTTGTCCACGAACCGCACCTCCGTGTAGTCGATCTCCTCGCTCTTGTAGCACTTCTCCTCCGCCTTGAACACGTGGAAGTTGAAGTGCTGCTGCAGCTTCTCGTTGCAGTAGTTGATGCACAGCTGCTCAAAGCTGTTGGTCTCAAAGATCTCAAACCCAAAGATGTCCAGCACGCCT
>ERZ778022.2162-NODE-2162-length-21766-cov-6.175763_pt1 | contig 21766 bp, 1 predicted proteins | sample MGYA00375752_ERZ778022 | MGnify/ENA primary metagenome ERZ778022 (study PRJEB29350, sample SAMN05389826) | bioreactor metagenome | isolation source: Thiocyanate bioreactor | place: South Africa: University of Cape Town | collected 2014-04-04 ... | reverse complement strand
CAAGCTGTGCTCCGAGCAGCTGTCCAGCCAGGACCACTACGACTACGGCATGCGCGCCGTGAAGACGGTCATCACGGCGGCGGGCAACCTGAAGGCGGCGTTCCCGGACGACCACGAGGAGACGCTGCTGTACCGCGCGCTGCAGGACGTCAACGTGCCCAAGTTCCTGGCGCCCGACCTGCCGCTCTTCCGCGGCATCATGTCCGACCTGTTCCCCGGCGTTGCCAAGCCCAACGTGGACTACGCTGACCTGTCCGCCGCGCTGGCGGTGGTGTCGGAGCGCGCGCGCCTGCAGCCGGTGCCGCACTTCCTCACCAAGTGCATCCAGATCTACGAGACGGTGGTGGTGCGGCACGGCATGATGGTGGTGGGCCCCACCGGCGGCGGCAAGTCCGCCATGCTGCGCACCACGGCGGGTGGCCTGTCCGCGCTGGCGGCGCGCGGGAAGGGCGGGCCCAAGGTGGAGAAGGTGCTGCTGTACAACCTGAACCCCAAGTCCATCACCATGGGCCAGCTGTACGGCGAGTTTGACGCCAACACGCACGAGTGGAGCGACGGCATCCTGGCGGGCATCGTGCGCGAGTGCTCGCAGTCCACCACGTCGGAGCTCAAGTGGGTCATCTTTGACGGCCCGGTGGACGCGCTGTGGATTGAGAACATGAACACGGTGCTGGACGACAACAAGAAGCTGTGCCTCGTGTCGGGCGAGATCATCGCGCTGTCCAACGAGATGACCATCATGTTTGAGGTGGAGGACCTGGCGGTGGCGTCGCCCGCCACCGTGTCGCGGTGCGGCATGGTGTACACCGAGCCGCACTCGCTGGGCGTGGACGTGCTGGTGCAGTCGTGGGTGGAGGGCCTGCCGGCCGCCGTCTTCCCACCGTCCGCCAAGGCCACCCTGCAGGCGCTGTGCGCCACCTACCTCAAGCCCGCCCTCCTCTTCCTGCGCCGCTTCCTGACCGAGCCCGTGCCCACCGCCGACAACCAGCTGGTGCGCTCCGCCACCAACATCCTGGACGCCTTCTTTGACCCCTACCTGCCGCGCGAGGGCCGCGACGCCGCCAGCCCCGAGGTGGTGCGCGCCCTCGCTGCCGCCCTCCCACCGCTCTTCATCTTTGCGCTGACGTGGAGCGTGGCCGCCACCACAACCGCCGACGGCCGCCGCCGCTTTAACGCCTTCCTGCGTGGCGAGATGGCGGCGCACGGCCTGACCGGCGTGCCCGACACCGGCAGCCTGTACGACTTTGCGTTTGACCTACACGCCGCGTTGGGTGCAGCAGAGGGTGGGGGTGGTTCCGGCGGCGGCGGCGGCGGCGGTGGCGCCGCCGCTGCTGCCACGGACCGGCATGTGGGCGGCACGCACTGGCTGCCGTGGATGGCCACCGTGCCGGCGTACGAGGTGCCCGCCAAGGGCGCCGACTTCTCGGAGCTCATCGTGCCCACCAAGGACTCGGTACGGTACAAGTACCTGGCGCGCGCGCTGCTGATGAACCGGCGGCCGGTGCTGCAGACGGGCCCCACCGGCACGGGCAAGACGGTGAACATGAGCGCGCTGCTGGCGGGCGACATGCCCAAGGAGTTTGTGCCCGTGTCGCTCACCTTCTCGGCGCAGACGTCCGCCAACCAGACGCAGGACCTGGTGGACGGCAAGCTGGAGAAGCGGCAGCGCGGCACGTTTGGCCCCACCGCGGGCACCGTGTACGTCGTGTTTGTGGACGACCTGAACATGCCGCAGAAGGAGACGTACGGCGCGCAGCCGCCCATCGAGCTGCTGCGCCAGTTCTGCGACTACGGCGGCTGGTACGACCGCAAGGAGCGCACCTTCCGGCGCATCGTGGACACGGTGCTGCTGACGGCCATGGGCCCGCCGGGCGGCGGGCGCAACCCCATCACGGCGCGCCTGGTGCGCCACTTCAACGTCATCAACGCCACGCCGCTGGACGACGAGTCGCTGCACATCATCTTTGACACCATCCTGGGCTCCTTTGTGGCCACCTTCTCGGAGGCGGTGCGCGCGCTGGCGGGCGGCATCGTGACCGCCACGCTGGCGGTGTACAACACCATCATGGAGCAGCTGCTGCCCACGCCCTCCAAGCCGCACTACACCTTCAACCTGCGCGACCTGGGCAAGGTGTTTCAGGGCATCCTAATGGCGGACTCCAAGCGCGTGCCGGGCGGCCTGGAGTTTGCGCGCCTGTGGGTGCACGAGTGCCGCCGCGTGTTTGCGGACCGCCTCGTGTCGGACGACGACCGCGCCTGGTTTGACGCGCAGATGCGTGGCCGCGTGGTGGACACGCTGGGCCTGACGTGGGAGGGCGTGGTGCCGCCGCCCGACGTGCGCCCGCGCCTGCTGTACGGCGACTACACGGTGCCGGGGGCCGACCCCAAGGTGTACGCCGAGGTGGACAACATGGAGGCGCTGCAGCCCACCATCGAGGAGTACCTGTCGGACTACAACGCGGAGTCCAAGACGCCCATGAAGCTGGTCATGTTCCTGGACGCCATCGAGCACGTGTCGCGCGTGTCGCGCGTGCTGCGGCAGCCGCAGGGCAACGCGCTGCTGCTGGGCGTGGGCGGCTCGGGGCGGCAGTCGCTGACGCGGCTGGCGGCGTTCATGGCGGACTACGACCTCGTCACCATCGAGATCGCCAAAGGGTACGGCAAGTCGGAGTGGCGCGACGACGTGAAGCGCATCCTCATGCGCGCCGGCATCGAGGAGAAGCGCGTCGTCTTCCTGTTCAACGACACGCAGATCATCTTTGAGGGCATGATGGAGGACGTGAACAACATCCTGAACTCCGGCGACGTGCCCAACCTGTACACCACGGAGGACATGGAGGCCATCATGTCGGCGTGCAAGCCGGAGTGCGCCAAGCGGCGGCTGGTGCCCACCAAGATCAACATCTTTGCGCAGTACCTGCTGCGCGTGCGCCGCAACATCCACCTCGTCATCTGCATGAGCCCCATGGGCGACGCCTTCCGCAACCGCCTGCGCATGTTCCCCGCCCTCGTCAACTGCTGCGCCATCAACTGGTTCTCGGAGTGGCCGGAGGAGGCGCTGCGCTCCGTGGCCAACTCCGCGCTCACGGAGTCCGACCTGGCGCTGGGCGACCTGCTGCCGCCCGTGGTGGAGTTCTTCAAGTCGGTGCACACGGCGGTGGCGGAGGCGTCGCGCCGCTACCTCGCCTCCCTGCGCCGCTACAACTACGTCACGCCCACCTCCTACCTGGAGCTGCTGTCCACCTTCAAGGCGGTGCTGACGCGCAAGCGCGAGGAGGTGGGCACGCTGCGCACGCGGCTGCAGACGGGGCTGGACAAGATCATCTCCACGGAGGGCATCGTGACGAAGCTGCAGGAGGACCTGGTGGCCATGCAGCCCAAGCTGGCGGCGACGCAGAAGGAGGTGGCGGACATGATCGTGGTGCTGGAGCGCGACAAGGCGGCGGCGGCGGAGACGAAGGCGGTGGTGGAGAAGGAGGAGGCGAAGGCGCAGGCGGAGGCGGCGGAGACGAAGGCCATTGCGGACGACGCGCAGGCGGACCTGAACAAGGCGCTGCCGGCGCTGGACGCGGCGGTGGAGTGCCTGGACCGGCTGAAGAAGTCGGACATTGACGAGGTGCGCGCCATGAAGGCGCCGCCGCGCCTCGTCAAGCTGACGCTGGAGGCGGCGTGCGTCATGTTCCTCATCAAGCCCAAGCTGGTGCCGGACCCCACCAACCCCATGAAGAAGCTGAAGGACTACTGGGCGGCGGCGCAGGTGACGCTGCTGGCGGACGCCAAGAAGCTGGTGGCGGACCTGAAGGAGTTTGACAAGGACAACATCCCGGAGGCCGCGATCGCGGAGATCAAGCAGTACATCGACGACCCGGAGTTCACGTTCGAGGCGGTGGACAAGGCGTCCAAGGCGTGCTCCGGCATCTGCCTGTGGGTGCGCGCCATGGACACGTACTACCACGTGGCCAAGGCGGTGGAGCCCAAGAAGCAGAAGCTGAAGGAGGCGCAAGAGAAGCTGGATGCCACGATGGAGGCGCTGGACATCGTGAAGGCGCGCCTGGCCGCCGTGCTGCGCAAGATCGAGGAGCTGGAGGCCAAGTTCAACGAGGCGTCGGCGCGCAAGGAGCAGCTGGCGCGCGACGTGGCGCTGTGCGCCGCGCGCCTGGAGCGCGCGCACAAGCTCATTGGCGGCCTGGGCGGCGAGAAGGACCGGTGGACGGCGCAGGTGGCGCGCCTGTCGGCGGACTACACCAACCTGGTGGGCGACGCGCTCGTCTCCTCCTCCACCATCGCGTACCTGGGCGCCTTCACCTCCGACTTCCGGCGGCAGCTGGTGGAGGTGATGCAGGGCGCGCTGGGGCGCCTTGCCCTGCCGCACACGCCCGGCTGCAACGTCATGTCCACGCTGGCGGAGCCGGTGCAGGTGCGCGCGTGGAACCTGGCGGGCCTGCCCACCGACACGCACTCGGTGGAGAACGGCATCATCATGGCGCGCGCGCGGCGGTGGCCGCTCATGGTGGACCCGCAGGGGCAGGCCAACCGGTACGTGCGCAACATGGGGCGCGACAAGACGGTGGCGGAGAACGGGTTGGAGGTGCTGCGGCAGTCCGACAAGCGGTTCCTGCAGACGCTGGAGAACTGCATCCGGTTCGGCAAGTGGTGCCTCATTGAGAACGTGGGCGAGTCGCTGGACGCGGCGCTGGAGCCGGTGCTGCTGCGCCTGGTGTTCAAGCAGGGCGGCTCGGACGCCATCCGGCTGGGCGACTCCGTGGTGCCGTACGCCTCCGACTTCCGCCTCTTCCTCACCACCGCGCTGCCCAACCCACACTACCCGCCGGAGGTGCAAGTGAAGGTGTCGCTGCTCAACTTCACCATCACGCCCAAGGGCCTGGAGGACCAGCTGCTGGGCGTGTTTGTGGTGAACGAGCTGCCGGAGCTGGAGGACCGCAAGAACGCGCTCATGCTGGCCAACGCGCGCAACCGCAAGGAGCTGGCGGACATTGAGAACAAGATCCTGTACATGCTGTCGCACTCCAAGGGCAACATCCTGGACGACGAGGAGCTGATCGAGACGCTGTCCAACTCCAAGATCAAGTCGGACGACATCTCCGCGCAGGTGAAGGAGGCGGAGGCGACGGAGCGCGAGATCGACGCCACGCGCGAGCACTACCGCCCCGTCGCCTTCCGCGCCTCCATCCTGTACTTCTGCATCACCGACCTCGCCAACGTGGACCCCATGTACCAGTACTCCCTGCCCTGGTTCACCACCCTGTTTGTGGCCGCCATCAAGGGCTCCACGCCCGCGGAGGAGGTGGCCACGCGCATTGGCAACCTCAACACCTACTTCACCGCCTCCGTGTACCGCAACGTGTGCCGCTCCCTGTTTGAGCAGCACAAGCTGCTGTTCTCCTTCCTCATGGCGGTCAAGATCCTGACCGGCGACGGGCGCATCGACGCGGGCGAGTGGCGGACGGCGGCGGCGGGCACGCGCACGTGGCCAACCCCGCGCCGGGCTGGATCACGGAGCGCATGTGGGAGGAGGCACGCATGCTGTCGTCGCTGCCCGCGATGGCGGGCTTTGACGCGGCGGTGGCGGGCGGCGACGCGGCGCTGCTGGCCGCCGTGCGCGCCATGTTTGACGCCGGCGACAGCCACCGGTGCGTGCTGCCCGGCCGGTGGGGCGCAGATGCCACCCCGCTGCAGCGCATGTGCGTGCTGCGCGTGGTGCGGCCGGACAAGCTGATGCTGGCGGTGCAGGACTTTGTGATTGCCAGCCTGGGCAAGTCGTTTGTGGAGCCGCCGCCGTTTGACCTGGCGGCGTGCTACGAGGACTCCACCGTCACCACGCCGCTCATCTTTGTGCTGTCCGCCGGCTCCGACCCCACGCGCGCCTTCTACTCCTTTGCGGAGGCGGCGGGCATGCGCGCCAAGGTGGAGGGCATCTCGCTGGGGCAGGGGCAGGGCGCGCTGGCGGCGCAGCTGATCGGCGACGCGCAGATCAAGGGCCAGTGGGTGCTGCTGCAGAACTGCCACCTGGCGGCGTCGTGGATGGGCGAGCTGGAGCGCGTGGTGGAGGCCATCGACCCGGAGAAGGTGTCCAAGGACTTCCGCCTGTGGCTCACCTCCATGCCGTCGCGCGCCTTCCCCGTGTCCGTGCTGCAGAACGGCGTGAAGATGACGAACGAGCCGCCCAAGGGCCTGCGCGCCAACCTGCGCAACTTCTACTACCAGCTGAACGACGACATGCTGTCGCAGACCAACAAGCCGGCCGCCTTCCGCAAGCTGCTGTTTGGCCTCGCCTTCTTCCACGCCGTCGTGCAGGAGCGCAAGCGCTTCGGCCCGCTGGGCTGGAACCGGCCGTACGACTTCAACAACTCGGACCTGGAGATCTCCATGCGCCAGCTCATGCTGTTCCTGGACGAGTACGACGAGGTGCCGTACCGCGTGCTGCACACGCTGACGTCGTACATCAACTACGGCGGCCGCGTGACGGACGACAAGGACTCGCGCACCATCGACGTCATCCTGCGCGACTACTTCACGCCCGCCGTGCTGCGCGACGACTACCGCTTCACGCCCTCCGGCGTGTACTACTCGCCGCCGGTGGACGAGGACATGCCGCACAAGAGCTACATGGACTACATCGACGGCCTGCCGCTGAACGCCGACCCGGAGGTGTTTGGCATGCACCCCAACGCCAACATCACGTGCGACACCAACGAGACGGAGGAGACGCTGGACGTCATCCTGTCGCTGCAGCCGCGCACGGGCGGCGGCAGCGGGAAGGGGCGGGACGCCATCGTGGCAGAGGCGGCGCGCGACATCGCGGGCCGGCTGCCCGACGACTTTGACATTGAGGCCATCGCCATGCGCTACCCCGTGCTGTACGAGGAGTCCATGAACACGGTGCTGGTGCAGGAGTGCATCCGGTACAACAAGCTGCTGGCCGCCATGAAGCGCTCGCTGGCGGACATCCAGAAGGCGCTGAAGGGCCTGGTGGTCATGTCCAAGGAGCTGGACGACATGGGCTCCGCGCTGCACGCCAACAAGGTGCCGGGCATGTGGGAGGCGAAGGCGTACCCGTCGCTGAAGCCGCTGGCGGCGTGGGTGGCAGACCTCATCGAGCGCCTGCACTTCATCGGCACGTGGGTGGAGGCCGGCCCGCCGCCCGTGTTCTGGATCTCCGGCTTCTTCTTCCCGCAGGCGTTCCTCACCGGCACCATGCAGAACTACGCGCGCAAGAAGACGCTGCCCATCGACACGCTGGCGTTCGACTTTGTGTACCTCAACCACACGCCCGCCGAGTCCGTTGCCGCCAAGCCGGAGGACGGCTGCTACATCCGCGGCCTGTACCTGGAGGGCGCGCGCTTTGACGAGGGCGTCGGCCGCCTCGCCGACTCCACGCCCAAGCAGCTGTTCACGCAGCTGCCCGTCATGCACCTGCTGCCCGTCCAGAACCGCGTGCCGCCCACCACCGGCGTCTACCTCTGCCCCGTGTACAAGATCCTGTCGCGGTGGGGCGTGCTGGCCACCACGGGTACGTTTGGGTAGGGGCCGGGGCGAACCAACGACATATGTACCATTGCTTACCACCCACACACACCACACACACCTATGCGCAGGCCACTCCTCCAACTTTGTGCTGTTCATCGAGATCCCGACAGACAAGCCCACGATCGCCAACAACGTGGGCGACGCTGACACGGGGTACTGGATCAAGGCGGGCGTGGCGGCGTTCACCAGCCTCAAGTTCTAGGCGCCCCGCCTTTTGTGACGACGCTGCCGACCATGTGACGTCCTGTGGCCATCCGACAACCCTATTGACAGCAAGAGCGCGACCAATGACTGACGGTACCCGCAGCTTGTGGATGCATGTGTACGCAAGGTGCCCCCCAACCCTATTGTGCCACCCGCGGGTGTTGAACACCAATTATCGAAAAACAGTGGCCAAACAGCGGCTGTTCAAAAAGCATGCAAAGTGCACACAAACACAAGAACGCAGGAAGGCACAACGTCACACACCGACTACCGGTCGGGGATGTCCATGATGAGGGCGACGCCGGCCATGACCCAGCGCGCGGCGGGGGACTTGGAGCGGATGGAGGCGGAGAAGACGTAGGTGTTGGCGCGCGCCTCGGTCTTGTACACGGGGCAGGAGTACATGCCCTTCTCCTCCAGCTTGTCCAGGCCCACGGAGCGGCAGTTGATGACGGGCATGTCGCAGTACATCTCGCGCGGGCGCGACTTGTCGATGGTGGAGGACGCGACGTCGAAGCGCGCGCCCTGCATGTACAGGCCCGTGATGTAGCAGCCGTCGCGGGAGGGGCCGTCGATCTCCGCCACCGTGCGCTTCGTCACCTCCGTCTGGATGACCAGCTTGTCCAGCTCCTGCCCCGTGCGCTGCGCCGTCTGCTGGCGGATGGCGGTGAGGAAGGACTGCGGGTTGATGAGGCCGGACAGCCACGTCACCTTGGGCACCTCCATGGGGTTGCTCACCCAGTCCGTCAGCTGCGCCACGCGCTTCTGCAGGTTGTGCTTCCAGGACGACAGCGGGCGCAGGGAGGGCCACGCCAGCTTGGACCACGAGCCCGGCACCTTGTCCAGCGCCAGCTCCGTCTCCAGCTTCTCCATCTCCTCCGACATGGTGAGCCGGCCGTCGAAGCCCAGCTTCAGCACGCCCAGCGAGCGCTTGATGGCGCTCAGCAGCGCGTTCATCTGCTTCAGCTCCAGGATGAGCACGTTCTGGAAGGGGCCCACGTCCTCCATGCCGCCCTGGATCTCGTCCACGTCAAACACCACCTCGCCGAAGGCGTCCTGGAACTCGCCCATGGTGGCGCCCGCCAGCGCGCGCGGCGACTTGTCGTCGCCGCCCGCCGCGTCCGCGTCGCGCGGCTGCAGCTCCAGCAGCGTGCGCAGCAGCGTCTCGCTCTGCTCCGTGCGGAACCCGATCTCGGCGTTGGGGTGCAGGCCAAAGGCGATGGGCGTGTCGCCCTTGAACTCCGTCTCGATGTGCTCCAGGTAGCGGTCGTAGGTGGTGGGGGAGGGCGACTTGAACGACACGCCCTTCTCGTCCTTGGCGAAGGGGAACAGCTCCATCTCGTCCAGCAGCTCGTCGCGCAGGAAGTGCTCCAGGTACGACACGCACAGCAGGCGGTCAAAGTCGTTCACGATGTGGCCGCCGTACATGATCTGGCCAAAGATGTAGCGCAGGTCCTCCCACGGGATCTTGCCGCTCGCGTTCTCCATGTAGTTCTGCAGGCACACCGCGGAGTCGCGCAGGTCGCCCAGCGAGAAGGGGTACATGAGGTTGAAGCCCTTGGCGCCAAACTTCTTGCGCTCGATCATGACGGCGTGGAAGTGGCAGAGGCCGAACAGGATGGCGCGCATCTTGGTGTCGATCTCGTTGATGTACTCGGGGCTGAAGGAGCAGAAGGCGCGCTTCAGGTTGGCCTTCAGGCCCTGCGGCGGCTCGTTGGTCAGCTTGATGGAGCGGTTGAGCACGCCCATGGGGATGTTGGGCGACGGCTCGGCGGTGAGGAAGACGCGGAAGCGCTCCTGGCTGCCCTCCGCCGCAAACGCGTCCAGCTTCTTCTCCAGCTCCACCAGCCAGCGCGGCATGAGGTGCACGTTGTTGAGCAGCACCCAGTGCCCCTGCTTGTGCCCCATGTCCAGCTTCTCCATCGCCACGATGTCCTGGCCCTGGCCCATGGACACGTTGTGGTACGACAGGCCCTTGGTGTAGCCGTGCTTCACCGCCAGCTTGTCCACGTCCGCCACCACGTCGGCGCCCGGCGACAGGATGAAGAAGATGGGCGTGGCGGCGGTGGAGTCGTGCAGCGTGTCCTCCAGGATGCCGGTGGAGTTGAAGGTGGCGTCGCAGTCCACGTACTTGGCGCCGTGCGGCAGCGTGCCCGCCACCAGGTCGCGCAGCGCCACGTTCAGGCGGTCCGGCCGCATGCAGCGCAGCACCAGCAGCTTCTTGAACGGCGTCTTGTCCAGCGCCGACCAGTCCAGCGGCAGCTTCTCGCTCTCCGGCGTCACGTGGTTGAACCACTCCTTGAACCGCGTGGGCGCCTCCGACAGGTCGGCGGGCAGCTTGGCGAACTCGCCGCCCTCCAGCTCCGCCAGCGCCTGCAGCGAGAACCAGGACGGCTCCGGCAGCCAGTCCAGCGCCGCGGGCAGCGCCTCGGACAGCTTCTTGGGGCCGCGCAGCAGGAACTGGAAGGCGGCGTAGTTGAACTCCTCCACGTCGCGCAGCTTGCCGCGCGCCATCAGCTGGAACGTCAGCTGCGCCATGAGGATGAGCTTGTGGCGCTCAAACAGGCCGCGGTTGACCCACGTGAACACGACGAGGCGCAGCGTCTCGCGCAGCGACGCCACGCGCGTGACCAGGTCGTCCGACTTGGGCGCCTCGCGGATGGACTTGTAGAAGTACAGCATGAAGGAGTCCAGCGAGTACTGGTACATGTGCTCGATGGAGTTCAGCGCCGTGATGAGGAAGTACAGCATGGCGCCCTCCTCCGCCACCGGCACGTACACCTGCCGCGCCGCGTTGATCTCCAGCTCCGTCGCCTTGCCGCGCGCCACCGCCAGGTTGATCTCCACCACCGCCGCCTTGGTGGCCTCCAGGCCCTCAATCAGCGCCACGTCCGACAGGATGTCCTCCGGCGCGTTCTGCAGGCGCGACAGCAGGTCGTCCTCCAGCGCGATGAGCTGCATCTTGTACGTGTTGAACGCCTCCTGCAGCTCCTGCTTCCGCCGCTCCAGGTCCGCCTTCTCCTCGTTCACCACGCGCGCCAGCAGCTGGTCCTGCAGGCCCGACTCGGTGGCGATGAAGTTGATGAGCGTGCACTGCGCCTGCACCTCGGGGCGGTAGTGCGGGTTGGACAGCTTGGTCTGCAGGTACAGCCGGAACTTGGCGTCGTACTCCACCTCCTCGCCGCCCACGCGCAGGTACAGCGTGCGGCCCTTGTTGTACACCGCGCGCGACAGCACCGGCTCCAGCGTCGCGTCCACCTCCTCGCCCACGTTCTCAATGATGACCGGCAGGCCCTGCTGGATGGCGTTCACCACCGCCTTCAGCCACGACGGCTGCGTCAGCTGCACCACCACCAGCCGGTTCGCCTCCTCCCGCTTGCGCAGCCACTTGATGCCCTGCAGCTGCGGGTCGATGATGAGCGGCCACCGCTTGCAGCCCGAGATGATGGAGCCGTTCTCGACGGACACGCGGTCGGCCGGCAGGCCCTCGTTCATCATCTTGGCGGTGCGGCCCTCGTCCGTCAGCATGGCCAGCGGGTCGGAGCCCTCCGACAGCGGGATGGCGCGCGCCTTCAGGTCCACCATCCAGGTGTCCGCCCACAGGCGGCGGCGGTACACGTTGTTGAAGGCGCCGATGTACGACACAAACGCGGAGGCGAGGAGCACGTCGCCGATGAGCATCGTCTCCGTCTCGCGCAGCCGGGCCACCTCCACGCCCCACCGCTCGTTCTCCGACGCCAAGCCGTTGACGAGGCGGTTGGCGAGCTGCAGGCGCTCGGAGCAGCGCGCCGCGTCGCCCTCCGCCGCCAGCTTCTTGGCGTTCGCCTCCGCCAGCGTCTCCTCCAGCCGCTTCAGGTTGGCCTCGATCTTGGCCACGCGCTCGTTGGCGGCGTCCAGCTGCCCCTGCGCCTCCTGCCGGTCCGCCTGCGCGCGCTCCAGCGCGTCCATCAGCGGCTTCACCTTGACGTAGATGCGGTTGAAGGTGTACAGGTTGACGACGAAGGAGCACAGGTTGGCGGCGGCGGCGGACTTGGAGCGCATCTCCGCCTCCGTGAAGCCCTCCGACGACACGTACGGCTCCAGGCGCGCGATGAGGTCCTCCGTCATGTTGCGCGCGTCGTACTTCTCCAGCGCCGACAGGAAGGCGCCCACGTCCGCCATCATCTTCTTGGCGCGGTCCCACTTGTCCTGGTTCTTGAACTCGCCCTCCATCATCATGAGGCAGCACGCCGTCACCTTCTCCACGCCCTTCGGCGGCTTGTTGAAGTTCTTCAGCTCCGTCAGCGACGCCTTGTCCAGGCCGCGCACCGCCGCCTGCGCGCGCTCCAGCGCCGGCTTCGCCTCCGCCAGCTCCTTGGAGGCGTCGTGCTCCACCTTGGCCGCCACCGCCGACGCCGCCGACGCGCGCTCCGCCACCTTGGACGCCGCCTCCTTCTCCTTCTCCGCCTCCGCCGCCTGCCGCGACATGAGCCCCACCAGCTCCTCCGTCTTCTTCACCTCCTCCTCCGCCTTCGCCATGGCGCGCTGCACGTCGATCTTCAGCTCCGCCACGTCGGCGGCGGTGGCGGCGAGGCGCGCCAGGCCGTCGTCCAGGCGGCGGATGAACTTGCCCGACGTGCCGCGCTTGGCCGCCAGCAGGAAGCGGTAGAAGGCGATGAGCTCCAGGAACGACTTGGGCGTCACGTAGTTGTAGCGGCGCATCTTCTCCTTGAACTCGTCCGAGATCACCGTCACCGCCGTGTGCACCTCCGCCATGTGCAGCGCCACCGACTCCTTGACGGCGGGCGTGGCGAGGTCCAGGTCGTCGATGAAGCGCGCCGCCACGGACACGAGCGCCTCCTTGGGCCAGGCGTGGAACTTGTCGATGACGGTGCAGTTGATGAGGCCGGGGAAGCGGCGCGCGCGCACGCGGAAGGTGGCGCCCACGGGGCTGAAGCACAGGATGAGGTGCAGGTTGGAGCGCACGCGGGAGATGAAGAACTTGAGCATCTCGTCCTGCACGTCCGCCATCACGCCCGCCGCCTTGGCCTCGTTGCGCAGCGAGCCGTAGATGGCGTCCAGCTCGTCGCGCTCAAACAGGTCGGAGATCCAGCCGGACGCCAGGATGTCGTTGACGTACACCAGGAACTTGTCGTTCACGATCTGCGAGTCGGTGAGCAGGAACACGAGGCCCACGCCCTTCACGCCCGACACGCGGTACATCTCCTTCAGCGAGTCCTTCAGGTCCGTCACCGTGAAGCGCGACGTCACCTGCAGCTGCCGCATCTCGTAGCCGCAGATGTGCGCCGACAGGCGCGACAGCGACTGCTTGCCGGAGCCGCCCACGCCGATCAGCATGGCGTTGCCGCCCGGGTTGGAGATGATGCGGCAGATGCGCGCCACGTGCTCCATGGCCTGCTCAAACAGCACGAGGTCCATGATGGAGTGCGACGTGTTGTAGTCCTCCAGCTTGTCGATGAGCGTCTTGGACAGCAGGTCCATGCCGGCGGGGCCGGTGGGCAGCGGCAGGTACGTCGGCTCCGCGGACGGCTGGCCCGCGAAGGAGGTGAACAGCACGGGGCCCGCAAACAGCGCCTCCTGGTCCACCTCCTTCCACACCAGCTTGGCGACGGCGCGCAGCTCGGAGGTGAAGGTGGCGCCGTCGGCGGCGTCCACCAGGCGGTCGCCAAACACGCGCTGCGCCTCGTGCACCCACAGGCGCAGCAGCTTGAGCGGCTGCGGGAAGAACTCGGGGCGCACGGAGGTGAGGCCCTGGAACACGTTGGCCAGCTCGCGCATGTTCCAGTTGTACATGAAGCGCTCCGCGTCGGGCAGGAACTTGATGGACACCGCCTTGTGCAGGCGGATGGAGGCGTCCACCAGAGAGTCGGCGAGGCGCTGCACGTCGGGCAGGAAGCCGCGCAGGAAGCCCACCAGGATGGACTTGTAGATCATGGACAGGTCGGAGTCGGAGGGCATGAGGCAGGCGAAGGTGGTGTGCAGGCGCTGCAGGCGCTCCGTGACGGTGAAGGAGCCGGCGGTGGGGTTCATGGACGCCAGGTAGAAGCAGTCCGTCACCTCCTTGCGGAAGCCCAGGTCGGCGCGGTCAAAGTAGGAGCGGTGGTCCATGATCTGGCGCAGCAGCGACAGCGAGTTCTGCGTGCCGTACGTCTCGATGTACGGCAGGTTGAGGTCGTCCAGGTAGAACAGCATGCGCTTGCCGGTGGGCGGGCCAAACAGGCGGCCGGAGCGCTTGTCGATGGCGCCGTCAATGCGCATCTGCAGCGCCGCGGAGTCCATGTAGTAGTTCATGGTGATGACGGTGGACACGTGCGCGTCGTCCAGCGTCGCCAGGTACGACTTCACCAGCGTCGTCTTGCCGGTGCCCGCGTTGCCCACAAACATGACGGGGTGGCCCTTGTGCACCAGCTGGTGCATGAGGGAGGTGAGGCGCGTGGAGTCGACGGTGGGCACCACGAGCGACGAGAAGGGCACCTCGCCCGGCCCGGAGCCGATGGTGACGGGCGCGTACTTGGGCACGCGCGCCGACCAGTGCTCCAGCTCCTCGCTCTCGGGGTTGAAGCGGTAGTCGAAGCACAGCGCGTCCTCCGGCTCCTTGGGCAGCTTGACGGACGCGCCGACGCCGGTGAGCAGGGCGTGGAAGTTGGCGCGGTGGTTGCCGCGCGCCGAGCCGTCCTCCGACACCTCCGTCACCAGCGCGCCGCCGAACGACCACATGACCGCCACAAAGAAGTAGTGCTCCAGCACCTCCACCAGCGGCTTGCGCGGCTCCTTGGGCATGGCGTCCAGGAAGCCCTCCATGAGGCGGCACACCGACATGACCTGGTTGATGAGCGGCAGCGGCACCGCCGTCTTCATGGTGCGCCGCATGCCCTCCGACACCGCGTCGATGTACTTGTCGAACAGGCCCGGCAGGTGCGCCTTCAGCACGTCGTCCGACAGCGTCGTCATCCACGTCTCCACGTACGGCCGCCACCCGATGTCGGTGTCGTTGATGAACAGGATGCCGGCGCGCGACACGGTGGCGGGCGTGGCGTTGGCGAGCGAGTGCACCTCGAACACCATGCGCATGGCGGCGGAGAGCGGGATGCGCTCGTTGGACACGAGCGTCAGCACCTTGTTGTCGTCCATCACCGTGTTCATGGACTCGATCCAGATGGCGTCGATGTCGCCGTCCAGCACCACCCACTTGTGCGTCTGGTGCGGCCCGTAGCCCAGCTCCTTGTAGTTCTTGGACATGCCGCGCATGATGATGGACAGCACGCCGTCGCGCCACTCCTTGGCCAGCGTCATGAAGCCGTACAGCTCGTTGCCGGTGACGGCCTTGGGGTCCACCAGGTCGTACACGCAGGGCGCCTTGTTCTTGGGCTTGCCCAGGTTGTGCGACGCCGCCAGCGTCTTCCACACCGTCGACTTGCCGCAGCCGGCGGGGCCCACCAGCATGACGGAGTGCCGCACGTCCATGATGTCCTGCAGCTGCACCACCTTGGCGATGAAGCCGTGGTCGTGCTGCAGCGGCGGCTTGGCCTCCTTGGCCGCCTGGATGGCCAGCTTCTGCAGGTCGGCGCGGAACTTGGTGACCAGCTGGTAGTACTTGGGGAACAGGTCCTGGATGAGGCGGCCAAAGATGGGCAGGTCGGCGGTGGGCATCTTGGGCGTGTTGAAGTCGCGCAGCGCGCGCATCAGGATGCCCTCCTCGTCGATCTCGGGGGCGCCCGTCAGCTCCTCGCCCGCCACGCGCAGCACCGACTTGACGGAGCGCAGGCCCCAGTCGTAGTGCGCCTGCGGCGACAGCAGCTCGGACGCCAGCTGGTACAGCGTCACAAACTTGACGGACAGCGGGCGCGCCAGCTGGAAGCCCTCCGACATGAGCATGTTCTCGCAGATGAGCATGAGGTCGGGGCGGATCATGGCGCAGGAGCGGAACAGCGCCTTCAGGTTCTCGGGCAGCTCCGTGCGGCCGGCGTAACCCGGGTTCATGGTGATGAACAGGCCCACCGTGGGGATCAGGTTGATGACGTCGCCGCCCAGCTCAAAGGTGCCCACCACGACGGGCGGGCTGCCCGCCGGCGCGCTCTGCGCCTCCACCGGCCGGTTGGCGGGGTTGGCGTACAGCACGCAGGCGTCCAGGATGGCCTTCACCTGCGTCGCCACGACGGACAGCACCTCGATGTCGATGCGGTTGAACTCGTCGAAGCAGCCCCACGCGCCCGTCTGCGCCAGGCCCTTAAAGATGTCGCCGATGGTCTGGTACGTCATGGTGGGGCCGCAGTTGAACACGTAGCACGGCAGCGCCAGCGCGCGCGCCAGGTCCTTCGTCGTCTCCGTCTTGCCCGTGCCGGCAGGGCCGGCGGGCGCGCCGCCCAGGAACAGGCGCAGCGCCAGCGTGAGCGTGATGTAGCAGCGGTCGGTGAGCGGCGTGATGACGAGGCGGCCCGAGTTGCCCACCCACTCGTAGAAGTACTTGGAGCGGAAGTCGGTGATGGCGATGTTGACGTCGCGCGTCTCGGCGGCCCAGTAGAAGCGCAGCTGCTGCGACCACACGAAGGAGCCCTGCCCCTCCGCCTTCTGGTCGATCAGCTTCTGCACCACGTCGCGCGAGTGCACGTCCATGGTGATGAGCGAGATGACCTTGGTGCGCAGGTCGGACTTGAGGTCGGGGTCCAGCACGCGCATGATGAGCGCGTTCAGGCGGTCGTTGCACACGCCCAGGTACTTCTTCACCGCGTCCTCCTGCCCGCCCTCCAGCTCGTCCAGGCTCGCCTGCGTCTCCTCCGTCCAGTAGATCTGCGTGCCCACCAGCACCACCTGCGCGGGGTAGTCCTCCAGCCAGAAGTGGCGCGGCCGCTCCACCTCCCAGTTCACCGCCGTCTCGATGGCGGCCTCCAGGATGAAGCGCAACGAGTCCTGCTGCATGACCGTCAGGTCGTTGAGCCAGCGCTCCACCGCGCCCGTCATGACGAACGGCTTGAAGAAGTCCACGATCTCGCCGTCCTTGGCGATCATCTTGGTGGCCACGTTGGCCACCACGCCCTCCTCCGCCGGCTTGTCAAACTCCAGGTTGGTGATGGAGTCGAAGCAGTCGCCCGTGTACGGCATGATCTTCTGCGGCACGTTGCCGTTGGACAGGATGTCCAGCAGCGCCACGTTGGACACGAAGTAGAAGCGCGGGAAGATCTTCTTCTTGGTGTCCAGGTACTCGTTCAGCGACTTCTGGCACAGCTCCAGGTTCTTGGTCATCTCCTTCAGCACGTCGCCGCGGCCCTCCTTGGTGCACGCCTCCACCACGTTGGGCGTCTCCACCGCCGACTTCATGACCTCCTTGAACGCCGAGTCGATGCCCTCAAACCGCTTCGTGTCGTCCGGCAGCTGCGCGCGGATGTCGGCGGACGCCAGGAAGATGGACTCCAGCGACGCCCACGCCTTGGTGACGGACAGCCACTCCTTCAGCACCTCCTCCACGATGCCCAGCGACTTCTGGCTCGCCTCCACGCGGTCGCGGAAGAACTCCATGACCTTGCCCATGGACACGATGGACTGCAGCTCCATCTGGTGCGCGTCCAGGTTCTCCATGATCTCGTCCGACGCGCGCGGCACGCGCACGTCGCCGTCCTTGTGCGGCAGGTAGTCCAGCGTGGAGGTGCGCCACACCGCCTCGATCTCGTCCATCTTGCGCTCGATCTTCTGCTCCTTGTTGGCGGCGTCCACGATCTCCTCCACCGCCTCCTTGTGCGTGTGCAGCTTGAGGTCCACCATGTCCTCCAGGCTGAACTTGGCGTCGGTGGGGTCCAGCGCCTTCACGCCGCACACGTGCGCCAGCTCCTTCCAGTGCCGCGCGCGCATGGAGGGCGAGTGCAGCTCGTTGACGAGCGGCAGCGTGGTGGACATGTCGCGCACCATGGCGTCAATGTCCTTGAACACCGCCCACCCCTTCACGATCTGGTTGCCGTCGCCCAGCTTGCGCAGCTCCGTCGCCAGCTTCTTGTTGGCGTCCTCCAGCACCTCCGTCTGGATGGCGGCCCACGTCGCCGTCTTCCAGTTGTCGTACGTCGCCAGCACCATGGCCTTGAAGTCCCACAGCACCTTCAGCAGGCGCAGCTGCACGCGGCACTGCGCCATCTCGTTGAACTTGGAGATGGGCAGCTCAAACAGCTCCTCCACCTCGTTCAGGTCGCGCGCGCCGTCCTCCAGGCCCACCAGCTGCCGGAAGTAGGCGTCCAGGGAGGCGTACGCGCCGTCGGGCGGGCCGGTAAACGCAAACGGCGCCGCCTTGCGGAAGCCGTTCCAGAACTCGCGCACCTTGTCCTCGAACGCCACCGCGCGCACCTTGATCTTCTCCATCTCGGCGGTCTGCAGCGGGAAGATCTGCTCCTTCTTGGCAAAGGTGCGGTTGATGCAGTGCTCCACCTTCAGGTCCGCCTGCTCCAGGTACTCCGACACGGTGGCGGTGCCGCCCACGCGCGTGTCGTCCACGTGCACGCCGTGCTTCTTCAGCAGCGTGACGGCGCGGCGCAGCGGCGGGATGAGCGCCTTGCGGATGTACCGCGTCTTGCGCACGTCGCGGATGTGGCCCATGCAGCGGCGCAGCGCCTCCTTGGGGCTGTCCGCCGACACCTCCTCGTCCAGCCCCGCCACCACCGCGGTGATGAACTCGTGCATCTCGCCCACCGACCGCACCACGAACTGCTGCAGGTGCGCCGTGAAGGTGTGCACCCACTGGCTCACCACGGTGGACAGCGCCTGCTTGATGGGGCCCGCGTTCACGCGCAGCCACCCCAGGTCGGTGGGCGTCTTCAGCGCGTTGATGGTGTCGCCCAGCTCGCGGTACTTGGCGATCTCGGCGTCGAAGCGCGCCAGGTCGGGGATGCGCGGCTGCGGCGGGATCTCGTCCGCCTCCATGTCCGCCTCCGCCTTGGCCTGCTCCTCCGACTTGGGCAGCTCCACGTACGCCGCCTCGCAGAACGCCGCGAACGCCTCCCCCATGTCGGTGGTCCACAGGTACGAGAACGCCTCGTAGCGCGCGCGGAACTCCTGGCACGTGGCCTCCGACCGCGCCAGCGAGTCGTTCAGCGTCGCCAGCAGCATCTGCACCTCCAGGTCGTCCACCATCTCCTTCACGTACTTGCCCTCATTGTCGTCCAGGCGCTTGAACATGGTGGCGGCGTGGTAGAAGGAGTCCACCCAGCCGTTGGCGGTGTCGTACAGTGACGGCCCCGCCGGCGCGTCCTCCACCACGTCGGGCGTGAAGCGCACGAGGCGCGCCGCCAGCGTGAGGTCGATGACCAGCATGGGCAGCTCCTGCGCCTTGCGGATCTTCTCGGGCGACAGCAGGTCCACCAGCTTGCGCAGCGACACGACGACGAGGCGCGCCAGGCCCTGCACCACGATGCCGTTCACAAAGTCGACGTACGCGGCCCAGTGCGGCGAGCCCTTGGGCACCTTCATGATGGCCTGGCTCTCCTTCAGCTTGCGGTCGATCGCCTTGCCGCCCTCCTGGATGGCGGCGTACCGCTGCGTGCGCGCCGCCTTGTACATGGCCTCGAACTCCTCCGGCGTCATGGGCTTAGACTTGCGCTGCAGCAGCGGCTCGCGGCTCCAGCCCTCCATCTCCACCACCACGTCGCGCAGGTTGGCCTTCAGCTGGAACAGCGTGTCGTACGCCGCCTTCACCAGCGCGTGCGCCTCGCCCACGAAGCCGTCGATGGCGGCCGACTTCCAGTTCAGGTCCTTGATGCCGCGCACCAGCGTGGCGTCGATCTTCTGCAGCTGCGCCTTCAGCAGCGGCGCCTCCACCGGCAGCATCTCCACCACCATCTGGTTGTACATGCCCACCAGCAGGTCCAGGTTGCCGGTCTGGCGCCGGAACGTCTCCGCCTTCTTGTAGATCTCCAGCGCCGACGACGGCACCTCCAGGCCCAGCAGCAGGAAGTACTTGACCTCACGCAGCAGGCGCACCAGGCCGGGGTCAAAGTTCACCGCCAGCAGCTGGCCCTCCACGTCGCCCTCCCCGCCGCCGCCGCCGCCGCCTCCAGCTGCGGCGCCGCCGGCTGCGGCGCCTCCGGCTGCGGCCCCGCCACCAGCGGCGCCGCCACCACCGCCGCCGGCGCCGCCCGCGCCGACGCCGGCGCTGCCCGCGCTGCCGCCCGCCGGCCCGCCGCCCTCCCGCGCGCGCGTGAGCAGCGGCAGCTTGAGCTTGGCCTGCGACGAGCGCTCCACGTCGGCGCCCCACTCCTCCACCTTCTGGTGCTCAAAGTCGTCCAGCGACGACATGATGGTGGTGTACACCTTCATCACCTCCTTGGCCTCCTCCCGGTTCATGATGTCCTTGTTCAGCTGCCGGATCTTGGCCATGGGCTCCACGATGCGCTCCTTGAGGCCGCGGCACCAGTACAGCGCGCCGGCGATGGGCGGCAGGTTCCACGAGATGGGCGGCGCGTCGCGCTCCGTGAGGAAGATCTCCTGCACCTTCTTCAGGTCGGCGGCGTACATCTGCACCAGGTGGATGTGCTTGCGCTCCAGCTCGTCCTGGATGAGCGGCCGCTCCAGCAGCGTGTCGAAGGAGTCCAGCAGCTTGAACCGCGCGTAGATGTTGACGCAGTCGTCGAACGCCAGCGGCAGCACCGCGCCCAGCCGCCGCTCCAGCTCCTTGATGCGGTCGCGGAACTTGTAAAAGTCGTCGTCAAACTCCTTGCGCTCCACCTCCATGATGTCGTACGGCACGCCCTCAAACGCCGCCACCGCCGCCTTGAAGTCCACGTAGATGTGCTCCAGCGTGGCGGTGAGCACCTTGCCCTTCGTGCCGCCGATGACGATGCGCTCCAGCTTGGAGAACTGCACGATGATCTGCGTCATCTCCAGCACGTCGTGGCAGCGCTCCAGGAAGGCGTCCAGGCGCAGGAAGAGGGCAGTGTTCTGGATGCGCCACGGGTTGTGCGGGCACTCCGCGTTGGCGGTCGTCTTGTAGTTGAAGTAGATGCGCTTCAGGTCGCCGCACACGCGCAGCGTCGTCTTGAGCTTGGCCACGGCGGCGGGCGCCTGCTCCTCCGCGATCAGCTCAAAGATGTTCTTGCCCGACACGAACTTGAGCGCCTGGTTGATGATGGCGTTGCAGATCTCGCGCACGATGACGACGAGGCGCGCGGGCGTGTTGTAGAACTTGGAGTTCTTCCAGATGAGCAGCAGGATGTGCATGATGGGGCGGAAGAGCTCCGGCAGCTTCTCAAAGTCGTCCGCCGAGTTGAGGCGGCCGAACCACGACTCCAGCGTGCGCAGGTACTTGACGTTGTCGTTGGCCTCCAGGCGCGCCGCAAACACCTCCTTGCACAGCTTGGCGAAGGGCGTGCAGTAGGTGGACTTGGACATGTCCAGGAACTGCAGCACGCGCCGGATGCGCTCCGACTGCAGCTGCTCAAAGATGGCGTTCAGGTTGCCCGCCTTGGTCTTCCAGAACTCGATCTCCACGTCGGGCGTGGGGTGCAGGCCCGCCTTCAGCAGCGACTCGGGGTCCTGCTTCAGCACGTTCTTGATCTGCTTCGTCCACGTGATCACCGCGCCCTCCAGCAGGTGGATGCGGTCCTTGGCGGAGATGTGCGCCGCGGTGGAGGCGTCCAGCGGCGGCAGCGGGAGGCACGTCTCGCCGCGCGTCTGCCCCACCGTGATGGCCACGTTGGCCAGGAAGCCGTGCAGCCGGTCCATGATCTCCTTGCTCGCCACCTCGCCCCACCCCTCCTGGTTGGACGGGTTGGACAGCAGCGGGATGTACACCTCCGCCAGCAGCTTCTCCAGGTGCTCCAGCGGCTCCGGCGTCATGTCCGACACCACAATGTCGTCCGCGGGGGTGCCGCTCACCACGCCGCCCTTGTGCTTCTGGAACGCCACCACCTTGGGCGTGCCGCGCGGCACCTTCTTGGGCAGGCCCAGCGTCGACGTCAGCGTGTCGCCATAGTACGTCAGCACGCGCGCCTCCGAGCTGTTCAGGAACTCCTCCACGCGCGTCCTGGCGGGTTGGGTGGGG
>ERZ778022.2153-NODE-2153-length-21828-cov-5.099481_pt1 | contig 21828 bp, 24 predicted proteins | sample MGYA00375752_ERZ778022 | MGnify/ENA primary metagenome ERZ778022 (study PRJEB29350, sample SAMN05389826) | bioreactor metagenome | isolation source: Thiocyanate bioreactor | place: South Africa: University of Cape Town | collected 2014-04-04 ... | reverse complement strand
AAGCCGAAGTGGAGAGTCGACTTTGTGATCTTTTGCTCTGGATAATCACGTCGGGCTTCGGATAATCGAAAAAAGATGCCAGTGGCAGCGCCCTTCATTTGACGCGTTGCCTTTGACCAGACGATATCGGCGGCAATGTGTGAGTTCGGATCTGGCAAAATATGGAAGATATCAAAGTTATCACGGAAGCCTCGCCCGTCGATAATCCATACGAGATTGCCATAGAATGCTTCGCGAGAGTGGCGTTCCGCGTCCGACATTGCCGAATGCTGAACCTCAATTACAATTCCCGTTGGCGTCTTGATGTCGGCGCGATGAATTTCTCCATCTGCGGCGGTGTGGGAAATCTCGCGGCATTCCTCCGGGAAAAGGTTCTTCCACGCGCGATGCCAGTCTGTCTCGTTCTCCCACCACGGATCACAATTTCGGCGAGTAGCGTGCGCCCAATGATGCAAAATGCGTGGGCCGCACTTCGCAACCATTTCAGCACCACAGGTGGGGCAAATGCCACGGCCGCCAGGGAAGGCTTCGTGACGTACGGCATCGATAATCGCGTATTGCAGGCGTGTGCTCCAATCTGGGTTGCACAATATCCTGCGCAGCGTTGATCGACAACGCCAAGCAGATGAGTGGCTATCTTAGGCAGCACATCTAAGGGGCGGGGATATGCTGAGTTAACTAAAAGCGCCTAAATCCCCGCCGTTGAGCCGCACCAATTGTAAGCCTTCGGTACCCCTGCTGAGTTACCAATGCACTGTGTGCCTGGTGCTGCTCTCGAAGGCCTTGAGCTACCAACGAAAGAATTTCTCCAAAGGGAAGTAACTCAGCGCGGGTAGGGGCTTCGCGGACAAACTGCTCTGGCGACATGCCGATAACCACGGCATTTCGTTCTGCCCTTCCCGGAAGTAGGCACCAGAGGGTGTTGCCGAAAACATCGGAGGATTCTCTCGTGCCAATTCCCCGAAAATCAAAGATAACCGGTGCTGAGCTATCAAGCCACATCATGGGGAAGCACTCTTCTGGGAACGCCAGAAGATAGTATCCCTGGATGCGCATGCTCCTGAGCCCATCTTTCCCCTTTAGAAATCGCGGATAGTCGCGTTGTAAGCGGGTGCCATCAACGATCCACAACATGTTTCCGTAGAAGCGTTCGCGGGCAGCTCGTTCTTGCGGATCGAGGTGAGAATGCTGAAACTCAACGACGAGGCCAAAGTTGGTGCGGACATCTGCGATGTGCCGCTCTCCAGTACTTTCATCATACTGGATAAATTCTTGAAATTCGGCTGGGAAGTTATTTTTCCACGCGCGATGCCACTCAGTTTCCTTCTCCGACCACGGATCACAATCTCGCATTCCGCGATGTGCCCAGTGCGATATTCTATGGGAGCCGCATTTGGCAATAACGTCGCCATTGCATGAAGGGCACGCGCCGCGACCTCCAACGAATGCTTCGACACGCTTACCGGCTGCGAGGGCGTATTTCATCTTTCTTCCAAACCTCCTTTAGCTGCCGTTATTAGCTCCACTCATTGTCGCCGTTTTACGAAACCAAGTCAGTATTTTTATCGACGGCCCCTGGCGCGGCGCGTAATATTGTCTCTATGGATAGTGATGATGATGAGCGTGATGACTTCCCGGATTATCGTGATCCGGCGGACATTTCTGCGCGTGAGTTTACTCGTGCGCTTGGCACTCTGAATCTGTTTAATGATCCGTATCTTCGTACGCAGGCGTTTAATCTTGCCATTGTCGATAAGTTTATCATGGAGCTCGAATACGAGGTTCTCCGGAAACTTAACGAAGAAGAACACGTTCCCATGGAGGCAACGTTTCTGAGTGCGCAAACGCAAATGTGGATATTTGCGGTCTATGAAATTCTGCGGACCTGGCGCGAGCGGGCGAAAGAAGTCGTCAAGCTTAAAGAAAACGGCGGGTTAAAGCTGAAGGTTGATGCTCTGCGGCGCGATCGCGGCTTTCGCCATTTTGGCAGAGAGTTGCGAGCGGATCAGATTGAAGCCGTGATCGATAGTCCTAAAATAATAGACGACATTAAGGTTGACCTTCGTTTCACTCACATTCCCTTTGTCCGCATTCAGCATATACGCGTTGCGCTCGCCAAACATGAGGTCGGCGGGAGAAAGAAATCAATTGCTTATGCGCCAGGGCATGGAAGAATAAATCAATGGTGCGGTTCGCTGGAGTTTGAACTTGAAAACGATGGCGCGATCATGGGACAGATCAGCCGCCGGGATATCGCTGATGAACTGCGGGCGTTGTCTGACCGAAGCAATCCTCCTTCGGACGAAGACCTTCAATCTTTTGACGCGTTCATGAAGGGTCCCGACATGAAACCGTTTGAGGAAGGCGAGAACGACTAACTGCCTGTATGTGAAAAGTCAGGCTTCGGCGCCGTGGACCATTATGCCGTTGCTGCCGTAAAGCGCCGTACAGCGAAACCTATCCCCGAAATCGAAAGCAGCGAGAGTGCGAAACCGGCGAAGGCGAAGCCGAGTCCTGCTTGCGTGAGGGGAATAGCGGGTTCGAACGCTCGCCAAGTTGCCCGAGCTAATGGCGGATCATAATTGGTCAGAAGGTAGGTGAAGCGATCAAACGATCTGGCTTCGTTCAAATAGGCTCGCTGTTTGCCCAAGCGCTCAAGACGCTCAGCGGTCCCTTTTTCAAGTTGTGCCAGGCCTTGGATAAGCGGCTGGGGGTTACTGGACATGATCCCAAGCGCCGAGGTTCGGTCATGGCCTAGCTTGCGTGCGTTGTCGTCGAACTGATTAGTTATTCTTTGCAGCTCATCGACCGCGCCGCCTATGCGTTGATAGTACTGCTGCATGAATTCGGGCGCTTGTGAAAACAGTGCGGCAAAGGATATTGCAACGAGCAAAGTCAGTATTGACCGTAGGGGCATCGTCAACTCCGCACGATTCAGACGATGGTCATCCTACCGCAGATTCTGGTGCAATCCGGACCCTTCGACCGCCGCCAAACCAAAATGGGGATAAGCGGCAAAGTACTGAAATGTATGATGTTTGCGGCTGCTTATAACTTGAGCAGTCAAGCAACACGTCATTACTTCTCATGTTAAAAGAGCCCGCCGCAAGGCATGGCGCCGTCAAGTACATAACCAGAAAAAGGAGCGATGCCATGAGTCTCTGCGGCACGCTCGCTATCTTCTGGCGTAGATTGCAAGTCTTTCTTGCGATCAACGTTCGGCTTCGATAGCGATAGAAGAAAGGGGTCGTTACTGCGGCCCCTTTCTTACGGGCGATATAAGTATAGAAATAAAGCCGCCGCCTCTGCGTGCGTCGAATGTTATATCCGATATACTCTTCGGTGAAGTTATGCGTAGGTTTGAAGATGAGTACGGATCCCACGACAGCTTACTTTGATGAGATCGTTCAACGCGCTGTTGGCGTGCCTATCATGCGGTATGAGCCGTGGCCTGACGCCAGGCGAAATGAATGCCATGAAAACTGTGAGCGATTTATTCAGTGTGTAGACGGATACTCGTTAGTTCGCGGCTGGCTGGTAGCTAGTGGCCATTGGCTTATGCCTCACAGCGTTGTACGAGAGCTGTCGTCGGGCGAATTAGTTGATATTACGCCACGCGAAGATGAAATCCCTTTTATAGAACATCGTAGAAGCGAGCAGGATTTCGCGATCTTGCGGCGGGGCAGAGATGGAGGTTGGCTTCATCCTGGCTCTGCATAACGCGAGCGATGAGGTAGGCAGCTGCCAGAAAGCCGCGTTCATTTTGTATAGGAACATCGCTATGATAAAGGAGCCGTTACTGCGGCCCCTTCGTACATAACCGCTCAAGAGCGATGAGAATTATATGAGTCAAAGGACTGTATACGTCAAGTAGGTACGTGCTAGCAGACACAACTCAACAATGACCCGTTAAAGCCGACATTGCAATAATGGCAGATAACCGCCAATTGGTTGTCTAGCGTCTACAATAATCATTTGTCTCGCGCCCAGACCTTTAGGCATCAGGACGCCAGTACGCGAATCCTCTTGCCTAGCTGCGATGGTATAGGACGGAAATCCTTGCTATAAAACGGCGGCGAAGGTCGTGGGGAGCAATAGAGTGCGTGGGCTAATTGCCGTCCCGGTTCGAGTCTGGGCGCTCGCGCCATATCAAATTGAAGAGGGGCATCTTGATTTCAGCATCTGCCTATATTCTAAAAGTACCTTCAGATAGGCGTGAGATACTTCTTACGGCTGAACGGTCCCATTTTGGAGGCGCTGCTGCCGCCGAGCCCGTTAAGCTGTTCGATCATTCCCGCAGAGCCCCCCTTATCGTTTTGGCCTCTTTTGATGATGGCCTGCTAACGCATATCGCCAGCGCGCGTAAAGGCGCATCTGCTGGAACTGGCCTCGTACGACTCAATATGAATTCTCTCGATCAACTTGAGCAGTCAATCCCTTTCCAACTTCTGATCAACAGTGTGCCGAATAACGTAAAAGCGACGCTGACGCGAGTTGTTGAAGCTGGCGGGGTGTTACCGCCGCAAACAGCAAAGGCAGTTGTTGCGGCTCTGGAGCAGATTGATCCCTCCCTCACTGCAAAACTTGCCCGACTATCCATTGCACGAGCCGAGCAGATTGCTGCGTTAGGCCCAAAGAAGAGAGAAAACCTGGCTCTTCAGAAAGAGGCTCTTACGACCGCACTTCAGGTCGCAGGTATTGATTCTGGCGAAGTATTAGACTGGTCCCCCAATACGGTTGAACCAACGTCATTTTTGGAGGGATTGCCCGAAGTTCGTGTGCGTGAAGACGTAATGTTGCACGCCGATTTGACGATGCTACCCGGATTCTCCGTGCTGAGGGAGGCCCCCTATCTTGCCGCTCGTACGTTCGTCGCGGAAGATGACTCCGCCAATCGAGTCACGGTAATTATGGCCAATCGTTTGCCGCTAGAAGAGCAGACAGGCGCGGACCTAATCTATTTCAATGAGACGTTCAGATCATTCGTCCTTGTTCAGTATAAAGCTTTGGAGAAGGCCGCGAAACAGCATGAGTTTCGGTGGGGCAAGGGTGATCAATTTGAAATCGAGCTGGTGCGCATGGACAGTTTGCTGGAAGAACTTGATCAGGTTCAACCTGACAGCGATCCCGATGGATTCCGCCTTACCAGCAACCCGTTCTTTTTAAAGTTTTGCCCTCGGATTGTATTCAATCCGGATGATAAAGGCATGTTTCCTGGATTGTATCTGCCCCTCGGACTCTGGAAAGCATTAGCAACAAGCGATCGATTAAAAGGGCCATCAGGCGGCAATCTACTTACCTATGAAAATGTTGGTCGCCGGGTAAGTAATTCAGAATTCGTGACGTTTGTTGGAGGTGCTTGGGTTGGTACAACGATTGGTCAGTCTGCTCACTTAGATAAATTGATAAGATCAGTACTAGAGAGCGGACGAACCGTTGCCTTTGCCGTTAAAAGATTGCCCCCGCCTGAGCCCATGGGTGAGACGGTCGAAGAGCCTTTACTTGGGGAAGGTGCACTTGCTGAGCCAGAAGAGATCGCTATTGCAGTCACAAACTAGATCCGCTCGTCAAAAACACTGATTATATGTTATATCATTGCCATTAAAGCGAGCGCGGCATCCTCAAAGAAGGATGATAAACCCGCGAACGTAAGGGCGGAAATAGCCGCAGACCACAAACGCCTTTAAAATGCGGCGACGAAAGCCGTAGAGTGTAAGAAAATCCGTAGGGCAATTGCCTGTCCCGGTTCGAGTCCGGGCGCTCGCACCAATGATTTAAGCAAAAGGATAGGAGCTCGTATGCTGCTCAAATTAAATCGCATAAAGAGCCTCGGTGTCTTTGCCGACTACACATGGAATGTGCAGTTACCACCTTTTGCGCGATATAATGTTTTCTACGGTGAGAACGGAACTGGAAAGACTACGTTCTCTCGCCTTTTGGACTGCCTCAAGGCCGGGGTGCATGATGAATATCCTGCTCTTGAATACAAGATAGAGTCTCAATCTGGAGACGTTGTCCATGGGCAGCCAGCAGCAAGGAAAATTCGCGTTTTCAACGCCGATTACATCCAGCGAAACATTGGCCAACTTGAAGAAAATCTGAAGCCCATTCTCGTCATCGGGGCCGAAAATAAGGCTGTCGCAGAAGCGTTGGCTAGCGAACAACTTGAGGAACTGAAACGATTGGCAGTCATTGCTGCCGCAAATAAAAATATCGAAGTCTTGCAGACCGGGCGCGGTAAGATATTCACCGAGATTGCAAAGACTATTAGCGAAGCATCCAGCGGGAATACAACACGCACTTACCGAAAAAATAACGCTGAGCAAGCGTTCTCAAAACTATCTGCGCCAAAAACCCTTTCTGATGACCAACTACAGAGCCACCGCACCACGATCCATCAAGAGGTGATGGAAAAGATCAACTGGCCAACAGAGTTGCAGATAAAATTCCATGATCTAGAAATGCCTTTGGTCGATGCTGGCAAGTCAATCAAAGATATTGCAGCTAAACTATGTGAGCGGTCAGCGGTAAGCGATGCAATCGCACGCTTGGCCGAAAATCCAGAAATCGCGTCATGGGTTGAGCGCGGCCATGCGCTCCATAAGAAATTGAACCTCCACGAATGCGAATTCTGCCGACAAGCAGTTCCCGCTGAACGATGGAAGCAACTGGATGCTCACTTTAGTACGGCAGATCAGGAGTTGAAGGAGGAGATTGAAAATGGTCTAGTTGATGTTGAAGCCTTAAAGCAGATCATCTTAAGTCTTACGTTGCCCGATCGATTGGCCTTGTACAGTGACTTCAGAAGTCAATTCGATGCTGCGAAAATCAAATTTATCGCTATGTCGGACATTGCGTTGGCAGCATTAAGCGCCATCGCCGCCAAGCTGACTCTAAAGCTGTCTTCCCGATCTGCTCCGATTAGCTTTGAATCTGACATTGATTTACAACAGATGGAGATGGCTTGGGCTGATGTTGCTGCTGTAATAAACGGCCATAATGAGAAAACTGCTAGTTTCGATGAGGCCAAAGAATTAGCTCGAAGCCAGATCGAGCTGCATTACCTAACGAGCATACAAGGTAGTGTCGCGGAATTTGACAGCCAAATTGAGGACGAAAAGGAAAAGATAGGGGCTGTTAAAGAAGGTGATGATGCCAAGGGGGTTATCAGTCTTGCGGCTTTGCAGAATTCTATAAGCGAAAAGAAGGCCCAGCTCTCGAACGCGCATAAGGCGGGCCAACAGCTAACGCAACTCTTGCATACCTTTCTGGGTAGAGATGAACTGGTTTTCCAATCGGAGGCCGATGGTTACCGCGTCTATCGGAACGGTAAGTTAGCAAAACGTCTGAGCGAAGGTGAGCGCACAGCTATTGCATTTATCTACTTCATCGTTCAGTTGAGCGAACAGGATTTCAGCTTAGGAGAGGGGATTGTGGTAATTGATGATCCCGTTTCTAGTCTTGATGCGGGCTCAACATATCAAGCTTTTGCATTCCTTAAAAACGCGGTCAAAGACGCCAAGCAGGTATTTCTGCTCACTCATAACTTCAGCTTCTTGCGTTTGATGCTCAACTGGCTTGAAAGCGTCAAGAAGGCAGATAGACAGTTCTACATGCTTGTTTGTCAGTCTGGCTCTACCGGCCGACATTCGAGCCTCGTGAGCCTTGACCGAGCCTTGATCGACCATCCAACAGAGTATCATTTTCTCTTCAAAACCCTGGCCACTTTCCAAGGTGATGGAACCATTGCCGGTTGCTATCATATTCCCAACGTAACGCGAAAAGTCCTGGAGACATTCCTCGACTTCCACGTACCAGGGCGAAAATCGCTGTATGCAAAATTATCGGTTGTAGTGTTCGATGAGAATAAGAAGACCGCGATATACAAGTTTGCAAATGACATCTCGCATTTCACTGGACAGGGTTTTGAGCCTGGGCTTGTTCAAGAAAGTCAGAAGAATACAGCATATCTGCTGGAGATGATTAAGGAGCTTGCTCCTCAGCACTACCAAGGCATGATGTCCGCCACGCAGACACAGTAAATAGATAGAGGGGCGCCATGCTCGAACCCACCATTAGCTGCCCTAAGTGCAGCCACGAAATCAAGCTCACTGAGTCGCTTGCTGCACCTCTGCTTGAAGAGAGTCGCAAGCGTTATCAGAACCAATTGGCTGCTAAAGAAGCTGAGTTCGCAAAAAAAACTGAAGATCTTCGTACTCAGCAAGAGGAAGTTGCGAAAGCCCGAGAGCAAATTGAAGATCAGCTTGCAGTCCGATTAAAGGCAGAGCGTAGCCAGATTGCTACAGTAGAAGCCAAAAAAGCCCGCGAAGCTGCGGCATTGGACATGGAGAACAAGGACAAAGAAGCAGCTGAGCTTCGTCAGGCGCTTGCCTCCAATAACGAAAAGCTTGCTACCGCTCAGAAAGAGCAGGCCGAGCTCCAGCGTAAACAGCGCGAACTCGATGATGCTCAGCGTGAACTGGGATTGACGGTAGAAAAGCAAGTAAGGGAGGCGCTTGCCGAAGTTCGCACCAAAGCCAAGCAGGAAGCCGAGGACGCTCTCAAACTCAAGGTTTCAGAAAAGGATCAACAGATTGCCGGTATGAACCGGACGATCGAAGAACTCCGACGTAAAGCCGAGCAGAGTTCGCAACAGACTCAGGGTGAGGTTCTAGAACTTGAACTTGAGGAAATTCTCAGAGCCAAGTTTCCAACGGATGTTATCGAGCCCGTCGCGAAAGGAGAGTTGGGTGCAGATGTCATTCAGCGGGTGAACGCTTCAATAGGCCCTGCCGCTGGGGTTATTCTTTGGGAATCAAAGCGTACCAAGAATTGGGCCGATAGTTGGTTGCCAAAACTCCGCGAAGATCAAAGACGCTGCAATGCGGATATCGCCCTGGTGATCTCAAACGCTCTTCCAAAGCAGGTTGAAACTTTTGATTTCATAGACGGAATCTGGGTAGCTCATCCTCGTTGTGCTCTTCCGGTAGCTATGGCTCTTCGCCAGTCGCTTGTCGCCGTGAACGGTGCGCGCGTCCTACAACAGGGCCAATTGAGCAAAGCCGAAGAAGTCTATCAATACTTGACCGGAACCCGCTTCCGGCAGCGTTTGGAGGCTATCGTTGAGAGATTCAGTGAGATGCGAGAAGACCTGGATAAAGAGCGTAAGCTGATGACCCGTGCGTGGGCCAAGCGCGAAAGCCAATTGATAAGCGTAATCGACTCCACAGTCGGCATGCACGGTGATCTGCAAGGAATCGCAGGTAAAGCCATGCCAGAAATTGATAGCTTGGATGCCCCTTTGTTAGATGGCCCCGATCAATCAGCCGCGTAATGCTGCCAGTATCTCGGCCTGGTTATTTTCAGGCGCTTAGGCTTGGCGTGTCGTTGTGGATTCTGCCTTAGCCTTGATCTGCATCACCAATTCCGAAAAGCCAGCAGAAAGTTGCCTATTCGTAATAGGCGTATCCAGCAGCTTATGAAAAAGGAAAAAACTGAGCGCAGATCCAAGAACCTTTTCACACAATATCAGACAATTATCCACGCTGTCTCGGACTTCGGGGTCGAATGGGGACAAAGAGCCGTGGACCAGGCGTGAACGTAGGTCGTAAGCTTTTTTCAAGCGACCTGCCAATTCATCAAAGCCCTTTATGTCATGACCTGCATCGCAGCAGATTGCTGCTGCTCGCTGTGAGATAAGCTCAGCGAGATTCTCCTTCTCATCAGTCAGGATCAGTCGTTCTAGAGCTGTAATGGCCTTCACAATACGAGAGGCATCGATTTCTTCTCGAACCGCCAAACCGAACCATGCTGCGGCATCGGCGATCTTCAATCCGAGTGGGCGCGATATATCGGGATTTACAATCGGTTCAATAACTCGCGCCGCAGCCTGAAGCTGAAAAGCAATGTCTGGTCGCTTCAAAAACACGCCCCAGCCATCCCCAAATCCAACCGCAGATGTCGCCGCCGACGAAAGGGAGACATGTAGGCCTGAGCGTTCCGACAAAGTCATATGAGCGCGATTATCGTTCTCCATTCGAGGGCCAGCGACCACCATTCTCTCGGTGTAATAAGCGCCAAAAATGATGTGCAAGATATCGACGGCTGCCGTTACGGCAAGGAGCGCTCGTTCTTTTGAAATCGTATGGTCGCATTTGAGAACCTCGACCCGTGCGATCCAGCTAAAACCATCATAGTAGTGTTGGGCTTCATCCAAGTAATATGAATCCCGTACGCCAACACCGACCTGTTCAGCGGCTAGATATGATTCATAATGAGGCCCCATTTCGGCTTTGAAAGCCGCATTTGTTTTGAAGGTAACTGGCCCGACAGCGAAGGAATCTGGCTCTTTTGCGTACATGAGCCGACAAGGAATGAGGTGTATTACGTTCGATCGGCCCTTCTTTGCCTCTTTGACGGCTGTGGCCATGGCCTTTTCAACGGTCTGGGAGGTGATGAGCACTTCTCCAAAAATGAACCGCTCCGAAACTAGATCGCGTAAAGCCTCAAAAACTTTATCCGGCTGAACTGTTCCTAACGCATCGCTGTGCCTTAAAGCCGTGGTGGCAAGTTCTTTGAGACGAAAATATGCCTTCGCCCCGCACAGAATGATCCCTTGCCCATCCGCTCTTGGTAAGTGGCAAAGCATATCATTCTTGGAAAGCTCTTTACTCCAGTCAGCTGGCTTGCCGGTGGCCGTAATCTTTTGAATCCGAACGCATTCCGAAATGACGAATTCTACGTCTGCGACCCATTCAGCTTGCTTGGGCATCTACTGAGGCCTTACCGACCTAACCGTCACTTTCAGCCCTTTGATTTTCGCGGATCAGCGCTCCGAGGAAAAGTCCGCTCTTCCTGGTATCTGCCATTCATCTTTTCGATCTTTACCGAGCCGCCCGCTTTGCCTAGTGCTTTTGAAAGAGATCCTCCAGTTGTAGCGTCAGCTTTACTCTCGAACGACTTAATCAGCTTGTGAGATTTGTCTTCCCTGAGGTCCCATGTTTCCTTGGTCTTGTTATGGGAGAGAGTTGCCTTTGGAAGTTTTGACATCATTTTCCTCCTTGGGTTGAAGCTTTAGCATACGCCGAATTTTGGCAACTGCCGAGATGGCTAAGGGGCAGGTAGCGGGAAAGCTACTGAACGAGTCCCAGGATCAGCTTAGCCAACGGCTTCTCATTCCCGCCAAAGCTGGCGATCACCGCCTGCATAATGGCTTCAGGATTCATCTTCTTCAGGTCGATAGGGTGACCGGCTTTCTCGGCCAGCAAAATGAAGAAGCTCAGCTGACTACGGCCGTTGCCTTCCCGGAAAGGGTGGATGGCATTGAGGTCGGCCAGGAAATGCGCCGCTGCCTCTGAGAATTTCTGCGGCGTGAGTCCCTTAAAATACTTCGCTTCGACCAGCTGCTTGAACAGCTTCTTTGCCTCGCGATCGATGCTTTCCGGATAGCAGAACATGCTGCCACCCTTGGCAATACGCACGGTGCGCGGTTTGCCAGCCCAGGTGTAGACGTCCTGAAACAGGTGTTTATGGATGGCGCAATAGTGAGAGTAGGTCAGCTTCCCGGCGGGGAGGGGCTCGGTCGAACGCTGGAATGAGATTTCCGCCTCGAACTTATCGAGATCAGCTTGTTTCCTGAGTTCGAGCTTATTTTTGAGAACAGACGTTCCTGGGTAGCAGTACGGGTCATCAATGGCCTCGTACATGCTCAATCATCAAGCCTTCTTGTAAGCTTTGATAATCTCTTTGCGACGTTGAGCCGGAGACAAACCCTCACGGTCGAAACGATCGCTACGCTTTTTCATTTCACCGCTAAGCTTGATGCCTTCGACGGCACTGATTTGCGCAAAGCGTTCACGGCCAATTACGAACTTGGCGGAAACGCGCTTATTCGCGCCGGATTTCTTATGACTAGTCATGCCCAGAGAATACCAGAATCTGCACAAATTTCCAGTTAAGAGGTAGAGGAGCTTGAAGTCAGTGTGGCACTAAAGCTTGACCAGCCCATGTCCTCGACTCATAAGGGACACATCGCTCCTTCGAGCGGTTATGTACGGAAAGAGGCCGCTGTAACGGCCTCTTTTTTGTTGGAAAGACTCGCTTCCACGCCCTCAAGACTCTGTTAGAGAAGTCTGGCTAGATTCAGGATGAGCTTCGGCATTGCTTCGCCTTCGCTGCGACAGTAACGACACTCAGGCCCGGCTGGGCGTGTCGTCAAGGGTCGGTGCCCAACGCCAACTCAGTTGTATGATGTTCAGCACATTCGGGAGGCAAAAAAGAGCGGAAATCGTCATTTTCTAGCATCGATTTTAGCACGCTGAGTTTTTAAGATAGAAATTCATCAATGAAATCATATATTTTAGATAGACCCGCTAGGACTTAAAATCCCTCGATGGCAACGTCGTGCGGGTTCGATTCCCGCCGTCCGCACCAGTTGAGGGCGGATGTTGTTCCGAAGCCGCCATGTTGTCAGGATACTTCAGTGTCGTTTCGAATCGCCGGATTGCTTGTCTCAGCGTTTCTCGCGCCGACGGCTTCCTTCGCCCAGACCAATGAACAGGCCTGGCCGTCCGCGCTGGTCTGTCAGGCCAGCGTCCAGTCCTATTTCGCCCTGAGGCAGCCACCGCGCCAGACCGACGATACGTTCGGCTGGCTGATCTTCCGGAGCGAGCTTGGCGGGGTTTACGATTGCCAGGTGCGCGGCAGTTTTGTCGCGCTGAAGTGGAAAAGCCATAACGGGACCATGACGAGCAACAAGACCCGGTTCGAGGCCAGCGAAGGCGTGCTGACCGTTCGGCCCGATGGCGTCAGCCAGTGGCGATTTCGTCGCACGGCCGATGGATATGGTTTGTTAAGCGGGGCCAAGGCCCGTTAAATGTTTTGGGCGGAATCTCTCCGCCCGGCAAGCTGGGGATGAACGATGGACAAGAAGGCATTGCGCGAGGAGACCGAGCGTCTCGTGCGCGAAGCGATGGAGCGCAAGGCCCTTGTCGTCAAGCAGGGCAATACGCGGATCGAGGCCAAGTGCGGCAAGTGCGGCGTGGCCAATCGCGTGTCCGCGGAGCGGGGCGTCCGGCGCGCGAGTTTCACCTGCAAGGAATGCGGCCTGAAGCAGGAAACCCTGTAAGCCGCGTCTCACCACAAATTCAACACGAAGACCCGTAACACGGCGTGCATGACATATTACTCAATCAATGATCGGCGCGAGCGCAGCCTGAGCGGATCGCATATCCGGCGCGGGCCGTTCGAGGCGGCGTTCCGTCTTGTTGCAGGCGCGGGTCTTGCTACCGGTCTTGCCATGACCCTCGGCGGGTGCGCTTCAGGCCCGTCGTCGAGCATGTTCGTCGATCCGGCGGCCTACGATCTTTATAACTGCCAGCAGCTCGGAACGGCACGCCGCACCGCCAACAACCGCGTGACCGAACTCGAAGGGCTGATGGCGAAGGCGGAAACCGGCGCGGGCGGCGCGCTGATGTCAGGCCTGGCTTACCAGACCGATTACCTGTCCGAGCGCGCGCGGCGTGATCAGATCGATGAGAAGATCGCCGCCAACAATTGCACGCCGGCCGATCTCGCAGCCCCCGCGCACACGCCTGCCGCGCAGCCTGCGCCTCCGGTGCGGCGTCGGCGGTAGTCAGCAGGCTGCGGAAAATCGTTCTTTGCCCCGGACGCGGTGCGGCATTCTTCATGCCGCTCCGCAGAGCCGGGGCCGTTTCAATCAGGGTTTGTGACGGTCCCGGTTCTGCGAAGCAGCGTTACACGCTGCATCGCGCCCGGGACATGTCAGATTCAGATCTCGCCGTTTTCAACAGCTTGCCAAATGCCGCATACCCTTCGCATCAAGGATGCCAGTCGTAGATCCAGTCCTGCCGCGACAGGAGGCGCGAGCCGCCAAGCAAGCGGATCACCTGATCGCGCGCGAAGCGGACCGGACCGCCGAGATGATAGGTCTGCCCGTTCTTGCGCGCGGTGCGCTGGACCCGCGTGACGCGCTGCGCCCGCTGCGCGGCATATTGCGCGAAGGCCGCGGCTGGATTCGTTGGCAAACTTTCAAGGCATTTTGCAATCACTGCGGCGTCCTCGATCGTCATGCCCGCGCCTTGGGCCGCGAACGGCAGCATCGCATGAGACGCATCGCCGAGCAGCGCGATCGGTCCTTTATTCCACGCGCCGCCGTCGGGCATGGCGAACAGTGCCCATTTGCGCCAGCTGTCCACCGCGCCGATCATCATGCGCGCGGCGATCGGCCAATGCGGCGCGGAGAAATGCCCGGCGATTTCCACCACGTCGCCGGGCTCGCTCCAGCCGGGCCTGTTCCACTCGCCGGAGACGACGGCGACCACATTGATGCGCTTGCCGCCCGACATCGGATAGGCGACGAGATGGGCGTTGGTGCCCATCCAGAGTTGCACGCGCTGCGCGTTGAAGCCGCGCGGCAATTGTGCGGCATCGACGGTGCCACGCCAGGCGATGCTGCCGGTGAACTGCGGCTGCGCTTCGGGAAAAACCTGGTGCCGCACGCTGGACCACACGCCGTCCGCGCCGATCAGCGCCAGCACCGGCTCCTGCACGCGGTCGACGCCGCTGCGCTGAACCACGGTGACGCCCTTCGGATAGACCGCGACGTCTTCGTATTGCGCACCGAGCCGCAGGTCGATGTCCGGATGGCTTTTGACTTTGGTGACCAGCGCGGCCTGAAGATCGGCGCGATGGATGATCCAGTAGGGGGCGCCGTAACGGAAGGTGGCGGCCTCTCCGAGCGGAATGCGGCCGATTTCCTTGCCGGTCCGCGCGGTCATGATGCTGATGGACTCGGGTGTGATCGCGCGCCGGGCGAGCAGCGGCTCGAGCCCCAGTTCGATCAGGATGCGGCTGGCGTTGGGCGAAAGCTGCAGTCCCGCACCGGCTTCCTCAAGCCGCTCGGCGCGTTCCATGACGATGACGCGGAAGCCACGGGCGGCAAGCGCCAGCGCAGCCGTCAGTCCGCCGATACCCGCACCAGCGACAACGATGGTGCGCGAAATGGCCACCGGCTCGTCAGGCGACCTTGTCCTTCACCACGCATTCGGGCGGACGGGCCTGACCGGGGGCGAGATCCTTGGCGTAGCGGTACAGCGTCGAGCAGTAGGGGCAGATGATCTCGTTGTCGTCGCCGAGGTCGAGAAACACGTGCGGATGATCGAACGGCGGGTTCGCGCCGACGCACATGAACTCGCGCGAGCCGATTTCGATGGTGGCGACGCCCGCATCGTTATGAAAGTGTGGGACGACGTGATCCGCCATAGCAACCCTACCTCAATCCTGATCTTCAACGTTTCGCTCATGCCGCAACGCGCGGCGACAAGCGCGGCCGCCAGCATACCGAGCGACACAGTTTATTCCTAGATTGCGGCGCCGGTTTAGTCCAATTCGCCGCAGGGAAGACGATGTGAATTCGACACAATCCCGCCGTGTTGGGAAAGCCCTTCTTTCGGAGGGGAGGTTGTGTCGGAAAAACGGCGCACCATGTCATTTCCCGGTCACCGGCTGAACCGGTGGGTCGAACTCTTGGACCGTAAAAAGGTTATCCAATGCTATGAAGACATCCTGGCGCATCGGTCTGGCCGTTTTGGCCACGGCGGCTTCGGCGGCGGCTTGCGCCGTGCTGTGGCCCCATGCGCGCGACGCCGGGACGCTGTTGCTGGCCCAGGATGACCCGGTGCGGCTGGCGGACATCCAGGTCGGTTCTGCCGTCAGGAATAACGATGTTCTGGGGCAGGGCGCGGTTCAGGCGCTGGATGCCGGGGACGCGGATTTAGCGAAAAGTTTTATCGATCTCGCGGCGGACCGGAATATCCCGCTGCCGCCTGAACTGACGGCGCGGGTCGATGCCGCCGTGACCGAGGAAAATTCGACCGCCAGCACCGCCCGCCGTTTCGTCACCGGGCTCGTGACCGGAGAGGCGGAGGACATGGCGAGCCTGTCCGGCACGGTGGCGGGTGACCTGTTCGTGTTCGGCGATGTTCGCGACGTGGTGCGGGAAGGCAAGCGGCTCGCCATGGGCGAGGACGCCGACCGTCTGGTGCTCGGCCTCGCCAGCGTCGGCCTTGCGGTAACGGCGGCGACTTATGTTTCGGTTGGCGGCGCGACCCCGGTTCGCGCTGGTCTCACCATGGTGAAGGACGCCCGCAAGGTCGGGCGGCTTGGCGCGGGCCTGACCGAATGGGCGGGGCGCTCGGCGCGCGGCGTGGTGGACGGACCGATGCTGCAGCAGGCGGTCGCGGGCGCATCGATCGTGCGGCCGGGACAGACCATCAGTGCGGTAAAGGCGGCATTCAAGGCCGAGAAGGCGGGCGCGCTGGTGCGTCTTGCCAAGGATGTCGGCCGTGTCGGCGAGAAAGCCGGCACCAAGGGCGCGCTCGATGTGCTGCGCATTGCGGATGGTCCGAAGGATGTGGCGCGCGCGGCGCGGCTTGCGGAATCCAAAGGCGGCCAGACACGCGCGATTGTGAAAATTCTCGGTCGCGGCGCGCTGCTGCTCACCGCCGGTGCGTTCAATCTGGCGTGGTGGGTATTCACCGCGCTGTTGTCGCTGATCGGATTCGTTGCCTCCATCAAGGCGACGACCGAGCGGCTCACGCTATCGTGGATTCAGCGCGGCAAGCTGAAGAAAGCACGCCGCGAACTTGCCTTGGCGAAGACGCAATTGGCTGCACCGTCAGCATGACATCTCCCTACCACGTGCATCTGGTCAGGCCCGCTGCATCCGGATAAACTGCCGTCCTGACACCACGACCGTTGCGGTCACATCTGCCCACACAACCCCCATCAACAATGGACTGAGCGATGCCGAGCTTTCACAACGGCTCCGTTGAAATTGCGTATCTCGATGAAGGCGAGGGCGATCCGATCGTTCTGGTGCACGGCTTCGCATCGACGAAGGACATCAACTGGATCTACCCTTCGTGGGTTTCGACTCTCACCAAGGCGGGACGTCGCGTCATCGCGCTGGACAATCGCGGTCATGGCGAGTCGGCAAAGCTCTACGATCCCGAAGATTATCACATTGGCATCATGGCCGGTGACGTGCGCGCGCTAATGGATCATCTGAACATCGCGCGCGCCGACATGATGGGCTACTCGATGGGCGGGCGGATCACCGCCTATCTCGCGCATCGCAATCCCGAGCGGCTGCGTTCCGCGATTCTCGGGGGCATCGGCATCGGTCTGGTCGATGACGAAGGTCGTCCCGGCGAAAACGTCGCGGCTGCGCTGGAGGCATCCTCGCTGGACGAGGTGACCGATCCTATGGGCCGCATGTTCCGGACATTTGCAGACCAGACCCGCTCTGATCGCAGGGCGCTCGCGGCCTGCATGCGCGGTTCGCGACGTCTCATGACACGGGAGGAAGCGGCCTCGATCTCTGTTCCGGTGCTGATCGCAGTCGGTACGATCGATGACGTGGCGGGCTCGGCGCAGCGTCTCAGCGAAGTCATTCCGGGGTCGCAAGTGCTTGATATTCCAAATCGCGACCACATGCGGGCGGTGGGGGACCGGGTTTACAAGGAGGGTGTTCTGGCGTTCCTTGCACAGCAGCCTTGATGGAAGCGTAGATGAATATTCTACGACGGCGGGAGATCATTATTCCAACGTCAACCTTCACAGCCGTTGCAGCCTTCCTTCCGTCGATTATGTGGTAAGATATCCTCAACGCCGATCAACCGGGTCCTGAACATGGTCAAGCATCATCTCGATACGAAAGGCTCTCTTTCGACCGTCGATCCTGTCTGGACCCGGATTCGGGACGAGGCCGAAGAGATCGTGAAGCGCGAGCCGGAGCTTGCGACCTTCATCTATTCGACCGTGCTGCATCATGACCGGCTCGAGGATGCGGTGGTGCATCGCATCTCCGAGCGGCTCGATCATTCCGCGCTGTCCGGCGATCTGATCCGTCAGGCCTATAACGACGCGCTCGAAGCCGATCCCGATCTCGGCAATGCATTCCGCGCCGATCTGGTCGCCGTCTATGACCGCGATCCGGCCGTCTCGCGCTTCATCGATGCGCTGCTCTACTTCAAGGGCTTCCACGCCATTCAGGCGCATCGCCTCGCGTACTGGCTGCACAACAACGGCCGCAAGGATTTCGCGTTCTACATCCAGAGCCGTTCCTCGGCGGAATTCCAGACCGACATCAATCCCGCCGCGAAAATCGGCCGCGGCATTTTCCTCGATCACGCTACCGGCCTTGTCGTCGGCGAGACGGCGGTGATCGAGGACAACGTGTCGATCCTGCATGGCGTGACGCTCGGCGGCACCGGCAAGGAAAACGAGGACCGTCATCCGAAGATCCGTTACGGCGTGATGCTCGGCGCGGGCGCGAAAATTCTCGGCAATATCGAAGTCGGTCACTGCGCGCGCGTGGCGTCCGGCTCGGTCGTGCTGAAGGATGTGCCGAACAACGTCACGGTCGCGGGCGTGCCGGCGAAGATCGTCGGCGAGGCGGGCTGCTCCGAGCCGTCGCGCACCATGAACCAGATGATCAACGCCATCGGCATCTGATCTGTTTGCGATGCGCCGCGAAACATTCGCATAGCGATCTGCATTTTCTCAAAATGTCCGCTGGCAGTCCGCGCCATATCGCACTAAAGCTGTCGCAAACATCATCTCATCTGGAGAACGACCGTGGACGTGACCGAAGTCAGAAAGCTCGACGCCTATCTCAAGCGCGTGTTCGGCAATCAGAAAATCCGCGTCGTGCCGCGTCCGAAGAAGGATGATTCCGCCGAGGTCTATATCGGCGAGGAATTCATCGGCGTGCTGTTCGTCGACGATGAGGACGATGACCGGTCGTATCAGTTCCAGATGGCGATCCTCGAGACGGATATCGAGGAAGACGAAGACTGAGCGAAAGAGATGAGACCTCATCCTGAGGAGCGCGCGTTTGCGCGCGTCTCGAAGGATGGGGTCGGCAAAGAGTACCGTGCCACACGCCTCATGGTTCGAGACGCGCCGCAAGCGCGGCGCTCCTCACCATGAGGCTGCTTGTCGCTTCACACCAATTAGCAAGTTCTATCCCCGCGGCGTGCGCATCCGGGTCATGATCTGATCCATCGCGTTGGCGACCTCGCGCCACCGGGCGAGCCACGCACGCGGAAAGCGGAACGTCAGGTCCGCACCCTCGATCCGCCGCTCGCTCAGACACATGCCCGGCGTCTTGCCGTCCTGCGTGCAGCGCGCGACGATCTGCGGCGACGACGCATAGACCAGGTCTTCGTTGGCATAGGGCGTGCCGTCGCGAAACGGCCGCGTGCTCAATCCGTCCTGCAGCGTTCCGGCATTCTGATCGAGATAGCGCGGATAGATCGTGCGCGTCCGCTCATCCGGCGATAGCGCATCGTGATGCGCGGCGATCGAGACGAAGATGCGGTCGATCTCCGGAAGATTCTCTTCTACCGTCTCCTGCGTCACGTGACGCGGCGCTTCGGGCGGCTCCAGCGACGGATAGACGAAATTCAGATCGACGCGCTCCTGGGGGCCGGTGCGCTTCTGCACCTTCACCCGGATCGATTGGGTCGGCACGTTGAACAGCGTGTTGCCGATGCTGATCGGCAGCCGCGTGGGATCGCCGGGCTTCTCCACATTCCACGTCGGCCAGAGCAGGTAAGCGACAACGCCGATGGCGCAGGCGCCGATGCCGCCCATCACGGCGAACGGCACGAAATGACCGTGCTGTGCGCCGCGCGCGCTGCGGCGGGGAGAGGTGGAGGAAGTCAGAGCCATGTGCGGACGTCGGAGTTTTGGAAGGGAGGCCATACGGTCCGGCCGAATCGCGGCGATTATGCCATGGCGAGGCGGATTTTCTTGAAGTTCCCGGCGATGGCGCGCTGCCCGAGCCATGCAGGCAAGATGGAGCAGCGGCGCGGCATTAACCTTTCCTTAAGGATAAGCTGGCGGGCGCGGCGGCATTTTGCAAAGTGAAGGGACCGGGCGCGTCACTCCGCGCGTCGATACCGACATGTCCTGCGTAGTGAGTCTCCGATGTCGCCTGAAGCGCTGAATTCGTTCTTTGCCATCCTCATCGGGTTTGCGCTGGCGGGCGCGCTGAGCAGCGGATTCCAGGCCTTCGTGCGAAAGCCCGCGGGCTTCGGCCTTCTGGCGCAGGACGCGGCGAAGGCAATGGCGGCGGTGCCGTTTCTGGTGTTCGCAGCGCCTTTCATCATCATGCGCAACACCGTGCGCGGACGCACCATCGAGGGACGGCGGGTGGAATTCGTGGCGCTCGCCACCATCATCGCCGGCTTCTGGAGCATGATGTCGGGCACCTTCGTTCTGATGCTGCTGGAAACCACCGGCGTCATCGCCTGATCCGGTCCGCGAACTCTCGCCAGACGGCTGTCTTCCGTGGCATGGTCATCCGACAAGGAGACCATGCATGGCGATCTACGAACTCGACGGAAAATCACCCGAACTTCCCGCGGACGGACAGTATTTCATCGCTGAAACCGCGACGGTGATCGGCAATGTGCGCCTCAAGAGCAATGCCAGCGTCTGGTTCGGCTCGGTACTGCGCGGCGACAACGAACTGATCGAGATCGGCGAAGGCTCCAACGTGCAGGACAACTGCACCTTTCATACCGATCCCGGCTTTCCGCTGACCATCGGCAAGAACTGCACCATCGGCCACAACGTCATCCTGCACGGATGCACCATCGAGGATGGCGCGCTGGTCGGCATGGGCGCGATCATTATGAACGGCGCGCGGATCGGCAAGGGCTGCATCGTCGGCGCGGGTGCGATCATTACCGAAGGCAAGACGTTCGAGGCGAATGCGCTGGTGCTCGGCGCGCCGGCGCGCGCGATCAAGACGCTGACCGACGAGCAGGTCAAGGCCATGACCTACGGCGCGGCGCATTACGTCCACAACGGCCAGCGCTTCAAGGCGGGTTTGAAGAAGGTCGGCTAGCGCCGATGTCAGGGCAGGGCGGGGCTTGCTTGCTTTCGTGATAGTCGCCTCTGACGCCCATCGCGTTTGATGGAGAGCAGGATCGAGAACCCCGATCTGGCGGGGTTCTCGTCCGTCGTTGCGCAAGCTTCAGCGCATGGCACCCTGTACGCTTGGCGCGATGGATTTCGCGAGCATGGCATATCCCTCGGGTGTCAGATGAACACCGTCCGCCTGATGCGGAAGCCCGGACAGCATGCTGTTGCTCATCATAATGACCGGGATGCCGCGGGCGCTCAGGCGACTCTGGATTTCCGAAGTGCGATCCGGGGTGCCTTTGCGCCGGTCATTGCCGCCCGGCTGAAGGATGACAAGACTGGTGCCGTTCGGCACCGCACGATCGAGCCGCCGCAGCATTCCTTCCGTCGTGTCGCCATTGATGCCTGCGTTGATGACGCGGACGGACTTGCCGCTGGACTTCAGGATGGCCTGAAGCTGCGCCGGGTAAGCCTCGTTGCGGGCGACGCCCTTGCCGTAGGTGTTGCTGGCGCCGAGGGCGACCACCGTTGCGGCCTGCGCTAATGCGGGCCCGAAGCCGAGCGCGATGACTGTGAAGAGGATCCGTGCAAGTGGTCTTGACCAATACTTTCTGAAAAACATTTTCCACCTTTATGCCCATCAAAACGCGGGAAGGAGATTCCCGCAGGAATGATGCCCGAGGAACGCGAGGTTGTCAGCGATCCAAAAAAGTTGCGACCGAGCCTGGGGGAGGCTCGGTCGCGCACGATCCGGTCTGGGACGGGGAGGGGTGGGGATGCGACCGGGTCGTGGGTCCTCAAGTTCTGGTTTAACGTGAGCTTGCCGTCGCAACCGCCGGACGCGAATCGCCAAGCGAGACCCAGACATTC
>ERZ778022.2152-NODE-2152-length-21829-cov-5.003077_pt1 | contig 21829 bp, 21 predicted proteins | sample MGYA00375752_ERZ778022 | MGnify/ENA primary metagenome ERZ778022 (study PRJEB29350, sample SAMN05389826) | bioreactor metagenome | isolation source: Thiocyanate bioreactor | place: South Africa: University of Cape Town | collected 2014-04-04 ... | reverse complement strand
CCGCCACGGCATCGGTCACCGTGGCGGCAACGGTCGGAACGACGATCGCCGCATCGGTGTCGCCGTCGGACTGCTTGTCGTCGCTGGACGTCTTGTCGCCGGATGCCTTGGTCTTGCCGGATGATTTGTCGCCGCTGGAGACGGTGGACGCATGCTGCTTCGCGGCGGGCTGCGCGTCGCTCGCGGCGGCCGGCGTTTTGGTCGGCGCTTCGTCATTATTATGTGCCGGGGATGCATCTGCCTTGCCCGCGTCGCGCGGATCGCGGCGCGACGGTTGCGGCGCGCTCGGCGCAGGCCGGGCATCCGACGCGGCCGAGGTGTTGCTGTCCACCAGCGAGGCAAAGCCGTCCGAAGGCTGCTGATCGGCGCGGGGCTGCCTTGCCTGTGGGCCATAGGCAGGGGATGAGGCGGTGGGTTCCGGGGTAACGCTGAACACGATCGGCCTTTCACGTGAATGCTCACGCTTGTTCAGCAAGGACCGGGCCACCGTGGATCAAATATAATATTAAGCTATTTCAATGGCTTGATATGATTTTTCCGGAATGGAAACGCCCGGTGGGCCGGAGGATTTCTGCCCGGCGGCAAGATTTTCCCCCTCATTCGGCCGATTTTCATTGGAATAGATCAAGGCGGGCTTCGATTGCCTCTGCCAAGGTCGGACTATAAGTAAAGTGCCAGCCGGCAGCCTGCCTGCCCGGAACGGAAGATCGGTCCCGCCATGCTCAACAGCCTCGACCTCGAAGGTCGCCCGGAAGATACCCGGGTCGTCGTCGCCATGTCCGGTGGCGTCGATTCCTCGGCGACGGCTGCGCTGCTCAAGGCGGAAGGCTATGACGTGGTCGGCATCACGCTGCAGCTTTACGATCATGGCGCGGCGACCCATCGCAAGGGCGCATGCTGTGCGGGGCAGGACATTCACGACGCGCGCGACGTCGCGGCGCGGATCGGTATTCCGCATTACGTGCTCGACTACGAAAGCCGTTTCCGCGAGTCGGTGATCGAAAGCTTCGCCGAAAGCTACGTGCATGGTGAAACACCCGTGCCGTGCATCGAGTGCAATCGCACGGTCAAGTTTCGCGACCTTTTGTCGACCGCGCGCGAACTCGGCGCCAAGGCGCTTGCCACCGGACATTATGTCGCATCGCGCCGCCTCGATGACGGCTCGCGCGCGCTGGTCTGCGCGGCGGATGCCGATCGCGACCAGAGCTATTTCCTGTTCGCCACCACGCAGGACCAGCTCGCCGACGTGCGCTTTCCGCTCGGCGACATGACCAAGGCGCAGACTCGCGAACTGGCGCGGCGCTTCGGACTGTCGGTGGCCGACAAGCACGACAGCCAGGACATCTGCTTCGTGCCGACCGGCCGCTACACCGACGTGATCGAACGGCTGAAGCCGAATGCGATGGAGCCGGGCGATATCGTCGATCTGGAAGGCCGCGTGCTCGGCCGCCATCAGGGCATTATCGGATACACCATCGGCCAGCGCCGCGGTCTCGGCATCGCCGCGCACGCGCCGCTCTATGTGGTGCATCTCGATGCGGAGACGCGCCGCGTGGTGGTGGGCCCACGCGAGGCGCTGAACGTGCGCCGGATCATGCTGCGCGACGTCAACTGGATCGGCGGCGGCGACCTCGATCAGGCGGTCGGCGATGGCCTCGAAATGTTCGTCAAGGTGCGCTCCACCCGTGCGGCACAGCCCGCGTGGTTGCGCCGTGTCGGTGGCGGCTATGAAGTCGAACTGGCGGACGGCGAAGAGGGCGTGTCGCCCGGACAGGCTTGCGTGTTCTATGATGCGCCCGCCGGACAGGCGCGGGTGCTTGGCGGTGGCTTCATCAGCGCGGCACAACGCAGCCTGCGGTCGGTGCCGGCGCACCGCGAAGCTCTTGCCGGATAACGCCTGATCCTCCAAGAATGGATGCGATGTCCGGCGTGGCTGCGCCGGAACAATAGTATTGCGTAGCGGGGCGGGGACATGACCAACGACATCGATCGAGCCGGAGTGGCAAGAGCCTATGCCGCATGGGCGCCGGTCTATGACATGGTGTTCGGCAAGGTGTTTGACGCGGGCCGCAAGTCCACCATCGCGGTCGCAGACGCGATCGGAGGCCGCGTGCTCGATGTCGGCGTCGGCACGGGCTTGTCGCTGTCGGATTATTCGCGGACCACGAAGCTACATGGCGTGGATATTTCCGAGCCCATGTTGCGCAAGGCGCAGGAGCGCGTGCGCGCGCAGAACCTCACCAATGTTGAAACGCTATCGGTGATGGATGCGAAGAACCTCGCGTTCCCGAACGGCACGTTCGATGCGGTGGTGGCGCAATATGTCATCACCGCGGTGCCTGATCCCGAAGCCACGCTCGACGATTTCATGCGCGTGCTCAAGCCCGGCGGCGAACTCATTCTGGTCAATCACATCGGCGCGGAAAGCGGCCCGCGCAAGATATTCGAACTGGCCTTCGCGCCGCTGGCGCGGCGGCTCGGCTGGCGTCCGGAATTTCCCTGGGCGCGGCTGGTGAACTGGGCCGCGCGGCATGGCGGCGTCACGCTGGTCGAACGGCGGCCGATGCCGCCGATGGGACATTTCTCGCTGATCCGCTATCGCAAGACCGGATGACGGGGAAATCGGACCGGCAGCGCGTAGCGCCGCGCAGGGAGGCTACCCGCGAGCGCATAGATGGATTGTCTGTGCCGCGAACGTATCGTGGTTAATATTGAGGGCTATCGATTTTAATCGCCCGAATGAGTTCGCGAACGCTGTCAGCTTCGGTGTGAATGTTGTTGATGACGATATCTAGGGCAGGGACGATGCCAGTGTGCCGGGCAAGTCGATCCGTGAGATTGCCGTCGCTGGCGCGGCTACGTCCGGCGAGCCGTCGAGCCAGGATATCGGGCGGTGCAGTGACGAGAACCGAAACGACATCGTCATAACGTTCGCGCGCGGACGCAATCACTGTTCGTGAGACATTGCAGACGGCGGTTTGGCCAGCGGCTATGGCATCATCGATTTGTTTCGGAATGCCGTATTTCAGGCCGTGCGCGTCCCAGTGCAGGCTGAAGGCGCGACTCTGTGCAGGACGATCGAATTCCGCGACGGTTAGCGTGTCATGGTCCTCGCCGTTGCCGCTGGCGCGTGTCACCACGCGGCGTGGAAAAACGACGCTTGCATCGTCAGCCAGACCTGCTTTCGCCCCGGCGATCAGGGTGTCCTTTCCGGCGCCGCTCGGGCCGACCACAAGAACCAGACGGCCGGGTCCGATCCGCCGAACATCGCTCATGCAACGCGACGCCCGGCGTTCCACACGCTGCGCACTCCGGCGCCATCGGCCGTCTGATGCACGCGAATGAGATCGGCGCGCTTGCCGATGGCGATCTCGCCGCGATCGCAAAGGCCGACAACTTCCGCCGGAGTCTTGGTCACCGTGCGGATCGCCGCCGCGAGATCGTAGCGTGGGCTTGTACGCGGCAGGCGCAGTGCGGCGAGCAGCAGACTCGACGGCACATAATCGGACGACAGGATATCGAGCAGGCCTGCGTCGGCCAGCGCCGAGGTGGCGACATTGCCGGAGTGCGAACCGCCGCGCACGAGATTGGGGGCCCCCATCAGCACCCTGATGCCGCCGGCATGCAGTTTTTCGGCTGCTTCGACCGTGGTCGGGAATTCGGCCACCGCAACTTTGTCGGTCAGCGCCTGATCCACATGGTCGAGCGTCGTATCGTCGTGGCTCGCCAGTGGCGTGTTGTGGCGGGCTGCCAGCATCAGCAACTCGCGATAGTTGTCGGCGCCATAACGCTCGCTGTTCTCTACGCGACGCGCAAACATCTCGTCGAGTTGCGCGTCGGTCATGCCGCCGCTTTTGCCGCGGTAGTATTCGCGCAGCTTTTCCTGGTCGCGAAATTGACGCTGGCCGGGGGTGTGATCCATCAACGACATCAAGCGCACATCCGGCCGGTCGATCAAGGCCGATGCATCCTCGACAACTTTGGGCATCGGCACTTCACAGCGCAGATGCAGATAATGCTCGATGCGCAGCAGCCCGTTGTCGCGGGTTTTATCGATCGCGGCCGCGAGTTCGCCCGCCTGTCCGTCGGCGTCGCCAGCGCCTTCCTCGCGCCAGACGCGCAACGAATCGAGGACTGTGGTGATGCCGCTGGTAGCGATCTGTGCGTCATAGGAGACGACCGCGGCGACAGGGTCCCACTGCACCTTTGGGCGCGGTGTGTAGTGCGCTTCAAGATGGTCGGTGTGGAGTTCGATCAGTCCCGGCAGCAGAAGGTCGCCGTTGAAATCCACACCGCGTTCGGGGGCGGGGCCATCGCCGATCTCGACAATGCGTCCGTCCGCCACGGCAACGTAACCGCAATCGATGATGTGGTGGTCCAGAACGACGCGGGCATTGGTGAGAAGAAAGGTATTTGATTCAGTCATGGGTCACGCTGCGAAACGGGTTGTATCGATAAGGGTGTCGGCGATGGCGGCGCGGGTTTCATCGTCGTGGAGAATGGTGACGATGGCGGCACCGCGTTGCTTGCGCTCGCGGACCATGTCGATCACCACCGCGCGATTCTTCGCATCGAGCGAGGCGGTCGGCTCGTCCAGCAGCAGGACTGGATGATCTGGCAGCAGGCCGCGCGCGAGATTGACCCGCTGTTGCTCCCCGCCCGAAAAAGTCGCTGGCGGCAGGCTCCACAGACGTTCGGGAATGTTCAGGCGGCCGAGCAGCGTTGCTGCCTGCGCTCGCGCCTCGTCCGGTTTTGTGCCGCGCGCGATCTGAGGCTCGGCGACGATATCGAGCGCGGAGACACGTGGGACGGCCCGCAGAAATTGGGTCACGTAGCCCAGTGTCGAATGGCGGACAGCGATGATCTCGCGCGGTGCGGCGGTCGCGATATCGATTGTCTCGGTACCCGCCTGAATGGCGATCTGTCCGGTGTCGCAGCGATAGTTGCCATAGATCAGCTTGAGAATCGATGATTTGCCCGCGCCCGATGGGCCGGTCAGTGCCACGCATTCGCCGGGCGCGACGGAAAACGTCACGTCGCGCAGCACCGGAAGGCGCAGGCCGCCTTGCAGGTGCATCACGAAGGTCTTGCCGACGGCGTTGAGTTGCAATGCGTTCATGGAGTTCACGCTGGCAGGATCGACGAGACGAGAAGCTGGGTGTAGGGAGCCTGCGGATCGTCGAGCACCTGATCAGTCAAGCCGGTCTCGATCACCACGCCATCCTTCATCACCATGATCCGGTTGGAGAGCAGCCGTGCGACAGCGAGATCGTGCGTGACGATGATCGCGGCGATGCGCAGATCGGATACAATCCGCCGGAGCAGATCGAGCAGTCTCGCCTGTACGGAGACGTCGAGCCCGCCCGTCGGCTCATCCATGAAAATGAGACGAGGAGAGGTGACGAGATTGCGGGCGATCTGCAGTCGTTGCCGCATGCCGCCTGAATAGGTGCGCGGCGTATCGTCAATCCGTGTCTGCGAAATCTCGACTCGACCGAGCCAGTCCGCAGCGGCGTCGCGGATCTGTGCGTAGTTGCGCCATCCGACCGCCATCAGCCGCTCGCCGACATTGCCACCAGCGGAGATGCCCATGCGCAGGCCGCGCTGCGGATCCTGATGCACAAAGCCCCAGTCCGTCCGATAAAGAAATCGCCGGGCAGGTTCGCTCATCTCCCACAGGCTGGTGGTTTGACCATCGCGGGTGCGATAGCGCACCTCACCGCTGCCGGGCTCGATCTGGCCGGACAGCAATTGAAGCAGGGTGGATTTGCCGGAGCCTGACTCGCCCACGACAGCCATCACCTCGCCCTCGTAGAGATCAAGCGACACGTCGCGGCAACCGAGCTGTGCGCCGTAGTATTTCGTCAGCCCGCTGGCGGCGAGAAGCGGCTGTTCGGCAGCGGATATCATGATGCGGCCTCGGCGGTTGGTGTCGCTCCGGCCGCGTCACGGCGGCCTCCGCAATAGTCGGTGTCGGAGCACACGAACATGCGGCTGCCCTTGTCGTCCGTGATCACTTCATCGAGAAAGCCGCTGTCGGCGCCGCAGAGCGCACAACTCGCATCGTGCCGGTAGCGTTCGAACGGGTGGTCCTCGAAATCGAGCGGCACGACGGTGGTGTAGGGAGGGATCGCGTAGATGCGTTTCTCGCGGCCCGCGCCGAACAACTGCAACGCCGGAGAGTCGTTTAGCTTCGGATTGTCGAATTTCGGAATTGGCGACGGGTCCATCACGTAGCGCTGATTGACGGTGACCGGGTAGGCATAGGTCGTCGCGATATGGCCGTGCCGGGCGATATCTTCGTAGAGCTTCACATGCATCAATCCGTATTCCGAAAGCGCGTGCATTCGGCGGGTTTCCGTCTCGCGTGGTTCGAGAAAACGCAACGGCTCCGGGATCGGCACCTGAAACACCAGTACCTGACCTTCCGTCAGCGGTGTTTCCGGAATGCGATGCCGGGTCTGGATGACGGTGGCGGCCGTCGTCTGCGTGGTGGTGCGGACGCCGGCGGTCTTGACGAAGAACTTGCGGATCGACACCGCGTTGGTGGTGTCGTCGGAGCCCTGGTCGATCCCTTTCAGTACATCGTCCGGGCCGAGGATTGCGGCGGTGACCTGTACGCCGCCGGTACCCCAGCCATAGGGCATCGGCATTTCGCGGCTGGCGAACGGCACCTGGTAGCCGGGAATCGCGATCGCTTTCAGGATCGCGCGGCGGATCATGCGCTTGGTCTGCTCGTCGAGATAAGCGAAGTTGTAGGACGGTGCGGTCATTCGGCGGCATCCTGCAGTGATGTGCCGGATTCGTCGGCTTGCGCGAAATAGTCCTCGCGCAGTTTGCGCAGCAATCCAAGCTCTGCCTGGAAGTCCACATAATGCGGGAGTTTCAGATGCTCGACAAAGCCGGTGGCCTGAACATTGTCGGAATGGCTGAGAACAAACTCTTCGTCCTGCGCCGGTGCACCGGTTTCTTCACCCAGTTCGCGGGCGCGCAGCGCGCGATCGACCAGTGCCATGGCCATGGCTTTGCGTTCGCTCTGTCCGAACACCAGTCCGTAACCGCGCGTGAAGCACGGTGGATGGTCGCCGCCGCCGGTGAACTGGTTGACCATCTGCACTTCGGTCATGGATACGCTGCCGAGCGGAACGGCGAAGCCGACGTCTTCGGCGAAGAATTCGATATCGATTTCGCCGTAACGGATTTCGCCGGCGAAGGGATGGTTGCGGCCATAGCCGCGCTGGGTCGAATAGCCGAGCGCGAGCAGGAAACCTTCGTCGCCGCGTGCGAGATTTTGCAGCCGCAGGTCGCGGCCAGCGGGGAAGGAGAGCGGTTCGCGAGTCAAATCGCCGATGTTCTCCTGTGAAGGATGTTCCGGCTCGATCAAACCATCCTGCTCCAGAAGATCGGTAACCGATTGGAATGGCACCGGATCGGAAGACACGGTTGCACCGTGCGCGACATTGCTGGGCTGGGCCAGCGTGTGATCGAGTAGGCGATGGGTGTAATCAAAGGTTGGACCCAGCACTTGTCCGCCGGGCAGATCCTTGAATGTCGCCGAGACGCGGCGTCGGATATCCATCTTCGCGGTTTCGATCGGCTCGGAGGCACCGAAGCGTGGCAGCGTGGTGCGATAGGCGCGCAGCAGAAATATCGCTTCGATCAGATCGCCGCGCGCCTGTTTGATTGCAAGCGCCGCGAGTTCGCGATCATAGAGCGATCCTTCGCACATCACCCGATCGACGCCGAGTGCGAGCTGCTGTTCGATCTGCGTCAGCGACAGTTCAGGCACCGAGCGATCGCCGCGCCGGACATCTCCGAGCAAGGTATGGGCATTGTCGATGGCGCGCTCGCCGCCCTTTACAGCCACATACATGGCGCTATGCCTTTCGAATCACTTGAATGGAGCGTGGCAGCGCGACGATGTCGTGATCGGCCACGAGAATCAGATCGACACCGCATGGAAACAGTGCATGGTTGGCGGCAAGCGCCGCTTCGAAATCGGTGGGCAGAGCGCGCGGCGAGATCGTGTGCGAATCCTTGATGCCCGGGCCGCGCAATTCATAGGCGTCGCCGCTGTCCAGACTGTCGATCTGCACGATCACGGTCGCGGCACGATCCGGATATTCGACATTCCCGGCAGCAAAGCGATCCAGCGCCAGATGCGGCGCGTCGCCCGTGATGACGGCAAACATCGCATCGGCTTGGCTCGGAGCAATCGGTGCGCTGGTATTGAACCGGAGCCATTGCGCGATGCCGGGCGTTGCGAATGGTTCATCGAGCCACACGGGCGTCTCGAAATCGGCGAGACTGCGCAGGATCGCCGCCGTTGCCGGTGCAAGTCCGTCCGGTCCATCGGCGGCGGGAACGAACAGCCGCTGCCCCGGCGCGGCAAAGGCATCCATCACCGCGCGAAAGATCGCCTGGCTCTCATAAGCAGGATTTTCGATGACGGTGCTCATGCGTCGTTCTCTCCACGGACCAGCGTGAAGAAATCGACCCGCGTTGCTGCCGTCTGCGCCTGCTGATGCGCGCGTTTCTGTTGTTGTGCCGCTTGCAGCGGTGCGATCACCTGTTGCTCGATTGTGGCGCGATACTGTTGATGCTGCCACAGTGCGTCACACAGCGCGGCAAGCCGCGCCTTGCGGGCATCACGGCCCAGCACATAGGAGAAGCCGGTTTCGCCGCTGTCGAGGCGCACAGCCGCGCGCGTTACGGTCGCTTCACCTACATTGAATGGCGCGCCATTCCCGCCGATCCGCCCGCGCAGCATCACCAGTCCTGTTTCGGCCGGTCGTACATCCTTCACGGGAATGTCGTTGACAGGAACACAATGACCGATCTGCGTCAGCGCTTCGCTGATGGCGTCGCTACTTGCCTGCGCCAGCACCGCCATCGCGTTGCGTCTCGCTGCATCTGTTCGTTGGTCCATATGCGACATCGATCTTGCGCAAAGTTGTCTAGTTTACTAGACAACTCATGAATGCGTCCGATGACACCTTGATGACAGCGAGCCGCCTATGCTCACGCGATCACCGCGCCGCTCCGGAAGAAATCATTTGTTAGACCGCGGCGTCATGCTGTGGCGCTGTATTGCCGATGATTACGAGCAGATGATTCTCGTCGGCAAACATGAGAACGGCGCGCGCCTGCCGCCCGAGGCCGAAATCGCCACGCGCTACGGCGTGAATCGGCATACTGTACGCCGGGCGATCGCCGAACTGGCGGCGCGCGGTCTGGTTCGTACCGAGCGCGGCAGTGGAACTTATGTCCGAACCGATAAACTCGATTATCGCATCGGCCGCATCACACGCTTTTCCGAGATCATGGCAGCCTCCGGCCACGAAGCGGAGGGGCGCTTACAAAGTCATCGGTTCGAAGACGCAACCGATGAGGTGGCGGCGCGGCTGGGACTCAATCCCGGCGCTCAGGTGGTGCGGCTTGATATTGTTCGGTCGGCGGATCGCGTGCCGATCTCCGTCGCCTCGACCTGGCTCTGCGCAGAACGCTTTCACGATGCGGCGCGTGTTTTCCGCCAGACTCGTTCGGTGACCCGTATGCTGGAGCATTACGGGGTTGGCGAGTTTCGCCGCAAATGGACGCGCATCAGCGCGGCGTTCGCCGATGCCGTTGATGCCGGACGGTTGCGCTTGTCCGTGCATCGGCCGGTGCTGGTGGTGGAAAGCGTGGATTGCTCCACCGGCGATCAGCCGCTGCTGACCACCCGTGGCCGATTTTCTGCCGACCGCATCGCTCTGACGGTTGAAAGCTAGGATAACGTCGGCACCCTTCTCGTGCGTCATACAGGTGTCGTGAAGGCGTCGTTTATCCAGACCCTGCGCTCGATAGCGAGCGATTCCGAGAGGCATCCATTACAGCGATGGATATGAAGGCGAAAATCGGATGCGGATCGTCGGCGGGCAAGTGCTTCAAGATGGGGCGTTAATCGAAGGGGATCTCGCCGTCGATGAAGACAGTGGACTGATCGCGGCCGACGGTCATGGCCGCGTCATTGATGCACGTGGACTGCATGTACTGCCCGGTATCGTCGATATCCACGGCGACGCATTCGAGCGGCAGATCATGCCCCGGCCCGGCGTCGGATTTCCGATCGATGTCGCGCTGAAAGACAGCGATCGTCAGTGCATCGGCAACGGCATCACGACTGTTTTTCACGGAGTGACATGCTCGTGGGAGCCGGGACTGCGCGGCATCGACAATGCGCGAACGATCCTTGAAACGATCGAGGCCAATCAGGCGTCGTTCGCTGCTGATACGCGCTTTCATTTGAGGCACGAAACCTACAATCTCGAGGCCGAGCAGGAAGTGACCCGCTGGGTGGCTGACGGCCGCGTCGGAATGCTCGCGTTTAATGATCATCTGCCGGGACCTGACACGCCGCCGCGTGCGCGCAAGGTGGTGCAGATGGCAGAGCGGGCAGGATTGTCGGAAAATGAACTCAACAATTTGGTAACGCGTCTGCAGGGCCTCGCCAATGAGGTGCCGGGCGCGATTGCGCGACTCGCGGCGGCAGCCGACAAGGCCGGAACGCCGACGTTGTCGCATGACGATATGAGTCCGGAGCAGCGACGCTGGTTTCGTGACCTGAATTGCCGCGTGGCCGAGTTTCCGACCACGGTCGAAACTGCACAGGATGCGGTGGATGCCGGTGATGACATTGTGCTTGGTGCGCCGAATGTCGTGCGTGGCGGCAGCCATATCGGTTGGATCGGTGCGGCGGAGATGATTGCACAGGGGCGGTGCACGATCCTTGCGTCTGACTATTACTATCCGGCGCCGTTGCTGGCGGCCTATCGGCTTGCGGCCGATGGCATTGTCACATTGCCGCAGGCGTGGACTTATGTGTCCGAACGTCCGGCAAGGGCCGCGCGCCTCGCCGACCGCGGCGTCCTCGAACAGGGCAGGCGGGCTGACATCGTGCTGGTGGATGCGACGGACTCACGCCGGCCGCAGGTGGTTGCCGCGATTTGCGCGGGACAACTCGCCTATGTCGCCGCGCCCAACCGTCTGCAATAGTGCGGCATGGACTGTCGCTACGCGATCTATTTCGTACCGCCGCCGGACAGCGTGCTCTACCGATTTGGCGCGTCAGTCCTGGGGTATGATAGCCATCGCGGAGAAAGCCTGGATTTTCCGGATGGTGTTCCGGCCGGGTGGCCGGAGATTGTCCGCGAGCCGCAAGTCTACGGCTTTCATGCGACGCTGAAGGCACCGTTTCGTCTCGCTGACGGCTATCGCGAATCCGATCTGCTGGAGGCGTTTGCAGCGGGCTTGCCGGGCCAAACTGCCGTGCAGGGCGGACTGCTGGCTATTCGGCCTATCGGATCGTTCGTCGCCATGACCCCCACCGTGCCTGACACCCCTGTGAACGCGCTGGCGGCGACATGCGTGCGCGCGTTCGATCGATTTCGCGCGCCGCTCTCGGATGACGAGCGTGCGAAACGTCTGCAGGCGCCGCTGACCCCGGCGCAGCGCGCTCATCTGGAACAATGGGGCTATCCCTATGTGTTCGACGCATTTCGATTCCATATGACGTTGACCGGCTCTGTGGATGCCGACCGGCACGCGGAGGCGCTCGCCTATCTGACCGGCGCTTTTGCGCAACTGCCGGATGCGCAAACACTGTGCATCGATCGTATCTCCTTGCTGCGACAGGATGGGAAAGGGCAGCGTTTCTCTGTTCTCGCCACGACCGTTCTGAAGGCATAGGCGAAACTGCGCTGCAGCATTCATCTGTGTTGTTGAGAGGCTGACGGCCCGTTGCGGCTTTTCATCGATCTGTCATGCGCCATTGTTAATGATCCGGAAAGCACAGGAGTGTCCGGATTGCTGCCGCACGATATCGCTATTGAGGCTAGAGCCGTATCCAAGTCGTTTCAGCATGATGTACGCGTGCTGGACGATGTCAGTATGACGGTCCGTCGCGGTGAAATGGTGGCGTTGATCGGTGCATCCGGTTCCGGCAAGTCGACCCTGATCCGCACCATCGCCGGACTGCTGCCGATCGATGGGAAGCGCAAGGACAGCCTGCCGGAATCCGGCAGCATCCACGTGATGGGTCAGCCGATTCAGCAAAACGGGCGCCTGTCTTGCAGCCGCGCATTGCGCGCGCGCATCGGCGTGATCTTCCAGCAGTTTAATCTGGTGCCGCGCGTCACGTTGCTTGCCAATGTGTGCTTCGGATTGCTCGGCTCGCTGCCGGTGTTGCGCGGCACGCTTGGCCAGTTCAGCGACGGCGACAAGCGCAAGGCGATGCTGGCGCTGGCGCGGGTTGGCATTGCCGAACATGCGCTCAAGCGGGCCAATGAATTGTCCGGCGGTCAGCAGCAGCGCGCTGCGATCGCTCGTTCGCTGGTGCAGGGCGCAGAGCTGCTGATCGCGGACGAGCCGATCGCCTCGCTCGATCCCGCGTCGTCACGCCGGGTGATGGACCTGTTGGCGGACATGAATCGCAATGACGGTCTGACCGTGCTCGTCTCGCTGCATCAGGTCGAATATGCGATGAAGTATTGCTCGCGCACGATAGCGTTGAAAGCCGGGCGCGTGGTTTACGATGGGCCGTCGCAGGCGCTGACCCCTGCGTTTCTCAACCAGCTTTACGGCGCGGAAAGCGAAGAACTGTTCCTTCCGTCGTTCGATCAGCCGATCAATCCTGATCCAGCGAATGCAGGATCGCATTGGGCAGAGCCGCCGGCGGTCGCTGTGCCGACGCATCAGGTGGCGGCTTTTCCGCGAGTCCAGAGGCAGGCCGAGCGCCTGCGCGCATAACAAGACTTCATCAACGCCTAACAATAGGAGAAGGCACCATGCGTAAGCTGTCCCTGATCGGGTCCGCTTTGGCGATCGCGGCTGGTCTGGCCGTGGCAACGGCTCGCGCCGAGACGCCCGAGTTGAATTTCGGCGTGATCTCGACTGAGGCCTCGGTCAACCAGAAGAAGAACTGGGAACCCTTCCTTGAAGCCATGTCGAAAGCTCTCGGCGTCAAGGTCAACGGCTTCTACGCCAGTGACTATGCCGGTGTGATCGAGGCGATGCGTTTCAACAAAGTGCAGATCGCCTGGTACGGCAATAAGTCCGCAATGGAAGCGGTCGACCGCTCGAATGCCGAAATCTTCGCGCAGGTCGTGTCGCGTGACGGATCGACGGGTTATTACTCGCACATCATCGTCAATACGGACTCGCCTTATACGAAGCTCGAGGACATCCTGAAGTGCGACAAGTCGATCGACTTCGGCATCGGCGATCCGAACTCGACGTCGGGCTTCCTGGTGCCGTCGTCCTATGTCTTCGCCGCGAAGAACATTGACCCGAAGTCCTGCTTCAAGACCGTTCGCAACGCCAGCCATCAGGCCAACGCGATGGCGGTCGCCAACAAGCAGGTTGCCGCGGCCACCAACAACTCCGAAGATCTGCAGCGTGCGGCGGCGACCGCGCCGGAAGCCCGCAAGAAGCTGCGCATCATCTGGACCTCGCCGATCATCCCGCTCGATCCGCTGGTCTGGCGCAAGGACATCGATCCTGCGATAAAGACCAAAATCTACACCTTCCTGATGAGCTACGGCCGCATCGGCACGCCGGACGAAGTGAAGGCCGCGCGTGAGATACTGTCCAGCCTCGTCTGGTCGCCGTTCCATCCCTCGAGCGACAACCAGCTTCTGCCGATCCGCATTCTCGAAGCCAACAAGGCGATCATGAAGATTAACGGTGACGACAAGTTGTCGGCTGACGAGAAGGCGGCTCGCGTGGCTCCGCTGCAGGCACAGATCAAGCAACTGCAGGAGCAGACCGCAAAGGTTGAACACGGTCCGTTCAAGGACAAGGTCGCGGCCTTTGTCGAGGCGGACAAAGTTGGCAAACAGGACGAACTCAAGAAGATGATTGGTGAGTTTGCGGCTGCTGCAGCGACGCCGGCGACCCACTGAGAACCGATCAGTTATGCAGGGGCGCCGGGCAAATGCCGGGCGCCCTTTTTTACTAGGACCCGTTCATGACCGATCTCACGCCATCAGCCGCGATATCGAAGCCGGCCTCTGAAATGTCCGATCTCAGCGTGCCGCGCATTCCGTTGTCGCGCCGGATGCGATCGTGGTTCGGCTGGGTGCTGATTGTGGCGTTGCTGGCATGGAGCTGGAATCCGGCGGAGATGTTCCGCGCCGGTGCGCTGCTGACCGACTGGCGCAACATGGCGGAGTTCGGCAGTGCGTTTCTGCAGCCGAATTTCCATGATTGGGATCACTATCTCGCCGACATGATAGTGACGATCCAGATCGCACTCTGGGGCACTGCGCTGGCGGTGGTCTTCGGCATACCGTTTTCGATTCTCTGTTCGGCAAATATCTGCCCGGCTTGGGTCGTGCAGCCGGTGCGTCGCCTGATGGATGCGTGCCGCGCGATCAACGAGATCGTGTTTGCTCTGATGTTCGTGGTGGCTGTCGGTCTCGGTCCGTTTGCCGGCGTGATGGCGCTCTTCATTCACAATCTCGGCGTGTTCGCCAAGCTGTTCTCGGAGGCTGTCGAATCGGTCGATCCGCGTCCGGTGGAAGGTATCCGCGTGACCGGCGCCGTCCGCATTCAGGAAGTGGTCTTTGGCGTGGTGCCGCAGGTGCTTCCGTTGTGGAGTTCGTTCACGTTGTATCGGCTGGAAACCAATGTCCGCTCCGCGACGACGCTCGGCATTGTGGGTGCCGGTGGCATCGGCCAGACGCTGTATGAAAGCATCCGCAGCTTTCAGTATGCCGAGACGGCGGCGCAGGTCATTATTGTGGTCGTGACTGTAATCGCAATTGACTTGGCCAGCGCGCGGATTCGTAAGGCGCTGGTTTGATCACGACACCGCTCGACGGAGCCGGCTGTTCTCAGTGGCGAGCTTCTTCAGCCGCCTGACCTGATCGCCCTTCAGACCGCCGTACTCGTTTCGCCATCGATGGTACGTGACTTCCGTCACGCCGACCGCTCGGACGGCGTCTGCTACCTGTCGGGCCTGTGCCATCAGCACATCAACCTGCTGCAGCCTCGCAACGATCCCGTCAGCCGTATGCTTCTTCCTTTCGCATCATTCGTATGCGCGGTCTGTATCCATTGAGATATCACGAATACCGGCGAGTGAAGTCTCGCTCTATGCCCAATGGCCCGGTTATGGGCGGCTGCGAATTTTCAGTTGCGCCAAGTGGTGGCTTCTCCTATAAAATACCATTAGTGCATTAGTGAAATATCAGAGGTCAGAGCATTGGACAATCGCGATTCCGCTCGCATCGATACCGATGTCATCGTGGTAGGAGGCGGCGCAGCCGGCGTGGCGGCCGCGATATCGGCTGCTCGGCAAGGATTGAAAGTCACCCTGATTGAACGCTACGGATTCTGCGGTGGCGGAGCCGTTGCCGGTCTCTCCGGAACGGTGTGTGGCCTTTATGAAGCAACGGAGAATGTTGCAAGCGGGCCCAACCAGGTCGTCTTTGGCTTCGCCGACGAGTTTTGCCGCAGGCTTGAAGCGATGGGCGGCCTTGCCGATCCGGTTCTGTACGGAAAGACTTGGGCGCGGGTGCACGATCCTCATGTCTGGCGCGAGGCGGCCGACGCGATGCTGCGCGAAGCTGGGGTTGATATCGTTTTTCATGCTGTCGCGACCGGCGTGCACATGGATGGCGACCGGATCGCTGGTCTGAATGTCTGGACCAAGCAGGGGCCGCTGGATGCGCGGGCCAAGATCGTGATCGACGCGAGCGGGGATGCCGATGTCGTCGCGATGGCGGGCTTGCCCAATTTCGTCGGTGATCAGGGGCGGGTTCAGAATCCGACCATGATTTTCCGGATGCTGGGCGTCGATGTCGATCGCTTCGTCGCGGAATACGGCACGGATACGATCATGCCGGAAAAGGTTTCGGCCATGATCCGCGCCAAGCACAATGCGGGCGATTACGTGTTGCCGCGCGCGAAGATCTGGCTGTTCACAACGACCCGTCCGGGCGAACTGCTTTGTAATTGCACGCGCGTGATTGGCTCTGATGGCCGCGAACTCAACACACTCTTCGCGCGCGATTTCACGGATGCTGAAATCGAGGGGCGGCTGCAGGCGCGCGAATATGCGCGATTTTTCCGCGACAATCTCGTTGGCTGCGAGAATGCGTTTCTCAACGACACCGGCGTTCAGGTCGGCGTAAGACAGACGCGTCAGGTGTCAGGCATCAAGCGTCTGATGAATTCGGATGTCGTGCAGGGGACGAAGTTTAACGACGGCATCGCGGTTTCGCCGTGGCCGATCGAGCTTCACGCAGGCGAGAAGCCGAAGGTCGAATGGCTGCTCAATGACTACTACGAGGTTCCTTACGGTTGCTTCGTGCCGGAGCGTGGCGAGGGACTACTTGTGGCGGGCCGCTGCTTGTCGGCGGAGCACGAGGCCGTCGCGTCGGCGCGCGTGACCGCGCAGTGCTTTGCCTACGGTCACGCGATCGGACATGCCGCCGTGATGGCTGTCCGAGGCAATGTTCAACCGCGGGAGATTCGCGGGGAGGACGTTCGCGCTGCAGTAAATGCCGACGGTGCTCGTATCGGCCAATAGGACAATCCGACATGATCAAGCTTGAGTTACAGGGCCCTGTCGCGGTCGTGACCATCGATCGGCCTCAGCGCCGTAACGCTCTGGGTTCCGACCTGATGGCCGAACTCGGCGCCACGCTTGCCGGCGCCGAGCACGACAAGAACGTGCGCGCGATCGTTCTGACAGGTGCGCCGCCTGCATTCTGTGCCGGCAGCGACCTGAAGGAGCTTGCGGGACTGTCGATTACCGAAATGTGCCACCATGAATCGGTGACGGCCGCGTTCGCGCGCGCGATAGGCTATCGCGCCAAGCCGGTGATTTCGGCCGTGGAAGGCTATGCGCTTGGCGGCGGTTTCATTCTGGCGGCGTCGTGCGACGTTGTGGTGAGTGCTTCCAATGTGCGCTGGCATTTGCCCGAAGCTCCCAATGGCTGGCTTCCACCATGGGGCCTGATGGCGTTGATCGCGCGGGTCGGGCCGGTGCGCGCGCGACGATTGACATGGGGCGCCAAGCCCATTGATGCCGTGGAAGCTCAGCGGATTGGTCTTGTCGATGATCTTGCGGAGCCCGGCACTGCACTCTCTCACGCAATTCAAGTCGCCAATGACCTCGCTGCCGTACCGCCTGAGGCGATAGCCTCCACCAAGCGCTTCTTTGAACCGTTCATCATGACAGATGCGGAGCGTCTTGATGAAGTCGCGTCGCGCGAGTTCGCGCTGAATTGTGACTCGCCAAGTTCCAGGAAGACATTCGAACGGTTTACGGTGAAGTCATGAGCAAGATTGTTGATGCCGCATCGGCCGTGGCATCCATTCCGGACGGGTCCTCTGTCGGTTGCGTGGGTGTTATCGGATGGGTCACGCCTGACGAACTGCTCAAGGCTCTTGGTGACCGTTTCCGCAAGGAGGCCGCGCCGCGCAACCTGACATTCTATTTTCCCGTTGGCACCGGCGATGCCCAGGGCATCAAGGGAATGGACCACGTTGCGCAGGAAGGGTTGATGAAGCGTATCGTCGGCGGCTCCTACATCAACCCGGTCGATCCCGTAACGGGCAAGCGGCCGGAATTGATGCGGCTGATCCGAGAGAACAAGATCGAAGCCTATTCCTGGCCGATCGGTGCGACGATGCACTGGCTGCGCGAAGTCGCGCGCCGGAGTCCGGGCTATATGACACGTGTCGGTCTGGATACTTATATCGATCCGAAGAACGGCGGCGGGCGATTCACCGAGCGGGCCAAGGACGACTTGGTCAAGCGTATCGAATTCGACGGCCAGCCCTATCTGTTCTATCCGGCGTGGAAGCTCGACACCGTATTTATTTGTGCTTCGTCATCCGATGAGTACGGCAATCTTTCGTTTGAAAACGACGCGCTGGTTTCCTCGAATATCGCGCTCGCCCTGGCGGCCAAAGCCAGTGGTGGACGGGTGATCGCGCAGGTTCGCCGTCAGACGGCTTACGGCGGGCGCTCCGCAACCGAGGTGCGCATCCCGGGGATGTTCGTTGATGCCGTTGTCGTCGCGCCTGAGATGATGATGACAACGGATGTGAAATTTGATCCCGTTTACTACAGCGGTTCGCGCAAGCCTCTTTCGCAATTGCCGCCCATTCCGATGTCAGCGGACAAGGTCGTCGCCATGCGTGCCGCGCAGGAAGTGCGCCAGCGGGAGTTGTCCATCTTCGGTTTCGGAGCGGCGGCGGACGTTCCGCTTGTCATGGCGGAGCAGGGCAAGTTCGCAGATAAGGGCTTGCAGGATTATTGGTTCACGACGGAGCACGGTTCATATGGCGGCATTGTCATGTCGGGCTGGCAGTTTTCCGCCAACTTGAATCCGGATGCCATTCTGGATGGCGTTTATCAGTTCGACGCGATCGACGGCGGACTTTGCGAGTTTGCAGCGCTTGCCTTCGCTCAGTTCGATGCCAAGGATAACGTCAACGTCTCAAAGTTCGGCGTGGCAAATCCGGGCGCAGGTGGATTCATTGATATCGCCGAAAATGCAAAGCGGCTTGTCTTCACCGGTACGTTCACGACGGGCGGCCTTGACGTCGCATTCGAGAACGGAAAACTGCGGATCGTCAAGGAAGGCAAGGTGCGCAAGTTCGTGCCCGACGTTGAGCACCTGACGTATTCGGTTTCGTCCGGCATCCTGCGGGGGCAGACGGCAAAGGTCATCACCGAGCGGGCCGTATTCGAGGTCACGCAGAAAGGACTTGTGCTGACCGAGGTCGCGCCCGGAATCGACGTGCGCCGGGATGTCCTCGATCAGATGGAATTTGCGCCGGCGCAGATCGCAGATCAATTGCGTGAGATGGACGCGTCGTTCTTTGTAACGGCCATGCCGGAAGCCAAGGCCAGCTAGCGTTTCCTTAGGTGTCGCAGCATTCAGATGGCTGCGACACTCAGGTTGAATATTCTGCGCGTGTAATTCTCGATCTGATCCAGAAGCGCGTTGGCCTTCTCGACGGCAAGAGCTTCGTCCTGATCAACCACTGCGCGCGCGCGGTCGGCATGGAGCTTGCCCATGGCGCGCAGGTTCTGAAGGTCTCTTTCGTACCGATAGTAAAATCGTCGAGACAAGGCATGGAGCGGCGAAATCGATCGTGCTGCGTAGGGATTTCCGGCGGCCTTGGCAATCAGGCGGTTGGCGTTGAAAACCTCGCGCAGATATTTTTCGAGATTGCCTTTCACGCCCGCGCTGTCGATTTCCCGCGCGGCCATGGCCAGAAGCTCGCGGTCGGATGTGTTGATCCGCAGCGCTGCACGCCGCGAGATGAATGCTTCCAGTTCTCGCCGAAATTCGATGACGAGCAGCTGATCGTGAACACTGATCTCGGTGATCATGAGGCCGTGTCTCGGCAGGATGCTGACGAGGTAATCAGCCTGAAGGCGTTTTACGGCTTCGCGAACGGGCGTGCGTCCGATGCCGATTTCATCCGCAAGTCCTTCTTCCGACCAGTGGCTTCCAGGCGCAAGCTGCAGCGTAACAATCATCTCTTCGAGGCGCTGATGAGCCAAATCAGCTTGCGAAGCAGGTGGAAGGGATATCGTGGATTTCTTAGCCATGGAAATGAAGAGAGCCTCGAACAATATTCGCTCGTGAATTCGGTACCGTAGCACATTACCGAACGCGTTGGTTAACCCAGGGGCACGTGTTCGTCCAGATTGCTGCTCACTGTCTCCGCCTCAAATTTTTGACAAGTGCGAACCGCACATCAGAGCATTGACGATCAGCGCGTAGTATATTACTAGTACGTTAGTCAAATAATACAAAACGATTTTGGGAGGAGACGACATGACGAATTTAAGGAAAGCGTGGGTTGCGGCCGCGTTCGCAGCCGCAACTGTGCTCGCTGCCCCGGCACACGCACAGGAAACGATCAAGCTCGGCCAGATCGAGGCGTTGACCGGCGCCACGGCGACCTATGGATGGATGTCCGCGCAGGGCACCAAGGTCGCTGTCGATGAAATCAATGCCAAGGGTGGTTTCAAGGTCGGAGACAAGACCTACAAATTCCAGTTGCTGCAGATGGACACCCGCGGCGAGCCGCGGGAAGCCACCGTGCAATTCCGTAAAATGATGGAAGAGAAGGTTCAGTTCGTATTCGGGCCGTTCCTGACGAACATCTTCAATGCCATCGAGCCGATCGCGAACCAGAACAACGGAAAGTTCCTGCTGTTCGCAGGCGCGACGTCCGCCCATCACGCACTGGGCAAGCCCGATCATGACTACCTGCTGCGCACCTGGAACTGGGACGCGGGATCGAACGGCTTCGGCAAGCTGATGGTCGATTATCTGAAGAAGCTGAACACCAAGAAGGTGGCGATGCTCTTCCAGAACGATGCATTCGGCAAGACCGCGGTGGATATTTACGCGGGTCTGTTCAAGGATGCCGGCATCGAGCTGCAGGTCGAACTTTTCGAGCCGGGCACGAAGGACTTCAGCGCGGTTCTCGCCAAGCTCGCGGCGGGCAAGCCCGACATTCTGTTCCCCGGTTATTCGGACGCGGTGCTGTATGACATCGTGCGCCAGTCCACCGAGTCTGGCTTTGGCAACCGGTTCTTCCTGGTGCGCGGTTCTATCGGCCCGGCGCTCAAGAACAAGGACACGATCGCGGACTACATCGCGTACGTTCCGAAATATTTCGAGGAAGCCGAGAAGACCGAGCCAAAGACCAGGGCGTTCGTCGAAAGCTACAAGAAGATATTCAACCGCGACTTCCCGTACGATCAGGCGCCGCTCTGCTCATCCTCCTGCTACGATCATGTCTATATGCTGGTCGAAGCCATGCAGAAGGCCGGAACGGTCAGCGATGTAGCCAAGATCCGCAAGGCTCTCACGGAAATGACCTACGACGGCCTGTGGAAGATCAAATACGACCAGACCGGTGAAGCGGTGTTCGGGTTCGACGTCGTCCATGTGCGCAAGGGCGGCACGATCGAAGTCGTGAAGTTCGACCCCACCAAGTAGAGAAAATGGAGAGCGGCGTTCGGCTGGATGCTGTGCGCCGCTCCTTGACTCCGCTCCCATGCACAAGTTGGCATTTTTCGCGGTGCTGATCCGCAACGGATATCTCTATCCATGACACAGCTTATTCTAGGACAGCTGCTTAACGGCATCATTGTCGGTTCGCTCTACGGCATCATCGCGCTGGGGGTGACGCTGACATTCGGTCTGACCGGAATTGTGAACTTTGCGCTTGGCGCGTTCATGATGCTCGGGGCTTACAGCACATGGTATCTCTACGACGTCAGTCATCTTCCATACCCGATTGCGGTAATCGGCGCAGTCGCCATCGTCAGTGCCGTTGGCTATGTCTCGGATCTGACGCTCTTCCGTTTTACGCGCGGTAACCTTGTCAATGGCCTCCTGGTTTCAATCGGCCTGATTTCGGTATTCGAAGCCCTGATCCTCGCCGCGTTCACGACGACGCCAAAGGATCTGACCTACGTCATGCCGGGCGCTTTCCACGTTGCTGGCCTGTTTCTCCCGAAAATCAAGATCATGGTCTGCCTCGTCTTCCTGGCGATCATCTTCGGTACCTATCTGGCACTGACGCGCACATGGCTCGGGCGTGCGGCATTTGCCTATGCGCAAAATCCGGAAGCTGCAGCATTGATGGGCATTCGCACCGAGCGGCTGCAGACCATCGTCGTGGTCTATTCGACGGCGCTCGCAGGATTGGGTGGCGGCCTCTACGCCAGCATGTATTCGCTCGAGCCGACCATCGGAGCCGCCTACATCCTGAAAGCGGTGGAAGCGGCAATTCTTGCCGG
>ERZ778022.2151-NODE-2151-length-21833-cov-4.148682_pt1 | contig 21833 bp, 17 predicted proteins | sample MGYA00375752_ERZ778022 | MGnify/ENA primary metagenome ERZ778022 (study PRJEB29350, sample SAMN05389826) | bioreactor metagenome | isolation source: Thiocyanate bioreactor | place: South Africa: University of Cape Town | collected 2014-04-04 ... | reverse complement strand
TCTTATTGCGGGGCAGGTTAAATTCTTAAGTACACCCGGTAACTGGCAGCCTCAATATGGCCTGGTGGAAAACAAACCGGGAGTGTTGGGTGCAAACATGGGCTCAGGATCTGACCCCAAGGAAATAGACATTGCGGCATCAGGGACTTATTTGATAACTGTGAACTTTAAAACAGGAAGATACACCGTAGAAAAAAAATAACTTTCAAAAAAGAGTAAAATGAAAAATATTATAAAATACATTCCTTTGGCACTTGCAACGCTGGTGGTATTTGTTTCCTGTAAAAGAGAAGTGGAGCCGCTTCCATTCTATGAAACAGGCGCAGGTACCGACTTAACTTTGTCGACCAGCACAGTTACTTTAAATGCTGCAAATGCGGGCCAGAACGTGGTAACATTTAGCTGGGGCGATCCAAAATTTGCTACTGATACTGCCAATTACAAATACGTGGTTGAAATAGCTCCCAAAGGCACCAATTTTGCAAATCCACGTATTATCACAAAAATTGGAGGCATTAACGGAAGTTCTGCAATTACAGGAAACGAACTGAATAGTGCGTTAGTAGCCTGGGGCATACCCTATGGTACAACAACAGATCTGGATCTGCGGTTAAAAGCTTCATACGCGAATAACAATGATATGAAGCTATCTTCGGTTCAAACATTACGGGCTAATGCATTTGCGGCTCCTTTTACGCTTACTGCAAGCGCTACAGGGCCGTTTCAGCCAACACCGCAAACAAAAGATAACATTCTTACCAAATTGTCCTGGAATGCTCCCAGCCTGAGTTCATCTACATTTAGCTATGTTCTTGAATATGCAAAAAGCGGTACCAATTTCGCGGTACCAACAACTATATCTTTTGCGGCAGATTCAATGCAAAAAAGCCTCACGGCGATGGATATTTTTCAAATGGCTAATACAGCGGCCATTGCCTTAAACACAACCGGCTCTGTTGATGTACGGGTAAAAGCTACCGTAAATGGTACGGGCCAGGTGTCTTATTCAAATACGCAAGCGCTGCAAATAAGCCCTATTGAAATGACGCTTTACATGTACATGCCTGGCGATTACCAGGGCTGGTCGCCAGCCACAGCGCCAAGGCTCGCTTCTCCGGACGGTATTAAATACGAAGGGTATGTTTGGGTTCGCGCAGGCGGTACGGGCGAGTTCAAAATCAATGCTGAGCCTGATTGGGACCATAATAGTGCCAGTTACGGCGGCACCTCCACGGCAAGCGGCGGAACGCTGGATGCATCAGGCGGCAACCTGAAATGGCCGGCAACGGGTAAATATTATTTGGTAAATGTTGACATGAATGAAAAAACATGGGCAGTTACTGAAATTACAACCTGGGGAGTGATAGGCGATGCCACCCCTGCGGGTTGGGGCGGTTCAACTCCATTAACATACAATGCAACTACTAACAAATGGATGGCAACAATCGTCTTTGGAAGCGGCCAGTTTAAGTTTAGAGCAAACAACGACTGGGGCATAAATTTAGGTAGCCAGGGCGGTGATGGCACCAGCATTCAGCCTTTAAAAGCTGGCGGCGGCAATTTGCCTGCTCCAACAGCCGGGCCGCATATTGTTACGCTGGACCTGAGTAACCCATTAAAATACACTTATACGATCCAATAAGGTTACATGAGAATTTCGAAGGCCGCCATTTAAATGGCGGCCTTCTTCTTTTGCGATGAACAAAATTGGTCAAAATTTTTACTGATAATCAATTTATTACAAAGGCGCTTTAAAAAATACTTCTTGTTTTCGTTGTTTAATCAACCTGATTTTTCTACTTTTGCACTCCCAAAAATCCCGATAGTCATCAGGGGGGCCGCCGGGGGTTAGCCCGGAGGATTATTAAACAAAGAAAATTTTAAAATGAGCAAACAACATTTCACCACAAAGCATGCGAACGAGGCTACCGTGCAGCGTAACTGGTACGTTGTGGATGGTACTAATCAAACCGTAGGCCGCATGTGTGCTAAAATTGCTGCCGTTCTACGCGGTAAGCACAAAGCTTCTTACACGCCGCACGTTGATACCGGCGATTACGTAATTGTTACCAACTGTGAAAAAGTAAAACTTTCAGGTAGCAAAATGGAACAGAAAGTGTATGACACTTACAGTGGCTACCCCGGTGGCCGTAAAGAAGAGTTAGCCAGTGACCTTATCAAACGCCGCCCTGAAGTTATTATTGAGCGTGCCGTTAAAGGTATGCTGCCTAAAAACAGGCTGGGCCGTAAGATGTACAAAAAATTATTTGTATATGCCGGCGACACACACCCACACACTGCACAACAACCTAAAGAATTCAAATTTTAATTAACTGCGTTAAGCATTAAGCATATAAAAAATGGAAAAACAAAAAAATGCAGTAGGACGTCGTAAAGAAGCGGTTACCCGTATATTTATTTCAAAAGGTACCGGTGCAATTACCGTGAACGACAAAGACTACAAAACTTATTTTTCGCTGGTTTATTTACAAAACCAGGTTGAGCGCCCTTTAAAGGCGATTGAAGCTTCCGATAAATTTGATGTAAAAATTAATGCAACAGGCGGCGGCGTAAAAGGCCAGGCTGAAGCAGCAATGCTGGGTATTGCACGTGCGTTGGTTGACCTTAATGCCGAATACCGCCCTTCTTTGAAGGCTGCTGGTTTATTAAAGCGTGACCCGCGTTCTGTTGAGCGTAAGAAATTTGGTAAAAAGAAAGCAAGAAAGAGCTACCAGTTCAGCAAACGTTAACCATTTAAGATTGGGCATCTTCAATTTGAAATTGTTGTGCCGGATCTTAATTTCAAATTTCAAATTACAAATTTTCAAATAGAAAAAATGGAAAATAACAATACATCATTACAACAGCAGCTTTTGGAAGCAGGCGTACATTTTGGCCACTTGAAAAAGAAATGGAACCCTAAAATGTTGCCTTACATTTTTGCTGAGAAAAAAGGTATTCACATTATTGACCTCAACAAGACTGTGGAGTGCATGCAGGAAACAGCCGCTGCCATGAAACAGATCGCGCGCAGCGGTAAAAAAATTCTTTTTGTAGGCACTAAAAAACAGGCAAAAGATATCGTTACTGAATCTGCTCAAAAAGTGGGAATGCCCTTCGTTACTGAACGCTGGTTGGGTGGTATGCTTACCAACTTCAATACCGTTCGTAAATCAGTAAAGAAAATGCAAAGCATTGAAAAAATGCTCACTGACGGTTCTTTTGACAGCATCACTAAAAAAGAACGTTTGACTTTAAGCCGCGATAAGGATAAAATGGAGAAAGTATTAGGTGGTATCGCTCAATTGGGCCGTGTGCCTGCTGCCCTGTTTATTGTGGATATTGGCCATGAGCACATCGCGTTAGCAGAAGCAAAACGCCTTGGCATTGCTACTTTCGGTGTGGTTGATACCAACTGCGACCCGGGTAAAGTTGACTTTGCAATTCCGGCCAACGACGATGCTACTAAATCAATTGCAATTGTTGTAAACTATATTACAGCTGCAATTGCTGAGGGTTTGGCGGAAAGACAGGCTGCAAAAGATGAAGAAGTTGAAGACAACTTCGCTGACGAAAAAGAAAAGCAGGCGGCAAAAATGCAGGCTGAAGCTGAGTCAGAAGCAGGCCGTGGCGGCCGTAACCGTGGTGCAGGCTCTGGCGGTGGCGGACAACGCCGCAGAACTACTACGGGTGGTGGTAACAGAGGCGGAGCGCCGAGGAGATAGCCGTTTCAGGTGTGAAAGTTTTTAAAGTTTAATGTGATTCCGTAAACGCGGTTAAAACCTTTCAACCTTAAAACATAAACATTTAAACTATTATTATGTCAACAGTAACTATAACAGCACAGGATATAAATAAATTGCGCCAGGCAACGGGCGCGGGTATGATGGATTGCCGCAAGGCGTTAACAGAAACCAATGGTGATTTTGAAGCAGCGATTGACTGGTTGCGTAAACAGGGCCAGAAAGTGGCTGCAAAACGCAGCGACCGTGAAGCGAAAGAAGGTGTGGTGATTGCTCAAACAACTGCGGATCACAAATCCGGTATCATTGTTTGCGTTAGCTGCGAAACTGATTTCGTTTCGAAAAATCAGGACTTCGTTGCTTTTGTGAAAAGCATTGCAGATGCTGCAATTAACAACGATGTAAAATCTGCAGATGAATTGAAGGATGCAGAAGTTGGCGGCGCTAAAGTTTCTGATTTGATCAACGACAAATTAGCCGCTATCGGCGAAAAGATTGACCTGACTAAATTTGAAAGAGTTGATGCTCCTTTCGTGGCTTCTTACATTCATGGAGAAAACAGAATTGGTGTGTTGGTTGGTTTAGATAAAGAAGCGGATGAAGTTGGTAAAAACATTGCCATGCAGATAGCGGCGTTAAGCCCTGTGGCAGTGGATGCTGACAGTGTGCCTGCAGATGTGGTGACCCGCGAAAAATCTTTGATCATGGATATGATGAAAGAGGACCCTAAAATGGCCGGCAAACCCGATGAAATGCTTTCTAAAATTGCGGAAGGTAAATTAGGTGCTTTCTTTAAAGAGCAAACACTTACTGCACAGGCATACGTAAAAGATGCCGGCAAATCAGTTGCAGATTACCTGAAAGAAAGCGGTGGCGTAAAAGTTATCGATTTTAAAAGGGTAGCATTGGGGTAAGGCCAATTTTACCTCCGGGTAAGAAATAAAATAACTAAAGCGTCTCAATATTTTGAGGCGCTTTTCTTTTTTTGGCGGGCATGTAATCTTGCGCGGCTTTAAAAGTTTGTCCTATATTTATTGGCAATAAGAAAACAATGTATAGCAAGGAGCAAACAATAGCGCTACAGCAGCAATCGCAGAATTTTTTAAAGTCAGGGGTCGAAGTTTTGACCTCGAAAGATGAAATAGAAGTATTGCGTAACATACTTCACTTGCATGAATACCGTTACTATATTTTAAATGATCCGCTTATTGCCGATGGCGAATACGACCAGCTTTTCAAGCTTTTAGAAAGAACCGAAACAGCCTATCCTGATTGGATTACAAAGGATTCGCCCACGCAACGGGTTGGCAAAAACATCACGGGGAACTTTGCAACGGTGCAGCATTTGGTGCCGATGCTATCGCTGGATAATTCATACAATAGCGAAGACCTAAAAGACTTTGACCGAAAGGCAAAACAGGCTGCTAAACTCGATGAGATCACTTACTGTGTTGAGCCAAAATTTGATGGTGGCAGTATTTCATTAATTTATGAAAATGATTTTTTAGTGCGCGGCGCCACGCGCGGCAACGGTGTTGCGGGCGATGATATTACAAGCAACGTAAAGCAAATTCGCACCCTTCCCCTGTCAGCCGCGTTCAGCAAATACGGTTTGCAACAGGTTGAAATTCGCGGTGAAGTACTCATCAATAAAAATAATTTTAAAAAGTATAATGAAGAATTGATTGAAAAAGGGTTTGCCCCGCTGGCAAATCCGCGCAATGCGGCTGCCGGTACTTTACGTATTAAAGATGCGGCTGAAGTTAGAAGAAGAAAACTGGAAGCATTTGTTTACCATATCAGCGATTATACTTTGCTGCCTGGCGCAACGCTCCCCGAAGAATTAAAAACACACGATGGATCGCTGAAACTATTGTGGGAACTCGGTTTCAGAAGCCCGCAAAAGGAAAAAGAAGTTTTTAATAATATTGATGGCGTCATAAATTACTGCAACGAGTTTGAGGAAAAGCGCGATACCCTTCCTTATGAAATAGACGGCATGGTGATAAAAGTGAATGAAGTTGCCTTGCAGGAAAGGCTCGGCATGACCAGCCACCACCCGCGCTGGGCCATTGCCTACAAGTTTAAGGCAAGGCAGGCCACAAGCAAATTATTGAACGTTGAATTTCAGGTGGGCCGCACAGGCTCTGTTACGCCCGTTGCGAAAATTGAACCGGTTTTCATTGGCGGTGTAACGGTCAGTTCTATTTCTTTATTTAATGAAGACATTATTAAAGAGAAAGATTTGAAAATGGGCGACACGGTTTTAGTGGAGCGCGCCGGTGATGTAATTCCTTACATTGTAAAGTCGCAGGCTGAACTGAGAACGGGTTCAGAAAAGGCAATCGAGTTTCCGAAAAACTGTCCTGTATGCAATAGCGGACTTTTTAAGGAAGATGGAGAAGCAGTGTGGCGCTGCATCAATATTGAATGTCCGGCGCAGGTAGTGGAGCGCATGGTTCATTTTGTAAGTAAGGATGCAATGGACATTCGCGGGTTCGGCGAAGCTATCGTGCGAAAATTTTATGAACTTGATTGGCTAAAAGATATTCCGGGAATTTATAAACTGGATTATGAAAAAATAGGTTCACTCGAAGGCTTTGGTAAGAAATCAATTGACAATTTGCAACAGGCCATTGAGCAAAGTAAACAGCAACCCTTACACCGTTTGATATTTGGTTTGGGCATTCGGTTTGTGGGCGAAACCACTGCAAAAGTTTTAACGCAAAGAATCAATTACCTTATGGAACTGAAAGAATTTACGCAGGAGCAATTACAAGCGCTTGAAGATGTTGGGCCAAAAGTTGCGGGCAGCATCGTACATTTTTTCACTAACGAATCAAACATTGAAATGCTGCACGAATTGGAAAGCCTGGGCGTTCAGATGCAAAACACAAACAAGCAATTATCAACCGGTGGCAACCTTGAGGGTCAAACATTTTTATTTACCGGAACCTTGCCCACACTCAAACGCAGTGATGCTGAAGCGATGGCGGAAGCGCAGGGCGGTAAAATTTTGAGTGGCGTAAGCGCTAAACTAAATTATCTTGTTGTTGGCGCGGATGCCGGCAGCAAACTGGAAAAAGCTAAAAAACTTAATACCGTAAAAATAATTTCGGAAGAAGAGTTTTTGAAAATGGTGATGTAAAATATTTCCGAACGGGCGTAAAAAAATTATTGACTGTCCTGCTCACTTTTCTCCCGCGCTTCCTGTTCCAGTTCAACCCTGGCTTCTTGTAATGCTTCTTCGTGAAGATAGTCTTTGCGTTTGAGTTCAAAGTTTCTGCCCAGGTACAATTTTCTCACCTGCTCGTTGGAGGCAAGTTCTTCGGCGGTTCCTTTTTCAAATATTTTTCCTTCGATCATCAGGTAAGCACGATCGCAGATGGAAAGCGTTTCGTTCACATTATGATCGGTGATAAGAATGCCGATATTTTTATATTTCAGTTTGGCTACAATGCCCTGTATATCTTCCACAGCAATTGGGTCAATGCCTGCGAAAGGCTCATCTAATAAAATAAATTTTGGGTCCACAGCAAGCGCACGCGCAATTTCGGTACGCCTTCTTTCGCCTCCGCTTAACACATCGCCGTTGCTTTTACGCACATGGCCCAGCCTGAATTCCGCCAGCAGCGATTCCAGCTTTTCTCTTTGCTGTTGTTTGGAAAGCTTTGTCATTTCAAGTACCGCCGAAATATTATCTTCCACGCTTAGTTTTCTAAAGACAGACGCCTCCTGCGGCAAATAGCCAATACCCATTTGCGCACGGCGGTACATTGGTAATTTGGTGATGTTTTCATCGTTTAAAAACACGTTGCCCTCATCCGGTTTGATCAAGCCCACAACCTGGTAAAATGACGTTGTTTTGCCCGCACCGTTAGGCCCCAGCAAGCCCACAATTTCTCCCTGGTGCACTTCAAAAGACACATGATTCACAACCGTTCGCTGGCCGTAGCGTTTCACCAAATTTTTTGTATAAATCGTCATCTTCATAGCGGCAAAAATAGGGAAAGGTGCATTGATTTTTCTTCTCCGCAGCCGTTTTACGATTTGATTAACGGATTATTGTTTATCCAGTTGCGGTAAAGCTCTTTTTAAATATTGCGAATAGTCTATTTGTTCAGCCTCGTAGGTTTCCGTCATGAAAGGGGAACTAAATAAAAAATCTGCAGTTGCGGCGTTGCAGGCAATTGGCAAATTATAAACTGCCGAAAGACGGAGAAGCGCTTTTACATCAGGATCGTGGGGCTGCGCTTCCATCGGGTCCCAAAAAAAAATCATGATGTCGAGTTTTCCCTCGGCAATCATCGCGCCAATTTGCTGGTCGCCGCCAAGCGGCCCGCTAAGAAATTTGGTGATGTACTGGCCCAGAGATTCTTCTAAAATTTTTCCGGTGGTGCCCGTCGCATACAGCTTGTGCATCGCCAGTTTTGATTTATTGGCCATGGCCCATTCTAAAAGTTCATCCTTTTTATTATCGTGGGCTACTAGTGCTATTTTTTTGTTGATAGGTAAAATACGTGCAGATGCCATATTGGTTTTTTGCAAATATAATTTACCTCAGAGTTTAAACGGTGGACTAAATGGCAAAAAAATCATTTTATTTGTAAAACAGAAATGAGCGAAATTCTACAGAACGGTAAAAAAGTTTATTTTCTTTCAGATTTTCATCTGGGTGTACCCACCCGGCAGGAAAGCCTCGTGCGTGAAAAACTGATTGTTCAATTTTTGAATGAAATAAAAGATAGCGCCGCCGCGGTTTTTATCGTGGGCGATATGTTTGATTTTTGGTACGAATATAAACACGTTGTACCGCGCGGCTACACAAGGCTTTTGGGCAAACTTGCCGAGCTTTCTGATCTTGGTATTCAACTGCATTTTTTTGTTGGCAACCACGATATGTGGATGACCAGTTATTTTCAGCAGGAGTTCAATATGAACGTTTATTTTGAGCCGCAGGACTTCGAATGGAACGGCAAAAAATTTTTAGTGGGCCATGGAGATGGGCTTGGCCCGGGAGATAAAGGGTATAAACGACTGAAAAAAATATTCCGTAATCCCTTTTGCCAGTGGGCTTTTGGCCTGTTGCCGCCGGGCATCGGGATGGGGTTGGCAAATTATTTCAGCCGGCGCAGCCGCGCAAAAACAAGCCATATTGAAGAAAAATTTTTAGGAGAAGAGAAAGAGTGGCTTATCCTTTACAGCCGAAAGGTGCTGCAAGAAAAAAAATATGATTTTTTCATCTTCGGGCATCGGCATTTGCCTATCGACCATCGTCTCAATGAAAACAGCCGGTACATCAATCTGGGTGAATGGATGAATTTTTTCACTTACGCGGTTTTTGATGGAAATGATGTACAGCTTCTTTCTTATCAAAACCAGGAGCATAAAATTGTAAGAAATTATTGATCAGAATATTTATTATAACGTTTCTCGCCTTAGCCTCAATCCCGGTTATGGGTCAAAGCATCACCTTCACTGGTTTTAAAAAAGTGAGGACGATTCCCGGCAGTTACGTTTCTTTTTCGGTTGATAATCTTGAAAATATTTACCTGCTTTCTGCCACGAATCAATTAAAGAAGCTGAACAATAAAGGCGATTCGATTGCAGTGTTCAACGATATAAAAAAATTTGGCGAAGCAACATTGGTTGATGTTTCGAACCCCCTGAAAATTCTGCTTTACTATAAAAATTTTGCAACGATTTTGGTATTGGATGGGATGCTTCAGCAAAAAAATACCATCGACCTCCGAAAAAAAAATATGTTTCGGGTGAATACAATCGGTTTGAGTTATGATGGACGAATATGGGTTTACGATGAGTTGGAGAACACACTTAAAAAAATTGATGAAACCGGTGAGGTTATTTTAAAAACACCTGATCTGAGGCAGGTTTTTGACAAAGCGATTGCTCCCGAAAAAATTTTCGATCAGAATAAGTATGTATATCTGTATGACCCAACACAGGGTATTTATTCGTTTGATTATTATGGAGCTTTTAAAACTAAAATTGACATCACAGGCTGGAAAAATCTGATGGTTTCTGATAAGTATGTTTTCGGAACCGATTCAAGCAATTTTTATACTTACGAGATACCTGTTTTTAAATATCGCCAAACGCCTATTCCTGCTGCTTTTAAAGACTATCGGCAAGTTTTGGCAGGACAAAATTATTTTTATGGCCTGCATGAAAAAGGGTTGGATATTATCAGCATCAAACAATAATCTATTAACCTGAATCAATGATAGAAAGAACACTCCTGTTGATATTGTCGATGTTGTTTGTAATTACCCTGCTCACTATGCTGAGCAGGAAATTAAAAATTTCGTATCCTATTTTTTTGGTCATTGCGGGCCTGCTTATCAGCGTTATTCCCGGCGTGCCGCGAATCCGCATCAGTCCGGAACTTGTATTTCTTATATTTTTACCCCCAATACTTTTTTCTGCAGCATGGAATATTCCCTGGGCAGATTTCCGCAGGCTAAGAAGGTCGATAAGTATGTTAGGTTTTGGGTTGGTATTTTTTACGTCCACATTAATAGCTTATTTATCACATTCGTTAATTCCGGGTTTTACACTGGCTTTAGGATTTGTTTTAGGCGGGATTATTTCTCCACCGGATGCGGTGGCCGCAACAGCAATTTTAAAAGATCAAAAAATCCCGCACAAAGTATTGAGTTTGCTGGAAGGTGAAAGCCTGATAAATGATGCATCAAGCCTTGTGGTTTTTCGTTTTGCTTTGTTGGCTGTTATCACCGGTACCTTTCGTATTTGGGATGCTTCAAAAGATTTTTTTTTGTTGGCCGGAGTTGGAATTTTTATCGGGCTGGCAATCGGAGGAATTATTTATTTGATTCATCGTTACTTCCCCACAACCACAGAAATTGATGCGGCTCTAACTTTGCTGGCGCCTTTTGTGATGTACCTGGTGGCCGAAGAATTTCACTTTTCGGGTGTGCTTTCAGTAGTTGCGGGAGGGTTGTTTTTAAGTTATCATGCGCATGATACTTTAACTTATGAATCGAGGATTAATATGGCTGGATTATGGGGAACGCTTAGCTTTTTGCTGAATGGGTTTATTTTCATAATAATTGGATTGCAAATGCCATACATCGTCAATAATTTCACTGAAAACACAGTGAAGGAAGCGCTGGTGTACGGCCTGATTATTAGTATTGCTGTTATCATCATACGAATTTTATGGGTGTATGCGGTAACAACACTAAGAAAAGTTTTCAGGCGATGGAGGCATAAAGAGGCAAGCCTTCCCACAAACAAAGAAATGTTTTTAATTTCATGGTGCGGCATGAGGGGCGTGGTATCATTGGCGATGGCATTTTCTATTCCATTTTACATAAAAGAAGGCGTGGAATTTCCTTACCGAAACCTGATCCTGTTTATCACATTCACCGTAATTATTGTTACGCTTGTGTTTCAGGGGCTCTTGATTTCGCCTTTAGTAAGACTTTTGAAAATCGAAGATACAGAGCACGAAAAAAAGAGAAAGCTGGAGGATGATTTGTTGAGCATAAGATTGGCAGAAGTAAGTCTCGTCTATATTGACGCGAATTTTAAGGACGACCTTTCGAGAAATGAACCTTTTCGCGTTGTGCGTAACCGGTACCAACGCATGATCGATACAGCTAAACGAAAAACATCAAATAGAGGCCAGGGTCATGTAGAACTTGAAGATGAATTCATGCCGCGTTACCGCGAAATGATGATGGAATTGATTGATGTAAGGCGTAAAGAACTGGTGTCTTTACGCATTAACAGCGAGTTTGATGAAGAACTCATCAAAGAAAAGGAATTTGAACTTGACCTTGAAGAAGCGCGGCTGCGCAACAAAGAATCTTAACGAACGCCCACAGGTAATTTCATATCTCTTTTTACCATTTCTTCCCTGTTAGCCATTTCCCAGGCTGTATGAAATACAAGTTGGGCACGCTTTGCTAATAAGTTAAAATTAATTTTGTCTACCGTGTCGGTTGGTTTGTGGTAATCGGCGTGCACGCCGTTAAAATAAAAAATAGCGGGCACCCCGTTACGGGCAAAGTTGTAATGATCGCTACGGTAGTAAAACCTTTCGGGGTCATCTCCGTTATAGCGCCGGTCTAATTTCAATTTTGTAAATTTATTGTTCACCATATCGGTGATGGGATTGAGATCGGTACTCAACTTGTCATCCCCGATGATGTAAACATAATTTTCAGCATCGCTTTTTCCAAGGTATTCCTCGCCAATTCGGCCGATCATGTCAATGTTTAAATTAGCTGATGTTTTAGCTAAGGGGTAAACAGGGTTTGTGGCATAGTATTCTGAACCCCAAAGGCCTTTCTCTTCCCCGCTCACCGTCATGAAGATCACTGTTCTGCGCGGTCCTTTACCGGCCTTCTTTGCTTTAGCAAATGCTTCAGCCATTTCAATCACTGCCACAGTGCCCGAGCCATCATCATCAGCGCCATAATAAATATTTCCTTCTGCATCTTTTCCAACGTGGTCGTAGTGCGCTGTAACGATCACGTATTCATCTTTTTTGTCGGAACCTTCCACAACACCAATGATGTTGGATGCTGAAGCCTGCGACTGAACGGTTCTTTGACGGATAGTCACATTGTTTTTTTGAATTCCCAGCGGGGCGTTGCCATTGTCAACAGCCGAGATGACCGTTTGTAAATTTTCCCCGCTTACTGCTGAAACTACATTTTCATTCACATAGTAAATGGGCGCGTTCATGCCGGTTCTGCCTGCGGCGCCTGAAATTTGCGGGCGGTAGGTAGAGCGGGAATTTACTCTCGCGGGCAATTTTTCTGTAATAACCATTATTGCTGCGGCTCCTTTCTCCATCGCAGTTTTTATTTTATTTGAGATGAAAGCAGGCGATAATCTTCCGGACAACGCAGTGGTATAGTTTTTTGGCGAGCCATTTAAAAATACAACCAGTTTATTTTTCACATCAATCCCATCGTAATCATTTCGCCTGTCATCAACAATTCCATAACCAACAAAAGCAAATTCATCGAAGTGCTGGTTCAAATCATCCTTATTAAGAAAAAAGGGGGCAAAGTCTGAATAGGCCTGAAAGTCCTTTCCGTTAATCGTTAACTTCATTTCAGCGGCAGAGTCCTTGTACAAAGAGTAAGTTTGCCTGAAACTGCCATTGTTGCCCGCTTTCAGCCCGAAATTTTTAAACTGGCCTGAAATATAATCGGCAGCTTTTTCAAGCCCCGGCGAAGGAGTATTGCGGCCTTCCATTTCGGCGCCTGCAATGATTGTTAAATGATTTTTTAAATCCTGAGCGGTGATCGTTTTTGCGAAATCCTCGGGAGTAACAGCTTTCTGTGCCGATGCACAACCGGCCAGCAGAAGAACAAATAATAATTTATAATTCATTAGAATGCGAATTTTTGTAAATATAACGAAGACGGTGAGAATAGTTTACCCTTCATCAATATTTGATTTTTTACAAAAAATATTTACTGAACGCAATAGCGAATATTTTGCGTTGCCATCAATGGAGTGAAAGAAGGAGGGCGATAATAGATTCTGTTTTTTCAGTAATGGTGAACTTGTTATAGCAATGTAACATGCACAGGTGTTAAACTGAACCTGCCCGAACGGTACCGGTGGACGTAGAAACCGGGAGAGAAATATTCAATAGCACGTGCAACAAAAATCTTATCAGCAGGCAATTTTATTCACCCTGTTTTCATGACGGCCACCTTCAAATGTAGTGTTGATGAAAACTTGAACCATTGCCTCAGCCGCAGTTTCTGACACGAAACGCGCGGGAATACAAATAACGTTGGCGTTGTTGTGTTTGCGTGCAAGGGAGGCAATTTCCTCATCCCAGCAAAGCGCGGCTCGAATGCCCTGGTGCTTATTAGCGGTGATGCAAACACCATTTCCGCTTCCGCACAAAAGAATGCCTAAAGCATAATCTCCCTTTTCAACCGCGCCGGCAAGCGGGTGAGCCACATCAGGATAGTCAGCCGACTCAGTACTGTGAACGCCGAAATCTTTAAATTTTATATCCCTGCCTTCGAGATAAGAAACCACAAATTCCTTCATTTCGAAACCGGCGTGATCGCTGCCAATAGCTATTGGTTTGGAAAGATCAAATTGGTTTTGCATGGTAAGTATTTTAAAGGGTTAACTCCATTCCTGCACTGCCGTTTCTTCCTCCCCGGCTTTTTTACCGGCCTTCTTAGCAAGATTGATGCTGATCTCAAATAATATGTACAAAGGTACAGTAACTAATGCAAGGCTGATAGGATCAGTTGTGGGTGTGATAATGGCCGCCGCTATCAGAATGATCACGAAGGCGTGACGGCGGTATTTTCTTAAGAAAGCCGCCGTTAAGATGCCTGCTTTTGCTAATAATAAAATGAGCAGCGGCATTTGAAATAACAAACCAATGCCAACAGTGGTATACACGAGGTTATCGAGGTAGTTTGAAAAAGTAGGAATGATGGCGATGTTTTCTGCAAGTTTATAATTTGCGTAAAAGTTAACCATAAACGGAGTGAGCACGTAATAGCCAAATGCACAACCCAGGAAAAAAAGTAGTGAAACCCAGAAGATAATGCCTTTTGAAGATCTTTTCTCTTTTTCGGATAATGCGGGCCTTACAAATTTCCATATTTCCCAAAAAACATAAGGAAATGAAGCAATGATGCCCCCGGTGAACGCAATGGTGAAAGTAGCCATAAATTGCGATGCCATCTGTGTTTCCTGGAATTTTACTTCTTTGAATTGAAAGCACAGTGAGTCAATATGAAGAAATTTTCCCAGTTGGCAAAACCATTTTACCGAAATGAAATCGGGCTTGGTAGGCCCCATAATGATGGTATCGGTAATATCGTAAATGAATATGAAAAATAGAATGGAGAAAATGAAGATTGCGATTGCCGACCTTAACAAATGCCAGCGTAGCACCTCAAGATGGTCAATAAATGACATTTCATCGGGACTGCCCGAACCATCTTTGCGCCTGTCAAAAAAATCCATTAAAGCCATAGTTCTGTAAAATGAACGCAAATATAACGGTGAAACGGTGTAGATAGTTGAAGGAAATAAAAAAGAGTTGCGATGGATGAAATTATTCATACCGTAATATTTCAAATTTTTGACTAAAATAAAAGAGGCCGCCGGTTGGCAGCCTCTTTAACTTGGGTAAAAAAATTAGTATTCGGGGTTTTGTGTAAAATTTGGATTTTGATTTATTTCTGCCTGCGAAATCGGCCAAATAAAACGCCTGTCACTGTAAGGAATGGCCTGAATCGATTTGGTGATCGCAACAGTTGGTCCGGCGCAATTATAAGTGCCTGCCACCTCGGTGTGCGATGTTCCAACTTTTGCAGGGATACCGCCACCGGGAATAGGTGCAAAATCCGGGTCTAATGCTAAACGATGAATATCGCCCCATCTTTTACCCTCTGCAAGAAACTCAATTCGTCTTTCTTTAAGAATTGCCCTGATCAATGCATTTTTATCTTGAAAACTTGCGAAAGCGTTAGCAGCGCTCACGCCTCTGTTTCTAACGGCGTTTAATAAAGCCAGTGCCTTTGCAGAAACTCCCGAGCCGCTTCTGCCTTCAGCTTCGGCAAGTATGAGCAGCACCTCAGCATAGCGAATCATTGGTGCAGCATCGGAATTTGTGGCATAATCGCGGTATTTGGTGGTGTATACCGAGGTTACCACTCCACCGGTTGAACCAGTTGAGTAAAGGGAAGTGCGTCTTGTGTCAGAACAAAGCCATTCAGGATCGCTCCAAATGATCGGGCTAATCCTTAACAAGCCCCTTGCGCCGTTTGCTGGGTTTCCTAACATATTCGCAATTGCTCCATTTACGCCGGCATTGTCCGTGGCGTCATTTTTAAAAGAAAAAATACTTTCGCTGGAAAGGTTATTAGCAAAGGCTCCATCGGCAGAGGCCGGTAAGGCCCAGGCACCTATCGGGCTGGTGAAAGTTGTGGTGCCGGAAACTATTTTAGCACCCTCTGATATAACGCCGGGCCAATCTCCTTTGTGTAATTTTACTCTCATTTTAAGCGCAATTGCAGCAGCTTTTGTGGCACGATAATTCTTCAAATTTCCCGCCCGCGTATCTGGTAAATTTGTTTCGGCATAATCAAGGTCTTCCAATATTTTTTGATAAACTGTTGCCACGCTAAAATCACTGCGTTTTAACGCTTTTGCTTCTTCAATTTTTGCATCTGAGTCGATTCCTGTTTCCCTGTAAATAACACCGTCTTTCGTGCCATTTCCATCGGCGTAGAGACGGGAAAAGTTCAGTACCAATTCATGGTGAGCCAGAGCCCTTAGAAAACGACATTCCGCATCATAAGCATTTGCAGCAGCAGCACTCACAATGCCGCTCGTTTCGGCTCTGCGTACCCCTTCTCTGGTAAGATTCGCTTTATTAATCATCGAGTAAAGCGTTTGGAACATAAAATCATTATTTGCCGTTGTGGGATTATAAGTGGCCTGGCGGAGCCAAAAGGATAACCTCTTACCACGCCTCCGGCATAAAACCCACTTTGTGCAGCATCGTATGCGCCATTTACGGCTAACTCCACTCTTTCGGGAGTTGTGTAGGCTGATTGATCTGAAAAGGAGTTATACGACTCCAGCTCTAGTACTTTCTTTTGACATGAGTTTAATATGACAATTAAACCAACCAGTGTCAAAATCTTGAAAGAATAATTTTTTATCATAGTTGTAGATATTTATTAATTAAAACCCAATGTTAAACCCTAATGATATGATCCTTACAGGCGGCGTTACATTTGCATCCACCCCGGCTTCGGAAATATTATCAGGATCTATACCTGTATATTTTGTGAAAAGAAGGAGATTTTGGCCTTGAACGTAAAACCTGGCGGATTTGAAAACATTTGCCAATCCTGCTTTTGACATCAAATCTCTGTTGATGGTGTAATGAAGCTGCAGGTTGTCCAATCTTAAATAGTCACCTTTTTCTACAAATCTTGAGTTTGTATTGTTATTTTGATTGATAAAGTTGTCGCGGCCATACCATAGTTTTGGCACATTTGTAACATCGCCATCTTTTTGCCAACGGTCTAAAATTTCGCGCCCATTATTTGCAAATCCCAGGTTGACCAAAGTTTCCTGACGGGTTACATTCATAATCTTGTTACCCCCTGAATATCTCCACAGCATATCCAACCCAAGGCCCTTGTAGCTGAGACTATTTGTAATACCTCCGAACCATTTGGGTAAAGTTGTGCCCAGGATTACTTTATCTGATGCCTGAAGTAGCACGTTTGGCACCAAAGTGCCATCAGTCAAACTATTAGCGCCTCTGTAAGAACTGTTAGCTATGTTACCCTGAACGAGCGTTGTGCCATCTGCTTTATACCAAACCGGGTTGCCATTTACTGAGTTTACACCAGCCCATTGATAGCCGTATAAAGAGTTGATCGGCAGCCCTTCTCTAATAATAGTATAGGTGCCAACAATATCTCCGGAGGGGAGTTTCAACACTTTGTTATTGATTGTAGTGAGGTTGATCCCAAAATCCCAGCTAAAGTCGGAATTTCTGATGATGTTGGCGTTGATACCAAGCTCAAAGCCAGAGTTTTCCATATCACCGATGTTTTTATATACCTGATTGCCGGGAACACCTAAAGAAACAGGGGTGGGGACTGCAAATACCTGATCGTTGTTCCTGTTTTTGAAGTAGTCGAACACAATATTGATTCTGTCAAGCAGTCCTATATCAACACCAACGTCAAGTTTTTCATTTGTTTCCCATCTCAAATCGGGGTTGCCTACCAAAGAAACCGCGATACCGCTTATAGCACCATAAGGGGCAGAAGCGTATTGGCTAAGGTAAGGGAAACTGCCTCCGGGAATATCTACGTTTCCTACGCGTGCCCAGGAAGCTCTCAGTTTGAGTTCGTTAACCACGCCTGCAAGCCCTGCACTTTTCCAAAAATCTTCATTGGATATACGCCAGCCTACAGAAACGCCGGGGAAATTACCAAAACGATTTTGAGGAGCGAGTTTTGACAAACCATCTCTACGAAATGAAGCTTGCAAATAGTACCTGTCATCAAAATTATATGTTGCCCTACCGAAATAAGAATAGAATCCGGGAGCCTCGGAATAGCCGCCGCTGGATAATTGTGTTGTATAGGACCCCGTAATAACGTTTTGTTGTCCAAAGAAAATATCAGAAATGCCGGTTCCGCCAGCCTGATAGGAATTAGACTGCTGGCCCTGCGCTTCAACGCCCGCTGTTGCGCCAACTGTGTGCCTGTCGAAGGAGTAATTGCCATTCAAATAATTCTGCAAAGTCCATTGTAATATATTTCCTGCCTGATTAGACAAGCGTCCGCTAACACTTCTTCCATCTCCATGCTTGGGATCCCAAAAAAAGAACTCATCAAGGTTCATATAATCAATCCCTGCTTTTGCAGTGTACGTTAGCCATCTAAATGGCTTGATGTCAAGGCTGAGATTGTTGATAATTCTGTGATTTTTTGACTGGTTTTTGTTTCTGGCCAAAACATAAGCAAGGTTGGTGTTTAGGTTCTCAATGTCTCTTGTATTTGCATCGCGGCCTAAAGCCGAACCGTCAGATTTCACGTTAAAACCTCCAAATGCATTATTTGCCGTATCCTTTATCCTTACATTAGGCAGTGCCCTGAGGGAATTATAGATTGCACCAGACAGAGAGTTTGCCCCATTATTTTGATCATAGTTTTCGGCTCTTGCCACGTTTAATAAATTGCTTACCGTGAGCCAGTTCCCTACTTTCTGTTCGATATTTGCTCTGATTGAATACCTTTTCACACTGTTAGTCATTACAGAACCCTGTTGGTTAGCGTAGTTCACAGACAGAAAATACCTTGTTTTGTCAGTACCTCCATCAATTGAAAGGTTGTGTATTTGTGATTTTGCGGGATCCCTGAAAACCACACTCTGCCAATCACTATTAGTATTCCATTGGTTCATGAAGGCCTGATCAGTTCCTCCGGCGTTTTTTAATTTTTCATTAGCGATTGTTACAAACTCCTGTGCATTCAACAGCTCGAATCTTTTCAGAATTTTTGAAAAACCAAAATTTGCATCATAGTTAATATTTACCCTTCCAGATTTACCTTTTTTAGTGGTAATAAGGATTACGCCGTTGGATGCGCGAGAACCGTAAATAGCCGTGGCGCTACCGTCCTTCAAAACTTCAATCGATTCAATATCGGATGGGTTAAGATTTGCCATCACGTTGTTGGTAGTGTACCCGGAATAACCTCCTGTAAACGTTGGAACCCCGTCCAATACCACTAACGGATCTCTTGCTCCATTTACAGAGTTAACGCCCCTAATCCTGATACGTGGCGGCTGATTCACAAGACCCGACGGATTTGTAACCTGAATGCCAGGCGTACGACCACCTAATTGCTGATCAATACTGGGAGAAACCAATGTGGCTATAGGCCCAGGATCAATCTTACCAATTGCTGCGGTTACTTCGGACCTGCGTTGGGTGCCATAACCTACTACTACAACTTCATCCATTGCGGCAGTTGTAGAAGCGAGTATAATTGACACTGTACCCGATTGTGGTGCCGTCAACTCTTTTTGAGAGTACCCAACGGCCGAAAAGACAAGGACGCTACGATTTTCCGGTACATTAATCGAAAAATGGCCATCGTTGTCCGTAGAAGTACCCGTTGAGGTTCCTTTGATTAAAACAGATGAATTAGGAATGGGGTTCCCCGACTCATCGGTCACGGTTCCCGTAATGGTGCGTGTTTGAGCAAACACGGTGGTGTACATATAATAAATGATACCACAAACAGTAGAGTTCGTCTCATGTAACTTGTTTTTTGTTTTTGTTTAAATTTTTGATTTGAGATATACTGCAACGGGGGTAAAGCAATCAATTTACCCACCACTATTTTCTCCTTTAAGTTTTTAGGAGTTGCCGATTAAGCGTACCTCTTCCCAAAAGCAAAGCATTTTATTAGCTTACTGTATTTCCTTTATAATAAGTTTTTGTTATACCGGCTAAATCAAAAGCTCGCGGGTTTCGAGGTGTATTCAGGCGAAAGCAATTTTTAAGCATTCTCAAAAAACCCGGCTAATAGCTTTAGTTAGTTAATTTTTTTTTGTTTAAAATGATTTTGGCAAACGTTTCTATTGCAATTATATTTCTTTTTTTTCAATAAAAGATCAATTGGGTAATATTTTCAACATATTTACATTTCATCAAAGCATTTCATGCGGAAGTTAGAAAAAATCACTTTTGTTGACCTTTTTTTGAAAAACTGATTAACAAAGCAGGCAATAAAATAAGATTTGTAAAAGTGGCAGTAATCAATGTGAGTGAAGTTAACCAGCCAAGCGCCTGTGTGCCGCCAAATCCACTGAAGCAAAAAATGATAAACCCGGCAATCAAAACGAGAGAGGTGTAAATGATGCTGATGCCTGTGCTGTGTATGGTTTGAATGACCGTTTCCTGTGTGGTTTTAAAATAGGGCAGTTCCTGTTTATAATTTACCAAAAACCTGATCGTAATATCTATCGCAATGCCAAGCGCTACGCTGAAGATTAGTACCGTACTTGGTTTTAAAGGTACGCCCACCCAACCCATTACTCCGGCTGTAATTACCAGCGGAATTACGTTAGGGATTAAAGAACATAAAAGCATCCTGAAAGATTTAAAAAGATATAACATGCAAAGCGCAATCAACAAAAACGCCCAAAAAATACTTTCTTTCAGCCCGTTAATGATAAAACGGCCTCCTTCTAAAAATGTAATACTGCTCCCGGTAAGCTTAACGTCGTAATCGGGTTTGGGAAATAATTCATCCGTTCGTTTCTGAATACCATCCAATAGTTGCGGTAATTTGTGCGAACCGATGTCGGCCATATTTACACTCACGCGGGCTTCCTGCCTGGCGCTGTCCATAAAGGTGGCCACAAGTTTGTTAAAAGAATTCTCTTTTGCCGAAGAATCATTTCCGCCGCGCATATTGAGGTATTGTTGTAAGCCGGGCAAATCAAATTCTGACGGCATTGCGTAGTTTGCGCTGTCACCGTCATAAAAAGCCTGGCGGGCAAATTTTAATCCTTCAATCAGGCTCAAAGGCCGCGCCATTTCAGGTTGTGCCGCAAGGTACAGTGTGAGGGAATCTAGTTTTTGCAGGTTATTAAAATTACGCGTAACGCCGTATTTCTTTTTTGTGTCAACTACAATTTCAAGCGGCATTACACCTTTAAAATTTTGCTCGAAAAATTTAAGATCGGTGTAAATTTTATCAGTAGTGGGAACATCGTCAACCATGTAGGCGTTGCTCTGCAACCTGAAAATACCAACTGCGGAGGCTAAAACAACGATTGTTGTGATAATGTAAACCTGTTTCCTGTGGCTTAGGGACCATTTTTCCAACCGGGCAAGCCAGCGGTTCAGGAGGGGGTTGTGCAAATATTTTGTATGCTTGCTTTTGGGTGGCGGCAGCAAGCTTAAAACCGCCGGTATCAATATCAGGGAAATAAAAAATAAAACCATGATGTTGATGCCAGCCACAACCCCAAATTCCTGAAGAATCTCGCTTTTTGTTAATGCAAAAACTGCAAACCCAATTGCGGCAGCAAGATTACAAAACAGGGTTACAATTCCCATCTTGCTGATCATGTCAACAATAGCCTTGCGTTTCATTTTTTGTTCATCAAAAGTTTTACCGGGCGCAAGGTTATGCCTGTTCTTAGAAACACTATGCCAACTGCTGTGATATTTATTTAAAAAGTAAATACAATTGGGAATGCCTATCACCACTATCAAAGGGGGGATTAACGCGGTGAGCAGTGTGATATTGTAACCAAACAAATGCATTGTTCCCAGGCTGAACAGCACTCCTATAATTACCACAGTCAATGACAGCATCATGGAGCTGAATGCCCTGAAAAAAAGTAAAAGAATAATGGCCGATAATAAAATGGAAGCCACCAGAAAGTACCGCATTTCGTTGGCGATACGCGCGGCTAAAACGGTTCGAATATAAGGCAGCCCACTAAGTTTTATTTCGATGCTATGGGCTTTGCCAAAAGCATCGGTAA
>ERZ778022.2150-NODE-2150-length-21835-cov-4.548760_pt1 | contig 21835 bp, 14 predicted proteins | sample MGYA00375752_ERZ778022 | MGnify/ENA primary metagenome ERZ778022 (study PRJEB29350, sample SAMN05389826) | bioreactor metagenome | isolation source: Thiocyanate bioreactor | place: South Africa: University of Cape Town | collected 2014-04-04 ... | reverse complement strand
GTGCGCAGGTTGGGACGGTTGATCGAGTCCTGGAATGCGCCGCGGGGATCGCCTTCGAAGCGACCGTTGAAGGTGTTCGCGATCTGCGGAATCTGGCTGAGCAGTTCGTTGGTCGACAAGGCGCCCTGTTCGACGATCGACTTGGAATCGATGCCCAGCGTCTGCGAACCGACGGCCTGCACGCCGCGGATCAGGGTGCCCGTGACGACGATATCGTCGTTGGCCGGTGCGCTGTCTTCGGCATCCTGGGCGAAGGCCGGCGTCGACAAGGCCAGGACACTGGTGCTCACGAGCGTGAAATTGCGCATAGAGCGCATGAGTGTGTGATTACGCAATTGTATGCCCCCTCAAATTGCCATGTAGCCGCCCTCGGCCACATGCTTCCCTCTGCTTCCCGTGATCGGGAAAGCGCTCGCTTCTCCATTCCGAAAGGGAAAGGGACAGCGAAATCGCGCGGCCCCAATACCCGCCCGCAATTATGAAACGCAAGTGGTTCATAATTATCCCGCCCCGTATGACAAAAATGTCACAGCGAGACACGCCGTGAATCTGTAAGCCACTCAATTCACAAGAGAGTCAGGCGCAACCCGGCTGCGGAACTTCCGTTCCAAAATGCCTCATCGGCTCCGCTGCGTCTCCGCGTTCGTCGACTGGTGCCGCGCGCGCAGGAGGTCGTGGCGCGTCAGGATGCCGACGACTTCCATCGTCTGCGGGTCGACGATCGGAATGCGGCCGACGCCGCTGTCGATCATGATATCGGCGATCGTGCCGATGGGCGACGTGACCAGCCCGTAAGGCTGCGACGCATCGGACAGGACCTCCTGCAACGGCCTGTCGCCCAGCACGCCCGACGACTGCCATTCGAGCGCGTCGGCGCGCGAGACCAGGCCGAGCAGGCGGTTGTCGCGGTCCACCACAGGATAGCTGCGGTGGCGCGCCTCGCCAGCGAAGAAGGCGATGGCCTCGCTCACGCCCAGGCTGCCCGGCAGGCAGGTCGGATGCCGCGTCATCACCTGTTCGGCCTGGACGAAGTCGTGGGGATCGATGGTGTATTCCTGGAGGACATGACGGCCGCGCCGGGCGATCTTCTCGGTCAGGATCGAGCGCCGCATCAGCAGGACGCTGACGGCATAGGCTCCGACCGCGGCCGCGATGGTCTCGGGCAAGGCGGCGAAATGGCCGGTCAACTCCACCGCGAAGACCGCGCCGGTCATCGGCGCGCGCATCGCCCCGCTGATGATCCCGGCCATCCCGACCATGGCCCAGAATCCGCCGCCGCCGGGCAGGAACTGGCCGACCAGCAGGCCGAAGGCCCCGCCCAGGATCAGCAGGGGCGCCAGGACGCCGCCCGAGGTGCCCGACCCCAAGGCGACCAGCCAGACGACCGCCTTGACGAACAGCAGCAGCAGGACCGAACGCAGCGCCAGGGAATTGTCGAGCAGCGTCTGGATCGACTGGTAGCCCGCGCCCAGCACCCGCGGGTCGATCAGCCCGCCCAGGCCGACGACCACGGCGCCGAGCGCGGGCCACCACATCCAGTGGACCGGGAGACGGTGGAACAGGGGCTCGATGCGGTAGAGCAGGCTCGACAGCGCGGCCGCCTCGATCCCGACCAGCACCCCCAGGCCGAGGCCGTAGGCGATCGGTGCGGCTCCCCCGGGCAGCGAAGCCGCGAAGGGAAACAGCGCGCCCGAGCCGACGAGCAGCGGCCGCCAGGCGAGCGAGACCAGCACGGCGAGCACGACCGGCACGAAGCTGCGCGGCTTCCATTCGAACAGCAGCACCTCGATGGCGAGCAGGATCGCCGCGATCGGCGTGCCGAAGATCGCCGTCATCCCCGCCGCGGCGCCGCAGACCAGCAGGGTCTTGCGCTCGGCGGCGCTGAGGTGGAAGCACTGCGCGAACAGCGAGCCGATCGCCCCGCCGGTCATGATGATCGGCCCCTCGGCGCCGAACGGCCCGCCGCTGCCGATCGAGATCGCCGAGGACAGCGGCTTGAGCAGGGCGACCTTGGGCGAGAGGCGGCTCTCGCCGTAGAGGATCGCCTCGATCGCCTCGGGAATGCCGTGCCCCCGGATCTTGTCCGAGCCGAAGCGGGCCATCAGGCCGATGATCAGACTCCCCGCGACCGGCACCAGCAGGGCCGCGACGCCCAGGCTGTTGTCGGCGATCCGGGACGGCGCCACCGACAGCCGGCCAAACCAGAACAGGTTGGTGGCGAGAGCGATCGCCTTGAGGAGCAGCCAGGCCCCCGCCGTCGCCCCGGTGCCGACGAGCGGCGCGGCGGCGGCCAGCAGCAGCATCCGCCAGTCGGCGCTGTGGTCCGCCAGGCTGCGGGACTTGGAGAACGGTGCGGACGCGGTCATGAAGGGCTCACCCCAGGAAAGAACGGGGCGCGATTATATCGCATTGCGATATAATTCAAATGGATTGGTGAGCGAATGACGAGACGCAGCCTGACCGCGGCCGACTATGGGGTGCTAGCCGATTTCCGGTATGCCCTGCGCCGGTTCCAGGCGTTCAGCGAGGCCCAGGCCGCGGCCCTGGGCCTGACCCCGCAGCAGCACCAGGCGCTGCTCGCGATCAAGGCCGCCCCGGCGGAAGCGGCCACGGTCGGCTATCTGGCGGACCGGCTGGTGCTGAAGCCGCACAGCGCCAGCGGCCTGGTCGACCGGCTGGCGTCGCTGGGGCTGATCGAGCGCCGGACGGGCTCGCTTGACCGGCGCCGCGCGCTTCTCCGGCTGACGGACAAGGCTGAGGTCGTGCTGTCCGACCTCAGCCTGATCCACGGCGAGGAGATCCGCCGGCTCCGGCCGCTGCTGATCGACCTGCTCGGCAAGCTCGGGGAATAAGGCTCAGCGCTTGCGGACGAATTCCGCGCGCAGGACGAGGCCCTTGATCCCCTCGTAGCGGCAGTCGATCTCCTGCGCGTCGCCGGTCAGCCGGATCGACTTGATCAGGGTGCCGCGCTTGAGCGTCTGGCCCGCGCCCTTGACCTCCAGGTCCTTGATCAGCGTGACCTGATCGCCATCCGCCAGCAGATTGCCGACCGCGTCGCGCACCTCGATCTGGGCGGCGGCGCTGCGCCGCTGCGCCAGCTCGGACGCCGGAAGCCAGTCGCCGCTTTCCTCGTCATAGACATAGTCGTCGTCGGACATGCTCGGGCTCCCATCCTGCCGCGCGACCGGACCGCTGCCCGTGCGCCCCGGCCGCATGGACGAGGATGCCGCAGCGGGCAAGCCCACGCCCTGGGGCAAGGGTGTGGTCGAGTCGCTCAGGCCGCCGCTTCGGCGCGCGCCAGGCCCTCCGCCTCGGTCGGGATCGCGAAGCGTTCGATGTAGGGCGCGAACCGCTCGCGCACCGCTGCGGGATCGAGCCCGTATTGGCCCAGGCTGTAGTCGTTCCGGCCGCGCGCGTTCTTGGGGTTGGCGGAATGCCAGTCCCCCACCGAACGGGCGACGGCATCGGGCGTGGCGATGCCGAGGCCTGCGTGGATCTTGCGCATCTCGCCCACCGGATCGGCCACCAGCGCATAGTAGTCGACATGGACCACGCGGTCCCCGTGCGGCCCGGCATCGAAGGCCATGATCCGGTCGATGTGCCGCTGGATGAAATGCAGCATGTCGCCGCCGACCTCGTGCCGGTCGACCGGCGCGGCGGCGCACATCCCGCGCAGGTTCCAGGTCATCTTGGAGATCGAGGCGACGACCTGCACCGGATCGCGGTGGGTCATCACGAACCGCGCGTCGGGATAGACCGCGCGGATTTCGTCCATCGCCAGGACGTGGTTGGGATATTTCAGCGCCCAGGGCCTGGGCTCCGAGCGCCACTGGAGGCATTGCAACTGGCGCTTGTGGACGCGGTAGGTCTCGGTGAGATCGGCGCCATCGAGCAGCCAGTCGAAGTATTGCGGCACGCGATAGAGGTTGTGCAGCCCGGCCGCGCCCCAGCTCTGCTGGAGGAAGGCGTGGCATTCATCGGAGCCGTCCTCGTCGTAGAGGTGCAGCGCCTCGAACCCCTCGAAATGGGGGCGTGCCCTCTGCATTTCCCGCCAGGCCGTGCGCCGCGCCGCAGCCGCGGCCGGATCGAAACCGGGCGGTGGCGACGGCATGGAGGACTCCCAGGTGCGGATCAGGCGGAAGCGGTCGTCGCGATCGAACAGGTACTGGAAATAGGTCGTGCCCGACCGCGGCAGGCCCATCAGGAACACCGGCGCGACGATGGGCTCCGCGGCGATCTCCGGATAGTCGCGCAGCCATTTCTGGCTTTCCAGCCGGTTGGTCGCATCCATCAGCAGGGTGGCCCTGATCCGGGCCTCGCCCGCCTCGGACACCGGGAAGGTCTCGCCCAGCGCGGCGATCAGCCGTTCGAGATTGCCGGCGACGCCCGGATCGCCGTCAGCGATCCCTACCCGGGCCTCGGCCTCGGCCATGATCGCAGCCGCATCGAGCATGATTGCCGTCCTTCCGCCTGGGCTTGCGCCGCCACCGCGCCCGCTTGCGCGGTCGTTATCCCCAGATGCGCGGCCGATTGGCAAGGGGCGCCCCGCGCACATCGCCCCGGCGAGCCCCCGACGCGATGGACGCCATGCGTCCCGTTTTATCGGCTCAAGCCGCCATGAGCGGCGGCAAGGCGGCGAGTTCGTCCGGCGTCAGGGATATACCGAAGGTCTCCGACAATTGCGCCTCGAGGCGATCGGCCGCGACGACCAGCTCCGGGGGCGTCTCCGGCGGGGCGACGGCGAAACGGAGCGTCCTCTGGCCGTCGTCGGTCAACCGGCTGACGACCAGCATGCGGGTAAAGCGGCTGGCCGCCACCGTGGCGGTCCAATGGTTCGCCTGGACGAGATCGGCGGGCCAGACCTCGTCGGTGGTGAAGCTGTATTGCGGCGCATCGTCGCGCATCAGCATCCAGCCGTGCGCGTCGTCGCGGCGCAGCCAGTGGCGGGCGCCGTCCTCCTCGACTTCCTCGCCGTCCCGCAGCCGCAGCGGCTGCGCGCAACCGGCGCCGAAGCCGGCATCCGCGATCCATTCGCCGTCCGGCAGACTGACGAGCGTCAAGGCATGGTTCCGAGGCGGCACCACGCCCTCCGCATTCAGCCAGACGCGCCCCATCAGCACCCGCGCGGAAAAACCCAGGCCCCGCAAGACGGCGAGGAACAGGGCATTATGCTCGAAGCAATAGCCCCCGCGCCGCCGCCGGACGAGCTTCGCGAACACCGCCGCGAGATCGATCGCCACGCCCCGCCCGGTCAGTACGTCGACGTTCTCGAACGGCAAGGACAACCGATGGGCTCGTTGGACGCGGCGGAGAGTGCCGATGCCGACATCCGACGCGGCGGCCATGCCGATCCGCCGGAGATAGGCATCCAGCTCGCCAGGTCCCAAACTGTCCAATCCGCTCTCCTTCGGCCACCAGGCTTCTTCGCCGCAAGGTCCCGGCCAGGTTATGTCGGATAAAGCCGCACCGCGAGCCCTAAGCGACCCGACACGCCACCTCCGTATCGGGCCATGGTTTACGATTTGGCGGGAAATACCAAGGCCGACCAAGCCCCGGGCCGACCGCGACACCCCTCGGATCAGGGTGTTGCCGGATTGGGCAAGGTTATCGTCACTTTACGGATAATCCCCTCGAACGGCTGACCATCCGGATAATCCGCAGTCACCGGCGCGCCGGTGTCCTTGCCGATGTCGACCGTCTCGCCCTGACCGGCGTCGGTGGTGGGAGTGCGCGGAATTCGCGCGCAGGTGTCGACCTTGTCCTTGATCAGCAGGCACATCCGGCCGCCCGATTGCTTGCCCGCGTTGTCGGAGGTGAAGGCGAACGTCACCGTTGCCGCGCCCTTCGGCAAGGCATGTTCGGCCCGGATCGTGAACTGATCCTCAGTGCGCTCGGAAAGGGCGGATATCACGGTGGGCCTGCCGTCCTTGAGATAGAAGCTCCAGCCGCCGAACCAGCTACCCCGCGCGAGGATGATGCCATTGGCACGGTCCCCGGGAAGATCGAGGTCGGCGCTGACGGTGAAGGAACGGGAAGCGAAGCTCGGCGCCAGGTCTTCGGCAACGCTGATATCCCCGCCCCAATAGACGTAGCTGGATCGCTTGGTCTCAAAATGCCTGCGGGCGGCGTCCAGCCGCTCGGGCGTCAGGGAGTCGTCGATCGGCAGCACCTGATTGGCCTGGGCCTGCTCGAGGAACGCCTCCTGCATCTCGCGGAGCTTGGCCGGGTATCGCAGCGCCAGGTTGGTCGACTGGCTATAGTCGCGGCGAAGGTCGTAGAGTTCCCAATCGTATCCGGACCAGGCATCGCCTGCGACAGCGACCGTTTGCCAGGGCACGCGCTTGGGCGTGGTATTCGCGAACCACCCGTCCTTGTAGATCCCGCGGCTGCCCAGCATCTCGAAATATTGCGTGCGCGGCAGCTCGGCGACTTGCGGATTCGCGAAGGTATATTGGATGCTCCTGCCGGTCATCGGCTGCTGCGCAACGCCGTCGACCGTTACCGGCGCAGGAACGCCAGCGGCTTGCAGGATGGTCGGCGTGATATCGCTGACATGGGCGAACTGATGCCGCACGACATCCGGCGCGGCGACGTGGCCCGGCCAGCTGACGACCAGGCCGTTGCGGATGCCCCCCAGGTGGGACGAGATCTGCTTCATCCACTGGAACGGCGCGTCCAGCCCCCATGCCCAGCCAACCGGATAGAGCGGATAGCTGCGCGGGCTGCCCATCTCGTCGATATACTTGATATCCTCATCCGGCGTGCGCCGGGCCGCCAGGCCGTTCTTGTGATGGCCGATCTCGTTGAAGGTGCCCGTCAGCCCGCCCTCGCCGCTGGCCCCATTGTCTCCCTCGATGAAGAAGATGGCCGTATTGTCGAGTTGCCCCATCCGTCGCAGCTCATCGATGACGCGCCCGACCTGATAGTCCTGGTAGGCGATCATTCCGGCGAACACCTCCATATAGCGCGCATAGAGGCGCCGCTGGACGGGAGTCAGGCTGGTCCAGGCGGGGATTTCCTTGGGGCGTGGGGTCAGGACCGTATCCGCCGGGATGATGCCTTGCGCCTTCTGGCGCCGGAACGTGTCCTCGCGGAGTTGGTCCCAACCCCCGTCGAATTGCCCGCGAAACTTGTCGATCCACTCCTGCGGCGCCTGATGCGGGCCATGGCCGGTGCCGGTCGCGTAGTAGAGGAAGAAGGGCTTGTCGGGAGACGACGCCTTCTGCTGATGCAGCCAGCGGATGGCATCCTCGGCGAGGCGCTGGTCCAGCAGGCGACTGTCGCCCGGCGCGTTGTCGACCGAAACCGTGTTGCGATACAAGCGCGGATTCCACTGGTTGGTATCGCCGATGATGAAGCCGTAGAAATATTCGAAGCCGAGCCCGGTCGGCCAGTGGTCGAACGGGCCGGAAAGCGATGCCTCCCAGCGGGGAATATTGTGGTGCTTGCCGAACATGGCGGTGTTGTAACCGTTGTCGCGCAGGATCCGGGCGACCGTCGCGGCCGAGCGCGGAATGACCGACGAAAAGCCGGGATAGCCGGTCGCGACGTCGGTGATCCCGCCCGAGCCGACCGCATGGGAATTGCGCCCCGTGAGCAGCGCCGCGCGGGCCGGGGAGCACATCGCCGTCGTGTTGAAGTCGTTGTACCGGGCGCCATGGCGCGCCAGCGCATCGAGGTTCGGCGTCGGCACGGGGCCCCCGAAGGTCGAACTCGTGCCGAAGCCGATATCGTCCGTCATGATCAGCAAGACGTTCGGCGCGCCCGCTGGAGGGGCAACCGGAACGGGCCAGTCCTGCGCGGAGCCGGCCGTGGTGCGACCGATGGTTCCCTTGAAGACCGTGGGCTTGACCGGAAGAGCCGTCCGGTCGACCCTGTCTCCCGCTTCTTGCGCAAGCGCCGCGGTGTGCAGGAGCGCGGCCGAAACCCCTGCCAAGCTCGCCAAAACCAATAAGCGACACTGCATACGATCTTCCCCTCAGTGCCGTCGTCGGACACTCGCAGGCAAGGCCTTGGCCATCTCCATGATCCTGCCGGGGGCGGCCATCCGTTTTTCATTATGCAACGCACGCCCCCGGAAGAACCGGCATCCTCCATCAATACAAACCGAATGTTTCTCCCGGAAATGGGAACCAAGCCACCGCCTATCTTCAGAACTTGAAGCGGAAACCTGCGCGGAAGGTACGGCCCACGAGATCGTAAACGTAGGGGTTGGTTCCCGGGCTGACCGTGTTGGCATTGTCCGAGGTGACTACGACGGGAGGAGCCGTGTCCATCAGATTGTCGACCGAGAGGTAAAACTCGCTGTTGGGCACGACGCTGTTGACCTTGAAGCCCACGTAGGCGTCGAGATAGACGATCGCCGGAACGCTGTTGCGATCGATATAGCCCGGGCCCCAAGCGTCATCGTAGATGGCGCCGCCGATGAAGCGTCCCTTCAACTGGGCCGTGAAATGATCGCTGTCATAGGTGGCCGTCGCAACGCCCCGCCAGTGGGGCACGCCTTCCGCCGCGCCGGTGTTGTTGCCGATTTCGCCGGCGCGCGTGACCGTGGTCGTCGGCGTGACGATGTTCAGCTTGTCCACATAGTTGGCCAGAAGGCGCAGATCGATCGTACCGTTGCCGAGCGGCCGCGTGTACGACAGCTCGAAGTCGATACCCCGGGCCTGCTCCAACTGCGCGTTGAACGGCGCCAACGTGACCGCGACCAACGCCTTGGCGGAATCGCGGGTGACGAATTGGCAGAACTGGGTAAGGCCGGCCGCGCACTGGTTGACGACGAACTGCGACGAATAGGTCGCGATGGCGTCCCTGATCTTGATGTCGTAATAGTCGATGGAGGCGCGGAGACCCGGAGCGAAAGCGGGTTGCAGCACGAGCCCCATGGTCAGGGTGTCGGCCTTCTCCGGCTTCAGCGCCAGATTGCCGCTGATGGTCTGGTTAAAGCGGACCTGCGCATTGCTGTTGACGGGATCGTTCACCGCCTGGTTGGTCACGAGGCCGGGCTGGAACAATTCCTGCAAGTTGGGCGCGCGGATATCCCGCGAACGGGTGAGGCGGAACTCGACGCCCTGGATCGGCTCGTAACGGAAGCCGGCCTTCCAGGTCACGACCGAGCCGCTCACGCTGTAGTTCGTATAGCGCGCCGCCAGGTCGATATTCAGCGACCGGCCGAACGCGCTGTCCTTCAGTACCGGCACGCCAAGCTCGCCGTAGATTTCCTTGACGTTGTAGCTGCCGTTGAAGTTCTTGAAGTTGCCTGCATAAAAAAGGCTGGCCTGAGAGAGCGCGTCGGCGACGGCCTCCGCCTTCTCGGTGCGGTACTCCGCACCGGCGGCAAAGCTGAGCGGACCGGCCGGCAGATTGACGAGATCGCCCGAAAGGTTCGCGCTCGTCACGGTCTGGGTATAGCGCAGGTCCTGACTGGACGTAGCCGTGACATAGCCAAGCGCCGCGGCGCTGATCGGCTGGCTGCCGAAGATGTTGAACGGAACGCATCCGTCGTTGGGATTAGTGATCGTCGACCGGCAGATCGGCTGTGAGGGATTGGCCGGATTGGCAACCACGTCGGTCGCCAGAGCATAGTTGCCCGGGCGCGCCATCGACGTTGCCGCGGTGGTCGAATGGGTCTGGCCATACTGGAAGCTGACGTCCCACTTCCAATTATTGCCGAATGATCCCTGGAAACCGCCCTGACCGCGGTAGGTATCGCGATTGACATAGACCTGGATGCGACCGAGCTTGGAGTCGAAGATCGTCACCGGAATAGTGTTGACGCCCGCCAGGGTCATGGCATCGGCAACCGCCGTAGGCAGATAGAAGTTGTCCTTGGCGACGTTGATCGCCGTGTTGCCGATGCGCCCGAAGTACACGCTCTGGTATCTGGCGCGCGATCCGGCGTAGCTGCCCTCGATGTAGGGCTCGATATTGTCGGTCAGTTCGTAGCTCGCCCGGCCGTAAACCGAGAACTGCTTGACCGGAATAGACAACTGCTGCGTGGGCGACTGATCCTCGAGGCGGTCGAAAACCGCCTTGTCGCCGATGTAGAACGTCCCCGACTTGCCCGCGAGCGGGAAGTTGGTCCCGGCGAGCGAACCGTTGTCGGCGAAATAGTAGCCCGCCAGCGGGCCCGAGTTGACGATGCCATTGCGAGTGCCGAACTGGGCCGCCCAGGGCGCCGCCAGGAACTGCGTCTGCCCCGGCTGGGAAGCGTTGGGGTTCGCGACGAACTTGTAGCCCTGGAACCAGGGACGATCGCGATACAGGGCCTCTTTGCTCTGCGAGAACTTCCCGCTGAGGATGAAATGCCCCCTGCCGTCGGCGAAGCCGGTCCCGAACGAGAGGTCCGCCGAGACGTTGGCCGCATCGCCATAGGTGGAGATGCCGGACTGGACGTTCCCCTTCAGCCCCTTGAACTTGGTGTCGAGGACGAAGTTCACCACGCCGGCAACCGCGTCCGACCCCCAAGCCGCCGAAGCGCCGCCAGTGACGATGTCGACGCGCTTGACCAGGGCATCCGGGATCGTGTTGACGTCGACCGCAGCGGTCAGCGTCGCAGGCGTGGCGCGCTTGCCGTTCAGCAGGACCAGGGTGCGCGAGACCCCAAGGTTGCGCAGATTCATCAGGTTGGCGCCGGCCACGCCGTCGGCGATGCCGCCCTTGTTGGAACGCGGCGTCTTGCTGCCGGACAGGGCAGGCATCTGGTTGACGAAATCGGAGATCGTCGCCGGCGCGGCACGTTGAATCTCGACATCGGAAATTTCGCTGACCGGCGTCGGCGCGTCGAAGCCGGACGTCTTCAAGCGCGTGCCCGTCACCACGATATCGCCGCCCCCACCGTCCGAGGCCGGCTGAGCCTCGCTCTGCGAGACCGCGGCCGGAGCCGCCTGATCCTGCGCGGCAGCAGCGGAAGCCGATATTGCAAGCGCCAGAAGCGACCCCCCGGTCAGCGTCGCGCGAATGCGAAGATTGCTCATATTACCTCCCCATTGATCTCTTTGATGCATCTGGCGCCAGATGGCCTTGATCACGCGTGTCACTTTATCCGGCGCGGGCCACGCCACGCAACACAAAAGTGATAACGCGTGATATTTTTCTCCTTTACAGATTTTTATATGATTGTTTTATCAAGATTTAATTTGGAGCCATCACGCTAAAAAATCAGTCACGCTGGACTTGATTTACGCTTCGATGAGTCGTCAGATCGCCTTCCACCTTGGCGAATGATGCCTTCGAGCTTGTCATTGAGGGCAACGGACGCAGCAGCGTCCCTGCCCCGATCGATCCCGCGTTTCGGCGTTCAACGCCGTCCGCACCTCACCTTACCTAGCGCTCTCGTGACGATTGCCCGGAATGAGGCAGGAGCCGCTCAATCTTCCATTCCAGGAACCGCAAAAATGCCGGCCACGTCATCCGGGGAGCGCACGCAAAGTGCCGCCCGCAGTTGCTCGACCGTGTCGCGGACCAAGAACGCGAATTCTGTGGTGCCTCCACGCACACCACTGGCCTCTGCGCGTACGAGCATGTTGCAGAACGACGATGCGGCCATCGACATGCGGCGCCAAGCATGATCCTTTTCGAGGAAACACAGCCGTTGCGCGACGAGTTCCCGCAATGCCTTGAGCGCGGGCGGCGCGGTTTCGTGGATGTCGAATGGATGCGGCACCCCACTGCCGCGATACCGGGTGAGATAGCTCGCCATAAAGCCGGCGAAGCTGAACCGGCCTTCGCCATTGGTGGCCAGCACGAACGGATAGCATAGGCATTGCACCAGACACCGATCGTCGAGGAGGCGCCCTTGGCCGGCCATCCGGTCCAGCATCTCCTGGCGCACGGGCTCGAACTGCATGGTCCGGAATTCGAAGATCGCCGCGATCAGGCCCGCCCGATTGTCGAAGTGATATTGGGCCGCGTTGGTATTCCCCTGACCTGCGGCGGCGGAAATCTCCCGCAACGAAACGCTGAACAGGCCGCGCTCGCCCATCAAGGTCTCCGCCGCCATCATGATCTTTTCGCGGGTGGCCGCCGTCGTCGCCCGGACATTGCTGCGGCGCATCGGCCTATCCGAGGCAGGCGCGGGCTTTGCTGCATTCGAATTGGCCATCGATCCACCTCGTTCCTCCACCGGCGACATGCCATCCAACCCCCTCTCATGGCCAGCCATTCGTCAATCGAATAGTTTTAATCTCTCATATTTCCAATGGATGGGATTCGACAAAATAACCGAAAATTCCTTTATTTATATAGAGTTATGGAAAATTTTTATCACACGTCAGATTTTTCATAAAATCGGCTTGCGTTAAATCTTGGTCAGCCTTAGCCCTTGGAGACTGCCCCGACTGCGGGAGAGGACTGGACCCATGGCCTACGCAAGCCCTGCACCACATCGGCCTGGCCGCGCCTCGCGCTTCCGCGCCATTCTCGGACTCGGCACGGCCGGCCTGGCCCTTTGCGGAATGCTCGGCAACCCTCTCCCCCTTCGCGCGGAACCACTGCGCAGCCCGCTGACCGCGGCTGCCCAAGAGGCGCTGCCTTCCCCGCAACGGCAGGCCGTGGGCCCAACGAAAGAGGCCAGCGGCGCGCCTCAATGGCCGGCACAGGTCAGCGCCCCCGCCGGTGCTCCGAACGTGTTGCTCATCATGACCGACGACGTCGGCTTCGGTGCCACCAGTACCTTCGGCGGCCCCATTCCCACGCCGACGTTCGATCGGATCGCGCGGCTGGGCCTGCGCTACAACCAGTTCAACACCACCGCGCTCTGCTCTCCGACGCGCGCCTCCCTGCTCACCGGCCGCACGCCACACGATGCCGGCATGGGCAACGTCACCAACATCCCGGCGGGATACGACGGTTACACCTCGGTGATCCCCAAGTCGGCGGGGACGATCGCCGAAGTGTTACGGCAGAACGGCTACAACACCGCCATGCTGGGCAAGGGGCACATAACCCCCGAATGGGAGATGAGCGCAGCGGGGCCATTCGACCGCTGGCCCACCGGCCTCGGCTTCGAATACTTCTATGGCTTCCTGTCGGCCGATTCGAGCATGTTCATGCCTTCGCTCTACGAAGGCACCAAGCCGGTCGAGCCACCCCACGACGACCCCACCTATCATTTCGAACGCGATATGGCGGATCATGCGATACGGTGGCTGCGCGACCAACATGCCGCCGCGCCCGGCAAGCCGTTCTTCATGTATTATTCGACCGGCGCCGCGCACACGCCGCACCATGCGCCGAAGGCCTGGTTGGAAAAGTTCCGCGGCCGCTTCGACACGGGCTGGGACGTCATGCGCGAGCAGACGCTGGCGCGGCAGAAGCAGATGGGCATCGTCCCGCCGTCGACCGAATTGACGCCCCGCCCGGCCGAAATGCCCGCATGGTCCAGCCTCAGCAACGACCAGAAAATCGTCGCCGCGCGCCTCTTCGAATCCTTTGCCGCCGAACTGGCCTATTCCGACGACCAGCTCGGACGGGTGATCGACGAACTCGATCGCACGGGCCAGCTTGCCAACACGATGATCGTGTTCATCCAGGGCGACAACGGAGGTAGCGCGGAAGGCGGGCTGGACGGCGAAGCCTTCGAGCAGGCGCAGATCTACGGCGTCAAGGACACGCTGGAATACAAGCTCCAGCACCTCGACGACATCGGGACCGCCAACTTCTACGACCACTTTCCCGCCGAATGGGGCTGGGCGCAATCGGCGCCGTTCCAGTGGAACAAGCAGGTCGCCTCCCACTTCGGCGGCACCCGGAACGGCATGGTCATGGCCTGGCCAGGGCATATCCCCGCGGGCGGCGCGGTGCGTACCCAGTTCCATCACGTCAGCGACATCATGCCGACGATCCTGGAGGCCGCCCGCGTCCCCGTTCCGGCCACGCTCAACGGCGTGCCGCAGAAGCCGCTCGACGGGATCAGCATGGCGTACACCTTCGATCACCCGACAGCGCCTTCGCAGCGGCGCACCCAGGTATTCGAGATGATGCAGAACATGAGCATCTACCACGACGGCTGGATAGCGGCGACGACCCCGGCCCGCGTGGCTTGGAACACTCGGCAGCCCGTGCCGCCGCCTGCCGAGCGCACCTGGGAACTCTATGACATCACCTCGGATTTCTCCGAGGCGCACAATCTGGCGGCCAGGGAGCCCCGGAAGCTCGAGGAGATGAAGGAGCTGTTCTGGTCCGAAGCCGGTCGCACCAACATCCTGCCGATCCACGGCAATGACGACAGCGCCGGACGTCCGACACTGGGCAATAGCGCCAACCCCATGATCTACCTCGCGCCGGTCTCGCGCATCCCCGAGAATGCGGCGCCGCAGCTCATCGGCAAGTCGTTCACCATCGACGCCGATGTCGTGGTCCCCGCCGAAGGCGCGAAGGGCGTACTGGTCACGCAGGGCGGCCGTTACGGCGGATATGCGTTCTATTTCCAGGATGGGCGGCTGAAGTTCCACTACAACCAGTCGGGGCCGCGGCAATATCCGGTCAGCTCGGACGTCGTCGTAACGGCGGGGCGCCATCTGCTGACCGCGGACTACGACGAGAATCCCCACGGCCCGGCCGGATCAGGCACCGTCACCCTGAAGATCGATGGCAAGCCGGTCGGCCGCGGCGAGATCGTGCGCGGTCGGCCGCATTGGCTGTCGCATACGGAAGGCTTCGACGTGGGTCAGGACACGATCACGCCGATCAACGGCGACTACACGATCGCAACCAGCAGGTTCAACGGAACGATCAACAAGGTCAGCGTCCTGACGAAGAAATGACCCGCGCGATGACAGGGAGATATCCGCCATGAAGAGGTTCACGCTTTCGTTCGCGGCTTTGGGGGCGGCGGCGCTCGCTCCCCTGGCATCGGCCCATATCGCATCCGAATTGCCCACGGGCGAGGCGGCGAGGGCCGAGGCGGTCCGGATTGCCGGGCAAGACGACCTCGACAAGGCGGCGCTCGCCCTGTGCGATCCCCATCCCGATCGCCAGGCGATCGACAGGCTGAGCGATCTGGAAAACAGGAAAGTCTTCGACGATCTCTATTTCGCCGGCACCAAGAACGTCTCATCATGGATCTGGCGCAGCAAAACCGGATACGTGATAATCGACACGCTCGACGACGAAAAGGAAGCGCAGGAGCACATCGTCGCCAGTCTGGATCGGTTCAAGATCGATCGCGGCGCGGTGAAGCTAATCGTGATAACGCACGGGCATCGCGACCATTCGGGCGGCGCCGCCTATCTCAAATCGATCCTGCCCAACGCGCGCCTTGCAATGACGCGGGAAGCGCAGGAGGTCGCGGTCGAAGGCGCCAGGCGACTGGGCGCCTCCTTCCCCACCGTGGACATCGTGCTGCGGGATGGAATGCATATCGCCGACGATCTTCGCGTGTTCGAAACCCCCGGGCACAGCCCCGGCACGGTATCGCTTATTTTCCCGCTCCATGCCGGCAACAGGCACTATATGGCCGGCCTTTTGGGCGGTTCCGCATCCTATAGCCTGTCGGCGTCCGACAAGGCGGCCTACAGCCGATCCGCGCACCGCTTCGGCGATCTCGCCGCCCGGTCGAACGTAGACATCATCCTGTCCAACCATCCGGTGCTCGACCAGACCCGCACCTGGCTCGAAAGCGGGGTCCTACCGCCACGCGCCGCCGCGAGAACCCCGGCCGAGGTCCGGACCTATTACCGCATAGTCGACCTCTGCGCGCGCTCGCACATGTAAGCGTTCCGGCGGCGGCAGCGCAGGGCCGCTGCCGTCCGCCCTTCAGAGCAGCACCCCCGGATTGAGGCGGTTATCGGGGTCGAGCGCCTGCTTGATCCGTCGCATCATGGCGATCTCGCTCGCATCCTTGTGCTGCCGCAGGAAATCGCGCTTCAGCGAGCCCACCCCGTGTTCCGCGGTGATCGCTCCGCCATAGGGGAGCAGCGCGTCGAACACCGCCTCTTCGATCTCGATAGTCCGCTGGCCCGTCGTCGCCCCGATATTGATCCCGAGGTGGATATTGTTGTCCCCAAGGTGGCCGAGGGTGACGCCGCGCACGTTTTCGAACCGCTCGCGCAGATTGCGGTAGGCATCCTCGACGAAGGCGCTGACCTGGTCCAGCTCGACGGAAACGTCGAACGAGACGATCGCGCCGAAGGCATGGGCCGTGACTTCCGAGCCCTCGCGCACGTGCCACAGGTCCCGGCGCTGCCGGTCCGAGGTGGCGAGCACGCCGTCCGCCGCAAGTCCCCGCTCCAGCACGTCCTCGATGAAGCGCTCGAACAGCGCGCGATCGCCTGACTCGTCGTAGCCCAGCGTTTCGATGAGGACGTAATAGGGAAATTCGGGCGCGACCGGGCATCGGCCGGTGTCGCTCTCGGCCATCAGCCGGTAATAGTCCTGCCACATGACCTCGAAGGCGCTGAGCGCGGGCAACCGCCGCGCCGACACGAGCAAGGCGAGCACGTCCTCCATCGACCTCGCCGCCAGGAACGCCACTTCCTGGCTGTCCGGCCGCGGCACGAGCCTGACCACCGCCCGGGGGACGATGCCGAGCGTGCCCTCGCTGCCGATCAGGACATGCTTGAGATCGTAGCCGCTGTTGTTCTTGATCAGCCGGTTCATCGCGTTGACCACCGTCCCGTCGGCGAGTACGGCCTCGATCCCGAGGATGCTCTGGCGGGTCATGCCCCAGCGGATCACGTGATTGCCGCCCGCGTTGGTGGCGATCGTCCCGCCGAGCGTGGCCGAGCCCTTCGAGCCGAGGTCGACCGGATAGAACAGGCCTTTCCCCTCGACCGCGTTCTGCAACTCCTCGATCGGCACTCCGGCGCCGACGACGGCGAGTTGGGCTGTCTCATCGATCTCCTCGATGGCGCGCATCCGTTCGGTCGAGACGACGATCGAGTCCGGGCGGGTGAAGGCGCCACCCGCGAGGCCGGTAAGCCCGCCATGGGTGACGATGACCATGCCGTGGCGCGCCGCGATCCGCACCACTTCCGACAATTCGGCAGCCGTGGCCGGGCGGACCACGAATGGAGCGAGGATCGGAACCGGGCGGAACGGGTCGCATGAGCGGCCGGAGAAGTCGTCCGGGTCGAGCAGGCCCCGGTCTCCCACCGCGGCGAGCAGGTCACGGCGCAGGGTCTCGATGTCGGCAGTCATCAACTCGCTCACCTGAAGGCTTTCCGGCACACATGTCGAAAGGACGCCCGGCGCCAGATCATGCCCGACGCACAAAATTGATACGCGCTATACAAAATGCCGTCAACGCCGGGCGCAGAGGCGCGATCGATCAAGGGGCGATCGTCTCGAAGCGCGCCAGGAACGCCCGCGTCGCGCGCGCCACGGCGCGGGCGCGGTCGGCTGGGTCGGGATGAGCCTCGCGCAGGACCTTCGACCGCAGTTCGATGCTGAGCGGCAATCCTGCGGGCAATGCCGCGAGCAGCGGCTCCAGCGGCAGGTCGCCCTCGCCCAGTTGCATTCGCCGATCGAGCGCATCCTCGAGGATCGATGCAGGACTGGCGAGATCGGGCAAGCTCGCAGATGCATCGCAGAACTGCGCGTAGGACAAGAGATCGCGCGGCAGCGCGGCAACCTCGGCCGGGCTCCCGCCCGAGCGATGGAGGTGAATCGGATCGACGAGGATGCCGCGCGCCGGGCTATCGACGGCTTGCACCAGCGCCAGGGCATCGGCCAGCCGATGCACCGCGGTGAAGACCCCGAACTCCAGATTGATCCGCAGCCCGCGCGCCGCGCCTTCCCGGCAAAGGATGGCATAGGCCTCACCTGCCCGCGCAAGGTCGGGATCGGCAATGACGGCAAGAACATTGATCGCGCCGATCTTCGACGCAACATCGAGAATCCGCAGGTGCGCGGCATGGGACGCGTCGGGTCGAATCCAGATCACCTCGACATCGAGCACGAACAGGCCGGCGTCGGCGACGCGGGCGCGCACCTCATGGGTATCCTGCGCGGTCCAGGCGGCCGGATCGACGTGGATTCCGACCGCGTCGAAGCCACCGGCAGCGGCCGCCGCCACCGTCTCGCCCGGCGACAGACCCGGCGCGATCCCGCAGGCGAACGCTATGGACCGCATGGCAATCTCCCCGGGCGTACAGGTCGTCACCATCGCCCGTACCAAGGCAAAATGTGCGCGACACAATCACAATTGATTATTACAGTCAGATTAGACTGTAAATGTGGAGATCGGGATGCGCCTTCAGGGCAAGACGGCGGTGGTGACGGGCGCCGCGGGAAATGGAAACATGGGGCAAACGATCGCCCGCCGCCTGGCGGCGGAGGGCGCGCGGGTGCTCGTCCCCGGCCGTCATGCGCCCGAACTCGAACGGCTGGCCGCCGAGATCGACGGCGAATGGCTCACCGCCGACATCACCCGCCGCGAGGACGATTTCGCCTTGGCCGCGGCGGCGCGCGAGCGGCTTGGAGAGGTCGACATCCTCGTCAACGCGGTCGGCATCAACCTGCTGGTGCCGTTCGAGGAAACCTCGGAAGCCGACTTGCGCCGCGTCACCGATGCCCATTTCATCGGCCCGTTCATGCTGTTCCAGGCAATGCTTCCGGCGATGCGCGAGGGCGGCTCGGTGATCCAGATCAGCTCGGCGACGGCCACGATCATGCTCAATGACCACGCCGCCTACATGGGCAGCAAGGCGGCGACCGACCACTTGGTCCGCTGCATCGCCAACGAATACGGCGCGCGCGGCATCCGCGCCAATTCGATCTCGCCCGGTCTCACCGAGACGCCGATGACCGCTGACGCCAAGGCGGTTCCGGGAGTGTGGGACGCCTATCTGGCCTCCTATCCGCTCGGCCGCGTCGGTACCTCGCACGACATCGCCGCCGCGGTGGTCTGGCTGGCCAGCGACGAGTGCTTCATGTCCGGCCAGAACCTCCAGGTGAACGGCGGCCTGACCCTCCGCGGCAACCCGTCCCGCGACCTGATCGATCGATATGTGATCGAACGGACCGGCAAGCCGCGCTCTCGGAGCCACTGAAGCGGAACCAAGCGACGCCGGCCGGCCTGCTCCTCAGGGGAAGGGTGGCATCGCGTCAGGATCGAGCCGAATGTCGATCAGCACCGGGCGGTCGCGCGTGGCGACCGCCGCCAGCGCATCGTCGAGTTCGGCCCGGGTCCGCACGGTGAACCCCTGGCCGCCCATCGCCTCGGCCACCCGCGCGAAATCGGGCCAGTCGAACATCGACAGCGCCGGGTCCATGCCCTTGTTGCGGAACTGGACGTGCTCGGCGCCATAGGCCTCGTCGTTGAAGACGACGGTGACGATGTCGAGATTATGCCGGACCGCGGTGTGGAACTCGGCAATGCCGCCCAGCACGAAGCCGCCGTCGCCCGTGACGTGCAGGACCGGCCGGCCCGGACGCGCCGCCGCCGCGCCGATCGCGTGGCCCATGCCGAGGCCGATCGAGCCGAAGGCCAGCGTGATCAGGAAATCGCGGGGATGGCCGACCGTCAGGTTCTTCCAGACCTCGCCCAGGAACCGGCCGCCATCGGTGACGACCACGCGGTCCTTCGGGAACAGCGCGTCGAGCGAGGCCACCGCCTCGCCGGCGCCGATCCCGCCCGGCGGGCCCGAGAGCGGCGCAGGACGAGGTGTGGCCACAGCCTGCGCGACGTCGTCGCCACGACCGCCGGAGGGCTCGATCTCGGCGGCGTCGAGCCAGTGGACGAAAAGATCGGCCGTGCGCGCGGCGTCACCGACGACCCCGACGTCGGGAATGAAGTAGCGGCCGATCTGGCCGGGATCGATATCGACCTGGACCACCCGCTTGCCCTTGGCGAAAGTGCCGTGGGACAGCGTATAGGGATTGAGGCTGGCGCCGAAGGCGATCAGGCAATCGCTGGCGACGAGCGCATCGATCACCGCGTCCTGGCTCAGCGTGCCGCAGATGCCGAGGTTGTAGGCCTCGCCGGCAAAGAGGTCGCGCGCCTGCAAGGTGGTCGCGAGCGGCGCGCCGATCCGCTCGGCGAGACGGATGAGGGCTGCGCGGGCCTCATCGTCGATGGCCCCGCGCCCGGCGAGCACCACCGGCCGCCGCGCCGCCGCGATCACGCCGATCGCATCGTCGAGATCCGCGCTCTCGGGAACGATCGCGCGCAGATCGGGCCAGCGCGGCTGGCGCGGCGTCTGCTCGATGTCGAGCCATTGGAACTCGACGGGAATGTTGAGCGCGATCGGCCGCCGCTCGACCAGCGCCCGGCGCAAGGCCGTCGCCACGTCGTCCTGGATCGTCTCGGGAGCGCGAAGCTGCTCGAAGCCGGCCCCGGTCGAGACGATCGCTTCGCGCTGGGGGATGTTCTGGAAGTTGTCGCGGTCGGCAAAGGCGGTGTCGCCGCACAGCAGCAGCAACGGCACCCGCGCCTTGACCCCGTGCGCCAGCCCGGTGAGGGTGTTGGTCACAGCCGCGCCGTGCGTCACCGAGGCGACCCCGACCGTCCCGCTCATTTGTCCATAGGCAAGCGCCATGCAGACCGCGCCGGCCTCGTTGGCCGAAGACAGGAAGCGGCCACCACAGTCGCGAATGAAGGCGTCGACCATGTAGAGGTTGGCGTCGCCGATCAATCCGCTGATCGTGTCGATCCCGCATTCTTGCAGCGCCCGGGCAATGGCGAGATGGACCTTGATAGTCACGAGGCAGTCTCCGCTTGATCGTTGAGATTGGGGCCTATTGGAATCACAGCAGCAGTCCGGCGGCGTGGCGGCCGGCGACGTAGCCGAAGGTGAGCCCCGGCCCGAGGGTTGCGCCGGCCCCTGGATAGGCACCTCCGAACACGTTGAGCTGGTCGTTGCCGACCGCATAGAGGCCCGGAATGGGTGCGCCGTCCGGGGTGATCGCGCGTGCATACCTGTCGACGCGGATGCCGGCGAAGGTGCCGATCTCGCCACCGAAGATCTTGACCGCATAATAGGGCGGCTTGGAGACCGCGCCGAGACAGCGGTTCGGGCCGTGGTCCTCATCTCCCTGAAAGTCGTCGTAGAGGTTCTGGCCCCGGCCGAAATCGGGGTCCTGGCCCTGCTCTGCATTGGCATTGAAGCGCGCCAGCGTCTCTGCCAGCCTGGGTTCGGGGATGCCCGTCTGGCGGCACAGGTCGGCAAGCGATGCGGCCTCGATCAGGTAGCCCGAGCGCACGTAGGGCTTGCGCGGCAGCGGCCAGGGCCGCACCCGGCCAATGCCCCATTTGGCTACCGCCTTGGCATCGCCGATCAGCCAGGCATAGGCGATCGGCTTTCCGGGATTGGCCTCGAAGATCTTCGGCACGAACGCCGAATAGGCCGAGGATTCGTTCGAAAACCGTGCACCCTCCTGGGTCACGCATATGAACCCCGGCTTCAGGCGATCGACGAGATGGGGAAACACCCCGGGCGGGCCGGCCACGTCAGGCAGGACCGAGGTCGGCATCCAGGCGCCCGCGTTCGAAACGTCGGCGCTGAACGTCCCGCCCACGCTCTCGGCGAGGCGGGCGCCGTCGCCCGTGTTGCCTGGATTGGCGACCGAGCGACGCGTTCCGTCAACGGCATTGGCGGGATAGGCTTGCTTGCGGCGCGCATCGTCATGGGGGAAGCCGCCGCTGCCGAGGATCACGGCCCGGTTGGCCAGAACGCGCTGCCGCCCCTGCGGCGTATCGAGCACCGCGCCGCCTACGCGGCCCTCCTCTTCGATCAGTTCTACCGCCGGCGAGGAAAGCAGGATCGGCACGTCCAGCTCGAACAGCGTCTGCGCCAGCCGGGTGATCAGGGCCTTGCCGCGAACCACCCGCCGCGGGCCGCCGTAGATCGCGCAGTGGAACAGATGCCGCGCCATCTTGCCCGCGACCGCCAGC
>ERZ778022.2149-NODE-2149-length-21842-cov-4.780098_pt1 | contig 21842 bp, 19 predicted proteins | sample MGYA00375752_ERZ778022 | MGnify/ENA primary metagenome ERZ778022 (study PRJEB29350, sample SAMN05389826) | bioreactor metagenome | isolation source: Thiocyanate bioreactor | place: South Africa: University of Cape Town | collected 2014-04-04 ... | reverse complement strand
AGCAGGAAGCGCGGCACGCCGTCGCGCACCGGCCGCCAGACCTGGCACAGCACGCGCGCAAGCTGCACCCGATGCTGCTCGCCGCCGGACAGCTCCTGGTAGAAGCGGCCGGCGAAGCCTTCGAGGTCGACCCGCGCCAGCGCCGCCTCGACGACCTCCGTCTCGCTGCCGTCGCCGGCATCGAGCCGGCCGCCGAGGAAGCCGAGCCTGACGATCTCGCGCACCGTGAACGGGAAGGAGAGCGCGGTCGCCTGCGGCAGCACGCCGCGCAGCTCCGCCGCCTGCCACGGCCGCAGCGCGCGCAGGTCGCGGCCGCCGAGCGTCACCGTGCCGGCATAGCCCACGTCGCCGGAGATAGCGCGCATCAGCGTCGTCTTGCCGGAGCCGTTGGGACCGACGATCGCCGTCACCTCGCCGGCCTCGGCCCGGAACGACACGCCGTGCAGGATGGCGCGGGTGCCGATGCGGACGCTGATCGTGTCGGCGCTGATCATCTCGCCACCTAGAGGTCGATGACGCTGCGCTTGCGCAGCAGGATCCACAGGAAGAACGGCGCGCCGGCGGCGGCCGTGACGATGCCGATCGGCAGCTCCGCCGGCGCCACGATGGTGCGGGCGACCGCGTCGGCCAGCAGCAGCAGTATGGCGCCGAGCAGCGCGCTGGCCGGCAGCAGGTAGCGGTGGTCCGGCCCGATCGACAGCCTCAGCAGATGCGGCACCACGATGCCGATGAAGCCGATGCCGCCCGACACCGCGACCGCCGCGCCGGTCGCCGCCGTCGAGGCCAGGATCGCCATGTATTTGAAGCGCTGAACCGGGATGCCGAGATGGTTGGCCGTCGCCTCGCCGAGCGCGAAGGCGTTGAGGCCGCGCGCCAGGAAGGGCGTGGCCAGCAGCGCCGCGGCGATGATCGGGCCGATGGCCAGGATCTTGATCCAGGTCGCGCCGGCGAGCGAACCGAGCTGCCAGAACGTCAGGTCGCGGAGCTGCCGGTCGTCGGCCATGAAGACCAGCACGCCGGTGAAGGCACCGGCCATGGCGCCGAGCGCGATGCCGGCCAGCAGCATGGTCGCGACCGAGGTGCGGCCCTGCCGCGTGGCGATGCCGTAGAGCACCAGCACGGTCGCCAGCGCGCCGGCGAAGGCGGCGATCGGCAGCGCGTAGATGCCGAGCGCGATGGTGACCGGCGCCAGCACCGTGCCGCCGAGCACGATCATCGAGACCGCGCCGAGCCCGGCGCCGGAGGAGACGCCGATGATGCCGGGATCGGCGAGCGGGTTGCGGAACAGGCCCTGCAGCACCGCGCCGGCCACCGCCAGCGCTGCGCCGACCAGCACGCCCATCACCATGCGCGGCAGCCGGATGTCGTAGATGACGATGCGGTCGCGCAGCGGCAGCGCGCTCTCGCCGCTGCGGAACCAGTCGGCGACGACGGCCGCGAGCGACGCGTTCGAGGCGCCGGAGCTCAGGCTGAACAGCGCGGTCGCCGCGAGCAGGATGGCCAGCAGCACGATCGCCAACCGGGCGAGATGCGAGCGGTCGCCCTCGGCGCGACGGGGGAGGCCCGCGCCGGCGTGCTGTGCGGGTCGGGCGGGCGCCAGCATAGGATCAGTTCGCCAGCGCGTTGCCGTAGAGGTCGGTCGCCAGCTCGCGCGCCGCGGCCGCAGTGCGCGGGCCGAAGCCGAGCAGGTAGGCGCCGTCCATGCGGATCACCGCCTTGTTGCGGCCGGCCGGCGTGGCCGCGATCGCCGGGTGCGCCAGCAGCTGGTCGGCTGCCGTGTCGTGTTCGCCGCCGCGGTCCATCATCAGCACGAAGTCGGGCCTGGCCTCGATCACGGCCTCGTCGGAGATCTGCTTGTAGCCGGCATAGCCGTCGACCGCGTTGACGCCGCCGGCCATGGCGATGATGCCGTCGGCCGCCGTGCCGGTGCCCGAGGCGAGCAGCTTGCCGCCCTGCGTGCTGAGGATGAAGAGCACGCGCTTGCGCTCCGCGATCTTGGCCGTCAGCGCCTGCGCCTCGCGGATCTGCCGGTCGACCTCGTCGGCGAGCTTCGCCGCCTTGTCCTCGACGCCGATCGCGTGGCCGACGGTGCGGATCTTGGCGATGATGCCCTCGCGGTCGAAGCCGTCGGGCACCATCACGATCGGCACGCTCGCCTTCTTCAGCACCTCCAGCGCGTCGGCCGGGCCGCTGCCCTCCAGCGCCAGGATGCCGCTCGGCTCGACCGACAGCACGCCCTCCGGCGACAGCGCCCGCATGTAGCCGACGTCGGGCAGCGCCAGCGCCTGCGGCGGGTAGACCCCGGTCGAATCGCGGGCGATCAGCTTGCCCTCCTCGCCGAGCGCATAGACGATCTCGGTGATCGAGCCGCCCACCGCCACCAGGCGGGAGGTGTCCTCTATCTTGTCGACCGTGTTTGCGGCGGCGGGCAGGGCGGCTAGCGCGGCCGCGGCTGCGATCAGGGTGCGGAGCTTGCTGAGCATCGTCTTTCTCATGCGGCGTTCGAGGTGGGCAGGCGGGCGAGGCTCTCGGCGAGCGCGCGCCAGTCGGCCCGCTCGCCCTCGCCTTCATGGCGCTTGCCGCAGAACTGGATGATGAGCCGGCCCTCGCCGTCATAGGCCTCCACCGAGGTGACGTGGCCGTCCTTGCTCGGCTTGCGCACCACCCAGGCCTGGCGGATGTGGTCGAGCCGCAGGTGCAGGTGGAAGGTCGGGTCGAGCACGTTGATCCACGGCCCCATTTCCTTGATGGCGGCGACCGGGCCGGTGTGGATCTGGATGCAGCCCTCGTTGCCGACGAAGCACATGATCGGCATGTCGCTGCCGCCCATGCGCTGCATCAGTTCGCCGATCGAGCCGTTGGCGACCCGCCAGGCGAGGTCCTCGCCGGCCATGTCGAAGGCTTCGAGCCGGGTCAGCTCCAGCGAGCGCAGGATGCCGAAGAACTGGTGCAGGTCGGTCATCGCCTCCCAACGCGAGCGCAACTCCTCGCGGCTGGCCGGCTGGCGCGTCTTGCCGGCGGCGGACGCCGCGCGCGGGGCGATCTCGGCGATTCCCGCCGACTGGTCCTCGGTCCGGATGCGCTCGACCAGCGCCCGGTAGGCGGCGAGGTCGGATTCGGGCCGCAGGTGGATCTTGTGGACCGCCTCGCCATGCGCGTCGAAGAACTGCAGGCTGTGGCGGACCTCGCCGTCCTCGCCTTTCTTCTCGACGGCGAAGCCGTGCACCCAGCGCGCCGGGAAGATGCGCAGGTCGATCTCGCCGAGCACCACCGAGGCGCGCTCGCCGGTGCGGGCCTTATCGTAGACGCCGATCTTCTCGTGCACCGCGCTCTCGTTGCGCGTCAGCGCCATCACCGTGCCGAGCGCGGTGAGCTGGGGCAGCAGCGCGTTGATGTCGGCCGACACGCGGGCGGCGCTGATGCCGCAATAGGCCGCGACGTATTCGGCTTCCGTTATCCCCAGCGTCGCGGCGAAGTCGCGCTCGCGCGTCTGCGGCTGCGCGGCGCGCGCCTCGCGGATCGCTGCCGCCGAGAGCCTGTGGCCTGTTTGCATCTGTCTCTTCCCTCTCAAATCCGTCCGGCGTGGCCGGGCCTTCTAAATTGTTGACTCGAATAATCATGTTAAATAGGAAGCGCAATAGTGGAGTGAGAGAGTCAAGAAATTGGTCCTCCACGGGATCGATGCAGCAGCAAGCCCAGGGCCAGCCGGTACGCGTCACTTATCAGGAGTAGGGACATGGGGTTGGTAGGACGCAGCTTTGCGCTGTTGCTGGGTGGGGCGGCGAGCGTGGTTCTCGCGCAGGGAGCCGCCTGGGCTCAGGAGAATGGCAGCACGACGACGACCGCCAAGCAGGCGCGCGTCGGCACGGTGCTGCAGCGTCTCGTCGTCGGCGCCGGCGCCGAGAAGGTCGCGATCGACACGCCGCAGGCGGTGACGGTCGTCGAACAGGAAGACATTGCCCGCGATCAGCCGCAGACGCTGGGCGACGTCCTCAAGAAGACGCCCGGCGTGAACCTGTCGGGCTCAGACCGCCTGCTCGGCCAGGCGATCAACATCCGCGGCATCGGTGGCCCCGAGACCGCGGGCGACGAAGGCCGCATCATCGTCAACGTCGACGGCGTGCCGAAGTTCTACGAGCAGTACCGCATGGGCAGCCTCTTCACGGACATGGAGCTGTTCAAGCGCGTCGAGGTTCTCCGCGGACCGGCCTCGTCGACGCTCTACGGCGCGGGCGCGCTGGGCGGCGTCATCAACTTCACGACCAAGGATGCGTCGGACTTCCTCGAGCCGGGCCAGAAGGGCGCGGTCCGCATCAAGGGCTCCTACGATTCCAACTCCAACGGCTGGCTCGGCGCCGGTATCGTCGCGCTCCGGCCGACCGACAATTTCGAGTTCCTGCTCTCGGGCAACTACCGCTACGCGGACGTCTACACCTCGGGCAACGGCACTCCGGTCCTCGGTTCGGAAATCTCCGCGCCGTCCGGCCTCGCCAAGGCCACCTGGCGGTTCGGCGACGCCAACGAGCAGGTGCTGCGCCTCTCCTACCAGCACTTCACGACCAACATGGCGGGTCAGGAGTACAACCAGACCGACCAGATGGTCGGGTTCGGCACGGTGGATCGTGAGGTGGTCGACAAGTCCGCGATCATCTCCTACGAGAATCCCGCGTCCGACAATCCCTGGCTCGACCTGCGCATCCAGGCCTCGTTCTCCGATACGACCGTCGACCAGTTCAACGCCGGCATTCCGACCCTGAACCGCAAGTACGGCTACCAGCAGTACCAGTTCAACATCGACAACACGTTCGACTACGTCGGCGACAACTTCGAGAACTATCTGACGATCGGATCGCAGACCAACTGGCTGGACCGCACGTCGCTGCGCGGCGTTTCCGGCACCCATCCGCAGGGCAAGCGCTTCGCGACCGGCATCTTCGCGCAGGACGAGTTCATCTACAACGACAAGCTGACGGTGATTACCGGCGCGCGCATCGACTGGCAGCATCTGACGCCCGTCAACAACCCGGCCTTCGTCGAGCAGCAGCACACGATGTTCTCGCCGAAGATCGCGACCCACTACCGCTTCAACGACACCTTCGCGATGTTCGGCTCGATCGCCCACACCGAGCGCCCGCCGTCCATCGACCAGGTATTCGACGCCGGCGCGGTGACGTCCAAGCTGCAGAAGGAGGGGTCGAACAACTATGAGGTCGGCGGCGCGCTGTCGTTCTACGACCTCGCCTCGTCCGGCGACGCGCTGCAGATCAAGGCGACGGGCTTCTACAACGACATCACCAACCTGATCACCGACCGGGGCAACGGCGTCGTCCCCCGCTACGTGAACACGGGCAGGGCGCGCATCTACGGTGCCGAAATCGAGGCGGCCTACGAGGCCGACTCCTGGTTCGCCCGCGCGGCCTATTCCTACGTGATCGGCGACGATCTGGTGACGGGCACGCCGCTCAACACCGTGGCCCCGCATGAGCTGGGTCTGGGGCTGGGCGTGCGCATGCCCCAGTATGGCCTGACCTTCGGCTGGGACGGGCGGTTCGTGTCCGCGCAGGACCGTGTCGTCGGCACGGCGACCACGCGTCAGCCGACTCCGGCCTTCAGCACGCACGACCTCTATCTGAGCTGGAGCCCGAAGGAAGGCAACCTGAAGGGTTGGGACGCGCAGTTCCGCGTCGACAATATCTTCAACCAGCAATACCAGGAGTTCCTGTCCGGGACTCCGGCCAAGGGACGCACCTTCAAGATCTCCCTGGCCAAGTCGTTCGGATACAATTGATGCAGTCACGCGCAACGACAGCAATCCTGGTGGGGGCGGCGCTTCTGGCGTCGCCCTCGCCTGCCGTTTCGGCCGAGGCCGGGCCGGGCATCTCGATGGAGCTCAATGCGCTGGCGCCCGCCGGCGCCGGTTGCCGGCTCACCTTCGTCGTCGCCAACGGCCTGTCCGCCGACGTCGCCAAGGCCGTCTACGAGGTGGCCCTGTTCAACACGTCCGGGCAGGTCGAGCGGCTGATGACGCTCGACTTCCAGTCGCTGCCGGCCGGCCGCACCCGCGTGCGCCAGTTCGACCTCGGCGACCTCGGCTGCGACGCGATCTCCCGCATCCTCGTCAACGACGCGACCGAGTGCGCGGGGGAAGGGCTCGCGCCGGGGGCCTGCATGCGCGACCTGCAGACCCGTTCCGCGACGAAAGTCGACTTCGGCAGCTAGGCGCGATGCATAAGGTAGCGGCAGGCAGGATGGCGGAGGACGGGCCGGCGACGGACGCCGCCGCGCATGCCTGCCTCATGGCTGCCGGGCCGCTCGAAGCGCGGATGCGGCCATGAGGGCGCAGACCTCGCACTGGACCGTCGCGGTCGCGCTGTCGGCCGTGATCCACGGCGGCGCCGCGGTGTGGTTCACCAGCCATTCCGAGGACGTGCAGATCGCCGGCGGCGCCAGCGTCGAGGTGGCGCTGCTCGGCAACGCGCCGGTCGATTCGGTGTCGGCCGGGCACGCGACCACGGCCGTCCAGCCGGTCACGGCCGAGACCACCCCGGCGAAGCCGGTCACCACCGAGGCCGTGCGCCCCGCGCCGGTCGAGCCGCAGCGGCCGGCCGAGATCATGGCGGCGGCGAAGCCGGTGACGGAGCAGGCCGAGCAGGCAAAACCCGTCGAGCCGCAGAAGACGGTCGAGCAGCCGCCGGCCGAAACCGTGCCGGTCGAGGCGGTGGAGGCGGCCGAGGCCGAGATCCTGAAGCCGTCCGAGGTCGAGCCCGTGCAGGCGCAGAAGCCCGAGCCCGTCGAGGCCGCCAAGCCGGCCGAGGCAGAGCCGGTCGAGATCCCCCGATCCGCGCCGGTGCCGACGCCGCGCCCCGAGCGGCTCGCCGCGGTGGAGAAGCCGCAGCCGGCTCCGCAACCGAAACCCGATCCGAAGCCCAAGGAGAAGAAGCCGCCGGCGCCCAAGCCCGAGGCCGCCGGGTCCGGCGGCAAGGGCGGCCCCGACGCGCGGCGCGGCACCGCCGACGGCCAGCAGGCCGGCCGCGCCGAGGCGACCGGCAAGACCGGCCCGGCACGCGAGGCCGGCAACGCGGCGGTCTCCAACTATCCCGGCCAGGTCGTCTCGCGCCTGCGCCGCAACCTGCGCTACCCGCCCGCCGCCCGCCGCCAGCACCTGCGCGGCGAGGTCAGGGTGAGCTTCACCGTGTCGAGCTCCGGCTCGGTCTCGGCGATCGGCCTCGCCGCCAGCTCCGGCTCCCCCGTGCTCGACCAGGCCGCGCTGGAGACGGTGCGCCGCGCGGCGCCCTTCCCGCCGATTCCGCCCGGCGCCGGCCGGTCGAGCTGGTCCTTCACCGTCCCGCTCGCCTTCACGCGGTAACGCGCGGGCGCGTCCCGCATATCCGACGAAAATCCTTGCCGCCAGCCGCCGCGCGGGCAAGCTGCGTCCGCTGCCTCGACAGCGTTACCGGCCGCGCGGGCGCATTGATCTCGCGCACGAGTCCGTATAATGGACATTAATCCGCATAGCGTATAGGCGCGCGATGAAGCTCGAACTCGACGACGAACACCAGCGTTTTCGGCAGCAAGTGCGCCGCTTCGTGGACGACAGCCTGCCGCCGGCGATCCGCCGGCGCATCGCGCTCGGCTATCCCGCCCGCCGTGAGGACACGGCGACCTGGCACGGGATCGTCGCGGCGCGCGGCTGGGCCGGCGTCGGCTGGCCGGTCGAGCATGGCGGCACCGGCTGGTCGCCGCTCAGGCGCATGATCTTCCTCGAGGAGTGCATGCTGGCGCACGCGCCCGACCTTCAGGGCTTCAACCTCTACATGATCGGCCCGGTGCTGATGGCCTATGGCAGCGAGGAGCAGCAGAAGCGGCTTCTGCCGCGCATCCTCAACCTCGACGACTGGTGGTGCCAGGGCTTTTCCGAGCCGAACGCCGGCTCCGACCTCGCCTCGCTGCGCACGGCGGCCGTGCGCGACGGCGACCACTACGTCGTCAACGGCAGCAAGCTGTGGACCTCGCTCGCCCAGCACGCCGACTTCATGTTCACGCTGGTGCGCACCGGCGGCCCGGAGCGCAAGCCGCAGGACGGCATCACCTTCCTGATGGTCGACATGAAGGCGCCGGGCATCTCGATCCGCCCGGTGATCACCATCGACGGCAGCCACCACGTCAACGAGGTCTTCCTCGACGACGTCCGCGTGCCCGTCTCCATGCGCGTCGGCGAGGAGAACCGCGGCTGGACCTATGCGAAATACCTGCTCAGCAACGAGCGCATGGCCGTTGCCAAGGTCGGCCGCCTGCGCGACCGGCTCGACTTCGCCAGGGAGCTGGCGCGCAGCCTCTCCTATGGCGGCCGGCCGCTGATGGAGGATGCCGGCCTGCGCCGCCGCATCGCCCAGCTCGAGATGGAGATCAGGGCGCTGGAGCTGACCCAGCACCGGGTCGTCGCCGCCCAGGCGGGCGCGGCCGCCGGCGCGCCCGACCCCGCCTCGTCGATCCTCAAGATCCGCGCCTCCGAGCTGTTGCAGGCCGTGCTGGAGCTGGCCGTCGAGATCGGTGGGCCGGAGGCGCTGCCGGCCTGGCCGAGCCATCCCGCCGACGAGGATCTCGCCTCCGACGCGATCCGCTACCTTGCCGAGCCCTACCTCTTCGCGCGCTCCGCGACGATCTATGGCGGCTCCTCCGAGATCCAGAAGAACATCATCGCCAAGAACGTGCTGGGGCTGAAATGAACTTCGAGCTCACCGAGGACCAGCGCCTGCTGCGCGATGCGGTCGGCCGGCTGATGGCCGAGACCTACGGCTTCGAGGCGCGCCGCGCCCATGCGCGGGAGCCGGCCGGCTGGAGCGCCGCGATGTGGCGGCGTTACGCGGAGATGGGCCTGCACGGGCTGTTGGTGCCGGAGGCCCGCGGCGGCCATGGCGGCGGCGGCGTCGAGCTGATGCTGGTCATGCAGGCCCTCGGCCGGGCGCTGGCGCTGGAGCCGTTCCTGGCCGGCGCCGTGCTGCCGGCGGCGGCGATCGAGCAGGGCGGCACGCCCGCCCAGCGCGCCGCGCTGCTGCCGAAGCTGGCCGACGGGTCGCTGCGTGCCGCGATCGCGCATGCAGAGCCGGGCTCGCGCGGCCACCCGACCGACGTGCGCTGCACCGCCTATTTCAACGGCAATGGCTGGCTGCTCAAGGGTGCCAAGCAGCCCGTGCTCCAGGCCGATGGCGCCGACCTCCTGATCGTCAGCGCCCGCGTCTCGGGTACGCGATTCGACCCCGACGGCATCCGCCTATTCGTGCTCGATGCCGGCGTGCCGGGCATCGAGATCGAGTCGCGGCCGATGCAGGACGGCCGCCGCAGCGCCGAGATCCGCCTCGACGGCGTCGCGGCGGGCAGCGCCGACGCCATGTCGCCCGACATGCCGGCCGCCTCGGTCATCGAGCACGTCGCCGAGATCGGCATCGCCGCCACGGTCGCCGACATGCTCGGCGCCATGGAGGCGCTGCACGAAATGACGGGCGACTATCTGAAGACGCGCGTCCAGTTCGGCCGGCCGATCGGCGCCAACCAGGCGCTCCAGCACAAGGCGGTCGACATGTATGTGGCGCTGGAGCAGGCGCGCAGCATGGCGATCCTCGCCGCGGTCGCGCTGGCCGAAGGCGACGGCGCGGCGCGCGGCCGCCACCTGTCGATGGCCAAGGCCCATGTCGGCCAGCTCGCCCGCGCCCTCGGCCAGGCGGCGATCCAGCTCCACGGCGGCATCGGCATGACCGAGGAATATGCCGCCGGCCACTATTTCCGCCGCCTCCTCGTCGACGACCAGCTCTTCGGCGATTCCCACCACCATCTGCGCCTGCTCGGCGACAGCTTGTCCTGAACGCGGCTGTTCAGGATTGACGGCAGGCGCAAGCATGATAATGTCTGCCTGTCGGTCATGTGTCCGCATAGTGAAACTATCGGGTTGGCGCACCGGACCGGCGGAGGAGCATTGGCAAGGCCATCGGCCGGAGGTCGCGGGGGCGCGACGACGGCGGGGCCACCCGAAACTTAGAGAGGGTCGGCGGCGCCGTCCGTTCCGACCAGGGAGAGAGAAAATGGCAACCTTGATGCTGGCGCGCCTGCTGCGCCCGCTTGCCGCGCTCGCGGCTGCGGCAGTCATATCCACCTTGGGGGTCGCGCCTTCGGCCGCGGACGATCTCGTGGACCTGAAATTCCGTCTCAACTACGTGCCGAGCGGCTCGCATTCGCCGTTCTTCCTCGCGGTCAAGAACGGCTGGTACAAGGATGCCGGCCTCAACGTCACGATCGAGGACGGCCGCGGTTCGGCCCAGACGATCAGCCTGGTCGCGGGCGGCCAGGACGACATCGGCTACACCGACCTGACCGCCGCCTCGGTGGCGATTACCAAGGGCATCCCGATCAAGGCGATCGCCGCGCTGATCCGCACCAGCGGCCAGGGCGTGATCGTCAACCACAACGAGAACCTCAACAAGCCGGAGGATTTCCGCGGCAAGGAAATCATCTACAACAATGCCGGCGCGGCCGAGCAGGCTCTGTTCGGCGGCTTCCTCGCCACGGCGGGCATGACGGTGAAGGACGTCAACATGGTGGGCGTCGATTCGGCCTCCAAGGAGGCCTCGATCCTGGCCGAGCGCGGCGACGCCGCGGTGGCGCCGCTGCCCTATCTGAAGGCGCTGCTCGAGGGCAAGCGCGAGTTCAAACACGTCATGTTCTCCGACTTCGGTTTGCGCCTGCTCGACATCGGCCTCGTCGCCAACACGACCGTGATGAAGGAAAAGCCTGAGGCGCTGAAGAAATTCCTCGCCGTCACCGCCAAGGCCTACGCCTATGCGCTCGACGGCCATCAGGAGGAATCGGTCGACGCCATGATCTCGATGCGGCCCGACGCCAAGATCAACCGCGACCAGGCGATCCGCTACCTGAACTACAACGAGCCGCTGATGCAGTCGCCGTCGACGCAGGGCAAGCCGGTCGGCTACATGAGCGCCACCAACTGGGAGGAGATGGTCTCCAACCTCGAGAAGGTGGGGCTGCTGCAGCCCGGCGTGAAGCCGACCGATCTCTACGATCCGTCCTTCCAGCCGGAATGAACACGCATCCGCAGCGCGTCGCGTTCGAGGCAAGAGAGATGGCGCAGACCCTGATCACCATACGCGACGCACAGAAGACCTACCATTCGGAGCGCGGCGACATCGCCGCGCTCCGGGACATCAACCTCGACGTCGCCGCCGGCGAGTTCGTCTCGATCCTCGGCCCGTCCGGCTGCGGCAAGAGCACGCTGCTGAAATGCATCGGCGGACTTCACCCGCTGACCGGCGGCGCGATCGAGATCGCCGGCAAGCCGGTGCTGGAGCCGCCGGAGGACACCGGCTTCGTCTTCCAGCGCGACGTGCTGCTCGACTGGCGAACCGTCGTCGACAACGTGCTGCTGCCGGCCGAATTCCAGCGGCTGCCGCGCGCCAAGTGGGAGCCGCGCGCGCTGGAGCTGCTCGTCACGCTCGGGCTGGAAGGCTTCGGCTCGCGATACCCGTGGGAGCTGTCGGGCGGCATGCGCCAGCGCGTGGCGATCTGTCGGAGCCTGCTGCTCGCCCCGGGCCTGCTCCTGATGGACGAGCCGTTCGGCGCGCTCGACGCCATCACCCGCGACGAGCTCAACATGGAGCTGGAACGCATCTGGGACCGCTCCAAGAAGACGGTGCTGTTCGTCACCCATTCGATCAGCGAGGCGATCTTCCTGTCGGACCGCGTCGTGGTGATGGACAAGAATCCGGGCCGCATCGCCGCGATCGTCGAGATCGACCTGCCGCGGCCGCGCTCGCTCGCCATCCGCGAGACGCCCGAATTCGTCCGCTACGGCAAGGAGCTGCGCTCCATTTTCGAGAACCTTGGCATCATGAAGAGGAGCGCGGGGTGAGGAAGAGCTTCAGCGCATCGAATGCCGGCCGCACCGCCAACGTCGTGGCCGTGCTGCTCGCGATCGCCGTCATCTGGGAAATCCTGGTGCGCCTGTTCAACGTGCCGTCCTTCCTGCTGCCGCGGCCGACCGCGGTCGTCGCCTCGCTCTACGACGACCCGGCCTACTATTTGCGCCACGCCTGGGCGACGCTGTCGGAGACGCTGCTGGGCTACTGCTCGGCGATCGTCGTCGGCGTGCTGCTGTCGATCGCGGTGCTCTATTCGCGCATCATCGAGCAGACGGTCTACACCTTCCTCGTCACGCTGAGCTCGATCCCGAAGGTGGCGCTGGCGCCGCTCTTCATCATCTGGCTCGGCACCGGCACGCTGCCGATCATCGGCATCGTCTTCTTCATCGCTTTGTTCCCGGTGGTGATGAACTCGGTGCAGGGGCTGAAGTCGGTCGAGCCCGACATGATCGACCTCGCCCGCTCGATGCGCAGCTCCGGCGGCCAGATGCTGTGGAAGATCCGCATCCCCAACGCGCTGCCCTCGATGTTCACCGGCTTCAAGGTCGGCATCTCGATGGCCTTCATCGGCGCCGTCGTCGGCGAGTTCGTCACCTCGGTGAAGGGGCTGGGCTACGTCATCATCAGCGCCCAGTCGAACTTCGACACCGCGCAGATGTTCGCCGCCGTCGTCATGCTGGCGGTGGTGGGCACGGCGCTGTTCTTCACCATCGACTTCCTCGAGCGCACCATCATCCCGTGGCACGTGTCGCATCGCGGCGCGACCGCCGGCGCGCATTAGCAATTTCGGAGAGGCGCGACGCGCCTTTCCGCCTGCCGGCAGGACGCTGACATGCCCGAAACCTCCGTGAGCTGGACGCGGCGCGGCGACGTCGCGCTGGTCGTCATCGACAACCCGCCGCTCAACGCGCTCGGACCCGAGACCAGCCGTGCGCTGGCGGCGGCCGTGGCGCGCTCTGAGGCCGATCCGTCGGTCGTGGCGACCGTGGTGACCGGCGCCCGCGACACATTCGTCGCCGGCGCCGACATCCGCCAGCTCGGCGGCCCCTCGACGCCGGTCGGCGAGCGCGCCACGGACCGCATCGACCTCTCGGACAAGCCGGTGGTTGCCGCGATCGACGGCTTCGCCATCGGCGGCGGGCTGGAGATCGCGCTCGCCTGCCATCTTCGGATCGCCACCGCGCGGGCGGAGCTCGGCCTGTCGGAAAGCCTGATCGGCGTCATTCCCGGCGGCGGCGGCACCCAGCGCCTGCCGCGCTTGGTCGGCGTGGAGCGCGCCCTGGAGATCGTCCAGAGCGGCCGGCGCATCGCCGCACCCGAGGCGCAGGCGCTCGGCATCGTCGACCGCCTCGTCGACGACCCCGCGGCGCTGGAGGAGACGGCCTTCGCCAAGGCCCGGCGGCTTGCCGCCGCGGGCGATCTCCGCCGCATCCGCGACCTGCCCGTCCCCGGCGACGAGGCTGCGCACGCGGAAGCCTTCGCGGCGGCACGCCGCCGCGCCGACGCCACCAAAGCGGGCAATCGCAAGGCGCTGCACGCTGCGGTCGAGGCGGTCGAGGCCGCCTGCGCGCTCCCCTTCGCGGCCGGCATGGCGCGCGAGAGCGAGATTTTTGCTTCCCTCGTCGGCTCGCCCGAGGCGAAGGCGCTGCGCTACGCCTTCTTCGCCGAGCGCGAGGCGCGCAAGGTCCCCGGCATGCCGAAGCTCGACCCGGCGCCGCGCTTCGCGGCCGGCGCGGTGATCGGCGCCGGCACGATGGGCTCCGGCATCGCCATGTCGATGGCCGAGGCCGGCATGGGCGTGAAGCTGGTCGAGACCGACATGGACGCCGCCCGGCGCGGCCTTTCCCGCATCGAGGCGACCTACGCGGCGAGCGTGGCGCGCGGCAGTCTCTCGGCGGACGAGAAGGCGCGGCGGCTCGCCCGCATCGAGCCGGTGGTCGACTACGCCGCGCTTTCCGCTTGCGACGTGGTGGTCGAGGCCGTGTTCGAGGACGCGGCGCTGAAATGCTCTATCTTCGACCGGCTGGCGCAGGTCACGCAGCCCGGCGCGCTGCTTCTGTCCAACACCTCCACCCTCCCGCTCGACCTGTTCGTCGGCGGGAACCCCCGCGCGGCCGACGTGGCCGGCGCGCATTTCTTCAGCCCGGCCAACGTCATGAAGCTGCTGGAGGTGGTCGACGGCCCGCAGACCACGCCCGCCGCGCTCGCGCGGGTCTTCGCCTTCGCCCGCCAGCTCGGCAAGGTGGCCGTGGTCGCCGGCTCGTGCGATGGTTTCGTCGCCAACCGCAGCCGCGCGCCGTTCCAGACCGAATACCAGTTGATGGTCGAGGAGGGCGCCGCACCGGAGCAGGTCGATCGCGTGATGATGGAGTTCGGCTATCCGATCGGGCCGTTCATGGTCGGCGACATCGCCGGCCTCGACATCGGCTATGCGGTGCGCAAGCTCAACCTCGCCAAGGATCCGGATTTCCGCACGCTGCCGATCGCCGACCGGCTGGTCGAGATGGGCCGCAAGGGCCAGAAGACCGGCGCCGGCTGGTATCGCTACGAGCCCGGCTCGCGCAAGCCTGTCAGCGACCCGGTCGTCGCGCAGGTGATCGAGGACGTCTGCCGCGAGCGAGGCATCGCGCGCCGCGCCATCCCCGACGCGGAGGTGCTGCGCCGGCCGCTCTTCGCCGCGGTCAACGAGGCCTGCCGGATCCTCGAGGAGGGCATGGCCGTGCGGCCGGGCGACGTCGACGTGATGTGGCTGCACGGCTTCGGCTTCCCGCGCCAGCAGGGCGGGCTGATGCACTGGGCCGACGGCATCGGCGCCGCCGCCATCGCCGGCCAGATCGATATGTGGCGCGATGCGCTCGGCGCGCGCTGGCAGGTCTGCGACCTGCTGCGCGAGCTGGCGCGGAGCGGAAGGCCGTTCAGCTCGATCGAATCGCGCTGGAGGGCAAAGCCGTGACCGCGCCGCGCCCGGCCCCCGCGGCGGAAAGCCCCGTCTTCGACATCCCCTCGCTGCGCGCGCTGTTCCGGCCGCGCTCGATCGCCATTGTCGGCGCCTCCAACGACCCGTCGCGCATCGGCGGCCGCATCGTCGCCGGCAACATCGAGGGCGGCTTTGGCGGCGACATCTTTCCGGTCAACCCGCAGCGCGACATCGTGCAGGGCCTGCGCTGCTATCCGAGCGTGGCCGCGATCGGGCAGGCGCCCGATCTCGCCATCGTCGCCGTGCCGGCGGCCGGCGTCGTCGCGGCGGTGCGCCAGTCTGCCGAGGCCGGCGCGCGGGCGGCCGTGGTGCTCAGCTCCGGCTTCGCCGAGGCCGGACCGGAGGGCGCCGCCATGCAGCGCGAGATGGTGGCCATCGCGCGCGGCGCCGGCATGCGGCTGATGGGGCCGAACTGCATGGGCTTCCTCGACGCGCGCGCCGGGCTGGTCGCCTCCTTCACCCGCATCAACAACGTCGAATCCGCCTTTTCGGGCGTCACCATCCTCAGCCAGAGCGGAGCGGTCGGCGCCCATTTCTCGCACGTCATGCGCACGCGCCGCATGCGCTACGACTTCTGGGGGTCGACCGGCAACCAGGCCGACATCGACTTCGCCGACTGCCTCGCCTGGCTGGCCGAGACGGGCGAGGCGAAGGTCGTCGTCGGCTGCCTCGAAGGCGTCGGCGACGGCCAAAAATTCATCGCCGCGCTGGAGCGCGCCTGTGAGCGGCGCCTGCCGGTGGTGCTGTGCAAGATCGGCCGCTCCGAGATCGGCGGCGAGGCGGCCTCCACCCACACCGCGGCGCTCGCCGGCTCCTCGCAGGTGTTCGACGAGGTGCTGCGCCGCCACGGCGTCCACAACGCCGTCGGCGTCGAGGAGGCGCTCGACATCGCCTATGGCTGCTCGGCCGGCAAGTTCCCGGCCCGCGCCAGCCTCGGGCTCGCCTCCACCTCCGGCGGCTTCGGCGTGATGATGGCCGACGCGGCGGCCGAGGAAGGGCTCGACGTGCCGGCCCTGCCGGAGGCCGCGCAGCGCCGGCTGAAAGAGATCGTGCCCTTCGCCGGCACACGCAACCCGGTCGACATGACCGGGCAGTACCTGAACGACGAGAGCATCGTGCGGCCGATGGTCGAGGCGCTGTTCGCCGAGGGCGGCCACGCGGCCGCCATCTGCTATGTCGGCGGCTCCGGCACGATGCCCAGCCTCGCCGCGCAGTTCGAGGCGGTCGTGCAGGCCTTTCCCGACAGGCTGCTGGCGCTGGTGATCGTCGGCTTCCCGGAGGTCGCCGCGCGGCTGGAGCGCGCCGGCTGCCTCGTCTTCGAGGACCCGCGCCGCGCCGTGCGCGCGGTCGCCGCGCTCGTCGCCTTCGGCCGCACCTTCGCGATGCCGGCCTTCACACGCGCATCGCTTCCCGCGCCCGTTTCCCCGGCGGGCAGGGGCACCTTGGCCGAGGTCGCGTCGAACGCTGCGCTGGCGCAGGCCGCCGACGCGCTGGTGACGTCTTCGCGAGAGGCGGCCGCCGCCGCCGCCCGCCTCGGCTTCCCGGTCGTGCTCAAGGTCGTTTCGCCCGACATCCCGCACAAGTCCGACATCGGCGGCGTCGCGCTCGGCGTCGAGAGCGTCGAAGCCGCGGCCGCCGCCTACGACAGCATCATGGCGCGCGTGAGCGCGGCTGCGCCCGCCGCCCGCATCGACGGCGTGTTCGTCTCGCCGCAGGTGGGCGACGCGGTCGAGATGATCCTCGGCACGGTGCGCGACGAGGTGTTCGGGCCGACCGTGCTGCTCGGCTTCGGCGGCGTCTTCGCCGAGATACTGTCCGACACGGTGCTGCGGCTGGCGCCGGTGAGCCCGGACGAGGCCCGCGATATGTTCGCCGCGCTCAAGGGCGCCTCGCTGCTGAACGGCGCGCGCGGCCGCGCCCCGGCCGACGTCGACGCGCTGGCGCAGGCCGTGTCGGCGCTCTCCGGTTTCGCGGCGGCGAATGCCGGCTGGCTCGCCTCGGTCGACGTCAATCCGCTGCTGGTGCGGCCACGGGGGCAGGGCGTCGTCGCCGTCGACGCGCTGGTCGTCGCCGACGGCGAGGAGGGTCGGCCATGAGTCTGCGGGGAGCGGCCTGCATCGTCGGCGCCTTCGAGCATCCGGCCCGCAAGGCCCCGCATGTCTCGACGCCGCAGCTCCATGCCGAATGCGCGCGCGCCGCGCTCGCCGACGCCGGGCTGACCGCCGCCGACGTCGACGGCTATTTCTGCGCCGGCGACGCGCCCGGCTTCGGCCCGATGACCATGGCCGAATATTTGAACCTCGACTGCCGCCATGTCGACACGACCGAGACCGGCGGCTCGGCCTATCTCGTCCACGTCGCCCATGCGGCCGAGGCGATCGCGGCGGGCCGCTGCGACGTCGCGCTCGTCACCATGGCCGGCCGGCCGCGCAGCGAGCCGGCCGTCAGCGCCTTTTCGAGCGCCGGCGCCTTCACGCCGCCCGACCAGCCCTTCGAGCTGCCCTACGGGCCGGCGGCGATCAACACCTATGCCATGTGCGCCATGCGTCACATGCACGAGTTCGGCACGACCCCCGAGCAGCTCGCCTGGATCCGCGTCGCCGCCTCCCATCACGCGCAGCACAATCCGCATGCCGTCTTCCGCGATCTTGTGACGGTCGAGGACGTGCTCGCCTCGCCGGTCGTGGCCGACCCGCTGCACCGGCTCGACTGCTGCATGAACACCGACGGCGGCGGCGCGCTGGTCATCGTGAAGCCCGAGATCGCCCGCTCGCTGGCGCGCCCGACGGTCACCCTGCGCGGCGCCGGCGAGTTCGTGAAGCACCAGTCGGGCGGCCGCGTCGACCTGACATGGTCGGGCGCGCGCGAATCCGGCCGCGCCGCCTTCGCCATGGCCGGTGTGACGCCCGTCGACATCGCCTACGCCTCGGTCTACGACAGCTTCACGATCACCGTGCTGATCCAGCTCGAGGATCTCGGCTTCTGCGAGAAGGGCAGGGGCGGCGCCTTCGTCGCCGACGGCAACCTCATCGCCGGCGTCGGCCGCATGCCGGTCAACACCGACGGCGGCGGCCTGTGCAACAGCCACCCCGCCGGCCGCGGCGGCATGCCGAAGATCGTCGAGGCGGTGCGCCAGTTGCGCGGCGAGGCGCATCCGGCCGTGCAGGTGCCCGGCTGCGCGCTGGCGCTCGTCCACGGCACCGGCGGCTCGCTCGGCTCGCGCCACGGCAGCGCGACGCTGATCCTGGAACGGAGCTGAGCATGGCCGGACGCGCCATCACCTACGAGCTGTCGGCCGATGCCGTGCTCGGGCTGGAGACCTATCACGCGGCGCGGCGCGAGCGGCGGCTGCTGGTGCCGCGTTGCCGCGCCTGCGGCGAGACGCACTGGTATCCGCGGCCCTTCTGCCCGTTCTGCGGCAGCGGCGAGCTCGACTGGCCGGAGGCGGCGGGGGAGGGCACGGTCTATTCCTTCAGCATCATGCGCCGCGCCGAGACGCCCTACGCCATCGCCTTCGTCACGCTGGCGGAAGGGCCGACGATGATGGCGAACGTCGTCGGCTGCGCGCCCGACGACATCGCCATCGGCATGAAGGTGAGGCTGGATTTCCAGGACAGCGTCGCCGGCGAGCCGTTCCCGGTCTTCACCCCGGCATAATCTCCTCGGCCGTCGGCCGCGGCATCTCGAACACTTCCGTGAGCACGCCGTAGTCGCGGTAGCCGAGCCGCGACAGCGGCTGCAGGCGCAGGAAGTCGACGCGGCCGTCGACGATCACGCGGTCGTCGATGTAGACGCCCAGCACCTCGCCGATGACGATCGTCGTCGGATGCACCGCGCCGTCGCGGCCGGTCAGCGCGACGCTCTTCACATAGGCGCATTCGAGCGCGGCCGGCGACTTCGCCACGCGCGGCGGCCTGACCAGACGCGACGGCGCCATGTCGATGCCGAGCAGCGCGGCCTCGTCGACGCCGGCCGGCACCGGCGCGGAAGATGCGTTCATCTCGACGCGCTGCGCCGACGAGGCAATCGAGACGGTGAACTCGCCCGTCTCCTCGACGTTTGCCTGGCTGTGCTTGCGGTTGTTGCTGGCGAAGATGACGAAGGGCGGCCGGCCCGACACCGCGTTGAAGAAGCTGTAGGGCGCGAGATTCAGCCCGCCCTGCCGGTCGAGAGACGAGATCCAGCCGATCGGCCGAGGCACCACCAGCGCCGTGAACGGGTCGTGCGGCAACCCGTGGTCCTTCAGCCGCGTGTCGTAGTGCATGGCTACGTCTTCTGCCGGACCGGCGCCGGCAGGTTGATGTGGAAGCCGCCGTCGACATTGACGAACTCGCCCGTACTGAAGGGCAGCGCCCCCGTCGCGAGTGCCGCGGCCGTGCGGCCGATGTCCTCCGGCAGCGCCATGCGCGGGATCGGGAAGCGGCCGTCGGCGATCATCTTGTCGTACATGCCCCAGACGTCGCGGCTCATCTCGGTCTTGGTCACGCCGGGCCGGATTTCGTAGGTGTGTATCCCCCATGGTCCCAGCCGCGCGCCGAAGGCCTGCGACATCATCGACAGGCAGGTCTTGGAGAAATTGTATTCCGGCGAATCGAGCTTCGGCTTACCGACCGCGCCCGAGGTGACGGTGATGATCGCCTGCCGCTGGGTACGGCCGGCCTCGACCTGCGCGATCAGCCGCCGCGCCATCTCCTGAGTGAAGAAGAAGGTGCCGCGCAGATTGACGTTCATGACGAGGTCGAACGTGTCGGGCGACACGTCGAGCAGGTCGCGCCCGCGCGCCTTGGGCATCACGCCGGCATTGTTGACCAGGCAGTCGACCGCGCCGAAGGCGGCAAACAGCCGGTCGGCCAGCGCCGGCAGGGCGGGCAGGTCGGCGATATCGCCGGCCACGAACGCCGCGCGCTGGCCCCTGGCGCGCACCGCCGCCAGCGCGGCCGTCGCGTCATCGTCCTCGGAGAGGTCGGCGATCACGATGTCGTAGCCGGCTTCCGCCAGCGCCTCCGCGCAGGCGCGGCCGATGCCGCGCCGTCCACCCGTCACCACCGCGATCGGCGCCGCGTCCCTGCCTGCCATCTCGTTCCTCCCGTGATGCGTGTCGTCAGCCGGCCTTGCCGAGCGTGAAGCCGCCGTCCACCGGCATGTCCAGCCCGGTGATGAAGGCGCCGGCGTCGGAGACCAGGAACAGCACCGCCTGCGCGATGTCGCCGGCCGTCGCGATGCGGCCGAGCGGCGTCACGCCTGCCGTCGTCTCCAGATAGGGCTGGCCCTTGTTGAGGTCGGTCGGCACCACGCCCGGGCAGACGCAGTTCACTCGGATCTTGTCCTTGGCGTATTCGAGCGCGGCGACCTTGGAGAGGCCGCGCAGGCCCCATTTGCTCGCCGTGTAGGAGGCGCCGCGGCTGGGGATCAGCGAGACGTTGGAGGTGATGTTGACGATCGCACCGCCGCCGGCGCGCGCGATCACCGGCGCGCAGTGCTTCATGCCCAGCATCGGTCCCATCACGTTGACCGCCATCATGGTGGCGAAGTCGGCGGCCGTCGTCGTCGCAATCGGCCCGCGCAGGTTGATGCCGGCGGTGTTGACGAGGATGTCGAGCCGCCCGTGCCCGGCCTCGATCCCGGCCGCGACCTTCGCCCATTCCTCCTCCGACGTGACGTCGAGATGGACATAGGCCGCCTTGCCGCCCTGCGCCTCGATCGCGGCTGCGTGAGCCCGGCCCTGCTCGTCGCGCAGGTCGGCGATCACCACCGTCGCGCCGTGCTCGGCCAGCAGCGACGCCTCCGCCGCGCCGATGCCGCGCGCGGCGCCGGTGATCAGCGCGACCTTGCCGTCCAGACTGGCCAAAGCGGTGCTCCTGTACGTCATACGAACAAAATAACGCTATACGGACGCTGATAGGCGGCCCCCGGAGCGCTGTCAAGCTCGCCTTGCATTCTCCCGGCCCTTGGCCGACATTTGGACAATAGTCCGCTTCGTATAATATCGGCCGTCTTCGCCCTCAGGGAATCGCCAGGGAACTGCCAAGGAAACTGAATGAGCATCGATCCGGATTCACCCGACTTCGTGACCTCCGTGGCGCGGGGCCTTTCGGTCATCAGGAGCTTCGGCCACGGCAATCCCACACTGACGCTGGCCGAGGTCGCCGACAAGACCGACCTGACGCGTCCCACCGCCCGCCGCTTCCTGCTGACGCTCGAGGCGCTGGGCTACATCCACACCGACGGCAAGCGCTTCTGGCTCGCTCCGCGCACCCTCGATCTCGGCTACGCCTACCTCTCCTCCATGAGCGTGTCCGACATCGCGCAGGCGAGCATGCAGCACGTCGTCGAGCTGCTCAACGAATCCTGCTCGATGGCCGTGCTCGACCGCGACGAGATCGTCTATGTCGCGCGCGTCCCGCCCAAGCATGCGATGGGCCTGCAGGTCGGGCTCGGCACGCGCCTGCCGCTCTACTGCAACTCGGTCGGCCGGGTGCTGATGGCGCATCAGGACGCGGGCTGGCTCGACGCCTATTTCGCCAATGTCGAACGGCCGGTGCTGACCCGCTTCACCATCACCGGCGAGGCCGAGCTGCGCGCGGCGCTCGAGGACGTGCGCAAGAACGGCTACGCGCTGATCGACCAGGAGGTGGAGGAGGGGCTGCGCGCCATCGCCGTGCCGATCCACGGCGCCGGCGGCAAGGTCGTGGCCGGCGTCAGCGTCGGCGCCCACACCGCCCGCGCCTCCAAGGCCGACATGCTCAACAAGGTCCTGCCGCCGCTGCGCCAGTGCGCGAAGGAGATCGAGGACCTGCTGATGCGCTCCGGCACCAGGCTTGGGTTGTAAGGGCGCTCCGCACATCGCCCGGCCGCCCCGCTACCCCCACCCTTACCCTCCCCACAAGGGGGCAGTGTTTACATTGGACTCATGCAGTGCCTGTTGAAGAAGAGGTCGA
>ERZ778022.2148-NODE-2148-length-21843-cov-4.382963_pt1 | contig 21843 bp, 21 predicted proteins | sample MGYA00375752_ERZ778022 | MGnify/ENA primary metagenome ERZ778022 (study PRJEB29350, sample SAMN05389826) | bioreactor metagenome | isolation source: Thiocyanate bioreactor | place: South Africa: University of Cape Town | collected 2014-04-04 ... | reverse complement strand
TGGAAAAACTCCTTTTGTATACATAATCTATTTCCTTATTTTTTTTTAAAAATAACAAGAAAAGAGGTACATATGCAACTTTTTTGTCGCATATGTATTGTTTTTATCATGAATATTTAGAATATAATTTATTCTCTTTGCTATACTTGGTTTCAAGTGAACAAAGTAAGATGAGTTAATGAAATTCACGGATGCCTTGGTAGCCTGTATTGCTTTCCAAAAGGATAAAAATAATACTGAGCTTGAACAGTTATTTAAGTTAGAAGAAATAAAAAACTATCAAAAGTACAAAGATGCAATTTATTATTTTTTTGAAAAAAAACAACTAACGCCAGATAGTTTCAATTATTTATTAAAAACTAAAGTCCCTGAACAGGTGCAGCAAGCTTATGATTATTTGCTTGGAGAAGACATTACTCCAAATCTAGATTGGTTGGTCCACACTAACCAGCCAGTACGTAAGGCTATATTTATCCATCTTTTTATTGCTGTAAATCTAGAGCGTTACCTTCCAAATTTAAATGAATTTAATTTTGGCTTAATGAATCGACCCATTGATGATTATCGAGACTTGCTCCAGCTTCTACAACAGCAAGAATTAACTTCGTTTCATACGATAAAAAAAGCATTATTACATCCTAACCCTAGATTGTTGGCGTCAATGATAGAAAAGAGCGTCAAGGAAGACAGGAATATCGATGTGTTTAATTTGTTAATCAATGCTAACCCAAGTGAGCTTAAAGCATTTGCTTGCTTGAATGCCCAGGAATATTGGACTTCTTACCAAGCCTATCTGAAGTTACATCCTGACGAAAAAGAAACTAGTTTACTTGATAGGGCCCAAGCAATAAATATTTTACATCAACAAGGATTAGCACATTATCATAATCTTAATATGCTTGAGGCGCATGTCAAAATAGCTCATGAGCATCAGGTTTACGAAGATAATCTCTATCAGAGCCTTGCGAAAACCTTAGTTTATTGTGACCTTTATCCGCAGTTAAGTATTTATCGCTCGGTTTTACTTAAATGCTATCCATCCAATAGTTTAACTGAGCATCTGCTTGATTTAATCGAAGAGCCTTATTGGGTAAGTCAGCAGGAGCTTCCAGAATTGTTTTATTATTGGCAAGTAGAACAACATAAATCACTAGAGACATACAAGTACAGTCAAAAATACGTGGATGATTGCCTCGAAGCATATAGGTTATTAAGAAAAAACGAAGATAAGCTTAAGGTAGATACTCTTGATTTAGTGAAAATGAAACATCCTTTAGATTTTATAACCGCATGCTTAGAACTTGGATCCAATTTAACCCAAACCTTGATTGATTTGTTAAAGATTTGTCCTTCACCAGTATATGGAGCGCGAATTGTAAATTTTTATCTTGAAAAAAAAGCGCATTTTGAATCGCGGTTTAATCAGATGTTGCGTGAACGCTTTGATTTAGAGCGAATCTATGATTTTTTACTAATGCTCGATCGTCATAATCAACTCTGGTTAAGGAATAGATTATATCGCGATAATTTTGGTGATATTTATTTTATTTGTAAAATTATAGATCAACTGGGGTTGCCAATTACAGATTTTTTAAAAAAGTCTAAAGATTGTCTTTATCCCGAAAAAAAAGTTGTCTGTGCGTTAAAAAGGTTAAACGAAAAGAATTATATTACTGAGGAGCTCGTGTTTTATATTCTTAATGAACCAATTTCATCCTTTTTAAGCGAGCTCCTTGCTCTCATACCTGATAATGTATCTTTTATCAAAACAAAAGAATTTATCAGTTGGATAAAAAGTCATAATTCGCAGACTTTTGCTCATTTTATAAATGCTCTCGCTTGGCTAAGCCCATTGGATGGTATTGCTCCGGAATTTATTGAATATGTAATGAAAAATCCCGACCTGCAAATAATCAACATGGCGCGTAGGTTACCCGCTGAGCAATTGAAAAAATTTCATCAAGACTTACTAGAGCAAAAAAGCGATGCTGTTGAACGTGCAGGGATTAATTATCTTACCCTCAAGTACTGTCATCAGCAAATAACCGTATCTCATCGAAATTTAAAATCCTTTTATTCCGCTATTAATTTACTTGAAGAGCATTATCAATTAGATGCTCAGCGATTCTTACTGTTAACTAAAATTGAAAAAAATCATCATACTATTGCAGAATTTCTACTACTTAATCCCAAATTAATTTTGCTCCAAGGTCACTTAATCAGTTTAAGCTCGCGCCCTAATTTACCCTCGCTATTAGATAATGCCAAAAAACTGCATGAATTTCATTTGCTGCAAGACGACATTTTTTTAAAATTAATTGAAGAAAAGTATGATTATGCCTCTTTAGTAACTTTGTGCATATACCTCGCTCAATGTGGGTATTATATGGAGTATAAAACGAACATTATTGCGCATGAGTCACCCCGTGAGTTGGTGAATATACTTTATAAATTACCTAACCTTCCAAGCGCGCTCTTTAAAACATTATTGTCTGATGATAATTATTATCAAGCTCTGTTCCAGCTGACTACTTTAAATAATTTTAGAGGAGCACCAGATGTTTTGAAACTCCTTTATTCGCTACAAGAGGTTGAGAATCCGCAATTATACGTGCATATTTTTGGAATTCTTGGCGTTGAGCAGTATCTAATTTGGGAAAAAATCACTCATTCTCCAGCGTTATGCAATTTTATATATTTAATGCTCCAGAATAATTTAACTCTAGAGAGCAAATTTATTAATTTTTTATTAACTGCAACCGAATCTGTTCGTACACGTTTCACTGAAATCTTTCTTGCCATTCATCAATTGGGTATTCAATTAACTAATGAGCAATTAAAAATGATCTTCTACTCTTCAAATCCTGACTTTTTCCTTCAAATATGTCATTTACCAAGGATTATCAATAATCCTGAGCTCTATTCATTTGCACTTAAGTATCTTGGCGAAGAGTTTTTATTATCTTTGCAACGGCCGGACCTCACTTTAGCGGTAATCGAATATTTAATGTATCGATTTCCTAATGATATTAATAAAGCAGATTTTTTTCATCCAGCCTTAAATATTTTAATGGGGCTAAATAATAAAATACCTACCATTGAAGAGGCAATTTTATTATCTGCACATGAACATTATGAGGCGATAAGGGCCTTGTATACATTGATAAATAAATACTGTTCTCCAGAAAAAATTACCCCTTATTTATGGTCACAAATATTAAAAAATACGCACCATGATTCCTACCTTTTAAGTGCTGAGGCAGAAACTACATTTTGGCTAAAAATATCTGCTTTATCTGTCGAGGAATTTTCTCGCCAGTTCAGTGAACTATTAAATTCTTCATTAAATAGCTCAAATGAAAGTCTCTCCCCATTCCCAGAGCATTCATCAATAAACTATTCAGGAGCTTTTTTTAGACGCCCGGAATCAGAAGAGCCACCAACTAAAAAAATAAAGAATTTTGGAAGTTTTGGTAATAATTAATTTATCAATGTTTCTAGTAATAATCTAGAAACATTGATAAATGGGGTTGGGATTTAAAACTTTTGATTTTGAATTGTACGATTATATTCCAAATCAGGATCTGAATAGATTTGTTTAAGTTGTCTTGCTTCAGAATTTGGGAACAGTATATTAGAATTACTCGCATGTTTTACAACGGGCGAAGGATTATTCAAACAACGTTTATCGCTAAGAATTATTCTGCCTTCTACATCTTTAATCGTCAGTTCAATATCCAATTTTTCATGTGCAGCAAACTCAAGTTTTTCCAGAGGAACAAATTGATTTGCGTAGTCCGCTTTTAAAGAGTATTCGCTAAATTGGCCCTCAACTACTTGTACCGAGTAAGTGAATAAGCCACGCTTTGAGGCCCACACACTTAACTGTTCAGCATCCTGCAGCGCTTTTTGTAAATCGACCTCGTTTGAGGAGATGTATTCAGATGAGAATAAATTTACTACATCAGCAAGATATTCATTTTTTCTAACTTTATAGTTTATGATAAAAAATTTATTACACGATAAAAGCCGGGGGTCTTGACCTAGACGCTCCATATGCTTGGAAAGTAGATCGATTTGCCCCTCTTCATTATTATCATCATCATTATTATCGCCATCAGTAAACAAGAGATAATTGTTGTGTAGGGATAGTTTAGCTAGTTGCTCTAGTTGTTTATTAACAGTTTTGTAAAGAGCGGTTGATCCATATGCGTAGAAACTATTTACGACTTTTTTAAGATCTTCGAGTTCACCATAAGTAAAAATTTTCGTATCGCCCACGATCGTATTAAAAAATTGTAAGCTAATTTTTGCATTAGGTTGGTACTCAAATAGAGCCTCTGCAAAGCGAATTACGCTCTCTTTAAACTCTTTCATGTGGCAATACATGCTACTGCTTGTATCTAATATAAAGTGGTAATCGGGAGGGGTTACATCAGGTGGTAAGTGGAAAAATGGTTGCACCTCAATATTTCCATTTTTTAGAGTTTTTTGTGCGTAAAATATTTTCTTATTGGCAAATAACTCATGTCTAATCAAAATCAGCGGATTCGATTCCTCGATAAGCAAGACGTCAAGTGTTTTGTCCTCATTCGTTTTTAAAAGGGCGCTGATATCGATAGAAAATTTGCTATCAATAATGTTGATTTCCTCACTCTGCAATGCTTCAAAGATGGGCAAAAAGCATGAGCCTAATTCAATGTTTAAATGCTTTGTTTCTGGATCATACTGGTATTGCCAATTTTTTTCTAAAATTGGCAGCAAGGCGAGACACGCATCACGAATTGTTTGATTGCAGTATGTAGCGCTCGTTATGAGCTTGGTTATCAAGCTGCTGATGGTTACTTTTTTTCTCGTTAGCCCAAGGCTCGGATCATCAAGCAAGATGGTGGTCAGATCACTAATTAATGAATTCGCTTGTTCACGAGAGGTTGATTGAACTGATATCCATTCATCATGGCAGGTAATTGTCTGCCCAGCGAGATTGATATTCATCTTTTCCAGAAGCTTGATTATACTTTCCGTTTGTAATTTATTATTTGCCAGGCGACCCATAAATACCTCATTTTTATTAAAATAAGAACAAATTCTTGGGCATAATATAATTGAATTGTATTTAATACAAGCGGGAAATTAGGAGCATCTCGAAATAAAAAGGGGCTGTGAAACCCCTAATTTTTAGCATTCTGGAAGGTTGACTGCCAGCCCTCCCATGGAGGTTTCTTTATAAATACTTTGCATATCCAGGCCGGTTTGTTTCATGGTTTTTATGACTTTATCCAGAGAAATCTGATGTTGGCCATCACCAATGAGTGCCATTCGCGCACCATTAACTGCTTTAACTGCGCCCATGGCGTTGCGTTCAATACAAGGGATTTGCACTAATCCCAGAACCGGATCGCAGGTCATACCAAGGTGATGTTCCATTGCAATTTCAGCCGCATTTTCTACCTGAGCTACCGTCCCCCCTAACACTGCGGTAAGTCCTGCCGCCGCCATAGAGGAAGCCACACCAACTTCCCCTTGACAGCCTACTTCGGCTCCCGAAATGGATGCGCCTTTTTTGTATAAGATGCCAATTGCTGCGGCTGTAAGAAAATAGGTGTAGATATCTTCTTTATTCATCCGATCATGAGCGTGTTGGCAATATTTCAATACCGCAGGAATAATACCGGCTGCTCCATTGGTCGGTGCCGTGACAATGCGCCCGCCGGCGGCATTTTCTTCATTAACTGCCATCGCATAAAGATTGAGCTGATTCATAATATCAGAATGCTCAAATACACTTTTTACGCCTTTTTGATTCATTAATTTTTGATACAAATCTGGAGCGCGGCGTTTTAGATTTAAGCCACCGGGAAGGGTTCCTTCATGCTGGCAACCATTGTCAATACATTCATCCATGACCTGTGCGATTTCCAAAATGCCCTGATGTATTTCCTCTTCACTGCGCCAGGTTAATTCATTCGCAAGCATCAGTTCTGCAATCGTTAAATGATGTTGCTCGCAAAGAGTTAATAATTCTGAGGCGGTAGCAAAAGGATAGGGGGGTGGGGCATTTTCTGTGTCATTTTTGCCAAAATCTTCTTCGGTGGTAATAAAGCCGCCACCAATGGAATAATAGACTTGACTGATTAATAAATTTTCGCACTCATCAAAAGCAGAAAAACGCATTCCATTTGAATGCAAGGGTAATAATTCTTTTTGTAGAAACAGGAAATCGGTCGGCTCATGGAAAGGAATCTCTCGTATTCCTGCCAGATTTAATCGCTGTGACTGCAGAATTTCGTGCATGCGTGGCACCATAGATTGTGGGTCTACGGTTTCTGGGGTTTTATTTTCCAGACCATTTAAGATTGCTTTATCGGTTCCATGGCCTTTACCCGTTAAAGCTAATGAGCCATAAAGCTCAACTTTTAATCTTTGAACTTGGGGTACTAGTCCCGCTGTGAGCATCAAGTTTAAAAAAGCATTTGCAGCCAGCATGGGACCTACTGTATGCGAGCTGGATGGGCCGATACCAATGGAAAATAAATCAAACACGCTAATGTTCATGAGTGCTTCTCTGTAGGTCAATTAGTGCAAAGTGTAGAATGATTTTAACAGTTTTTGTATTTTAATTAAATCCATTGGTATTACTGGTAATTTAAAGTAAATTTAGGCACAATGAGAACGAATTTTTACGATTCTATCTTTCTAGGGATTTAATTAGTTAAGATAATCACTAAAGCTTAAAGACTACAAGGGGATTCTTATATGAAGATGAGATTGGTCACTGCCGCTGTTTTAGGATTGGCATTATCCAACGCAATGGCTGCTGATGCGTTAGTTACAGATAAAGACAAATTATCCTACAGTATTGGTGCAGATTTAGGGAAAAATTTTAAAAATCAGGGTATTGATGTAAATCCTGAAGTGTTAGCTAAAGGCATGCAAGATGGCATGACGGGCACACAGTTAATTCTCACTGAAGAGCAAATGAAAGATGTATTGAACAAGTTCCAAAAAGAATTGATGGCAAAACGCAGTGCTGAATTCAATAAAAAAGCGGATGAAAACAAAGCGAAGGGCGATGCGTTCCTGGCAACAAACAAAGGAAAACCAGGTGTTGTGGTATTACCCAGTGGCTTACAGTATAAAATCGTAGAAGCAGGTACTGGCGAGAAACCAGGTAAAAATGATACCGTCACTGTAGATTACACCGGTACGCTTATCGACGGAACGGTATTTGATAGCACTGATAAAACAGGCAAGCCTGCAACATTCCAAGTATCTCAAGTGATTCCTGGATGGACTGAAGCATTGCAATTAATGCCTGCAGGCTCTACGTGGGAAGTTTTTGTTCCTGCTGATCTTGCCTATGGTCCACGCAGTGTCGGTGGTCCTATCGGTCCAAATGAAACTTTAGTATTTAAAATTCATTTAATCTCTGTAAAAAAAGCAAGTTAATGATCGGTGAACGATAATATTGCTCAGGCCTTATTATCTTATCAATTGCCCGTTAAGTAACGGGCAATTGTGCTTTTAAAACTGTTTTCTCTGCTCATGCTTTTCCTGCTCTAACTTCAATATAAACTTTGATGAAAAAGCGTCTATTTATTGTTTTTATCCTTGGCTTTTCTTCTGGCTTACCCTTAGCAATGCTTTCGAGCACGCTACAGGCATGGTATGCAGCCAGTGGTATGTCTTTATTGCTCACCGGCTCTTTAAGTTTAATTGGTATCCCTTATGCTTACCGATTTTTGTGGGGACCTGTAGTCGATCGCTATTCCCTATGCTCTCTAGGTAAACGGCGTAGTTGGATTTTGTGCATGCAGTTGAGTTTATTAATCGGCTTTAATTTCATGGCTTGGCTCAACCCGGAACAACACCCCCAACTTCTTGCGTGTCTGGCACTTGCTCTTGCTTGTCTTTCTGCACCTCAGGATATTGCGATTGATGCTCATCGCACCGAATTCTTACCGCTACGCGAGCATGCATTGGGTGCCACCGTTGCGGTATTTGGTTATCGCTTGGCTCTTCTTTTGTCAGGAGGGGTAGCATTAATTATTGCACAGCATCACGGGTGGATGTTTACCTATCGCCTTATGGGGGGCTTACTGATCGTGGGCATGATCGCAATACTGTGTAGTGATGAGCCCATTCACAATAAATCACCAAGTTACAGTGTTAAAGAGAGTTTCATCGCACCGTTAAAAGATTTATGCTTACGTCCTCGATTTGGGGTGTTGGTTTTATTTATTCTTTGCTTCAAATTGGGTGAGGCCTTTACTACGACTACAAGCGGCATCGTTATGCCTTTTCTAATCCAGGGGGTAGGCTTTTCTTTAGAGACCATTGGTTATGTTAACAAAATACTGGGGGTGAGCGCGCTCTTAGCTGGGGGTTTAATCGCGGGTATCATCTTGTTTCGTTGTTCGTTGTATAATGCTTTATGGTGTTTTGGGATTTTACAAGCATTAACGAATCTTCTTTTTTTAGCTTTAGCAATGGTCGGCCACAATGTGCCTTTACTCTCCTTGGCTGTCTTTGCCGATAATTTTGCTGCGGGCATGGGATCTACTGCCTTGGTTGCTTTATTTATGCGCATTGTAAATAAAGATTTCACTGGAACCCAATTTTCCATTCTAGTTGCATTATCCACCATCCCCCGAACCTTCTCAGGGCCCATTGCAGCGAGCATTCAATCATGGATTGGCTGGACAGGTCTTTATCAACTTTCTGTTATTTTAGCATGTACTTTTATTCCTTTCTTGTTCCTCCTTCGCAAGGAATTGGCGTACCATCCTAAGCTTGGGGATACGCCAAGGGATGCAGCATGTCCACTGGTTAAATGAGCTCAGTTAAGGAATATGAGCTTGCTCCATGGCTACTTCATTCTGCACGGCAACGACTGTATAAGGATCTTTCGAAAATTCACTAGCAGGCCAAGCAATAGAAAGTAAGCCATTGTATAAGTATTCCAGTAAGAAATAAGCCCGACAGGTTGTATCCAGACTGTCTTCATTGTCACATACATTATTTTGGATGAAAAAATAAAACGTTAACCCCAGTTGTGCACCGGCAGTGAGGCCTTGCAGTGCACTGACCACTTTTTCTGCCACATGAGTATCCGTACGAAAGACAGAGTAGGCTGCTAGGGCGCTTTGGACTACTTTTGTTGGAATAATTGCGGCAGGAACCCAGTTTTGTACTGTTGATGTGACAATTGCTGCCATGGCACTTCCGCGTTGCGTATTGCGATAACCTTGTGAGGATGAAAAAGGAGCACGCGCTCCGAAAATTTTATTGAGTAATCCTGGCATGATTTCTTCCTTTATAAAATTATTTTATCTTCAGGTTTCGCTATAAATATCATTCATGTGTATCTAATAGTAAAGCCAGCTGCTGCTTTTTTTCTTCACAATGCGGGGTTAGGGATAACGTATTTTTTCCTAATGTCTGGTACAGCTCGACAAGTCTTTGGGGTAGCGCATGGAGATGCGAAGTAATTGTTTTACTATCACCTCGCTGTAAAGGGCCTGTTAATGCATCGATGAGTGATGGGGTATTTTCTATATTATTCAGCGTATTGCGCATTAATTTAAGCGTAAGGTCGGCGGCGATTGCTTGGGGTACTTGGGCATTATTGAGGCAGGCAAGCGCACTATCCGCTAAGGTAATCAAATAATTCGAAGCAAATACTCCAGCTGCATGATACACGCTTTTTTGCGAGCCATCGATTTCATAGGGAATAGAGCCAATCGTCTTGAATAATTTAAATAAACCGGGCAGTAGTTCTTTGTTCCCCTCTATGGCACAGTAGACATCTTGATAGTCTGCAATCACTTGATAAGGCTGTGCAAAGCTATACATCGGGTGGACACTGGCTGTTGCCATTGCTTTGTTTGCAAGGGGTTCGAGCGCTGCGGCGGCTATAGAGCCGCTAAAATGAATGGCGGCACTATCACGGATGCCTGGATGATGACTAAGCTCTTTTGCTACACTAGATATGGCTTCATCCGTGGTGGTTATTAACCAGAGCTGGGCAGGGGGTAATGCTGCTAAGTGGGTAAAAGGTGTGCCCGCACCGATAAAGGCGGCGGCGGAAGCAGCACTTGCAGACGTTTTGCTATAAATACCTTGAATAATAACACCTGCACGATGGTGTAATAGGTAGGCAATACTTTTTCCAAGTTTTCCTGCACCTATCAGGTTAATCGTTAGGGGATTATGCATTAAATACATGGAGAAGCTCCAGAACTCTGGCCGGTGGTCGCGCAACGATAATTTTATTTTTGTATACGACAATAGGCCGTTGCAGCAATTGCGGGTGCGTATGTAAAGCCTGTAATAACGATTTTTTATCAGTCAAGGATAGATTAAGCTCGTTAAATAAGGGGTCATTTGTTCTGACCAAATCTTTTAAATCAATTTGTGCGAAAAAGGATTCCAAAACTTCCGGAGTCGGAGGTGATTTAATGTAATCTATAATTTTGGGTTGATATCCCTGACGCTGGATTAGTTCAATAACCAGGTTTGATTTTGAGCACTGTGGGTTGTGATAAACCGTTGGTTGCTGCATAAAATGAATCCTTTATTGATGTTAAAGTAAGCATATATGTTTTGATAGTAACACAACTCTGATTTTAGGAGCAGGCTATCACTCGTCTTTGATTCTTACGGGGCAATTATCGTGTCGAGAGAATCTGAATCCGAGGGATCTTCGCTATCACTATTTTTAGCAGCGCTTTTAAAAAAGGTTATCGGAGATCCTAAATCCCGCCCGATTTTATAGATAATATCGTGACCGAGACTTTTCTCTAAAGGATAAGCTAAAGCGATGTAATTGAGATCGTTATCGTCTAATATGATTCTGCTGATGCCATCTGAAGCTACAGAGGACTGAGTGTACGGCATTATCCGTTCAAGAATGGATTCTTGCAGGCTTGGGGGTTTATTCGTAAAAAGATTGTTCCCTTTTAAACTTACTTGGGTAACTGTTGCGGGAATAATACTGATTAATAAAACGAATTCCTCAACAGTTAAAGAATCGAGCCCATTTCTATCCAGTAGTAGCGTAGAAACATGCGCGGGTATATTGTTGATTATATCAACAATCAGTTTACCCGGTTTTCCCCTTTTAATATCCTTTGCACAGTAATTAAAGCTTCCGAGATCCAAGTCTCTTAAATCTAATATGGATACAGTTTCTGGTGTATTTTTGATCAATTTAACGAGGTAAAATGGCTCATCAATCTCTTCGTAAGTCCATTGTATTTTTTTTACTGAAGAAGACAAAGTGCCAAAGCAGTGATTTAATTGCTCATGAGTATTCGTACGAAAATCTCTAATGCTCAGAATTAATTGTGTTATTTCACGGGGTAACTGATTAAGAATTGTATCGCGCTTTACGGTATCTCGCTCATCGCGTGAAACTGGAGGTGTAAATGACAGGAGTAACACCGAGATTTTCATCGGTAAATTTATCCAGAGGCCGGGAATTTGTTTTGAATGTAACTGCTCCAGATAGTTACCTTGTAAATCCAGTGATCTAACCTGTGGAAGATAGCGTGCAATCAGTTCAAGGTATCCGGGTAAGTTACGCTCCAGATTATTTTTAAAACTAAATTCACGAATTGTTTTAGGGACTTTAAGTAAAATTTTTTTAAACAGATCATAGGGAAATTCATTACTTATCGCGGAAAGAGGATTTAAATAGTCAGTGATGAGATGATCTGCATTAAGATAGTGGATATGTGCAGGAAGCGCCGCAAGTATTTTTTCTAAAAACTCTAGAGGCAGGTTTGCAACAAATGGGAGTAAGTCAATGCCCACAAAATTGGTTGGCAGATTACGTACAATCTGGAGTATGTGTTCTAAAGGAATGAGTTTGGAAAGATGGATGGATGCTAATAAGTGTTTCCCCTCAACTTGTTGAAACTGCTCTTGAATTTGAAAAGTGATTCGTTTTTCTGTATCAATAGCCTCAAAATTTAACGTATAAGACTCCATCAATGAGTAATCGTACATAACTTATCCTGTCGAGAATTACATTACTATTATACTATAAATAGTCTTTGTGTTAAATTATTGAGCATTTTCCCTGTTTGAGATTACAAGTAATTTGCCTTCAAGAAATACAAAATTGTGTGTAAATACTGCAATTAAGTTAAGATTGTTTAAATAAATGTAATAAATCTAAATCTTAATTTTTTGTTAATTTTTCCAGTGCCATAATGGAATCGTAGTGAATAATCACTAGGAGAAACGAGATGGACAGTGTTAAGTTAGCTGAAATTATAATGCAAAAAAAAGAGGCTTGGATTAATTCCACGCAACCTCTGGCTTACACTCTAGCTATTGATTTAAAAAGACAGATTGAAGAGCTAATCACCGAAAATAACTCTACGGAGTCTACTGAAAACATCAATGCAGCCACTTTGATGGTACAAGAGTTGGATAAAGTACTAAACACATGGAAAACAAATATTATCAGCATACTTGAGGTCAAACATGAGCGCGTTAAAGCAGCTCGAACCTATGCAATTGCTCATGTCTTCTCTACATCATTAGATTTATCCAGCATGTCTGGAGCGGCAAAACAGCTTCGTGAAGAGTTATCACATACACTTAAAACACATAAGAACAAAATGATGTTTCATGACAGCAGTTTATTTGCACATATTGTTCTTCTCATCAATGATGTTTTAGAGAAATTAGGTATTAAGCAACGGTTAAATACTAAAATTTCATTTTTTGGAACGAATGCTGGGCTGAAGCAAGGAATTGACTCATTAGAAAAATCTTTGCAAGTGAAAGAGAAAATATACGAATATACGCCTGAAGTGCAATTTAAGGGGTATTAATTAAGAAGAAATTTATTAAAAAAAGAATTAACCATCAAACATCATGGTACCTAGGGTGGGACTCGAACCCACACAGTGTCACCACCAACGGATTTTGAATCCGTCGCGTCTACCAATTCCGCCACCCAGGCACTACGGCGGCCATTATAACAAATAATTAAATTCCCACAATCATTTTTACGTTATAATTATAAAAAAAGCAAAGGAGTTGATTATGAAAAGATTTTGGACTTTTTTTATTTCTATTTTTTTTACCTACAGTACGTATGCGAGTAACTGTCCAGATCCAGAAACGACCTCTTTAAAGTGGGGTGAGGTGCCACCGCCGTGGGTGGTTAGTCCTTATTCGCAATATCCCCAAGCGGATGATAACACGCGCTTTGTACGCGCCAATATTTTAATTGCCGGTATCGGACGGGGTGTAAGTTGTACTTATCATAATAGCGCCGGAGATTTTACGATTTTTCTTGAAACTGCAACCAAAATACCCTCACGTAATGATCCCAACTGGATTGAGGTCGTAGGGGGCTTTGTCTGTACCCAAAGTTTATCTCAATGTCAATTTTCAATTGCCGCACTGCAGTAAGGTCTTAATTGACAAAAAACTTATGATTAAAGATAAGCGCTTGAAAAGATTTAAAAAATTTATATTTGAATCGCCTCGATATAGGCTAATCCTCATCTCAAAGTTAAATGCATTAAATTTTATGATATAGTTGTAGGGTGTTTGTTAAATAGTTAAACAGCGTTTAATGATAAACCATATGTGTTAGTACTGATTAAGGAGAATGCAATGAATGCTATTGATTTATTAGTAAAAGAACATAATCGGGTACGTGCAATGATGGAAGATATTGCGGATGAATCTCATCATTTTGAAACGCAAAAAAAGCGCTTTGAGCAGTTGGCAGAAGATTTAATTCGTCATGAAGAAATGGAACATACAGTCTGGTATCCCCATTTCAAAAACGACGTTCCTGATACCGTAAAACATCTTTTAAAAGAAGAGCAGACTGCCGAAAAAGAAATTCATAAAATGATGCGATTGAATACTGAAAATGAATGGAAACAGCATTTTATAAAATTTAAAAAAGATGTTGAACACCATGCTCAGGAAGAAGAACAAGATTTATTCCCTGAAGTCGCAAAAATTCTCTCTGAAAAAAAGCTCTTGGAAATTGGTTCAGAAATGAATGCTTTTAAAAAAATGTATGCAGAACAAAGTAAGCACTAAATCAAAAAAAATTCCTATTAAACTATCTATCCTGCCTGAATTCAATGGATGAGTATTATAAGTAATTCAGGCAGAACACTCTGAATTCGTTCAATGAATAACCTTACCTTTAAGTTTCGGAACTTTAACGATATGATCTATGCAATTGCTCTCTTAGGGAAAAGTTATGGGAAGAAATGTTTTAGCATTATTGGGTAAAAGGAAATTTTTACCATTCTTTCTTACGCAGTTTTTGGGTGCATTTAATGACAATGCGTTCAAACTCAGTATGCTCACCCTCATCAGCTATCGTCTGACTCAAGTTCAAGCGGTTTCTGAATACTACCAAGCCATAGCCAGTATTATCTTTATTCTCCCGTTCTTTCTCTTCTCAGCTATCGCAGGACAACTGGCGGATAAATACAATAAGGCTTTACTTATTCGCATCATCAAGCTCGCTGAAGTAGGTTTTATGATAATTGGGAGTTTTGCACTCTACTATGGGTCGGTATTTTGGATGATGTTCACCCTGGCAGGTATGGGGACGCATTCCACTTTTATGGGGCCAATTAAATATGCGATTATCCCCGATCATTTGGAACAAGATGAGTTACTGGGCGGCACAAGCCTTGTTGATGCCAGTACCTTTGTGGCGATTCTCTTAGGTACAACCTTGGGCTCCTTAGCAATTGGTGTCGAAGGCGCACCATACACCGCAATTTTTATGACAGTAATCGCTGCACTGTGTGGACTTTTGGCGAGTGTATTTATTCCTCCTGCACCTGCAGCCTACCCAAGTCTGCGGGTAGATTTTCTGTTTTGGCGTGCAACACGAGATTTACTTATTCAGGCATTGGCTTATAAAAAAATCCTATTTGTCATTTTAATTCTATCCTGGTTCTGGCTTATTGGTACGATCTTACTGACTAAATTACCTGACTACACTCATTATGTCCTGGGCGCGGACAATACAGTATTTGCTTTGTTTCTTACGCTATTTTCGGTGGGGCTTGCTACCGGATCCTTAGCAGTTAATCTTATTTTGCGGGGAAAAATAATTTTAACAATTGTCCCTTGGGCGATGATTGCATTTACCTTTTTTGCACTCGATTTGGCACTTATTTCCAAGCAAACAATGACCACCGATTTATTAACCATACATACCTATTTTGAACAATTTCGCAACTGGCGGATCGCTGCGGATTTTTTTCTAATGGCTATGAGCTGTGGTTTATTTTTAGTGCCGTTATATACTTATTTGGAAGTAAAAAGTCCACCTAAAATACGTGCACGAGTTATAGCTACGAATAATCTGTACAACTCACTTTTTATGGTTTTAGGAACGCTACTGGTCATGCTGTTATTGCATTGGCAGGTGACCATTCCTCAGGTTTTTTTAAGTGTTGCTTTAGCTACTTTATTAATTGCAGCAGCGATTGGTATTTTATTAAAGCGTATCGACATGCAATGAACGGTGTTTGCATTATGCAAACACCGTAGGGGATAGCCAATCGCGTGCGGGTAAAAATTCAGTATACAATCTGGATTCCTCAGTACCTGGCTCAGGCTGTATATTGTAATCCCAGCAGACTTCTGGCGGGAGCGACATCAAAATGGACTCAGTTCGCCCTCCGGATTGTAATCCAAACAAGGTCCCCCGATCGTAGACTAAATTAAATTCCACATAGCGTCCGCGACGGTAATGCTGGAATGCTTTTTCTCGCGTGCCATACTCATGATGCGAACGCAGCGCAACTATGGGTGCATAAGCTTGAGGGTAATGGTTTCCGATACTTTGCATTAAGCCAAAGCTATGAGCAAAGTCTTGTTCATTGTAATCATCAAAGAATAGCCCACCAATCCCTCTAGCCTCGTTACGATGTTTAATAAAAAAATAATCATCACACCATTTTTTAAAGCGCGGATAAATGTGCTCACCAAAGGGTAAGCATGCTTTTTGTGCGACTTGATGCCAATGAACACAATCCTCAACAAAGCCGTAATAGGGAGTTAAATCAAATCCACCGCCAAACCACCAAATTGGGGGGGCGTCGACACGCTCCGCAATAAAAAAACGTACATTCGCATGTGAAGTAGGTACATAAGGATTTTCCGGATGCATCACCACCGAGACTCCTAATGCGGTAAATTTACCTCCCGCAAGCTCAGGACGATGTGCACTTGCAGAGGGTGGGAGTTGGTTTCCGGTAACATGAGAAAAATTAACGCCCCCTTTAGCAAAAACTTGGCCATTTCTAATCACGCGCGTGATGCCACCGCCACCTTCCGGGCGTTCCCACAAGTCTTCTTCAAATTGCGCCTTACCATCTAATGTTGCAAAAGTTTCACAGATTGAATTTTGTAAATGCAATAGATATTTTTTTACTTGTTCTATAGCTTGTTCAGGAAGCACATTATGGATTGACATAGTGGATACTCAAATTTATAGTAGATTCTCATTATTAAATTTTTGGTGATTTTCGGGATGAAATATCTCCAAAAATATATTTTCGCACTTAACAGAAGTAGACACAATGTAAAAAGCATTGAGCTAATAGATACAGGGAGTATTTATGTCGTTAAGTTTTGATTCGTACTTTGGTGTTCATGCCAAAGCGTTAATTGGCCGTGATCACCGCGCTTCACTGCTTGCACACAATATTGCCAATACCAACACACCAAACTTCAAAGCTCAGGATATAGACTTTAAAGAGTACTTATCCTCTCAGCTCGGCTCTCAAGCGCAACAGATGCAGGCAACGAACTCGGGGCACATCCAACCTGGAGGTGCTTTTTCGGCGAATTTAAAATATCGCAACACTGCTCAAACCGCTTTAGATGGAAATACGGTAGATAAAGACCTTGAAGTTATGGAATACACAAAAAACTCACTGAATTATCAAGCCAGTTTAAATTTCCTTAACAATAAAATTAAAAACATGATGCTGGTATTAAGAGGGGAGTAATTGTGTCTATTAGCAATATTTTTAATATCGCAGGTTCTGCATTAGTAGCAGAAACTGCCCGCCTAACCACAAGTGCTTCGAATTTAAGTAATGCTAATGTGGAAACTGGGAACAAAGAAGAGGTTTATAAAGTCCAATATCCCATATTTAAATCAGCACAAGAAAGTGCCAACCGTTGGATGAATGAAGTTCATTCAGGCGGGGTGCGTCTTAAAGGCACTTATGTCAGTCAAGCCGAACCAATTCAGCATTATCAGCCGAATAATCCCATGGCGGATAAAGATGGCTTCGTTTATTCGCCAAATGTCAGTTATGTTGAAGAAATGGCCAATGTCATCTCCGCTGCCAAGTCTTATCAAATGAATGTCGAATTAGTAAGTAATGCCAAAGTCTTGATCCAACGGACTTTGCAACTGGGTGAATAGCACACAAGAGGATAAAAATTATGACCACTAACGCTGTGAATGGAGCCGGTGGTTCGGCTACGACAACTCAAATAACCCCAAGCAATCTGGGACAACAAGATTTTTTGCGCTTAATGGTGGCGCAAATACAAAATCAAGACCCATTACAGCCTCAAGTTAATGGTGAGTTTTTATCACAACTAGCGCAATTTAGTACCAACGATGGTGTGAATAAAATGCAAGAATCTATGCAGCAAATGGCTAATTCACTGCAATCGAATCAAGCATTACAAGCATCGGCGTTGGTAGGACGAAAAGTATTAGTCGCCAGCGACGCCTTAACACTTGAAAAAGACGGTGATGCAAAAACAGGTATTGACGTACCCCCTGGGGCAACCAACTTAGTGGCGTATATTTACAACGATGCCGGTGAATTGGTTAAGACGATGAACTTGGGTAGCAAAGAGGCAGGATTTGTACAATTTCCCTGGGATGGCTCGGGTCAAGATGGTAAACGCTTAAATGAAGGGCGATATCGTGTATCCGTACATGGAACCTACATGGGGCAAGAAGTGGCGTTTAAAACAATGACTACTGCGAATGTAGATAGCGTAAGTCTTGGCCAAAATGGGGAAGGATTAAGATTAAATGTAGCGGGAGTGGGTGCTGTTGGATTAGATCAAGTAAGACAAATTACCGTTTAAGCAGGAGACAACAATGATTTTTGATACTGGCATAAGTGGTTTGCACGCAGCAGCAAGTCATCTGGATGTAGTTGGAAATAATATCGCCAATTCCTCCACGGTTGGTTTTAAAGGGTCTCGTGCTAATTTTGGCGATATCTATTCTTTCGGCGGTTATAGCTCCGGAAGCACCTCAACGGGTAATGGGGTCATGCTCACCAATGTGCAGCAATCTTTTGCGGCCGGTACCTTGACCAATACGAACAATACTCTGGATCTCGCGATTAGCGGTAGTGGCTTTTTTATATTAAGCAATAATGGTGCAACGTGTTACTCTCGTGCGGGACAGTTTATTTTGGATAACCAAAATTTTATCACGACAACGGATGGTAAAAATCTAAGAGGCTATCAGGCTGATAACGCGGGAAATATCACCGGTGCGATTGGTAATCTCCAAGTGAATATGTCTAATTTAAAACCGCAGGCAACATCAGTTGCTAAAGTCGGCGCTAATTTAAATTCCCAAAGTACACCACCCGCTGCCGATTGGGCAGGTGGCGCAAGTCCTGCGACCGATACGTATAATAATACGACCTCAATGACTATCTACGATAGTTTAGGTAATTCGCATGTATTAAGTATTTATTTTATCTACGCAAACGCAGCAGCGGCTGCAGGCGATCCAGATGCTGCATCCCCTGCCGGAACCACAAACCAATGGTACGCCGCGTTTCAAATCGATAATCAAGATGTGCCACCCATCACTACTCCGGGTAATTCCAGTAATCTCTATGCAGTCAATTTTAATTCCGATGGTTCGTTTAAATCCGTACAAGATACGAGCGGGAGTGCTATTGCCAACAACCTTATTCCCATGAGTATGACCTTGACGAATGGCGCTAATCCATTGAATTTCAACGTTGATTTGACCAACTGCACCCAATTTGGTAGTCCATTTGCAGTGCAATCGGCGAGCTCTAATGGTTATACCACCGGAAATCTTGCTGGTTTGGAAATTAGTACAGACGGGATAGTATTGGGAAGTTACTCAAATGGGCAAAAACTGGCGATGGGACAGATTATTCTGGCTAATTTTGCCAACCTTAATGGTTTACAAAATATTGGGGATGTGTGCTGGAGCGAGTCGGCGGCATCTGGACAAGCTTTGATTGGCACACCTGCTACCGGTAGCTTGGGCGCAATTTTCTCTGGAAGATTGGAGGAGTCAAATGTGGATATTACCAGTGAATTGGTAGACCTCATCGGCGCGCAACGCGATTACCAGGCGAATGCACAAACGATTCGTGCAGGCGACACGATAACCCAGACCATCATTAATTTGCGCTAGGAGATAGGTGATGGATCCAATTTTGTATAATGCGGCGCAGGGTGGGCTTGCGAATTTTAGACGTCAGGAAATCATGGCCAACAATCTCTCTAATGCCGCAACCCCTGGATTTAGAGCGGATCTATATCAGGCTCAGTCTTTATATGTACAGGGAGCTGCAGGAGCCAATAACTTTGGACAATCTTTTACTGTGCAAAATGCCAATGGGATCGATTTTACTCAAGGCAGTGTGATTCCCACGGGCAGAAGTATGGACATCTATGGCAATGAGAACTCCTGGATTGCGGTGAAGGGAAGTAATGGTCAGGAAGCCTATACTAAAACCGCGAGTATGCGCGTTGATGCAAATGGATTATTAGTCACCTCCTCTGGAAAACAGGTGCTTGGGGCAGGCGGTACCCCCATTGCCATTCCGCCTGCTCGTTCTGTTGATATTGCGCCCGATGGTACCATCACCGTCATTCCTCAGGGAGGCGATGCACGCAGCCCCACGTTCATTGATCGCATCAAAATGGTAAAACTTGATAAAACCGCGGTGTTGAAAAATTCCGATGGTTTATTTCAATTAAAAACAGGAGGGAAAGCTCCTGTTGATGGTAACGCGCGTTTAAGTAGTGGTGCTTTGGAAGGTTCCAACGTCCAAGCAGTGGATCAGATGGTTACTATGATTCATGCGGGACGGGATTTTGAGTCGCACATGAATTTACTTAGTACCATGGGTGACAATTTACAAAAGTTAACAGAACTTTTAGGTGATTGATACAGAATAGTACATAGCTAAAGACTAAGGGAGAGATACATGCAACCAGCATTATGGGTCAGCAAATCAGGCCTAGAAGCCCAGGAAAAAACGATTGCGACCATTGCCAATAACCTGGCAAACGTCAACACCACCGGCTTTAAAAAAGATCGGGCACAATTTGAAGATTTACTGTATCAAAACAGCAGCCAGGCAGGTGCTCAATCTTCTGAAAATACTATTATCCCTACCGGGATTAACGCGGGAACTGGAGTACATCTGGTTGCGACCCAAAAACTTTTCGAACAAGGCAGCATTCATCAAACCAATAATCCCTATGATATTGCCATTCAAGGACAGGGTTTTTTTACAATTTTAATGCCTGATGGTACCCAAGCATATACGCGTAATGGTGCTTTTACCATTGATAGCACTGGACAACTTGTCGACAGTCATGGTTATTTGCTGCAGCCTTCCATAACAATCCCCAATCAGACTTTAGGCGTTACTATAAGCCAGGATGGTGTGGTGAGTGCCACTGTTTCTGGCTCAACAACACCTACAAATTTGGGTACGATTCAGCTGACTAATTTTATGAATCCAGCCGGTTTGCAGCCCATGGGGCAAAACTTGTTTATGGAGACTCAATCCAGCGGAAATCCTATTTTGGATAATCCAGGAAATAATGGTTTGGGAACGTTACTGCAAAATAATCTGGAGGCATCTAATGTGAATGTCGTCGAAGAGTTGGTGAATATGATTCAGGCTCAACGAAGCTACGAGATTACCGCCAAAGGCATGCAAACAGTGGATAATATGTTGCAGTATTTAAATCAAACGGTTTAAAAGAATAATTAAATGAATTTATCAAATATTATCTCTCTAGGAATGGTGGCCTTGCTTCTGGCTGGGTGTGATGCGTTAAACCCACCAGTGGCTGGGAAAAATCCCGATTTTGCGCCAACATATCCTGCGACACCCGATCCAAAGCAACTGCGCCGCGAATCAGGGGCCATATACGATCCTGAGACGGCTTTGCCTCTATTTGAAACTGCACGGGCACGACATGAGGGAGATATCATCACCATTTATTTGCTGGAAAAAACCAATGCTTCAAAAAATGCAACCTTACAGCAAATGAAAAATGATACGAATGTGGTACAAAATAAAGTATTCCTAGGTCGGCCTATTGAACTAGGAGGTGGCTACAGTATGGATTTTAACTTGAGCAACCAAAGGCAGTTTAATGGCCAAGCCCAAGCAGTACAAAATAACCAATTAGCCGGAAGTATTTCAGTTACGGTAAATCGTGTGCTTGCCAATGGTAATTTGGTAATTCAAGGTGAAAAATGGGTAAAAATAAACCAGGGAGAGGAATACATCCGTTTATCGGGTATTGTAAGACCCCAGGATATTAGAGCGGATAACTCCACCACCTCCGATCGCATAGCCAATGCACGAATTTCATATGGCGGTACGGGGCAGGTGAATAATACGAATGCCCAGGGCTTGCTATCTCGAATTATGCGGGGGCCTTTATTCCCGACTTGATGTACACACTGTTTCCCATGATTGGGGCGCGTTAAAATAACGGCTCATTATTCTTTAACGCGCCTCTTTTCAGGGAATTGCTGCAAATCCC
>ERZ778022.2142-NODE-2142-length-21908-cov-5.533702_pt1 | contig 21908 bp, 19 predicted proteins | sample MGYA00375752_ERZ778022 | MGnify/ENA primary metagenome ERZ778022 (study PRJEB29350, sample SAMN05389826) | bioreactor metagenome | isolation source: Thiocyanate bioreactor | place: South Africa: University of Cape Town | collected 2014-04-04 ... | reverse complement strand
CAGCACCGGAATGCCGCGCTGCCGCGCGGCCTGCTCCACCGGCGTCGACTGCAGTTTCATGCCGCGCCCCGCCGGCTTCGGCGCACGCGTATACACCGCCGCGATCTCGTGGCCGTGATCGGCCAGCGCGAGCAGGGTCGGCACCGCAAAATCCGGCGTGCCCATGAAAATCAGACGAAGCGGCATATGCTGGCCATTAGATCCTGATCATGACCTTGTCGGAAAGCCGGTATTCGCTTTTCCGGGTCGTGATCTTACTTGGCCGCAAGCCGTGCAGCCTTGGTGAATTTCTTCATCACGCGGTCGCGCTTGAGCTTGGACAGATAATCCACGAACAGCACGCCATTGAGATGATCGATCTCGTGCTGGATGCAGGTGGCGTAGAGTCCATCGGCGTCTTCCTCGTGGACCTTGCCGTCGATATCCATGAAGCGCACGCGCACCTTCGCCGGGCGCTCCACCTCCTCATAATAGTCCGGGATCGACAGGCAGCCTTCCTCATACACGGACAATTCTTCGGACGAGGAAATGATCTCCGGATTGATGAAGACCCGCGGGTCCTTCTCGCCCTCCTTCTTCGACACATCCATCGTGATCAGGCGCAGCGGCTGCGCGATCTGGATTGCGGCAAGGCCGATGCCCGGCGCCTCATACATGGTCTCGAGCATGTCGTCCGCGAGCGCGCGGATTTCGGGCGTGATTTTCTCGATGGGCTTGGAAACGAGGCGAAGCTGCGTGTCCGGCAGGATGATGATGTCGCGAATGGCCATGGGCGCGATGTAATGGGCGCGCCTGCCGCGGTCAAACCTCTTGTCGCGTCAGGCGGTTGAGATGTGTTCGGGACCGTTAACAACTGATTAACCATGGAAATCAAGGATTTATTAACCATAAATGTTCCCTATTCGTTCGCATCGAGCGGCGAATCGGGCTACAATTCCCGCATGAACGAAATCCTTTTCATCGTCGGCGACATGCCCGTCCGCATCAGCCATGCCCTCATCGCCTTCGGCGCGCTGGCGCTAGTGCTGCTGCTTACCATTGCCGTCGTCATCGCACGCTCGGGCGCTAAGGGCGCTGAAGCCGCCATGGCGCAGGCGCTACGCGCCGACGAACTCGAGGAGCGCCTGAGCGAGGTGCTGCGCATCCAGAACGAGGCCGCCGGCCGCGTGCATGAGATGGGACAGGCGCTGGCGGGGCGGCAGGCCGACATGGCCCGCGCGGTCAACGAACGGCTGGATTCGGTGACTCATCGCGTCGGCCAGTCCATGGAGCAGACCACGCGCAACACCATGGACAGCCTGCGCGTGCTGCACGAGCGGCTCGGCATCATCGACAACGCGCACAAGAACCTCACCGACCTCACCACGCAGGTGACGACGCTGCGCGACGTGCTCGCCAACAAGCAGGCGCGCGGCGCATTCGGTCAGGCGCGGATGGAAGCCATCGTCCAGGACGGCATGCCGAAGGGCTCCTTTGCGTTTCAGCATACGCTATCCACGGGCAAGCGGCCGGACTGCGTCGTGTTCCTTCCGGACCAGCGTCCACTGTGCATCGACGCGAAATTTCCGCTGGAAGCCGTAACGGCATTGCGCGACGCGCGCAGCGACGAGGACAAGAAATATGCAACCCAGCGCCTGCGTCAGGACGTGATGAAGCATGTCACCGACATCGCCGACAAATACCTGATCCCGGGCGAGACGCAGGACACCGCCTTGATGTTCGTCCCGTCGGAATCGGTCTATGCCGAGATTCACGACGGCTTCGATGACGTGATCCAGAAGGCCTATCGCGCACGCGTGGTGCTGGTCTCGCCGTCGCTGCTGATGCTGGCGATTCAGGTGATGCAGCAGATCCTGAAGGACGCGCGGATGCGTGACGCCGCCGATCAGATCCGCACCGAAGTCATCAGCATGTCCGACGACCTCGGCCGCCTGCGCGAACGCGTGCTGAAGTTGCAGAAGGATTTCGGCAACGTGAACGAAGACGTGCGGCAGATCCTGATTTCCGCCGACAAGATCGAAAAGCGGGCCGGGCGGATCGAGGAACTGGATTTCTCGACGTCCAGCGATCCCGCTGAGCCCCGCGTCGTGGCGCCGACAGGAAGCGACCTGTTCCCGCCTCATCCGCTGCGCAAGCTGCAGGCGGGGGAGTAGTTTAGAAAGAAAGACGTGGATCACCGGGACAAGACCGGTGATGACGGTCGCGTGTGACGCTCCGTCCTCCTCACAAGGGGAGAGAGGAAAGTCCGAATCTGCTAACACCCCTTCATGACAGCACCCGAGAGCACAGAGCGAGACGCTCCGCCCCGCGCCATATCCCGCCCGACCTGGCGCGAGACGATGGCGGTCTATCTGCAGCCGCGCGTGCTGATCGTGCTGCTGCTTGGCTTTTCCTCGGGTCTTCCGCTGGCGCTTTCCGGATCGACACTCCAGGTGTGGGCCGCGGAAAGCGGCGTCAATCTCAAGACCATCGGCCTGTTCGCGATCATCGGCACGCCGTACACGCTGAAATTCCTGTGGGCCCCCCTCGTCGATGCGCTCGATGTGCCGTTGCTGTCGCATTGGCTCGGTCGGCGGCGCGGCTGGCTGATCTTCTCGCAATTGCTGCTGATCGTCGCGATCGTTCTGCTCAGCCTGTGCGATCCGAAAAGCGGCCCGGTGCTTTTGATCGCGGCCGCGGCTCTTGTCGCCACCGCATCGGCCACGCAGGACATCGTGATCGATGCGTTTCGCGTCGAAAGCCTAAACGAGAGCGAACAGGCCGCGGGCATGGCGTCCTACGTCGCGGCCTATCGCGTCGCCAATCTGATTTCGACCGCCGGTGCGCTCTACATCGTAAGCGGGTTCGAGGCCGGCCTTGGCTTCCCGCGCACCACGTCATGGGCACTGGGCTATGCAGCGATGGCCGCGCTTGTCCTGATCGGAATCGTTGGATCGATCATGGCGACCGAACCGGAAGTATCGCAGCTTGCGCTCAGCGAAAGCGCGCGCCATCCCGCCACCAGCCGCCTGAAACGCGTCTTCGAGACGGCACGCGCGGCCTTTTCGGATTTCATGACACGCGATCTTGCGGTGGTGACCCTGATCTTCGTCGTCCTGTTCAAATTCACCGATGCATTGGCCGGCGCCATGACCGCGGCCTTCGTCATCGACATCGGCTTCACCCGCGTCGAATACGCCACGATCATCAAGGGCGTCGGCTTTGCGGCAACATTGATCGGCGGTTTCGCCGGAGGCTTCGTGGCCCGCGCCTACCCGCTGGCCACCAGTCTATGGATCGGGGGCATCCTGCAGGCTCTCGCCAATTTCGGCTTCTCCTGGCAGGCGACGATCGGTCACGATCCTCTGTGGCTTGCGTTCGCGATCACGCTCGAGAACTTCACCAGCGCGATCGGGACTGTTATTTACATCGCCTATCTGTCCGCCCTATGCCGCAATCCCCTGCACACAGCCACGCAATACGCGCTGCTGACTGCGCTCTCGGCATTCGGCCGCACATATCTGTCCGCGATGGCAGGCTATATTGCAGAGGCGACCGGCTGGATGTGGTTTTTCGCCATCTGCGCCGCGAGCGCCCTACCGGGGCTGGCGCTGCTCGCCATCCTGCAGCGGCGCGGGCACTTTGAACGACTCGGACAGCGCGACGCCGGAACGGCTTGAACAAAGCCGGTCAATGCTTCGACAGCATGCTCCACTTGGAGACGATGGCGTCGCTGAACTGGCCCGCCGCCTGCGCGCAGGACATTTCGACCGCCTTCAGCGCAACGCTCTTGCCGATATAGGGCTTCAACGCAGCGACTTCCGCATCGCTGTTAGTAACGATCTGGAACGTCTCGGGTCCGGTTTCGAGATTGCACATGCCCGACGGGGCCGGCAGCCGGCGCGGCTCGCTGGTCAACTGATAGGTGATGGTGCGCTTTTTCTTCGGGCCTGAACGCATCGCGGTCAGTTCACCCGACAACACGCCGCCATTGTTGATCGGCTTTGCCGTCTGGGGCTGCGCGAAAACATCAAGCGATGTGAGCGAGACAAGACCGAATGCCATGATGAGAGTCGCGGTAGATTTCATCAGCGCGGGTTTCAATCGACGCGAGATCATGCGAGTTCCATTTCCAGTGATTCGTCAGAACAGCGTTCGCTGCCGCATGGCAGCGGATAGCGTCCCTTCATCGAGATAGTCAAGCTCGCCGCCGACAGGCACGCCATGTGCAAGCCGTGTAACCTTCACATTCGCGTCCTGTAACAAATCGGTGATGTAATGCGCCGTGGTCTGGCCGTCGACTGTCGCATTGAGCGCAAGAATGATTTCCGTCACACGCGGGTCCATCGCGCGCTTCACCAGCGACTCGATGGTGAGATCGTCCGGCCCGACCCCATCAAGCGGCGACAGCGTGCCACCGAGCACATGATAAAAACCATTCGTGGCATGGGCGCGTTCCAACGCCCAGAGATCTGCGACATCCGCGACCACCACAATGATCGCCGGATCACGCCGCGTATCGGTGCAGACGGTACATGGATTTTGCGTGTCGATATTGCCGCAGGTGTTGCAGACCTGAATCTTTTCGATCGCGACCTGCAGCGCCGACGACAGCGGCGTCATCAGCGCCTCGCGCTTCTTGATCAGATGCAAGGCTGCGCGGCGCGCCGAGCGCGGGCCAAGTCCCGGCAGCCGCGCCAGCAACTGGATCAGACGTTCGATTTCGGGACCTGCAACGGCAGCGGGCATTTCAGCTAGCCAAGTCCCAGCCCGGGCGGCAGGCCGAGACCGCCGGTCAGCCCCTTCATCTTCTCCTGCATCGCGGCTTCCGCCTTGCGGCGCGCGTCGCCATGCGCGGTGACAAGAAGGTCTTCGAGAATCTCACCTTCCTCGGGCTTGATCAGCGACGGATCGATCTTCACCGCTTTCACGTCGCCCTTCGCCGTCATGCGGACACTGACAAGACCACCGCCGGACAGGCCTTCGACCTCGATAGTGTCGAGTTCATCCTGCAGCGCCTTCATCTTGGATTGAAGCTGCGCCGCCTGTTTCATCATGCCGAGAAAATCAGCCATGAGCGGATCCTTATAATACTGAGGTTAGAGATCGTCGTCTTCTTCGACCGCGGCAACAGGACCGGCATCATCTGCACCCGATCCGCTGTCCGTGATGATGGGCTTCACCTCCATCACCTGCGCGCCGGGAAACCGCGACAGCACCGCCTGCACGCGCGGATCGGCATGCGCGCCGTCCTTCAGCTTGGCCTTGGCGGCCTGCGCCTGCTCACGCAACGTCGGCTGGCCTTCAGCATTAGAAACAACAACCGCCCAGCGCCGACCGGTCCACTGCTCGAGCTTACGCTGCAAGTCACCGACCACCGCGCGCACAGCGCTGCGCTCCAGCGCCACTTCGAGCTTGCCGTCTTCCATCTGCACCAGCCGCATGTCGGCTTCCAGCGCAGTCTTGATCTGCAGGTCGCGCTTCTCGCCGGCCAAAGCGACCAGTTCGGCGAATGTATTCAGCCGCCGTGCAGGCGCGGCCTCGACGGGCTTGGGCGCAGGAGCCGGCATGCTCATCTGCGGACGAGTCCCCGGATCGAAACCGGCCCGCGAACTGGATGCAACGGCGCGCACTTGTCCGCCGTCATCGCTACCCGAGGGCAGCATCGCGGAGACACCGCGCGGAGCGCCGCCGCCATTGCCGCCGAGCACAGGCGACCCTCCGCCGCCCTGATCGATCATTTTGATCGCTTCATCCGAGGTTGGAAGGTCCGCCACATAGGCGATCCGCACCAGCACCATTTCGGCCGCGGCCTGCGGGCGCGTGGCAGACTGAACTTCCGCAATGCCCTTGAGCAGCATTTGCCACATCCGCGACAGAACGCGCATGGACAGCTTGGTGGCGAATTCACGCCCGCGGGTGCGTTCGGTCTCACCCAGCGAGAGGTTGTCGGCGGTCGCCGGCACGACCTTGATGCGGGTGACAAAGTTCACAAACTCGGCGAGATCGCTGAGCACAACGACCGGATCGGCGCCGGTGTCATACTGGTCGCGAAATTCCTTGAAAGCCGCGGCAATGTCGCCACTCGCCAGCGACTGGAACAGATCGATCACGCGCGTGCGGTCCGCAAGACCGAGCATCTGGCGCACGTCCTCGGCACGCACGGTGCCCGCCGCATGCGCGATGGCCTGATCCAGCAACGAAAGCGAATCGCGCACAGAGCCTTCGGCGGCGCGCGCGATCAGGCCCAGCGCTTCCGGCTCCGCCTGCACGCCTTCTTTCGCCGAGATATTCGACAGATGCGCCATCAGCACATCGGCATCGACACGCCGCAGGTCGAAGCGCTGGCAGCGCGACAGCACCGTCACCGGCACTTTCCGGATTTCCGTGGTGGCGAAGACGAATTTGGCGTGTTCCGGCGGCTCCTCCAGCGTCTTCAGGAAGGCGTTGAACGCCTTCTCCGAGAGCATGTGGACTTCGTCGATGATATAGACCTTGTAGCGCGCACTTGACGGCGCATAGCGCACGCCATCGGTGATCTGGCGCACGTCGTCGATGCCGGTATGCGACGCCGCGTCCATCTCGAGAATGTCGATATGCCGGCTTTCCATGATCGCCTGGCAATGCACACCCATCTTCGGCATGTGGATGGTCGGTCCTGTCACCGAGCCATCCGGCAATTCGTAATTGAGTGCACGGGCCAGAATGCGCGCGGTGGTGGTCTTGCCGACGCCGCGAACGCCGGTGAGAATCCATGCCTGCGGCACGCGCCCCGTCTCGAACGCGTTCGAGATGGTGCGGACCATGGCCTCCTGGCCGATCAGATCGTCAAAATTGGAGGGTCGGTATTTGCGCGCGAGAACCCTATAGCCGGGATCCGATGCCGCCGCAGGCGCTCCACCGAGAGCGAGGCCGGGCTCATCGTCCGGAGGCATGCCGTGAATGTCAGCATCGGTCATCAAGCGGTCCGCGATTGCCTCGTGGTCTATGGCGTGGCGTATGGCTGAGAGCGCGCGGCGCCCGAATTGCGCCGTTCCGGGCGCATGGAAAAGCGAGGTAGGAGACTGACGAGCGACCCGATCCGGACCTCGTTAGGGCTGCTTCCTTCCGGCCCTGACCCGGTTGGCGAGTGGCTCGTCCACCGCCAATCTCCCGGTCTCTATTTGGGGCCAAAAGCGACGGAAAGCAAGCGTGCGGCGCAGGCATGTTCCCGTCATTGTTGCCATCGAGGGCAGCCCTTGGCTACCTTCGCTCCAGGGCTTATTCCGGAGGCCTGTTCCGGGCATAACGGCGGTGTTCCAGCCCCGTTTTCCTTCTAGGCTGCCAAACTTTTCGAGAATCGCATGTCGTCCTCCTCCGCCTGGTCGCTCCATCCGCAACTCGAAAAAGACACCATCAATATCGGCGACCTGCCTTTGTCCCGCGTTCTTGTCATCAAGGACGCGAACTATCCCTGGCTGCTGCTGGTGCCGCGCCGTCCCGAGACAATGGAAATCATCGACCTGAACGAGGTCGAACAGGCGCAGCTCACCACCGAGATCAACCGCGTCGCGCGCGCGCTGAAAGAGATTACTGCCGCCGACAAGCTGAACATCGCGACATTGGGCAACATGGTGTCGCAACTGCATGTCCACATCATCGCACGTCGCAAGACCGATGCAGCCTGGCCGCGGCCGGTCTGGGGCGCAGTCCCTGTCCTTCCCCACGACCCGCAAGAAGTCGAAACATTCATCGGCGCGCTGCGCCGGAAAATCTGGATCAGCTAGTTCTTCAAAAAAGCAGAAAAACAATGACAGCAGACACTCCGTTTCCGCTCGGACAGCCGGGCTTCGTCTCCCATCCGATCGACCGCGCCGCGCATCTGCGCACCGATGCCGAGAAACTTTTCGCGTTGGAGGGCGACCGCAAGGCCCGCGCCTATGTGATGCATCGCGATTCCATTCTCATGACACATGGCGCCGACGGTCCGCGCGCACTGTTGACGCTGGACGAGGCGCGCAAGCTCGGCGCCAATCCCGGCACCATCTTCCTCGGCCTCGACGATGGCGCGCCCGTCTTCGGCATGGGTATCGGTGCCGCCTCCACTGAAGATCTGATGGGCCGCAAGGATGTCGCCGTGGAAAATCTGCGCGCGGTCGCGGCCAGCGGCGCGGTGCAACCGCGCGAACTCTCCACCATCGCGATGGCCAAATCGCTGGTGGGCTGGCATCAACGTCATGGTTTCTGCGCCAACTGCGGCACACGAACCTCCATGTCGCAGGGCGGCTGGCGGCGCGACTGCCCGAGCTGCAAGGCCGAGCATTTCCCGCGCACCGATCCCGTGGTCATCATGCTGGTAACTTCCGGCGACAAGTGCCTGATGGGGCGTCAATCGCAGTTTCCGCCAACCATGTGGTCGTGTCTCGCGGGATTCGTCGAGGCCGCTGAAACCATCGAACAGGCGGTCCAGCGCGAAATCCTCGAAGAATCCGGCATTCACTGCACCGACGTGCGCTACTACATGACGCAACCATGGCCTTATCCATCGTCGCTGATGATCGGCTGCACCGCGCGCGCCACCACCACCGACATCACCGTGGACAAGACCGAACTGGAAGACGCGCGCTGGTTCACGCGCGACGAGGCCGCCGCGATGCTGGCCAAGCAGCATCCGCAAGGACTGACCGGGCCTCATCCGGTCGCCATCGCACATCACCTTCTGGCCAACTGGCTCGCACAACCTGCCTGACGGAACCAGTCGGCATGTGATTGATTGTCCTTGTCACGCCGAATCATTGGCAACGAAGACAGGGTACCGTTTTGATGACTGTTCAGGACCGCGCGCGTCAAACCAGGAAGCCACGCATTCTCTGTATCGGCATGCCGGTGCGCGACCTGATCTTCCGTGTCGCTGGCGTGCCGGAGCGCGGCAACAAGGACCCCGCGGACGGCTTCGCCGAAATCGCGGGCGGAAATTCGCCGAACGCGGCAATTTCCATCGCGCGTCTCGGCGGCGATGTGCTGCTGTCAGGCCCGGTCGGCGGCCTGAACGCCGCCAGCAACATCACCATCGTGGATCAGTTCAGGGGCGAAGGCATCGACACCGGCGGACTTGTTGAAGTCGATGGCGTCGTCACGCCGATTTCCAGCATTCTGATCGACCCCAGCGGCGAACGTACCATCGTCACGTTCCGCGATCCGAAACTGTGGACCGTCAATCTTCCTTCATCAGACGTGCTGCTCGACGGCTGCGATGCCATCCTCGCCGAGAACCGCTGCGCCGAGTTCGCCACCGACATTTGCGCCGAGGCCCATCGCCGCGGCATTCCCGTGGTGATCGATGCCGACAGGGTGATGTCGCTGCGGGAGGGGTTGCTGCAGGTGTCGTCCCACATCATTTTTTCCGCGGAGGCGCTGCGAGCCACGGCAGGCGAGAGCGACGAGGTGGCAGCCCTGCGCAAGGTGGCCCGATTGACGCCCGCGCTGCTGGGCGTCACCTCCGGCGCGAAGGGCGCGATCTGGCTTGCCGAGCACGGCAACCCGCGACATATGCCGGCCTTTCCGGTGCACACTGTCGATACGCTGGGCGCGGGTGACGCCTTCCACGGCGCATTCACGCTGGCGACCGCTGAAGGCCAGCCGCTCGAACAAGCGATGCGGTTCGCTTCCGCCACCGCCGCGTTGAAATGCACGCGGTTCGGCGGCGCCTTCGGTTCACCGCAACGTGCTGAAGTTGAAGACTTTTTAGCCGCGAACGCCCCGGTTACCGCCAGCTAGAAGCCATCCAAAGCTGCCGATTTGAGCTTGTCATAGAATGATTTTCTATATATGAGGATCAAGAACCCTATATATGGAAGAAAGTTCTTCTTATGTCTGATGCTGCCGTCGCCACTCTTGACGTTCCACGCCGCCTCGACGCGATCGATCGCAAGATCCTGACCGTTCTGCAGGACGATGCCTCGCTCTCGGTGGCTGAAATCGGCGACCGTGTCGGCCTGTCGTCGACGCCGTGCTGGAAGCGGATTCAGCGCATGGAGGCCGAGGGCATCATCCTGCGCCGGGTGGCGCTGGTCGATCAGAACAAGATCGGCCTCGGCATCACCGTGTTCGTCTCGGTGGAGAGCGGCGACCATTCCGACGCATGGCTCAAAAAATTCGCGGATGCGGTCAGCGCCATGCCCGAGGTGATGGAATTCTACCGGATGGCAGGCGACGTCGATTACATGCTGCGCGTGGTCGTCGCCGACATGCAGAGCTACGATATCTTCTACAAAAAGCTTATTAGCGCTGTGGCGCTGAAGAACGTCACCTCGCGCTTTGCGATGGAGAAGATCAAATCGGTGACGGCGCTGCCGGTGCCCGCCCTGACGGCGGCCTGAACCTTCACAGCGCCAACTTTGGAATTTGAGCGCGGCCGCAGAATGTTGCGGCCGCGTTTTTATGCGGAAACAATCGATATTATCGATCAGAAACACATATATAATCAATTATACTAATCTATCGAAGAGAACGATGCTTGGCCGGAAACAGGAGATCGGCCATGACCACACAAATTCTACCAAGCGCCACGATCGGAGTGGCCGACCGTTCCGGGCCCACACCCTCAAGCATCTGGCCGGGATTGGTGCTCACCGGCGTTATCACCGCTGCGGCCTATGGCCTGCGCGAACTTCCCAGCGTCTCGTCCTTCAGCCCGCTCATTCTCGCGATTCTGGCGGGCATGTTGTTTCACAACATGATCGGCACGCCCGCACGCGCCAAGGCCGGCGTGACATTTGCCATGCGCCGGATCCTGCGCTTCGCCATCATCCTTCTTGGCCTGCAGCTGACCACCGCACAGATTGCCGAGGTCGGCGCGACCGGCATGGCCGTAATCGCCCTGACACTGATCGGCACGTTCCTGTTCACGACATGGATTGGCAGCCTGCTCGGTGTGGAGAAGGGCCTGACGCAACTCATCGCGGCGGGCACCTCGATCTGCGGCGCCTCTGCCGTGATCGCCACTAACACCGTTACCAACGCCCATGACGAAGACGTCGCCTATGCGGTCGCCTGCGTCACGGTGTTCGGCTCGATTGCGATGTTCGTCTATCCGCTGCTGCCGGGACTGCTGCATCTCGACCCGCATGCTTTTGGGCTGTGGAGCGGCGCATCGATTCACGAAATCGCGCAGGTGGTTGCCGCCGCCTTTCAGGATGGCCAGCAGGCCGGCGAATTCGGCACCATCGCCAAGCTGTCACGGGTGGCGATGCTGGCACCGATGGTCATCGCGCTCGGCCTCATCGCCAACCGTCACCACCGCAAGAGCGGCCCGCAGGGCAGCCGGGGCCGCGCTCCGATGCCATGGTTCGTGCTGGGCTTCGTCGCGCTGGTCGGCATCAACAGCATCGTGACGATCCCGCCAGAGGCGAAGAGCATCCTTGTCACGCTCACCACCATTCTGCTGACCATGGCGCTTGCAGCCATGGGCCTGGAAACCGATATCGGCAAGCTGCGCGCCAAGGGACTGCGCCCGCTTGCGCTCGGCGCAGCCGCCTTCCTCTTCATAGCGAGCTTCAGCCTGATGCTTGTGAAGATCACCACATAGGACATGGCATGACGCTAGAGCAGCTTCGGATTTTTGTCGCTGTCGCCGAACAGGAGCACATGACGCGCGCCGCCGAGACGCTCCATCTCACGCAATCGGCAACCAGCGCGGCGATCGCCGCACTCGAGGAACGCCATGCCGTGCGGCTGTTCGATCGCGTCGGGCGCAACATCAAACTGACGACGGCGGGAAAACTGTTTCTGATCGAAGCCCGCGCCGTGCTGTCTCGCGCGAGTGCCGCCGAGGTGATGCTGGCGGATCTTGCCGGACTGAAGCGCGGGTCATTGTCGTTGGCCGCAAGCCAGACCGTCGGCAACTACTGGCTGCCGCAACTGATGCATCGCTATCGTTCACGCTATCCGGGCATCACGCTCGATCTGAAGATCGGCAACACCGAGCAGGTGGCAGGATGGATTCAGGACGGCAGCGCCGACCTCGGATTTATCGAAGGCGCCATCGATGAACCCACGCTGTCGATGCGTGCGATCGCGGAAGACGAACTCGCTCTGGTGGTCGGCGCATCGCATCCCTGGGCCGCAAAACGCGCACCAAAACGCGACGAGATGAAAGCTGCAAGCTGGGTCGCGCGTGAAAAGGGGTCGGGCACGCGCCATGTCTTCGAGACGGCGCTGGCGGAATTGGGCCTCGCCGCCGGCGACATCAATATTGTGCTTGAACTGCCGTCCAACGAAGCCGTCCGCGGCGCGGTGATCGCAGGTGCAGGCGCGACCGTCATGTCGCGCCTGGTGGCGGAGAACACGCTGAAGTCAGGCGCGCTCGCCGCCCTCAAGGTCCCGCTGCCGCCGCGCAGCTTCTTTCTGCTGCGTCACAAGGAGCGCCATGTGACGCAGGCCGAAAGAGAGTTGGAAAATATGATCGGAAAGCCGAACCGAGCCTGACGGGTCAGATCTTCTGATTGTATTCGCCGACTTCCGGATGGGTACGCAGCACCGAATCCATCGCTTCGAACATGTCGCGCATCCGCTGTTCGGACACCGGGCTCTCGACCACCACCACAAGCTCCGGCTTGTTGCTCGATGCGCGGACCAGACCCCAGCTTCCGTCTTCACACGTCACGCGAACGCCATTGACGGTGACGAGATCGCGGATCGGCTGACCGGCGACCTTGCCGCCCTGCGCCTTCACGTCCTCGAAGTGCTTCACCACAGCTTCGACGATGCCGTACTTGGTCTCGTCGGCACAATGCGGCGACATGGTCGGTGACGACCACGTCTTCGGCAACGCGTCCTTCAGGTCGGCCATGGTCTTGCCCGGCGCGCGGTCCAGCATCTCGCAGACCGCGATGGCGGAGACGAGGCCGTCGTCATAGCCGCGCCCCACCGGTGCATTGAAGAAGAAGTGGCCGGACTTCTCGAAGCCCGCCAGCGCTTTCAGTTCATGGGTGCGGCGCTTCATGTAGGAATGGCCGGTCTTCCAGTAGGTCGCATGCGCACCCTGCTTCTGTAACACCGGATCGGTCACGAACAGGCCGGTCGATTTCACGTCGACCACGAACTGCGCGTTCTTGTGAATCGCGGACATATCGCGCGCCAGCATCACGCCAACCTTGTCGGCGAAGATTTCCTCGCCGGTGTTATCGACCACACCGCAACGGTCGCCGTCGCCGTCAAATCCGAGGCCGACATCGGCCTTGTGCTCCAGCACCGCATCGCGGATCGCGTGCAGCATTTCCATGTCTTCGGGATTCGGATTGTATTTTGGGAAGGTGTGATCCAGCTCGACGTCGAGCGGGATCACCTCGCAGCCGATCGCTTCCATCACCTTCGGCGCGAATGCGCCCGCCGTGCCGTTGCCGCATGCGACAACGACCCTGAGTTTGCGCTTCAGCTTCGGACGATTGGTGAGGTCGGCGATGTAACGCGCCGGGAAATTCTCGTGGAACTGATAGCCGCCCGCGGGCTTCAGCTTGAAGTCGGCATTGAGCACGATTTCCTTCAGCCGGTTCATTTCGTCGGGGCCAAAGGTCAGCGGGCGGTTCGCACCCATCTTCACGCCGGTCCAGCCGTTGTCGTTATGCGAAGCAGTCACCATCGCAACGCAAGGCACATCGAGTTCGAACTGCGCGAAATAGGCCATCGGCGTCACCGCGAGGCCGATGTCATGAACCTTGCAGCCGGAAGCCAGCAGGCCCGAAATCAGCGCGTATTTGATCGACGCCGAATAGCCGCGGAAATCGTGCGCGGTGACGATCTCCTGCTTCTGTCCCATCTCGGCGATCAGGGTGCCGAGGCCCATGCCCAGCGCCTGAATACCCATCAGGTTTATTTCCTTGCCGAACAGCCAGCGCGCGTCGTATTCGCGGAAACCGGTCGCCTTCACCATCGGCTCGGATTCGTAGGCATAGGTATTGGGAACGAGTTCGGGCTTCGGCTTCGGAAACATCAATGACCTCGCGATGGGAAAACAGCGAATGAACTCCAGCAGCTTTAGCGAAAGCCTCAAGCCGTGGAAAGGCGGGAGCCGAGCATTTAGCTGCGAATTACGGCATATTGGCAGCCAATCGTTTAGCCAGCATTCAGATCGAGCACGCCATGACCGACCGCCGCCTTCAATATCCCGCCACCGAACGCAACCGTGACGCCATTCTCGACGTGCTGCGGGGCGTCCTCCCCACAAGCGGGTTGGCGCTCGAGATCGCCAGCGGCTCCGGCGAACACGTGGTGCATTTCGCGAAGGCTTTTCCCGGACTGGCCTTTCAGCCCTCCGATCCGGAAGGCGCGGCACTGGACAGCGTCGCGGCATGGACGGCGAATACCGGCGCACCGAACATCCTGCCGCCGGTGATGCTGGACGCATCCGCCGCGCACTGGCCCGTCGACAAGGCCGACGCCATCCTCTGCATCAACATGATCCATATTTCGCCATGGCAGGCGACGGAGGGGCTCTTCCGCGGAGCCGCAAGACTGCTTGGAAAAGACGCTCCGCTGTATCTGTACGGACCTTACCGGCAGGCGGATGTTGACACCGCACCGAGCAACGAAGCCTTCGACGCAAGCCTGAAAGCACGAAATCCGGCGTGGGGCTTGCGCGATCTGGAAGCCGTGGCGGCACTGGCGCGCGATGAGGGATTTTCGGCGCCGGTCATCACACAGATGCCGGCGAACAATCTCAGCGTGGTATTCCGGCGGGTGTGAGGAGCTTATTGCTCCATCACCAGCTTGCCGCCGGTCATTTCAAACCGCTTGAGCTTGGAGAGAAATGACAGGCCGAGCAGGTTTTCCGAAAGCGCGGAGTCCGGCAGCACCAGCGCATCGACATCGCGCACGACAAGGCCGCCGATATCGACCATCGCAAGACGCGTGCGCGCAGCCTTGACCGAGCCGTTCGCCGTCGAAACATTGGCGGTGTAGTCGCTGCGCATCGGACGGACGCCGATCTGCGCGGCGGAGCGTTCGTTGAGCGCGATCACCGATGCTCCGGTATCCACCATGAAGTCGAGACGGCGGCCATCGATACGGCCCTCCGTCTGGAAATGGCCGCGGCTGTCGCGCGGGACCGTCACGCTGCGAACGCCTGCACGCGCCGTATCCGGCTGCATCGAAGCAAACGCATTCATGGCCTTGGCTTTGTCCATCGCCTTGGCCTGCGTTCTGTCGGTGGTCATCTTGTCAGCGAACTGGGCCATGGACGTGCCGAGCACGACAAGAATGGCCGCCATGATCATGATGCTACGCATAACGCACACCTGTTGCCGCCCGGTTCCCATGCGAACCAGACCATGCCGGGACAAAGCTGACGCTAAGTCGTCCGAGCCAAGGTCGCTTTTTCAGCGATAAGGGTGAGGGAAAGGTTAACGCCGGATTGTGGAACCTGCTCACGTTCCGCGTGGCTTGACCCGGCGCGTCGGCGGCGCGGAAGCCGGATCTTCCGGCCATGGATGACGCGGATAGCGCCCGCGCAGGTCGGCACGCACGGCGGCATAACTTCCACGCCAGAAGCCCGGCAGATCGCGCGTCACCTGCACCGGCCGATGCGCAGGCGACAGCAGTTCCAGCACCAGCGGGATTTTCCCCTTCGCGATCGACGGATGCACCGTCAACCCGAACAGTTCCTGTAGCCGCACGGCGATGGTCGGTCCCTGCTCGGCTTCGTAATCGATCGCCAGCGACGTTCCTGTCGGCGCTTCGAAATGGGTCGGCGCTTCTCGGTCGAGCCGCGCGCGCATATCCCATGGCAACAGCGACATCAACGCATCGGAGAAATCGCTGGCGGAAAAATTTGCCAGCGACGTCTTGTCGAACAGCGCGGGCACCAGCCAGTCGCCGCGCGTCTCCGCGAGCGCCGCGTCGGACAGATTCGGCCATTCGTCCGGGGCAGCCGCACGCAGAAACATCACGCGATCCCGCCATTGCTTGAGCGCCTTCGACCATGGCAGGCGATCGAGCCCTGCCGCGACGAGGCCATCCGCCAATACTCGCGCGGTTTCAGCGGACGGCGAAATCGACAGCGACTGTTCGGACAGCGTGATGGCATGCAGCTTTTTTCTGCGCCTTGCACGCAAAGCCATCGCGGCTCTATCGAAAGTCACTTCATCGTCGGTCTGAATATGATCTGCGAACTGCTGCTCGATCTCGCCTTGGGTGATCGGCGCGGCGAGCAGGATACGCCCGCTGGCAGCGGTGCCTGTGAGTTCGGCCACCGCAATGTATGGCGACTTCGCCAACGCTGACATCTGCTCGATGGAAGCGCCACGTCCATTCGCCAGCACGAACGATCCGTTGCCGCGATTACGTGCGACACGATCAGGAAAGGCCAATGCGAGCATGATCCCAGTGGACGGTGAATGATCCGCCATGTCGAATGGCTCGCCAGACGCCACTTGCTTCGCCCACCGCCCCGCCAGTTGTCGCGCACCCTGCGCGCGCGGCGAGCGGTCGCGACGGAATTGATCAAGCCGCGCATCGAGATCGGCGCTGTCGCCGCCGAGGCCCCGTTCGGTGAGAACGGCGGCGATCAGCGCGGCTTCGTCACCGGCCCCTGACCGATGCGAATCCACGATCATGCGCGCCAGCCTCGGCGGCAGCGCCAGCGCACGCAAACTGTTGCCTTCCGTCGTGATGCGGCCATTGGCGTCGAGCGCATTCAATTCCCGCAACAGCGCACGGGCTTCCGTCAGCGCGGGCAGCGGCGGGGAATCGAGAAACGCCAGCGCGGACGGATCGAGCGCGCCCCAATGCGCCAGATCGAGCACCAGGGATGAGAGATCGGCCGACAGAATCTCCGGCCGCGTGTAGGCATCGAGCGACGCGGTCTGCGGTTCGTCCCATAGCCGGTAACACACGCCGGGTTCGGTGCGTCCGGCGCGCCCGCGCCGCTGATCGACGGCGGCACGCGACGCGCGGATCGTTTCCAGCCGCGTGAGACCGATATCGGGCTCGTAGCGCGGCACGCGGGCCATGCCGGAATCGATCACGATACGCACGCCCTCAATGGTGAGCGATGTTTCCGCGATCGATGTCGCCAGCACAACCTTGCGCTGGCCCTTGGGCGCGGGCGAAATGGCGCGATCCTGCACGCCCGCATCGAGCGCGCCGAACAGCGGCACGATCTCAGTGTTCGGATCGCTGACGCGCTCGGCGAGAAAGTTCTGCGTGCGGCGAATTTCCGCCGCGCCCGGCAGGAACGCGAGCATAGACCCCGCATCGGCCCGCAAGGCCGTCGCGATGGCGTCCGCCATCTGCCGCTCGATCTGCACATCGGGCTTGCGGCCGAGATAGCGTGTCTCGACTGGATAAGCGCGGCCTTCGCTCTCAATCACCGGGGCGTCGCCAAGCAGCTTCGCCACCCGCGCACCATCGAGGGTTGCGGACATCACCAGAATGCGCAGGTCATCGCGCAGGCCGGTTTGCGCGTCGCGCGCCAGCGCAAGGCCAAGGTCGGCATCGAGCGAGCGCTCGTGAAATTCGTCAAACAGCACGGCGGCGATACCGGACAATTCCGGATCATCGAGAATCTGCCGTGTGAAAATGCCTTCGGTGACGACCTCGATCCGCGTGGCGCGCGAGATTTTCGAGCCAAAGCGAACGCGATAGCCGACGGTCTCGCCGACCTTTTCACCGAGCGTCTGCGCCATGCGCTCCGCGGCGGCGCGCGCCGCGATCCGGCGCGGCTCCAGCACGATGATCTTCTTGCGCGCCGTCCATGCCGCGTCGAGCAGCGCTAGCGGCACACGCGTGGTCTTGCCCGCGCCGGGCGGCGCGACCAGCACGGCGGTGCTGCTGCGTGCCAATGTCGCGGCAAGCTCGCCAAGCACCGCGTCGATGGGAAGGGCCGTGGAGAAATTCATCATGCTTTTATAATGTGTCATGGCCGGGCTTGTCCCGGCCATCCACGTCTTCTCTGGCACGTTTAAGCAAGACGTGGATCACCGGGACAAGCCCGGTGATGACGATCTTTCTCTTGGCAAGGATTAGCGCTCAAAACGGAGCGGCCTTACACCCGCCCGCGCCCGACGCTTTCGTAGGTGAAGCCGAGCGCTTCCATTTCCTCGCGGCGATAGATGTTGCGCAGGTCCACCATCACGGGCTGCGCCATCTCGCGCTTGAGCCGCGACAGATCGAGCGCGCGGAATTGAACCCATTCGGTCACGATGACCAGCGCATCGGCGCCTTTCGCGGCCTCGTAGGCATTGTCGCAATAGGCGATGTCCGGCAGCTCGCTCTTCGCCTGCTCCATGCCTTCGGGATCATAGGCGCGCACCTTCGCGCCGAGATCGAGCAGGCCGGTGACCAGCGGGATCGACGGCGCTTCGCGCATGTCGTCGGTATCCGGCTTGAAAGTCAGGCCGAGCAGGCCGACGGTCTTGCCGCGCAGGTTGCCGCCCAGAGCGGCAGACACCTTGCGCGCCATCGCGCGCTTGCGGTTGTCGTTCACCGCGAGCACGGCTTCCACAATACGCAGCGGCACATCGTGATCGAGCGCGGTCTTCACCAGCGCGCGGGTGTCTTTCGGAAAGCACGAGCCGCCGAAGCCCGGACCTGCATTGAGAAACTTGGTGCCGATGCGGTTGTCGAGACCGATGCCGCGCGCGACCTCCTGCACGTCGGCGCCGACTTTCTCCGACAGATCCGCCATCTCGTTGATGAAGGTGATCTTGGTCGCGAGAAAAGCATTCGCGGCATACTTGATGAGTTCGGCGGTGCGCCGTTCGGTGTACATGATCGGCGCCTGGTTGAGATAAAGCGGACGATAGACTTCGCCCATCACCTTGCGTGCGCGTTCGTCGCTGGTGCCGACCACGATGCGGTCCGGATGCTTGAAGTCGCGGATCGCCGCGCCCTCGCGCAGGAATTCCGGATTGGACGCCACCGCTACATCGGCTTTGGGATTTGTCTCGCGGATGATGCGCTCGACCTCGTCGCCGGTGCCAACCGGCACGGTCGACTTGGTGACCACCACCGTGAAGCCCTGCAGGGCCTTGGCGATGTCACGCGCCGCGGCGTGAACATAAGTCAGATCGGCGTGTCCGTCGCCGCGCCGCGACGGCGTGCCAACCGCGATGAATACGGCATCCGCTTCACCGACGGGACCGGCCAGATCGGTGGTGAAATCGAGCCGCCCCGCCTTGACCGAGGTCGCCACCAGATCGTCCAGGCCGGGTTCGAAAATCGGGATTTCGCCGCGATTGAGCGCCGCGATCTTGCCTGCATCGGTATCCACGCACGTCACGCGATGGCCGAAATCCGCAAAGCAGGCGCCGGACACCAGCCCCACATAGCCCGTTCCGATCATGGCTATCCGCATCTATTTACCCTGCTCTGAAGCGACGTTAACGACGTTGTTTTCGCGGGCCTTTTAGCCCGATTCCGCATGAATTGGGCACAACATTTGTATGAATAAAGGAGAATGAAACCCATGCGTCCCATGATGGGGCCGGACCGAACCAGAACGATACATGATGACTGACCGCGGCACATCCGGGACACGCGCGTCGACCGCCTCCGAGCGCGTCGACTGGGTGGACTATGCCAAGGGCATCTGCATCGTCATGGTGGTGATGATGCACTCGACGCTGGGCGTCGAGCTTGCCGCCGGCAAGCAAGGCTTCATGCATCTGGTCGTGGAGTTCGCAAAGCCGTTCCGCATGCCGGATTTCTTCCTGATTTCAGGCCTGTTCCTGGCGCGCGTGATCAATCGCGACTGGCGCACCTATCTAGACCGCAAGGTGGTTCACTTCGCTTATTTCTACGTGCTGTGGGTGACGATTCAGTTCGGCTTCAAGGCACCTGTCTTCGTCGCCGAAGCGGGCTGGCGTCACGTCATTGTCATGTACCTGCAATCGTTCATCGAACCGTTCGGTACGCTGTGGTTCATCTACCTGCTGCCGATTTTCTTCGTGGTGACCAAAGCGACCTTGCGTGTCCCGGCTCTTCCGATTTGGCTGGCCGCCGCCGCGCTTGAGACGGCACGCATCTCGACAGGCTGGACCGTCATCGACGAATTCGCTGCGCGCTTTGTCTATTTCTATTCGGGCTATCTGTTCGCGCCTTATGTTTTCGCGCTGGCTGGCCGCGCGCGCAGCCATCCCGGAAATGCTCTGCTCGGTCTTGCCGCATGGGCCGTGGCCCACGGCGTGCTGGTGTTCGCAGGGTTTGGCGACAAGCCGGTCTTTTCCCTCCTGATGGGATTTGCCGGCGCGGGTGCGGTCATCGTCACCGGCGTGCTGCTTGCACGCATGAACTGGCTCGGCTTTCTGCGCTATTGCGGCGAGCATTCCATCGTCATCTATCTTGCCTTTTTCCTGCCGATGGCCGTCGCGCGCGTGGCCCTGCTCAAGACCGGCGTCGTGTCCGATATCGGGTTCGTCGCGCTGATCGTCACCGCCGCGGGCGTCATCGGCGCGCTGGCGATCTGGTGGACCGCGAAACGGCTCGGACTGAACTTCCTGTTCGAACGCCCGGCCATGTTCTGGATCGCGCCGAAACAGGTACGGCCGGGTCTGCAAGCTGCGGAATAGCCAAACATTTCCGTGCGGAACCGGTTCCCGGCGGGTGTCAATTTCAGGAGAAATCCTTAAGTTGCACCCATGCCCAAGAAGCCAGCATCGCCCGCGAAACCTCCGGCCGCCGCAAAGACGCCTGCGGCCAAATCCACGCCCGCCAAAACTGCATCCGCCGATGCCCCGTCGAAAGGCGATCATGTCTTTCTAGTCGACGGGTCCGGCTACATCTTTCGCGCCTATCACGCGCTGCCGCCGCTGAACCGCAAGTCCGACGGCCTGCAGGTCAACGCCGTGCTCGGCTTCTGCAACATGCTGTGGAAGCTGATGCGCGACATGCCGCCGGACAACCGGCCGACGCATCTGGCCATCATCTTCGACAAGTCCGAGCGGACGTTCCGCAACGAGTTCTATCCCGAGTACAAGGCTCACCGCCCGCCCGCGCCGGACGACCTCATTCCGCAGTTCGCACTGATCCGCGAGGCGGTGCGCGCGTTCGACCTGCCCTGCCTCGAACAGATCGGCTATGAGGCCGACGACCTGATCGCGACCTATGTGCGCGAGGCCTGCGAGCGCGGCGCCACCGCAACCATCGTCTCAAGCGACAAGGACCTGATGCAGCTCGTGACCGACTGCGTATCGATGTACGACACCATGAAGGACCGCCGCATCGGCATTCCCGAGGTGGTCGAGAAATTCGGCGTGCCGCCGGAGAAGGTCGTTGAAGTGCAGGCGCTGGCCGGCGACTCGGTGGACAACGTGCCGGGCGTACCAGGCATCGGCATCAAGACCGCCGCGCAACTCATCACCGAATATGGCGACCTCGAAACGCTGCTGACCCGCGCGCCGGAGATCAAGCAGCCGAAGCGGCGCGAGGCACTGATCGAGAACGCAGAGAAAGCGCGCATCTCTAAGCGGCTGGTGCAGCTCGACGATAAGGTGCCGCTCGATGTGCCGCTCGACGACCTCGCCGTACACGAACCCGATGCACGCAAGCTGATCGCCTTCCTCAAGGCGATGGAATTCTCCACCCTCACGCGGCGCGTGGCCGAGTATTCGCAGATCGATCCGTCCGATGTCGACGCCGATCCATCGATGAAGAGTGCATTCGCGCCTGCCGACGTGCCGGCGGATTCGCCCGCCACGCTGGCGCTGGGCGGCGAGCCGGACAATCTCGCCAAGGGCACATCGAACGCAGGCCAGTGGTCGGGATCGGCGAAGCCGAAACCAACGGCGAGCGCAGGCCCACAGACGCCGAAGGCGCTGGCCGATGCCCGCGCGGAAGACGCACGCAATGCGAAATTCGACCGCAGCAAATACACCACGATCACGTCGCTCGACGATTTGAATCGCTGGGTCGCGCGCGGCATCGATCTCGGTCAGGTCGCATTGACGGTCGAGACC